>Ga0209724_1001401_pt1 | contig 21950 bp, 18 predicted proteins | sample grotaG_FD_184143 | JGI IMG/M metagenome (GOLD analysis project Ga0209724, IMG submission 184143) | Glacier valley bacterial and archeal communities from Borup Fiord, Nunavut, Canada, to study Microbial Dark Matter (Phase II) -... | ecosystem: Environmental > Aquatic > Freshwater > Ice > Glacier ...
TTCGGATGCAATTCTGGGATTACAATCAACAAACGATATTTAGTCCCAGAATTTCAGGAAGTTGGAAGATAGGATCAGCAAGAAATCGCATCATCAGAGCCGCCTGGGGCGTTTATCAGCAAATGCCTTTTTTTAAGGAGTTGAAGGATCGTGATGCTCAAATTGTTCAGGGGGTGAAGGCTCAAAAGTCAATACAATATCTGCTGGGTTACGACCAGATTTTCTCCGCTTTTGACCGTCCGTTCAGGTTTACAACCGAAGTATGGTATAAGTCGCTTAGCAATTTGATCCCTTATCAGATTGATAATTTGAATATTTGTTATATTCCAGATCAACAAGCGATTGGTTACGCTAGTGGTATCGATTTTAAAATTAATGGTGAATTTGTTCCCGGAGCACAATCGTGGGCAAGCCTATCGCTGATGAAAACGGAAGAGGATATTATTGGCGATTTCTATTTGAAGCAGAAAGCTGACGGAACCGGTACCGAAACAATTTATCCGGGAACTATTCCGCGTCCGACCGACCAACGCGTTAATTTTAGCCTCTTTTTCCAGGATTATTTCCCCGGTTATCCTTCCGTAAAAATGAGCATGACCCTGTTTTACGGAAGCCGTTTACCTTTTGGTCCGCCGCAGGGTGAACGTTACATGGATACATTCCGAATGCCACCTTACCGCCGGGTTGATGTTGGTTTCTCCAAATCGTTGATTAATAATATGAAACATGATCTTCGTAAAGAAGGAAAGATCGGAATCAAAGATGCCTGGGTTGGCTTTGAGTTGTACAACCTATTCGATATCAACAATACAATTTCCTATTTCTGGATATCGGACATTCAGAATCAGATGCACGCCGTACCAAATTATCTGACCGGGCGACGTATTAATCTAAAATTGGGGATACGATTTTAACTGGCTGCTGGCGGCTTGTTGCTGGCTACTTGCTGTTTCTGAATGGCATGCGCGCTTAAGCAGAAGACAATAAAGGACAGTATATAAATTTTAAATCCCGTCAATTATCATTGTTGGAATCCATAAAATTAAATAGTTTTCCACCTTCTAATTCGAAATATATATTAACCAATTTAAATACTGAAATGATGCAGACGAAAGATTATATTGAGAAGGAAAACCGCTATGGTGCACATAATTACCACCCACTTCCTGTCGTGTTGGAACGTGGTGAAGGTGTTTTTGTCTGGGATGTTGAGGGAAAACGTTACTTCGATTTTTTGGCAGCTTACTCTGCTGTAAATCAGGGGCACTGTCACCCAAAGATTGTAAAGGCATTGACTGACCAGGCTGCCAAGCTGGCACTTACCTCACGGGCGTTCTATAACAATGTCTTGGGAGAATGGGAAGAGTTTATCACAAAGCAATTTGGATACGATAAGGTTTTGCCAATGAATTCAGGTGCCGAAGCCGACGAAACGGCTCTTAAACTGATCCGAAAATGGGGTTACAAGGTGAAACTGATTCCTAAAAATGAAGCGCGTATCGTTGTCTGCGACGGAAATTTCCATGGCCGGACGATTACAATCGTTTCGATGTCGTCAGATCCAGAATCATACAGCGATTACGGCCCTTTCACACCGGGTTTTGTCAATATTCCATATAATGATATCGAAGCGCTGGAGCGGGAATTGAAGCATCCTAATACTGCAGGATTTTTGGTTGAACCGATTCAGGCAGAAGCTGGCGTTTATGTCCCGGGGGATGGCTATTTGAAAAAAGCAGCGGATTTATGCAAAAAATACAATGTCCTTTTTGTGGCCGATGAGGTACAGACAGGTCTTTGTCGTACAGGCAAAATGTTTGCCTGTGATCATGAAGATGTTCGTCCTGATATACTTGTGCTCGGGAAAGCTATTTCGGGTGGAATGCTCCCTGTATCGTGTGTGCTGGCTGATGATGAAATCATGCTGACGATAAAACCAGGTGAACATGGTTCTACTTACGGCGGTAACCCACTTGCTGCGAAAGTCTCGATTGCAGCCATCGAGGTGCTGCTTGATGAAAAGCTGGCCGAAAATGCAACAAAGATTGGCAAGATATTCCGTGACGAAATGAAGGCATTTAAGTCGCCGCTTATTGAAGAAGTTCGCGGAAAAGGTTTGCTAAATGCTATTCAGATAAAGACATATGCTGGAAAGAAAGCCTGGGATTTGTGCCTTTTAATGAAAGAGAACGGCATTTTGGCCAAACCAACCCATGAGCATACAATCCGATTTACACCGCCGCTGATTATCACGGAATCGCAAATGCGCGAAGCGATCGGACTGATTCAAAAGTCGATGACTGAGTTTATTTAAATTTCGAATCATCATAAAATAGAAAGGCGGGGGAGAGATCTTCCACCTTTTTTTATTTGTATTGACGAGAGCAGACCAACTTTCCACTGATCAAACAAACCGTTTCACTGATTTTGCTTGTTAGGAGTCGAATCAGCAATTATATTCGTAACTTGAAAACAGATCTATTTCTTTTAAGAAGTACATGACTCTGAAAAAATGGAATTGTTAGTTCATCGAATAAGTAATTATTTAAAAATTAAGTTATGAAAGCAAAAAGTTTGTATTTGGCAGTGTTGCTGGTTGGACTTCTGCAGTGGAACTGCAGTAACAAAGATGGTTTGAACACCTCTTCGAATACGGTTTCATTAAAAACCTCCCTCAATAATGGTGTCCAGGAATTGACAACCGCTATGAATGCAATCACAGCCTCAGCTGGTTATCAGGTATTGGCAGGACCAGCCGATTTGACTACAAAAAGTGGAATGGTTTCTCCGTTAGACACGGTTACGCACAGTCTTCTTTTATCTGACATCGCCGGAGTGTATGACTACAAAGCGAATATGATATCTAAAGGGCATAATTCGATTTTGCGTTTCTTTTCCAAAACGGCAGAAAATTCGCAGATGATTGTTCGTTTACCGGAAGAAAAAGTGAAAGCATCGAAAATGTTATTGCATTACACGCCGAGCGACACTTTATTGACCAATAATTACGTGGTTACCTTATCGGAATATCAGTACGACTTTAATTGGTTTGTCAGCTACAAATACAAAATGGCATCTTCAATTAAAATTAAGGATGTTGATGCGGGAGTCCTGAAAATTCAGTCATCGAGCAGTAAAGCAAATGGTTACAATTTTGCCTCCGAATTTGTATTTCCCAATGGTTATATCACGAAATGCAAATATACTTCAGGCGATACAGCTGTTTCTGTCTATTCGATCACGAACGGCACAAAAACCCTTTATGAAGAAAAATATACTGCTATTAAAAGTAGTGTCGACATGAGACACAGAGAAACAGCATTTTCTCTTACCATTGGTAACGTATTGATCACACGAAATTTAGTCAAAGGTCAATCAAGTCTCGATAGTGCAAAAGTATATGTAGACGGAGTCTTGCAATTAAAATCGAAGGTCGAGCTTGTTGATAATTCAACGGATACGACCGATAGGTGTATCACCAATAAGAAACGGGAAATGAAAATTACCTTCGATGACGGCACAACTTCTACGTTCACCGAACTTGCTGGAAACGTTGTTACCGATATTAGTTCATTGTTCGCTTCAATGCGTCAGGTTTATTTTGCAACAAGCATTATTGACTGGATTGCATGGGATGTTTACACAAATAAATAGTAAAAACAGAGATGGAGGAAGATAATATGTTCCTCTGTCTCTATTTTTAACTCAATTGACTACTTTTATCCCCTAACATTTAACCTTCTCATGAAGTACATTGGAAGTAAGACGATTAATATTAGGATTATAGAGCTGATTGTATTTGTTGTGATCTGGATGACAATATTTTCTGTCCCTTTTTTCAATCAGAGACTCAACAATGTAGTGAATTGGGTAAAAGTAAGCGAAGAATGGATCAAGATGTTTTCATATTTAATCATCTTCGTTATTAATACCTTTGTCTTAGTTCCTAAATTTTTATTCCAAAAAAAGTACAGTGTATATATTGGCTTAACCTTGTTTACTATTTTTATAATGATTGGGTTAAGCATTTCGCTGGGAATGTTGCTGACTCCTGCTCAACCTATGGCAATGCCACCCATGGATTTAGGGCCGGGGATGCCACCAATGGAATTAGGGAATGGAATGCCTGCTCCATTAGGTTACCGGCCAATCACTCAGCCGGAACAAAAATCATTTTTCATGATTTTGACAGACGAACTGATTATATCGTTGCTCGTTGTGGGAGCCGGAACTTCATTTAAAATGGTATCCCAATGGCTCAACGAAGAAAACAGACGTAAGGATGCGGAGAAAGAACAACTTAAAACTGAACTGGCTTTTTTAAGGCATCAGGTAAGCCCACATTTTTTTATGAATACGCTCAATAACATTCATGCACTGATTGATATCAATGCCGAAGATGCGAAAAATACGATCATTGAATTGTCGACAATGATGCGATACTTACTCTATGATACTGCACAAGGACAAACCACATTGAAAAAAGAGATCAATTTTATTGAGAGTTACATTGCCCTGATGCAACTAAGATTTCCCAAAAAAGTAGCTGTCACATTGGATGTTCCTAAAAATATACTCGATATTCAGATTCCGCCGATGCTTTTCCTTTCCTTTCTCGAGAATGCATTTAAACATGGGGTGAGTTATCAAACTGAATCGTTTGTTTCCTTCAAAATAGAACAAACCGCTAACCGATTGAGTTGTACGATCAAAAACAGCAAACACAATAACAAGGAAAATCTTGATAAAAGTTATTCCGGTATAGGTTTAACCAACATTAAACAGAGCCTGAAACTGCTTTTCGGAAATGATTACCTTCTGAATATTCATGAGAGCGATAAAGAATATGACGTGCAATTAACCATTCCTATCTATGAAAATAAAGTGCTTGTCCATTGATGATGAACCCCTTGCATTGAAGCAAATTGGCGCATACATTGAAAGAACTCCATTTTTGGAACCTGTATCGCTCTGTCAGAATGCTTTTGAAGCATTGAAATATCTTGCAGATAATGAAGTCGACCTTCTGTTTGTGGATATCAACATGCCCGATCTAAACGGATTGGATTTTGTGAAGTCGCTGACAAAAAAGCCCCAGGTCATTTTTACGACGGCTTATAGCGAATATGCGATGGAAGGTTTTCAGGTTGATGCGATCGATTATATCCTTAAACCAATTAGTTATGCTGTTTTTCTGAAAGCGGCAAACAAGGCAAAAACATGGTTTGAAATGAATCATAAACCTGCCGAAACTATCCAGACCACAGCGGATTGCATCTTCGTTAAATCGGAATACAAGTTGATACGTATCAACTTGTCGGAGATTAAATACATCGAAAGCTCGAATGAATATATTCAGATTCATCTTATTAACGACGAACCAATTACAACACTTATCCGGCTAAAGGTTATTGAAGAACAACTTCCGAAGGATCAATTTATGCGCGTTCACCGCTCATTTATTGTCAGTCTCGACAAGGTGAAGGTGATTGAGCGGAACAGAATTATCTTCGATCGCAATATCTATATTCCTGTCGGAGATCAATATAAAGAGAGTTTTCAGACATTTATTGATAAAACCTTCCTGATTTAAATTTTCATTGAATATTTTTACCTTTCTACTTATCTGTTAGGGCATTTGGTTGATTTCATTAGTATTTGACAGTGGCTCAATTTATCTTCACCCAAAATTCAGGAAGATTTAAACAGTAAGTATCCCAAAACTACAATAATTGGAAAAATTGCAACGATGAGACTTAAAAAGAACATAGCCACCAGCGAGGAAGGATTTATATTTAACCCGGGCACCGGAGATTCATTTTCAACCAACGAAATTGGAACTGATATCATTTCATTGCTGAAGGAGGAGAAACCGCTTGAAGAGATTATCGAGACAATCTGCGCAAAATATGATGTTGATCAAAACCAATTCGAAAAGGATCTTGATGATTATTTGTCTCAGATGAAGGATTATACAATTTTAGAATAACATGATGGATAATAAAATAAAAAATTCAGGTTCATCAGGGAGCAAGAAAATTGTAATTGCCGTCACTGCATTGAATGCGATCGATAGTCCGGGACCAGGTGTTGCCGTGATACGTGCCATACGCGAATGCCCCGATTTTGAGGTGCGAATTATTGGTCTGTCCTACGAGTCGCTTGAACCCGGCTTATATATGCATGATATTGTGGATAAAACCTACCAGATTCCGTATCCGTCATCAGGTACAGATACATTGTTGGGGAGATTGTTGCATATCCACGAAATCGAACATATTGATTTAATCATTCCCAATTTTGATGCAGAACTTTTCAACTTTATTAAATTAAGAGACAAACTCGAAGAAGTTGGTATTCGTACTTTTTTGCCTGAATTAGCTCAATTTGAGGCACGTGACAAAATAAAGCTATATGAATTTGGCAAAAAACACGGACTGATAATTCCGAAGGACAAAATAATACATCAGGTTAAAGAACTCGCTGATGCCGCCGAACAACTTGGATATCCGATTGTTGTGAAAGGAAAGTTTTACGATGCCATTGTTTCTAATACATTTGAGCAGGCGCAGAAAGCTTTTTACAAAATTCAGGCTAAATGGGGGTTACCTATTATCGTTCAGGAGTTTATTAATGGAACGGAAATAAATGTTGCTGCTTTAGGTGATGGTGAAGGAAATGCTATCAGCGTGATACCAATGCGAAAACTTTATATTACCGATAAGGGTAAAGCCTGGGCAGGCATAACACTCGATGATGCATCGTTTATCGAACTTGCCCGAAAATTTGTCAAAATCACAAAATGGCGGGGCGGATGTGAACTTGAGATTATGCAAACAACTGATGGCGAATCGTATATAATGGAGGTCAATCCCCGTTTTCCTGCATGGATCTACCTAACTGCTTCGGCAGGACAAAATCAACCTGCAGCATTGGTAAAAATGGCGCTTGGCGAAAAGGTGGAGCCGTTTACCGATTATGAAGTTGGAAAAATATTTATCCGGTATGCCTGGGATCTGATTACTGACATTCGTGAATTTCAAAAGATTTCGGGAACAGGAGAACTTTAAATAAATTTTAGACGATGAGTTATAAATCTAAAGATACAGGTTTGAAGGTTGCTTTTTTTAGCACCAATGGCCAATTGGTTGAAATACCAAAGTTGATATTGATATTCATGATGTGCATTTATATTGATGTCAGAAACAAATTTGATAGGAATAATGAACTGCTTTTTTGAAATGACACCCGAATTAAGTCTTCGGTTTCGGACTTCGTTCATCCAGCATTGTTATCAAGACCAAATTAAAACTTACAAGTCATGGGAAAATTAAGATATGAAAGGCCGGTTATTCAAAAAATGAATACAGGTTTTATGAATAAATTTGGTACCCGGACCGAATCTGAACCTGTTACCAATATCGAAGGTGTCTCAGTGAAAAGTCTTATCAATCAATATGGTTCCCCGCTTTTTGTGATTTCGGAAAAACAGATCAGGCGTAACTATCAAAATGCAACACGAATCTTTAAAACCCGCTATCCCAAAGTGCAGTTTGCATGGTCGTATAAAACCAATTATATGAATGCCGTTTGCCAGGTATTTCACCAGGAAGGCTCATGGGCAGAGGTTGTATCGGGATTTGAATATGAAAAGGCACTGGGCAACGGGGTTCCAGGAAATAAAATCATCTTTAACGGACCCGACAAAACAGACGAACAACTTATTGCTGCTTCGCGTAATAATTCACTCATCCACATCGACCACTACGATGAACTCTATTCGCTGATCAGATTAAGTGAAGAAAATAACCTGAAACCCCGGGTGGCTATTCGTGTAAATATGGATACCGGAATTTACCCCAAATGGGATCGATTTGGATTCAATTTCGAAAACGGTCAGGCGTGGAATGCCATTACGCGAATCGTCAACTCCGAAAATCTGGAATTGGTTGGTTTGCATTGTCATATCGGAACATTTATGCTTTCACCTTCAGCATATACGACAGCTACCAGTAAAATGTGCGAATTAGCCTGGAGTATCAAAGAGAAATTCAACAAAATTCTTCAATACCTCGATCTTGGTGGTGGATTTCCGTCGATGAATACGTTGAAAGGGGCTTATTTACCCGGATCGGATACCGTTCCCTCCATTGATCAGTTCGCAGATGCGATTACCGATGTAATTCTGGGATATGGTTTTAAACAAGATGAACTTCCATTGTTAATTCTTGAATCGGGTCGTGCGCTGATTGATGATGCCGGATATTTGCTTGGAACCGTAATTGCTACAAAGCGACTTTCGGATGGACGAAGAGCCACGATCCTCGATTTTGGCGTAAATACTTTATTCACTTCATTTTGGTACGATCACAAGGTAAGTCCTGTTGAAACGTTTGGTAAACAAACCGAAGAAATGGTACTTTATGGTCCGCTTTGCATGAACATCGATGTTGTGCGCGAAAGTATCACAATGCCTTTGCTCGAAAAAGGAAACCATCTGGTGGTTCATAAGGTGGGTGCTTACAATATGACTCAGTGGATGCAATTTATAACGTTGCGGCCGAATATTGTATTGATTGATAACGAGAATAATACGCATGTGATTCGAAAAGCTGAAACACTTGAATACCTTGAACTGAATGAGCAGGTTCCGGACCATTTAAAGCATAATACATTAAAATAGATGTTGTTAGCGTGATTTATGATTTGAAATTCAATGTAAAGTTCATCTGTTTATTTTTCATTCTTTAATTATTAGAAGCACGCAGTGTTGCTCTACAAATCATTGAAAATATGTCCTTTCACCGAACCATTAACTTATTCCGCAACATTGTTCTGCCGGCCACGCTGAATAGCTATTCCATTATTTTCTTTTTCAATAACAAGCTATTAGCTTTGGTTATTCTGCTTGTCTCCTTTTTCAATTTCTTCGCAGGGCTGAGTGGTTTAGTGGCTGTTTTGGTAACCGTTCTGATTGCCAACTCGATGGGGTTTGACAAGATTCAACTGAAAAATGGAGTTTATAGTTTTAACGCACTTTTGACAGGTATCGGGATGGGAACCTTCTTTGATCCGGGCCTGGTCTTTTTTACTTTACTATTGCTCGCTGCTTTGTTGACGCTGATCCTATCGGTTACTTTGGGAGGATGGCTTTATAAATATGGATTGCCATTTCTCAGTATTCCATTCGTCATTACATTTTGGTTCATTGTATTACCCTCTTCTCAATTCGAAAACCTTGGATTAACCCAGCGCAACATCTATTGGATGAACGAAGTGTATGCGATTGGCGGCAATTCGATGCTTAATTTCTTCCAGACCATGGATACGCTTCCTGTACATAAAATGGTTGATATCTACCTCCGGTCTATGAGTTCGATCTTCTTTCAGGACAATCTGATTGCAGGTTTGTTGATTGCTTTAGCTTTGCTCATCTGTTCCCGAATCGCATTTTCACTGTCTGTCATTGGGTTTGTTTCAGCCTATTTCTTTGCAAAATTCACCGGCTCGGCAGCTGCAAGTATCACCTATTACAATATTGGGGCGAATTACATGATGGTTGCTATCGCAATAGGTGGCTACTTTGTTATTCCATCGAAGCATTCCTATTTGTGGACAGTCCTTTTAGTCCCGCTCACATCACTGGTGCTGCTATTTATGAGTAAACTATTGGGATTCATTCATTTGCCGGTTTTCTCACTTCCTTTCTCGTTCGTGGTAATTCTTTTCGTATATTTCCTAACGCTGAGAATAAACCCGTCAAGATTGGTATTGACCCCAATTCAATATTTTTCGCCAGAGATTAATTTATATACCTTCAATAACAACAAAAACAGGCTCGCGAATTTTATTTATTTTCCGCTTTATTTACCTTTCTGGGGCGAATGGACAGTTTCGCAAGGACACAATGGAATACACACGCACAAAGGTGATTGGGGACAAGCGTTTGACTTTATGTTGCTTGATGATGAATCGAAAACCTATACTTCAAAAGGTTTATTTTGCGAAAATTACTATTGTTACAATAAACCCGTTCTGGCGCCTGCTGATGGTATTGTTGAAGAAGTAATTGACACCGTTGATGATAATGAAATTGGCAAAGTTGACACCATCAACAACTGGGGAAATACCATTGTTATCCGTCATTTGCCTGGACTTTACACACAGTTGTCTCACTTAAAGAAAGGTTCGTTCAAAGTTGCCAAAGGTGATTCTGTAAAGCGTGGCGATTTATTGGCTCAGTGTGGTAATTCTGGCCGGTCGCCTGAGCCGCACCTGCATTTTCAGGTGCAAACTGCGCCAACATTGGGTTCAAGAACAATCGATTATCCCTTTGCATATTATTACGAAAAAGAAGAAACGAAACAGCTATTACATCAATTTAATAAACCTCCCGAAGGTGCGTTGGTTTCCGGTGTGACCATTCATCCATTGCTAAAAACAGCTTTCGACATAATGCCTAATAATGTCTTGAGATACAATTTTGTGAGCGAAAGGGGTATAGAAAAGGCAGAACAATGGGAATCGTTTACCGATGCTTTCAACTACAAGTACTTGTACTGCAAGGAAACAGAATCGGCTGCCTATTATGCAAACGATGGCCTGATGTTCTATTTTACAGCTTTTTATGGAGATAAATCATCTTTGCTATACTTTTTTTACCTTTCAGCGTATAAAGTGTTTCTGGGTGATCCGGTGAATACTGAAATGAATGATGCGATGCCTCTTAATGTCATTCATAATAAGAAAATAACCATCTGGTTACACGATTTTGTTGCTCCATTCTTTTCCTATATTCGTGTCTGGCATTCCATGAAACCTGATTTTACGAATAACCATTTTGATACTAAAACGTTTATCTTAAGATCTGAAATTTTTTATTCGGTTTTTGGCAGAACAAGAAAAGAAAGTAAAAGCAAGATTATTTTGAGTGATAATTGTATTAAGGAATTCACATATGAATCAAACAAGACTAAAATTAGGGCTAAATGTATAAATTCTTAATTGCGGCATTGGTTTTTGTTTCGGTGGCATCAAAAGCACAGCAGCCCATTACTTTTATAACCGCCGATAGTCTTACCTATCAATACTATATGGCAGGTGATTGGGATAAGCTTATTGAAGCAGGGAATCAGGCAATCGGGCAAAAAATCGATTACAAACGACTTCGTCAGCGAATGGGGTATGCCTATTTTGTCAAATCAGATTTTTATGCGTCTCAAATGCATTACGAAAAAGCATTGACTTTTGACGCATATGATGCTGATACGCGTGCTTACCTGTATTACTGCGGATTAAATACGGGCAACGAAGCCTTTGCCCGTTTTCATGCTGAAAAGCTTCCGAAGGAGCTTCAGCAAAAACTGAACGAAAATGCGTTTAAGCCAGTTGATGCGATCGATCTGGAATTTAACTATAAAGCGAATGATGTATTATCCCGTACAGATCCGACGTATCTTCGGGCGGGGATCAATACCCAACTTGGTTACCGGTTAACTTTGTATCAGTCTGTTTCGAATTACCAGCAAACCATTGACTCAGCCCTGACAAAGCAACCTGAGTATTACGCGTTATTGAACTGGTCAATGACTTCTCATCTTTCGCTGGATGTGGCATATCATTATCTGAATGTAAGTGTTGACGGTAATAAATATCCCGGCAATATGGTTTTTGCAGCGCTTTCAACAAGAATAAACCGGTTCAGTTTAGGGGTAAACGGTTCAATATTGAAAGAAGGTTCTGGCAACTTCAGGCAATTTGGACTTCAGGCAGGGGTTACTTTACCCGGAAAATCAAGTATTTATTTCAAAAGTTCCATTAGCGAAATAATGGGTAAGGGTGATCAGCGAACCATATTTTCTCAAGTTGCTGGTGTGCGTCTGTCAAAAGCCATATGGGCAGAAGGGAATGTTACGCTCGGCAATTTAAAAAACTACAACGATCACAGTGGCCTTTATGTCTACAACTCAATCGACCCCACCACATTCAGAACTGGTGCGACCCTATATTGGTATATTGGGAAACACATGTCTCTATTAGGTAACTACACTTACGACAAAAAACAAATAGAACTTACCAATTTCAATTACAATCAATATTCATTTTCAGGAGGAATCATATGGAAACTATAAGGAAAAATACGATTACTGTTTTACTGGTTTTGATCGGCTTTAGCGCTTTCTCTCAATCGATGGAAACATTGCAAAGTGTATTTGCCAAAAGTTACGAAGCCGAAAATGCCAAAAACTATGCAAATGCAATTAGTCAGTTGAAGGCAGGGTATGATCCGGCCAACTATGTTATAAATATACGTTTAGGCTGGCTGAATTACCTTGCAAAGCAATACACCGAATCGATCGGATATTACGAAAAGTCGATTGCACTAAAGCCATATGCCATCGAAGCCCGTTTTGGTTGCGTAAAACCACTTAGCGCCCTCGAAGATTGGGAAAAAGTGAAGAAACAATACGTTGAAATATTGACGATTGATCCTCAAAATACGGTAGCAAACTATTGGCTGGGTGTGATTATCTATAATCGAAAAGACTTTACAGGTGCCGCAAAGCTCTTCGAAAAAATTGTAAATCTCTATCCGTTAGACTATGATTCAGTGATAATGCTTGCATGGTCGAAACTTTACAGCAGCAAGCCTTCAGAAGCAAAGGTGTTGTTTCATCAGGCACTTATTATTCGGCCTAACGATAGTTCGGCGCTTAGTGGATTAAAACTTATTCCTTAATTGGATTTTATTGTTCCAATCCGTTCTTCCCATTTCTATCTCCGCTGTCTGTAACCATCGCCCCAAGAATTTTTCCGGCCGATTTAACTTCGTAATTATCGGTATATTCTATGATATAAAGGGTTCTGTTCATGTAGCCTCCTAATTCTGATGGCTTTTGAAAATTGTAGTCTGCCTGCAGGAGGTCAACTCCCGGTGAAACATTCAAATCCGGGAAGCTCTTTCCTGACATTGCAAGTGATGCCATGAAATGTAAAGCAATATCGTATCCCTGAAAACTGTATTGTGTTGGCTCGCTGTTATAGGCTGCACGGTATTTTTCAATAAACGAATTTACTTTTGGATTTCCGTAATCAATAAAATAGGGGGCTAAATAATGAAGACGTATATTGTGTAGGTGTTCAACGTCAATACTTTGCATTTTCGTGTATTCCTGAAGCCCAATTACCGTAATTTTATTAGATTTTGAAATTGTGTTCAGTCGCGTCATGGCAACACTTACGTTTGCTTCATTTCCTTCAGTCAGAACGAAAATATTTTCAACTCCAGTTTTGAGAAGCGTTTCCAGACCTGTGGTGCCTCCGTCCCATACATTGTATTGACGTAACTTCCCGGTTCCAAGTTTCTGGTGCAACCTGTCAATAATCAGTTTCTCATCTCCATAATTTGCACCATGATTGAGTACGACAATATTTTGCCCGGCAAATTTGTCAGCAATATAGTCCGCTGTACCTGTCAGACGAAGCTTTTTACCTGGATTAATCTGGTAATAACCTGGCGTAGTTGATACAAACCGGCTGTCCGACGAAAGCGGTGAAATCATTGGAATCCGGTTTTTTGCACTCAATTCTGCGACAGTCTTTTGATTTTCGGGATACACCGGCCCAATAATCAGATCAAGTGACAGAAACTCCGGTTTTTTTACGAGTTTGTCCACCACTTTACTATCCTGATAAGTGTCGTAAGTATAAAGCTTTGCCTTCATTCCTGCTTCGGTAATCTTCTCTGTAGCAAGTAAAACACCCGAGTAGAACTCCAAAAAACTGGCTGTTCGCTGAACGATCTTTGCTGAATCGTTCAGGTTTTGACAGAATGGTAAGAAGACCCCGATTTGGAAAGTCTTATCCTGATTGGAATAGGAAATTTTTGGTGCAGCAACCGATCCATCATCGGCCGTTTGTTTTTCGGCATTTGATTGATTGTCAGGTCCCTTAATTGGAATTTTAATCATCAATCCCGATTTGAATCCGTCTCTTAATGCCGGGTTTAGCTGTTCAAGTTCTTCTTTTGATGTGCCAAACCGCTTTTCAAGCTGATAATAATTGTCGCCGCTGATGATTCGGTATTCGCTGAATTGTACGGGCTCTTTTTGCTTTTTCTGAACGGCTGGTGTATTCGAAGCCCTGGGAATAATTAAAACAGTTCCCTTTGATAAGCTGCCTTTTACAGCTGGATTTGCTTTTAAAATTTCCTCTTGCGTGGTATTGTATTGTTTGGCAATTGAGAAAAGGGTTTCTTTTCGTCTGACCACATGTTTTATTAATTGCTGGTTTTCATCAATTCTCGCTTTTGACTCATTTTCAGATGTCTGAGGTTTCGGAATTTTCAGCACGTCACCCTCTTTTATGCCATCTCTTGCCTGTGGATTATAGTGATAGATATCTTCGGAGGTAATCCTGCTTCTTTGTGCGATCGAAAAAACAGTCTCTTTCTTCCGAACTGAATGATACGTATATAGATGATCATTGCTTTCTTCTTTTTGTGATCCGTTTGCAATAACCGGCTTTGTTTCATTTTTAGTTGCCGGAATCTTAATGGTCTGACCAGCATTTAACCGATCTTTTGTTTCAGGATTTGTAGTATTCAATTCATCAATGGTAATCCCAAATTTTTTGGAAATCGAAAATGAGGTTTCGCCACTCTTTACAGTGTAAAGCGTGTAGGTTTTACCTCCGATTATTACCTTATCGCCTGCTGATTTTTGCTGAGCAGACAGGGTAAAGCAAATTGAGAAAAGCAGAAATAAAGTTGAAATGATTGATATTGTGCGCATTGTTCTTTCTTTTCGGGCCATGATGAACCATTTTATATAAACGCAAAATAACGATAAAAAAATGAGCGGAGCTACTTTGATGCTTCAACATCAAAAAATAAACCGACAACCTGTGCGGAAGTCGGTCTATTATAATGGTTTTCATTCCCGGATTAGTGCATCCAGACTTGATCTATACTGGCTAATCACGGATCATCTTATTTGTATTCTCCGAAATGACGCATAAATTGCACCCTTTCGTATTCAGCAAGATTGGTTGAGTTGTCCATACTCAGTTTCCCTTTGAAATCAGCAATTGTAGCATAACCATTGGTCTCCATCCATTTCTCAAGATTTTGAACCATCTCTGTGAGAACAGAAAATCCATTCTGATAAAGTGCTGATACCACCTGAACGGTTGTAGCGCCAACGAGTAACATCTTTACGACTGTTTGCCAGTCGTGAACGCCGGTTGAGGCAGAGAGATCGCTGTTCACACGGTTAGCCATCATTCCAATCCAACGTAGTGTAAGTTTAAAATCACTGCTGTGACTAAGTACATCCGTACTTACGATTTCCTGTTTATTGATATCAACATCAGGGCTGTAAAACTTATTAAACATCACGAGGCCTTTGATTTCGGAAAACGAAAGATCCCTGATAACTCCACCAAGGTTCGAAAAATAAGGGCTTATTTTCAAAGATACAGGGATTTTAACCTTTGAAGCGATGCGAGAGACAATATCAAAATACATACTCTCGTTATCCTGACTCGTCTGCGATAGATTTGTTGGTAAAATAAACATATTCAGCTCTAAAGCATCCGCTCCAGCGTCTTCAACTTTTTTTGCAAAAAAGCCCCATTCGTGTGCGGTAAGGCAATTAATACTGGCAATAACCGGTATTGAAAGCTCCTTCTTCGCATCCTTTATCAACGTAAGATAACGCTTCAGGTTATCCTTTTTGATTTGGTAATCGTAGTAATCGAGGAATTCCAGGTTATTATCCATGGGTCCGAGTTTGCTGAATTCATGCGCAAATTCAAGATAAATCTCCTCTTCGAATATCGATTTCAAAACGACCGCTCCGGCACCGGCTTCTTCAATTGCCTTCAGATTTTCAATTGAATTGGTAAGACCGCAACTTCCGGCTATAATCGGGTTCTTAAGATCAAGTCCCAGATATTTGACATTAAGATTCGTCATTTTCAAGTTTATTGAGTTAATTAACTGATTTTTTTTGTAAAAAGAGATGCATATTTTCGGCAGCTTTTCGGCCATCACCCATCGCGAGAATGACTGTTGCACCACCCCGTACAATATCACCTCCGGCAAACATGTCAGGTATAGACGATTGCATTTTATCTTCGTCCACAACGATTGTTCCCCATTTCGTAACTTTCAGATCGGGAAGACAGGAAGGGACAAGCGGATTAGGCGAAACCCCAACTGCCACAACTACCAGATTTACATCAAGTTCAAATTCAGATCCGTCGATTGGCATTGGCCGGCGGCGTCCTGAAGCATCAGGTTCACCAAGTCCCATTCTGTTGAGTCTCATTCTATTTACACGACCCTTCTCGTCTGCAAAATATTCAAGCGGATTACAGAGTGTCATGAATTCAACCCCCTCTTCTTTCGCATGATGCACTTCTTCAATTCGTGCCGGCATTTCGGCTTCCGAACGGCGATAAACAATGATAGCGCGTTCAGCACCAAGACGTAATGCGGTTCTGACAGAGTCCATTGCTGTATTTCCACCACCGACAACCGCAACGTTTTTACCCCGAAGCACGGGCGTATCGGTGTTGCTGGTCGAAGCGCCCATCAGGTTGACACGCGTCAGGTATTCGTTTGAAGAAAGAATTCCGTTGTAGTTTTCACCCGGTATTTCCATGAATCGTGGAAGTCCGGCTCCGCTGGCAACAAAAAATCCCTTGTAACCTTCTTCTTTCAAATCATCAAAAGAGGCGGTTCTTCCAACTATGAAATTGGTTTCGAATTTGACACCCATTTTCCGAAGGTTTTCCAATTCGAAATCAACCACGGAATTTGGAAGACGAAATTCAGGTATGCCATATTTTAAAACACCGCCAATTTCGTGCAATGCTTCAAAAACGGTCACATCGTAACCATATTTTACCATATCGCCGGCAAACGAAAGCGATGCAGGTCCTGAGCCAACTGTGGCAACTTTAATGCCGTTGGGCGCAGCTGTTTCAGGTACGTTGCTCACGCCTGAATTGCGCTCAAAATCCGCAGCAAATCGTTCAAGATGTCCAATTGCAACTGCCTGTTTACCCAGTTTGTCAACATAGAAACATCTTGCTTCGCACTGTTTCTCCTGGGGGCAAACACGACCGCAAACTGCAGGTAATGCATTGGTCTCTTTCAGTGTAGCGGCAGCTTTGAGGATTTCGCCACCTTCAATGTATTTTATGAATTTGGGAATATTAATATTCACCGGACAACCTTCAATGCAGGTTGGATTTGCACAATCCATGCATCGCGTTGCTTCTAATTGTGCTTGTTCGGGTTCAAGTCCCATGTTTACTTCACGATCCTGATATTTTACCCTGATTTCAGGGGCCAACTCGGGCATTTTTACCCGTGGTATCAATGTCCGGTCCTTATTTTTTGTTTTTGAACGCAATTCTGCTCGCCATTCCTGGCTTCTTTCCTCCTTGAGGTATTCGGGGTTTAATGACATTTACCTTAAAATTAAAGGTTTTGTGAATAAATTTCGGTTGCCTTTTTCTCCTCCTGGGTGTATCCGCCAAGACGCATCAGCATTTCATCAAAATCGACCTGATGGGCATCAAATTCAGGGCCGTCAACACAAGTGAACCTTGTTTTTCCGCCGACCGTTACCCGACAGGCACCACACATTCCTGTTCCGTCTACCATGATTGAGTTTAAGCTGGCCTGTGTCGGAATATTGTATTTTTTGGTAAGTAATGAAGCAAATTTCATCATGATAGCTGGCCCGATGACAATGCATTCATCCACTTTTTCGCGTTGAATGATCTCTTCCATGCCAACAGTAACCAGTCCTTTGCGACCATGTGACCCATCATCGGTCATTACGATCAATTCATCAGACCATTTACGAATCTCGTCTTCAAGGATGATCAGATCTTTGTTTCGGGCTGCAATAACCGTTACAACACGGTTACCTGCCTTTTTAAACGCTTCGACAATCGGTAGAAGTGGTGCAACTCCTACACCGCCGCCAGCTGCCAGTACTGTTCCTATTTTTGCGATGTGCGTTGGTTTGCCAAGCGGGCCTACAAGGTCTGTAATGGAATCGCCAACTTCAAGGGCCACCAGTTTTGATGAACTGACACCCATAATCTGGACAACCAATGTGATGGTTCCCTTTACCGGATCGGCTCCGGCAATGGTTAATGGAAACCGTTCGCCATCCTCGCCAATGCGCAACATGACAAAGTTTCCCGGTTTTCTCGATTTGGCAATCAACGGGTTTTCGACAACCAGTTTGACCACCTTATCTGAAAAATACTCTTTCTCAATGATCTTATTCATTAATCGTGAAATTATTATATTGAAAATCAATGATTAACAGATGGGATTCGAGAGCGGTACCGTAACTTTAAAAGTTGACGAAATGATTTACTTCCTTTACCCCGCGTAGCTGTTTTTCTGTGGCGCAAATTTGCAAAAATTAATGAATTTGTAGCGAATTTGGCAGCTAAATTAGAATGATTATTTATTTTGAATGATTTTACTTACATTTTGATTAAGAAGATTCCTTGAAAATTGTTAATTTTAAGTTCCCTAATTTGGGTTTTTCAAAAGGCTTTAATGCTAATTTTTTTTCACCTCTGTTGTGTGTATATAATTGAATAGTAAATATATAAATAGATAAATATGTCGAACCAGCAAAACCGAAAGTCCCGCGAAGGGATTGTTTATTCGACAGCCGACAGCTTCGAATACAATTATAATTCTGATGGTCAGAATCAGGCGACACTTAAACCTGCTCAGCAAAATCTGAAGGTCTTACTTGATAAAAAACAGCGTGCCGGCAAAAAAGTGACTTTAATTTCCGGCTTTATCGGCGCAGAAGATGATCTTAAGGAGTTGGGCAAGAAATTGAAATCGAAGTGTGGAGTAGGAGGAACTGTAAAAGAGGGCGAAATCTTGATTCAGGGAGATTTTCGCGACCGTGTATTGGAAATTTTACTTGCCGAAGGATTTAAAGCAAAGAAAGCCGGAGGATGAAGGCGGACGAAGATGCGATGGGGAGAAAGGGAGAAGACGAGAAGGGCTGTCTTGTCATTTGACAGAAAAGGCGCAACTATAAACTTTCGCAGAAACGAAACCGACCTATGCGCCGTAATATAAATATAGGACAGTATTAACGTAGAAATCTACCAGCAAAACCAGGATGAGCCAATTTCTCATCCTGGCCTTTTTCCAGCCACCTGCCACCAGTAGCCAGCCGCAAAAAACTTTATTTACTGGTTATCTACACAAGCTGGGAATAATTATTTTCTGATAATTACCATTGTTGCACCATATCCGTATTCGCGGAAAGAGGCATCCTGAAAGTCATATTTCGCATATTTTCGCTGCAGTTCGCGACGAAGTTCATTTTTAAGCGTTCCGTTACCAACCCCATGAATAAACACGATTTTTTTGACTTCCGATTTAATCGCTTTATCCATTTCTTCATGAAATTTCTTCATTTGAACATTCACCATATCCGTATTTGACAGGTTATTGTAATTGTCGAGTAGTTCATGAATATGGAGATCAACTTCAACCATATCAGGATTCGGGAGCGTGATCGGTTGTTCCTTTTTCCTGGGTTCTTTCGATTCAGTTGCTTTCTGAAAATCGCGTTCTGTAAGCTTTTCAAGTTCAGCCTTCAGCGGATTTTCATTGATTTGAACCAGCATTACAGGTACTTTAAACAGCTTTGTGGTTACGAACGTATTCTGTTTGTAAAATTTAACAGCCGAAAGTGCAATTTCCTTTTGCAGAAATGGTTCCAGTTCTTTTGTTCGCTTCCTGAAGTTCAGTAATTGAAAGCAGTAAATGGGCAGATCCGCAATCATTTCTGGTTTTATCAATCCCAGGTATGTTTTCGAGTTCGGGCTTAATGACCCGGCAGAAACGGTTTCGTAATTGTATTTGTTTTTGGTTGCAAACCTGAAAAGAAGCGTATCGTTGCAATTATTAACAAGATACATCGAAATATTTCCGGTTGGCGGATTGGCAGGAATTTCGGGAACCAGCACGAAAAGATACTGCGGTTCCTCTTTTGTCGCAACCTGGTTTTTGTCCGAGAACCAGGGTTCTTCGGGTTTTACCGCTTTTTTCGCCGCTGGAGCAACAGGTTTTGGAGCAGCAACTGTATTGCGTGATCTTCCGCTCTCATAAACTTCGGGTGAGTTTACCACAATCAGGTTGTTGACCCTTGTTGGCACCTCAAACCCATCCTTCGTTTCCACGTTTACGATATCGTCACTGACTATTGATGTAATGCGTCCACCTCCAACTTCGTTAAGAAATCTTACTTTGTCACCTATTTTTAGTACCATGATAAACTGTTGTTAAAATTTAATTAATTGCTGATTATCAGCGAATTTAAATCACCGCTTTGGCAATTTGTCTTGTGTTGTCCGAAATTCCATAGGTGTAGATATGAAGGCAAGGGACTTTGTGTGCAATCAAATCGCGTGACTGTTCAATCGCCCATTCGGTACCTACAGCTCGTGCTTCGTCGTTGTTCTTGCATTTTCTTACTTCGCGGGCAAATGTCTCCGGAATATCAATACTGAAGAGCTTAGGCAATACCGTAATTTGGTTCGTCATTGCTAAAGGTTTGATCCCCGGTATAATGGGAACTGTTATTCCGATCGCCCTGCATCTGGTGACGAAGTCGTAATATTTTTGGTTGTCGAAAAACATTTGAGTCACAATATAATCGGCACCTGCATCAACTTTTTCTTTCAGGTTGAGAAGGTCTATATCAAGGTTCGGGGCTTCAAAATGCTTTTCAGGGTAGCCGGCCACTCCTATACAAAAATCCAGCTCTGCCGTGTTTTTGATTTCCGGATCCAGGTATTTTCCTTGTTTCAGATTGGCAATTTGTTCTACAAGTTCTTTTGCATGTGAATGTCCGTCACGTTCCGGATTGAAGAAACTCTCTGATTTGAGCCCGTCTCCGCGAAGTGCAAGAACGTTCTTGATTCCCAGAAAATTAAGATCAAGAAGTATATTTTCAGTCTCCTCTTTGGTAAATCCTCCACAAACGATATGGGGTACAACCGGAATATTGTAAGCGTTTTGAATGGCAGCCGCAATTGCTACAGTTCCGGGCCGCTTGCGAACCGTTCTTTTTTGCATCAAACCACCCGGCAATTCCCGGAATTCGACTTCATCCCGATGTGTGGTTATGTTGATATACTGAGGATTGAACTCAATCAATTCGTCAATTGTCCGATATAATTTGTCTGGCTTCTGTCCTTTCAGTGGTGGTAATAATTCAAAGGAAAAAACCGTTTTCTCCGATTGTTGAATGATATCGATAACCTTCATAAGTGAACTATAGTATTTTAAATTCCAATCATTTTAACGGGTACAAAGTTAAGCTTATTTGATCCGCTCCATTACTTCGCCGGCAAATGCAGTCAGTGTATTTTTCTGATTGGCCGGAATGGTAACTTTTTCGAGGGCTACGAGTGCCTTGTCATGATAACTCAGCATCAGGTTCCGGGTTGCTTCACTCACACCTGTTTTATCGTAAATAGCTGTGACAGCAGCAATTTTCTGTTCTGCATCAAAATCTGATTTCGATAACCAATGATCTAATTCTTTCAGCGTTGATGGGTCTGATGCCTCTAATGCCTTCAGCAATAAATAGGTCTTTTTGTTAGCGCATATATCGCCACCTTTCTTCTTTCCGAATACATCCGGATCTCCGTATACATCAAGCAAGTCATCCTGTAATTGAAAGGCAAGGCCAACATTGATGCCATACTCATATAACAGGTCGGCGTCGGCTTGCCCGGCATTTGCCATCAATGCGCCGATTTTGAGACTGGCTGCTATGAGCACTGCTGTTTTGAGCCTGATCATTTCGAGGTATTCTTCCACAGTGACATTATCACGTGTCTCGAAGTCCATGTCGAACTGCTGACCTTCGCAG
>Ga0209724_1001402_pt1 | contig 21942 bp, 23 predicted proteins | sample grotaG_FD_184143 | JGI IMG/M metagenome (GOLD analysis project Ga0209724, IMG submission 184143) | Glacier valley bacterial and archeal communities from Borup Fiord, Nunavut, Canada, to study Microbial Dark Matter (Phase II) -... | ecosystem: Environmental > Aquatic > Freshwater > Ice > Glacier ...
GGATTGGAGTACTCGAGGTGGGTGCAGGTTAAGATGGCAGGACCCGCGCCCTTCAACTGGGGAAAGGTTCAGTCACGCATTCCGGTCAATAATGCAATGGCCTCTGTAACCAGCTCGAGCGTGGGGTTAGAGACCTGCCCAATAAACCCACGCAATCGCGCTTTATCCACGGCTCGCAGCAATTGAGGCTGAGCTTTGGAGTCGCGCTCGAGGCCGCCTTCTCCCGAGGGGATGTAGACCTCGAAACTGTAAACCCGCTGCACGCTCGAGGTCAGCGGACACACCAGCACCGTGCGCGAATGGGGGTTGACCGCATCGGTGGAGACGACCAGGGCGGGACGGGTCATGGCCGCTTCTGACCCCAGCGCGGGGTCGTGGTTGACCCACCAGAGGAACCCACGCCGTATCCTATCGCCCTCCACCTCAGCCGCCCAGCCCGTCATTACTGGCAAAGGCCCACCAGTCCGCGTCTGCCGCCTGTTCTGGGTCCTGGGCCGCTTGTCGGGCTTCGCGCTCGAGTTCACTGCGCCGCAGGGCACGGATGGCGCTGGACACCGCATCCGAACGAGACTTGAGTTGATGGGTAGCCCGGTAGTGCTCGAGGTAATCGGCCAGGTCTTGTTCTACCGTGACATTGAGCGTGGCTTTCATGGGATGAATTATACCATGAACCATCTCATGACTCTGAGCACAAAGCTCGAGCGCCTGCTACAGGTGGCTAATGCTATAGGTATACGTTTTGAAAGGCAGGTGTGTTTTATAAGCCCTCGAATGGATGACGACTCGAGGCTAGGTCGAAAAATGCTTGAGCTAAGCTCCCTATAACCGTGTAAGGTCAACAATCAGTTTGAGCGCTTTGATTTACGAGTTTGGAGCGGTGGGCAGTGATAAAAACTTAAATTCGCTCGAGGACGATTCCATAAGAGCCATCCTCAAGAGAGTTAAGGTCGTCAAGATGAATATGATAGCCCGATGATACATCCTCCTCCGCAAGAGCCATTAGATGAGAGGCAAGGGTTCTGAGTCCTTGTCTATTTGCTTTAATTATTATTTCATCCCCTTGTATTGCCGAATGTATTTCATAGCCATCTTCCCAAACAAGCCGAAATGAGCCATCTGTGCTTTTCTCGCCGATTTCAATAAAACGCTGCATACTATCTCCTTAATATATGTAAATTCTGAAAGTAGCTTGCTCAGTTTAACAGTTTTCATTGGGTCTCGAGGTGAAAGGCGTAGTTTCTTGTAGCATTCACTTTGATTATAGGGTAAGGAAAGAGGAAGATGTTCGAGCCAAGAAAAAAAGGGACCGGATTTCTCCGGTCCCCTCCCTGTTGTGAAACTCGAGCAGTCTGAATCTTATTGAAAGTTGGCGGTCACGGTGGCCGTCTGAGTGCTCTGCACGGTCACGGTCACGGTGTAGTCGTTGAACCCTCGAGCGCGCACGGTCACTTTGTAGGTGCCGGGGGCCAAATCGGCCACGGTGGTGGGGGCGCGTCCGTAGCGGCGGTCATTGATGAAGATTTCCGCGCCGGTCACGTTGGTGATGATGTTGACGCTGCCGTAAGAGGTTCCCTGGCTGGGAGCGGGCGGCTGTACCGGGGCGGGCGTGTTATTGCTCGAGGTTCCGCCCAGCACGGTGTAAAAGGCGGTGTCGCTGACCCAGGAGTCCTGGGGAATCGGCGTGACCACGATGCTCAGAGCGCGGGCCAGATTGGCTTCACCGGACACTTGCACCTCAGCAAACTTGGTGGGGGTTCCGCTTTGTGCCTGAAAACGAGAAATATCGTTGAGGTTGAGTGCAGTCTTACTAGCTAGGGCCAGCACCTTGTTCACACCATAGGGTGCGGCAATGTCAAAGGTGAAAGGGTCGCCCGCTGCCGGAAAGGCTTTGGTCTGGTTAGCTTTTACAAAATTTGCGCCACCGCCGTAACGATTAGGTATCAATTGGGCAACTTCACCGTTAGGGTCTACGTTGAATAGGTAGATGTATGCGTTCTGGTTAGGCTGCACGAACAGTCGGATTTTGTCTCCGACGTTGTAGCCGGGGGTGCTGCTGCCGCTGGGGTCGCGGTCGGTGTAGACACGCACCTTGAGCGCAGTATCAATAGGGTTGACGATGATGCTCTGGGCCGAGATGAGCGGGCGGGCCATCGCACTCGAGAGCAGTCCACTCGAGACGAGGGCCAGGGCAACGAGGGCGGTCAGGTGGGTCTTGGTCTTGTTCATGCCCCCAGGTTAACCCACCCACCTGACTTCAGATGTTTGCCGCCTTTGAGCGTGCGTTTAGGTAGGGTCAGGAAGGGATAAGCAAGCGGGCGCTCGAGTGGCGAAAATTTCGGCTCGAGGCCAGTTTGAAGCGCCCGAAACAGCCTTGGGAGATGGAAAACTTGAGACCTTTTCCCGTACTGTGAGTACATGTCTCTCAACCCGCTCACACCGCTGACCGTCAGCCTGCACATGAACCCGCTGGGACCGCTCGAGAAAGCGTTTTTTCAGCGCTACAAGGTGGGCGGCGTCTGCCTGTTTCGCGGCTCCCTAAGCTCGCTCGAGGATATCGCGGCGCTGCTCGAGGAGCTGTACGCGCTGCTCGGCCCCCAGACTCTGATTTCGATTGACCAGGAGGGCGGCTCGGTACTGCGGATTCCGGCGCTGCCGCACAGCCCCGGTGGTCGGGTGCTGGGCGAGGCCGACGACCTCGAGCGGACCTACCGTATTGCAAGGGGACAGGCTGCGGGCCTGCGGGCGCTGGGCATCAACGTCAATTTCGCGCCGCTGCTCGATGTCAACAGCAACCCGCTCAACCCTGTGATTGGCGAGCGGGCTTTTGGGAACGACGCCTTGCGGGTGACGCGGCACGGTCTGGCCTTTCTGCGCGGACACCGTGACGCGGGCGTGCTAGCGGTGGCCAAGCACTTTCCCGGCCACGGCGACACCGAAACCGACTCTCACATCGCGCTGCCCGTGCTGCACAAAAGTTTAGAAGACCTCGACGCGCTCGAGCTGGCCCCCTTTCGGGCCGCTAATGAGCAGGGTCTGCTCGAGTCGCTAATGACCGCCCACATCCTATTTCCAGAACTCGACCCCTTCGAGACCGTGACCCTGAGCAAAACCCTGCTGGGGACCTTCATCGGGAGAATCGGCTGGAGCGGCCTGATGTACAGCGACGCGCTGAGCATGGCTGCCATTTTAGACCGCTATCCACAGGGTGAGTCGGCCCGCCTCTGCATTGAGGCTGGATGCGACCAGGCGCTGATGTTTGCCCCAGACCTGCTCGAGCAGGCTCCCTTTATCGAGGCGTACCTCGAGCATCCCCCCAGCCAGGAAGCGCTCGAGCGGGCTACCCAGAAACACGGGGAAGCGGTGCGAAAATACCCCTTCCAGCAGCCCGATAAAGTGGCCCTCGAGCGGGTTTTGAGCGACCAGGAACTCAAGGACGACATCGAGTGGGTCGCTCGAGCAGCGCTCAGGGTTCACGGCGACTTGCCGAAAATAAAGTCTCAAACTCGAGTGCTGGCGGTTGTACCTCAGCGGACCAGCGGGGGCGCGGCCAGCAACTCGCTGCCGCTGGCATCAGAGCTGAACTCCATTTTGCTCGAGTATTTCCCGAATATAAATGTGCTCGAGTACGACGGGGATGGGACTTTTCCCGATACGCTCGAACACAAACTCGAGATGGCTGAAGTCGTGCTGTTCATCACCGCACAGCGCCTCAAACTCGAGGGCGAACTCAAGCTGGCTCGAGCGCTCGAGGGCCACACAAGAGTAATTCACCTGAACCTGTGGAACCCGGAAGTGAGCGCGGAACTCCCCTTTGCGGGCGTCCAAACCTTCGGATATACCCCGGTCAGCATGAGGACTGCATTGGAGCGGTTGCTCGAGGGGTAAGCACGACAACCGACAGAAAAAGCTACGGCCTGAAATCTGACCTCTGAACTCTAAAATTCAGAGCACCGCCAAACCGCCCACATAAACCTGGGCCACGCTCAGGTCCGGCTCGAGCACTACCACGTCGGCCCTCAGACCGGGGCGCAGGTCTCCACGGTCCTCGAGTCCCAGATACTGCGCCGGGTGATGGCTCAGCAGCGCCACCGCCTGATGAAGCGGCACTCCTACGGCCATTGCATTTTTCAGGGCTACGTCCAGGGTGAGCAGACTTCCGGCCAAGCTGCCCCCAGATAAGCGGGCCTGACCATCTTTGACCGTGGCCACCTGACCGCCTAAATCGTAGTCACCATCGGGCATTCCAGCGGCCCGCATCGCGTCGGTGACGAGCAGCAATCTCTCGGGTTTGGCGTTTAGAGCGGTCAAAAAGCTGTCGCGGTGAACGTGGTGTCCATCCAAAATGACCTCGGCGTAGGTCTGCGCCCTCGAGAGCAGCGCGCCCACCACCCCCGGCTCTCGCCCGGATAGGCCGCTCATAGCGTTGTAGAGGTGGGTTCCGCCCACGGTGCCCCCCACTTTGAACACCGCCTCAATCAGCTCACCCGCCTCCTGAGCGGTGGCCAGAGTGTGGCCCAGACTGACCCGCACCCCAGCTCGAGCAAAGCTGCGGGCCGCCTCGAGTGCGCCGGGTCGGTCCGGGGCCATGGTGACCACCTTCAGAATCTCGAGCGCGAACAACTCCTCGAGCAGTTCGGGTTCGGGCAGGCGGGTGAACAGCGGCTGAGCGCCCAATTTGTCCGGGTGGACAAAGGGACCCTCGAGATGAGCGCCCAGCACCGCCGCTTCGCCATGCTCGGGTGCGTCCCGGACGGTTTTAACCGCGCGCAATGCCTCGAGAATACGGGGCCAGGGGTTGGTGATGGTGGTGGGAAGCAGGCCCGTGGTCCCGTGACGGGCGTGAAAGCGCAGCATCTGGCGCACCCCCACCTCGCCGTCCATAGCGTCCGAGCCGCCGCCGCCGTGAACGTGAACATCTATGAAACCGGGGACGATGAGGCGCTCCGGGGGGCGCTCGAGCGGCTCTATCTGCTCAATAAGTGTGCCAAAGTGTAGCCGCCCGGAAACCCACCCCTCCACGGTCCAGATTTGGCCTTCCACAAAAGTCATAAGCGATGTTAGCAAGATTTTCGTGTGCTCGAGGGCTGCCTCAAAATAGACCTACGCTCAAAAATCCATTATGGTATCTATATGCCCAATATAGTAGAAAAAACAAGCTCACAACTGGCCCAGCGTATCCGGCTCGAGCGAGACGCTCGGGGTTGGTCTCAGGCCGAGTTGAGTGAGCGCTCGAGCGTGTCCAAGGCGACCATCAGCAAGATTGAGCGTGAGGAGATGAGTCCCACAGCCACGCTTCTGGTCAAGCTGGCCGGGGCCTTCGATTTAACCCTGGCGGGCCTGCTGCTGCGGGCCGAGGGTGAAGGTCAGCGCCTGACCCGAGCAACCCAACAACCCGTCTGGCGCGACCCCGAGACTGGGTATCTACGAAGGCAGATATTTATGCGCCCTGACCACCCGCTCGAGCTGGTTCAGATTGAACTGCCCGCCGGAAGGCGCGTTACGCTGCCCGCGTCGTCTTACGCACAGATTCGCCAAATCATCTGGGTGCAGAGCGGCGAACTGATTGTTCTCGAGGGCGCTGAGCGCTCCGTACTCAGCGCGGGCGATTGTCTGAGCTTCGGCCTCCCGTCGGAAGTCACGCTGTCCAACGAAGGTTCTCAGCCCTGCACCTATCTTGTCCTCGTCTCCCGCAAATAGTTTTCAGAGGTAAACATCGTGTCAAACATTGAAATCAGAGTTTTGAGTGCTACGCCGCAAACCCTCGAGATGCTGACCCAGATGCTGCTCGAGGTCGTCGAAAACGGGGGTTCGGTAGGATTTATGCACCCGCTCGAGTTTGAAACAGCACGGGCGTTCTGGGAAGCTGCGCTGGCAGCAGCCGCTCGAGGGGAACGCATCGTTTTAGGCGCGTGGGATGGGAATTTATTGATGAGCACGGTCAGTTTGCTGCTCGAGTGTCCCCCGAATCAGCCACACCGCGCCGAAATCGCCAAGATGATGACTCGAGTCAGCCACCGGGGGCGCGCAATAGCCTCGAGCCTGCTACGGACCGCTGAAACCTTAGCTGCCCAACGAGGAAAAACCCTGCTGGTGCTCGATACCGCCACCGACGGTGGGGCATCACACCTGTACGAAAGCCTAGGATACGTGCTAGTCGGAGAAATCCCGGATTATGCACTCAAGCCGCACGGGGGGCTGACCGGAACCAGGATTTACTGGAAGCGGATTGGCGAGACCTCTGAAAAAGCCGATTAGCATGTTGGTAGACTCGAGCTGCGTTAACGGGCGAGCTACCACTCGCCCCTACTACTAACCCTACCATTCGCCCCCATGCTCGAGGACCGCACACTTCAAGGCTTGAGGGTCTTGGCATATACCCGCTTGCGATACCGCGCCTGTTTGTCGCGGTTGCCGCACCCATCCATGCTGCACCAGCGCCTTGAAAGGTTGCGGGTTTCGTCATAAAACAACAAATCGCAGCCCTCGCCCTGGCACTGTTTAAGGCGTACAGGCTCGAGACCCTGCAAAAAGTTTGCTGCCCCTCGAGCCAATTTCAGGGTCGGGTCAAACGGCCCCAGCGCGGTGAGGCGCGTCACCCGCTCGAAACCCTGAGCGGTGCGCTCGAGCCGAATTCGTTCCACACCGCCCTCGAGCAGGGTGTTGAGGGTATTCAGACTGCGTTCTTCCTGAGCCAAGTCGGATTGGCCTCGAGCCAGACCAAAGTAAAGCGTCTCGAGCGCACCACGCAGCCGCCGCGCCGAAAACAGGGCAAGTTCAGGGTCGAGCGCGTGGACTTCCTCGCTCGAGAGCAGTCCCGCCGCCTCGAACCACGCCGCCGCCGCGCCTGGGGTCTCGAGCAGGTCATCGGGGCCGCCGTCTGCGTCGCGGTGCATTCGGGTATTTACCAGGTCCAGACTGGGGTTTCCACCCACAAATTCAAAGGGGATGTTCACCGCTCGAGTATAGTCTTATAACCTCTTTAAAGTAATATAGGAAGTTACTAAACTCAAGATGAACAAAAGGCTAAGGTTGAACCCTCGAGCTGCTCAATTCTAATTTGAACCTTTAGATTTCGATTTCCGTAATTGATACCAGAGGTCGGAGGAGGCGATAAGCCCCGCACTCGAACCTCTATAACTTTCTAAACAAAACTTAGAAAGTTATAACCGGAAGCTTTTCACCAGGACTTATCGCCCCACCATCTTCGCTTCTTTCACCCTTAACTTCAGGAGGTTTCCCATGAATGCCCCGATTGCCCACGCTGCCCGCCCTACCTTTAAGCGTCGCCGTCTCTGGATTGTTGCAGGCACCGTGGTGGCGCTGGGTGCGGCGGTACTGGGTGCAGGGGCCGTCTACGTTTTCTCGACCCAGCCGCCGCAGGTCGCTGTAACCGACAACTCAGGTGTGGCCAACTTCAACTTCCGCGTGACCGGTATTCCGGTTCCCGGCGTGGTGTCCGGCATCAAAGTGCAGGCGGCCTGGAACCCCAACGCGCTCGAGGGGTCAAAAGCCAGTGTGACCGTGCCACTGGAGAAACTCAACACCGGAATCGCTCTGCGAGACGAGCACGCCAAGAACTATCTGGGCGTGGCCAAGCATCCACTGGCGACCTTCAAGCTCGACACGCTCGAGGGATTTGGCAAGCTCAGCGCCGGACAGCGCGCCGAGGGCTTTGCTAAAGGAATTTTCAACCTCAACGGCGTGGACCACGCGCTCACCGCCCCCACCACCCTGAGCCTCGACGCAGCGGGCAAAAAGCTCGAGGTGACAACCCACTTCGATGTGGCCTTCGCGGATTACCAAATCTCCATCCCTGGAGCCGACCCCAAGACCGATGTAACCGTTAAATTCCGTCTTCCCACCTCGCTCTGAGTTTAAATTCGCCCTCTCACCGCTCGAGCCAATCTCGAGTGACTTCCAAAGGAGTTCACCATGACCACTCAGACCCACAACCTCGCCGTTCGCACCGCCCTCTACACCGTTCCTACCACCCTGGCTCTGGCCTTTGGACTGACTATGGCTGCCGCGCCCGTCGGTGGAACGTTTGTCACCCTGCACGCCCCCACCAGTGGTACGGTTCGCATCGTCACCACCGCCAAGGGCAGCGAACTGCAAATCCGCAACCTCAAGACCGAACCCGGTCCGGGCCTCAAAGTCTGGCTCGTTGCCGCTCAAGCTCCCGCCAAGGGTGCAGCCAACGCCGACGCCGAGATTGCTAAGAGCAAGTACCTCGAGCTGGGAGAACTCAAGACCTTCTCGGGCAACTTCAAATTCGCCATTCCCGCCGGCACCAATCTGGCCGACTACCAAAGCGTGGTGCTGTGGTGCGGCAACGTCAGCACCGCCTTCGGCGCGGCAGCTCTCAAGTAGCGATTAGCGCTCGAGCGATTAGCAAGTAACGATTAACGACGCTCGCTCGAGCTTGAAACAAAAGTTTTTCATTCCCGATTCCCGATTGTCTTGGACAGAACGGCACTGTCTTGGCCCAACTGCGCCACCTCTCGGGGCGGGCCGCGTCTTGGATAGAACGGCACCTATCGGGCCTATCCGCCTACCGGGCCTGTCCGCTCCCGATTCCCCACTCTCGAGGCAACACCATGAAAAAGTTCCTAACCGTTCTCACCGCCCTGACCACCACCGCCCTACTCGCCGTTCCTGCCAGCGCTCAAACCATGAGCCACGGTGGAGCCTTTCACACGCTCGGCGCACCCACCAGCGGCAAGGCCAGCCTGAGCGAAGTGGGCGGTAAAGCGACCCTCAAGCTCGAGGGCCTCAAAACCGAGCCGGGTCCGGGCCTGCAAGTGTGGCTCTACGTGGGAAAATCTCCGGCTAAAGGCACGCCTGACGCCACCATCGCGGGGGGTCGCTACCTCAAGCTGGGCGAACTCAAAACCTTTTCGGGCAACTTCAGCTTTGCGGTACCCAAAGGCACCAAGCTGGCCGATTACCAGAGCGTGGTGCTGTGGTGCGCCAACGTGAAAACCGCCTTCGGCAGCGCTCCCCTTAACTGAGCATCCCCGGCCTGAGTGGTTGGATGAACCCCCAAAACTCAGGCTAATTCATACAGACAGTTAAGACCCTTTGCTCGAGGCCGAACCAGACTCTCGAGCAACCTTTGTGGAGACCCCATGCAAAAGCTTTCCTCGTTTGCTCTACTCGCTGCTCTAGCGCTGACTTCTCCGGTTCAGGGCCAAGCTGCCCCCGTTTCCGCACCGAAGCAAGGGGTGATGTCCAGGGCAAAAATCACCGTGCTGGCCACCGCTCAGCTCTTCAACCTGGGCAAGGCCAGGGTGGGCGAGGCAAGGCTCGAGCAGCAGGGAACCCACCGCTACCTGCATGTGACCGGGGCCGAAAACGTGGCTGGAACCGCGCTCGAGCTGCTGCTCTCCGAGTCCGTGGCCGCGCTCAAGGTGGGCGACCACAGCGGACCGGGAACCAGAGCGGTGCGGGCCGGACTGCTCGAGAAGGCCGAGGTGCGCCTCGAGTTGTCCCCGCCGCTGAACCTCTCCAATCTGCACACGGTTTGGGTGTGGTGTCCAGCGGTGAAGTTGCCCGCTGCTCGAGGGATATGGACGCTCACTCCTACTGTGAAATAAGGATGTAAACGCTCGAGCGAGCGAGTTGACATTCTCCGCTCGAGGACAGAATTTCAGTTAAGTTTGAACCCAGCCTCACCCTCGCTTTACCCACCTACTCTCCCTTTTCAATTTAACCGCTCACAAGCAGGTCAACGCGACCTCGAGCCTGCTTGTGTCTTGTCATGCCTTTTCGGAGGTGTCGTGAACCTATTGCACCCTCTCACGTTTCAGCGCGCTCGCTCGCCCCCGGCAACGCAACTCGCTCGCCCCCGGCGAAACCAGCGCGTCTAGCCTGCCTCGAGTTCCATCCGTCCTCTCAACCTACACCCGCCAAAACAGGTGCAGGACACGCTCAGGAGATTGAGTCATGAAACCATCCCACTCGAGCAAGACCGCCCTCGCAAGCTGCGCCGCCTTACTCGGCCTGCTGCTCAGCAGCGCCCTGGCGCAGACCGAAATCACCCCAGCGCCCGGCTCGATTGGTGCGGACATCCCCGGCGTGTACTTCGGACCCGCGCCTTCGGATTCGCAAAAGGAACTGGTCGGCCCGGTGCAACTGCTGCGCTCGGGTACGGTAGACCAGGACAAAGCGACCATCACCCTGCCGCTGTACCGGGGCCAGACCCAGGCGGGCAAGAACGTGTGGTACGTGCTCACCGACACCAACGACCAGGGCAACGCCACCGCGCTGGGCCTGAACTACTCGGCCAAATTAGGCTTCGCGGCGGTGGGCAAGGCCGCTCGAGGGGCCACGCTACAAAAAGACGGCACCCTGACCTTCGATAAGGGCACGGTCAACTTTGCCCCGGTCTGGAGCATCACCCCTGGCAACGCCCCCGACTTCTTCCCACCCAAAGCCTTCAAAGCCGGGTCGGTGGGCGACGCCGATTACACCCCACTGGTGCGAATTGACAACGTGGGCGGAGCCATCTACAACGCGCCCATGCTGGCTTATGACCTCTCGAGCGAGGAACTGGTCAAGTCCTGCCTGTCCAGTGGGGGTAAGGTCAACCACGCGCAAGTTCACGACAAGGTGCTCTCCATCTGCCCCGAGGGTAAAAGCGGCGGCACCGTGACCCTGCAACTGACCCCCGGATTCAGCTTCTCCAAGCCGGTGCTGTACCTGAGCCTGGACGCCAGCGACGAGCTACCCGCCGCGATGGAACAGGTCACAGTGGCTCCAGGTCTCAAAGATTTGACGGTGGGCGGCGATGACGGAGCCTTCAGCGCCGTCGAGCGCCTGTTCGCCGCCGTCAACGGCCCCACCGGAAAGGGCAACCCTCAGCGCCAGGGCTTCAATTCTGCGCTGGGCGACGCGGGAGTGGCTGGCCCCTTAAACGTACTGGGCGGCATTCCCACCGTGGCCACCGACTACAGCCCCATCTGGGACCTCAACGTCTACGCCTGGACCAAAGCGGCCATTGACGCGGGCTACCGCTCGAGACTCATTGAGGAGTTTCAGGTGCTGGGCTTGGCTGAGCGCGGCTACCTCACTGGTCCCGGCGGCAGCAAGTTCGGTTCTTCGGGCTTCGTGGTCAACTGCCCCATCGTATTCCGCTTCAAATAACGCTCGCTAGCAAATGGCTCGAGCTGCGCGACAAGGACGTGTATGCGGTGTTCGAGCCGAGGGTTGAGCCGCGTCGGTGTCCTGGCTTGGACATAAAGCTGGTTTTTGCTCGATTTTGACACCTTTTTTTGAAAAGCCCCTCGAACTCGAGGGGCTTTTTTCGATGTGTGCAGCTTGCGTGAGACTGTGACCTCAACGGTTTGGAGTCTCGAGCTTGACATCTCGCACACGCCGTCATACACTTTTATCAAGCGACGTTAGCCTTCTAACCACTATTCCATCCTATGCCCACCCTCGAGACCCTAGCCGACACCCTCAAGCCGCTGGGCTTCTCGAGCTACGAGGCCAAAGCGTATGGGGCGCTGGCCTCGAGCGAACCCCTAAGCGGTTACGAACTCGCCAAACTCTCCGGCGTGCCGCGCTCGATGGTGTACGAGGCACTGGGCAAACTTCAGGGCAAGGGCGCAGTCTTTGCCCTCCCGGAAGACCCGGTGCGCTACGTCGCGCTGCCGCCGGGTGAACTCATCGCTCGAGTGCGGCGGGAACAAGCGGCGCAGCTCGAGCAGGCCGAACAGCAGCTCTCGCAGCTTCGCAGCCCGGAAAGTGTGGAACTCGTTCACCGTCTCGAGGGCGAAACCCGCGCGCTCGAGGGGGCTATTTCACTGATTGAGGCGGCGCAAAGCTCACTCACGCTCTCGCTGTGGGCCGCTCAACTCGAGATTTTAGAGCCACATTTGCGGGATGCTCGAGCCAGAGGGGTGCGGGTCCGCATGATGCTCTTTGGGGAGCGCGAGCCGCAGGGTCTGGGCAGCGTTTACCTGCACCACTTCATAGATTCAAGCATCGTAGAAAACCGCCTGGGCGCGCAACTGATGGTCCTCAGTGCCGACAGCCGCGAGGTGCTGGTGGCCAATCTGGGACCGCACACCGACGGCTGGGCGGTGCGAACACGGGACCGCGCCCTGATTCTGGTGGCCGAGGAATACGTGCGCCACGACGTTGTTTTAGCCGCGCTTACCGCAAAGGTGGGCAAAGAAGTGCTCCGGGACCTCATCGCCTCGAGCGAGGATTTGATGTTCATGGTGCGCGGCGAAGAGCTGGGACACGCGCTCGAGGTGGGGCAATGAAAGTTGTCAGTTTTCGGTGGTCAGTTGTCAGTGAAGACGGGGGTGAATTTCGATGAGTTGAAATTCGCTCGAGCAAGTTGTTACCGAAAACTGGCGGACAGGCCCGATAGGTGCCGCTTTGTCCAAGACAAGAACCAAGAACAAGGAGCACCAACATGACCGCAAGAATGTACTACGACGCCGATGTGAACCTCTCCAAGCTCGAGGATAAGTTAGTGGCCATCATCGGCTACGGCTCTCAGGCCCACGCCCACGCCCAGAACCTGCGCGACAGCGGTGTGAACGTGGTGGTCGGCCTGCGCGAGGGCAGCGCCAGCAAGGTTAAGGCCGAGAGCGCCGGACTGCGGGTGGCCTCTATCGAGGACGCCACCAAAGAGGCCGATTTGGTGATGATGCTCATTCCCGATGAGAACATTGCCGACACCTACAAGGAAAGCGTCGAGCCACACCTGCGCGAGGGGCAGTACCTGGGCTTCGGGCACGGCTTCAACATCCACTTCAAGCAGGTGACGCCGCCCACCTTTGTCAACGTGTACCTGGTTGCGCCTAAAGGCCCCGGCCACATGCTGCGCCGCGTGTACGTGGAAGGCGCGGGAATGCCCGGAATCTTTGCGCTCGAGCAGAGTGTTTCTCCAGACGCCCGTGAAGTGGTTTTGGCTTACGCCAGGGGAATCGGCTGCACCCGTGCGGGCGTGCTCGAGACCACCTTCAAAGAGGAAACCGAGACCGACCTGTTCGGTGAGCAGGCCGTGCTGTGCGGTGGTTTGACCTCGCTGATTAAAAACGGCTTCGAGGTGCTCACCAACGCGGGCTATCAACCTGAAATCGCCTACTTCGAGGTGCTGCACGAGTGCAAGCTCATCATTGACCTGATTTACGAGAAAGGCTTTGCCGGAATGCGCCACAGCATCTCCAACACCGCCGAGTACGGCGACTACCTGACCGGACCCAAAGTGATTGGGGAACCCTCGAGAAAGGCGATGGAAGACGCGCTCGAGTACATCCAGAACGGTGGTTTTGCCAAAGAGTTCGTGGAGGATAGCAGGGGCGGGCGTCCCAAGATGACTGCCTGGAGGAAGGCCGCTGCCGAGCACCCGCTCGAGGAAGTGGGCAAGCGCTTGCGCGACATGATGCCCTTTATTGAGAAGAAAGAACTCGAGGTTTGAGGGTCAGCAATTAGCGATTAGCTTTTCAGGATTGCGCTCTAGTGACGCTTTAAATCCACATTGTTTGTAGGGCTGGCCTCGTGCCTGCCCTTCCGTTTGCACCCGAGCGCAATCCAAAATCCAAGATCCAAGATACTGTAGGGGCGCACAGATGTTTATGTGCGCCCCTGTTCGTGCTCGAGCCATATCCCAGGAGGCAACCCCATGTTCACCGACCTTGCCCACACCGCCCTCAGAACCCACGACCTCGAGCGTTGCCTCGCCTTTTACACTCAGCTCGGCCTGGTGGAGTCTTTTCGCCTCAATCACGCCGACGGCTCGCTGATGCTGGTCTACCTGCATATCGGCGGAGACCGCTTCCTCGAGATTTTTCCTGGTGGCTCGAGCGACCTTACCCCCAGTGCTCCCGAGGGTAACTTTATGCACCTCTGCCTGCGCTCGAGCGACTTACACACCGATGTACAGCGGCTCGAGGCGGCGGGAATTGCCATAGATTCGGGGCCTTCGGTGGGCCTGGACGGCAATCTGCAAGCCTGGATACGCGACCCCGACGGAAACGCGCTCGAGCTGATGCAGTTAAACGAGGATTCCCCGCAAAGAAGGGTGGCTCGAGGGGAAGCGGCTTTCAACGTTTGAACGCCACTCGAGGTTTGAGGTCGGGGTCCGGCTCGAGAATACCCGAAAGCAGCCCAATCCTTTTACATCCGTTTGATACACTGAAAAGATGATTCCCGTCCTCGAGCACCCCACTGAGCACGCCGAACTGCTGCACTCGAGCGCGTTTGGCGGTCTCGAGTTGCTGCGGGCGCACTTCGTCAAACACGCCTTCGTGCCGCACAGCCACGCGGAATACACCGTGGGACTGGTGAAGGCCGGAGGTCAGCAGTTCCGCTACCGGGGAGCGCGTCACCTGACCCCCTCGAGCGGCTTTTTCGTGCTGCACCCTCAGGAAGCGCACACCGGGGCAGCGCTGGAGGAAGCTGGGTTTTCGTACCGCGCTTTTTACCCCAGTCCCGAGCTGATGCGGTCCGCGCTCGAGACGGTAGGACGGACCAGCGGTGAGCTGCCGTATTTTCAGGAGGTGGTGCAAAAAGACTTGGTGCTAAGCCGCACACTCGAGAACTTGCTCGAGGATTTACCCCTGCTCGGCGCGCTCGAGGCCGAAACCCGCGTGCTGGGTTGGCTGGGCTATCTGCTACAAAAGGGAGGTTTTGGAACACGTCCCGAGGCGGGCCGGGAACCTCTGGCGGTGCGCGAGGCCCGCGCTTTTCTCGAAACTCATCCCGAGCGCCCGGTGTCCTTGCTCGAGCTGTCAGGGCGGGTGGGCCTGAGTCCATTTTACTTTGCTCGAGCCTTTGCCCGCGCCGTCGGAATGCCGCCGCACAGCTACCACGAGAACGTGCGGGTGAGGCGGGCCAAAGCACTGCTCAAGCGGGGAATGCCACTCGAGGAGGTAGCTTTTTTAAGCGGATTCGCGCACCAGAGCCACTTCAGCGAACGTTTCCGGCGGCACGTCGGTTTACCACCAGGACGTTACCAAGAGGTTATGAGCACACGGGCTAAGAAGGCGGGATAATCAGGAGGGCCAGCCCGAGAGCAAGCCAATGAGCAAGATGGCGCAAGACGAAGCGGATTCGAGCGGCTAAGCTCGAGCCTATGGTGTTCGATACCAAAATTGCAATCGTGCTGCTCTCAAATTTGGCCCTATGGCAAAAGCTCAACGTGACCGCTTTTCTGGCCTCTGGAATCTCGCACAGCGCCCCTGGACTGATGGGGGAGCCTTACCTGGACGCGGACGGCCTCGAGTACCTTCCCCTGGTGGTTCAGCCGATGCTGGTGTTCAGCGCCAGCTCGAGCGAACTCCAAAAAGCCTACTCGCGGGCGCTCGAGCGAGAGTTGAAACTGGGCATCTACACCCGCCCCATGTTCTCGACGGGGCACGACGCGGACAACCGGGCCACGGTACGGGCGGTCAGGGGTGCAGACCTCGAGTTGGTGGGCATCGGAATGCGCGGTCTCAAGGGCACGGTGGATAAAGCGCTCAAGGGCCTCAAGCTACACGAGTAGCTCGAGCGCCCCATTCCCAGCCCTCAAAATCTGCGCTACAATCCGGCATGAACCGATTCAGCGTTTTACCCCTACACCAACTCACTCGAGAACTCGCCGCCGTCGCCTCCGGGCGGGCTGCCCCCGACACCGTACTTACGGGCGCTCGAGTGCTCAGCGTGTACTCGGAAAGACTGCTTACGGACCGCGAAATCTGGCTCTCGAAAGGGCGAATTGCGGCGGTGATGTCTGCGGGTACGGCGAAAAAGAGTGGCTCGAGCGCCCACTTCTACGACTGCGGCGGCGGCATTCTCGCGCCCGGACTGGTAGACCCGCACGTTCACATCGAGTCCAGCATGATGACGGTATGCGCCTACGCCGAAGCCGCGCTGCTCAACGGCACCACCACGGTGTTCTGCGATAGCCACGAAATCGGCAATGTTTCGGACGTAGCGGGCATCGAGTGGATGCTCGAGGACGCCCGCGTTGCGCCGCTCAACGTGTTCCTCACCGTGCCCAGCACCGTTCCAGCCACCTCGAGCAGCTTAGAAACCGCAGGCGGCGACCTCACCGCCCCCAAAATTGCCGCGCTGTTCGATGTCTGGCCCGAGGCCCGCGCCCTGGGCGAGAAGATGGACTTTGTGCAGGTGAGCATGGGCGACGAGCGCAGCCACGCGATTCTGGCGGCGGCCCTCGAGCGTGGCCGCCCTGTCTCCGGTCACGTCTACGGGCGCGAATTCGTGGCAGCTTACGCAGCCAGCGGCGTCACCGACACCCACGAAGCGGTGTCTCGAGAAATTGCCGAGGACATGCTCGAGGCCGGAATGTGGATTTTTATGCGCGGGGGTCCGCCCACCACGCCCTGGCACAGTTTGCCGGAGGCGATTAAAGTCATCACTGAACTTGGCTCGAGCGCCAAACGAATCTGCGTTTGCACCGACGACCGCGACGCCGACGATTTGTTCGCCTTCGGGCTGGATTGGGTGGTGCGTCAGGCCCGAGCCGCCGGACTCTCGAGCGCGCTGGCCTGGAGCCTGGGCAGCCTACATCCGGCTACCCGTTTTGGCGTGGATGCAGATTTGGGCGCGCTGGGCCACGGGCGGCGCGCCGACATCGTGCTTTTAAACGACGCGCTCGAGGTGCAAAACACCTGGTACGGCGGCGAGTTGGTGGTCGAGCACAAGAAGATGACCGACCTGCTCGAGGACCAACTCGAGCATCAGCGTTACGTTTACCCGTCAGCGGCGTTCGAGACCGTCAAACTGCCCACCCATTTCAAACTCACGCCGGAATTGCCGCTCGAGGGTGTTAAAGCCAACGTGCTACGCGTGGAGTTACCCGGCATCGTCACCCTACACCGCGAACTCTTGCTCGAGCGCAGTGATTCGTGGGGTCAGATTTTTGAGCAGCACGATTTATGCTTCGTCAGCGTGCTCGAGCGCCACGGTAAAAGCGGCACCGAAGGGCGGGTGGCGCACGGCCTGCTGCAAAATTTTGGCCTGGGGAACGGCGCGGTGGCCTCGAGCGTGGGTCACGACGCGCACAATCTGATTATCGCTGGCTCGAGCGAAGAAGACATGCAAATTGCGGTGCGCCGGATAGAAGAGCTGCGCGGCGGCGTGGTGGTCGTCCGGGACGGCGTAATTCTGGCCGAGGTCGCGCTGCCCATCTCAGGGCTGCTCTCGGATAAACGCGCCCCTAAAGTGGCCGAGGAAACCTCGAGCCTGAAACGCGCCTGGAATGAACTGGGCTGCACCCTGCCCTACATGGGCTTCAACCTGTTACCGCTGTCGGTGATTCCTGAGTTGAGAATCACCGATAAAGGTCTGGTCACGGTGCCGGGAATGGAGATTTTGCCGCTGTTTGTTTAAGGGGCGCTCGAGTGGAAAGGTGCTGCGCCTCCGGCTGTCTTGAGATAAGCGGCACCTATCGGGCCATCTCGCGGGTCTTTAGTAGTTGGTACTTGGTTGGTTTGAATTTGGGCGCTCGAGAGCAGACCAAGTACCAAAAACCAAGAACCCGCCGGAGGCGTTCTTTTCACCCTCCTACCCTCCCATCCCCCTCACCCTGTTTTAGCTCCGCTTCATGGAGGTCATGCTACAATTCTCGCCGTGACTTTTGCCCGCTCGAGCAAGTATCCCGTTTCAGGACGGAACCCTAAAAAATTCCCACCCTCAAACGATGCTCGAGGGTGGGGAAAAGTGTGGTGTACCCGGCGGGACTTGAACCTGCGACCTTTGGCTTCGGAGGCCAACGCTCTATCCAACTGAGCTACGAGTACAAACGAGTACAAAGCAAAAAAGCTATCGCAGTACGAATGCGTGCGTCTGGTAAGGTAGCACGCGCCCCGAGGAGAAGTCAAGTGAAGCCTTTCAACAACGTCGTTATCAGCATCCTGGAGGAAAGATGACTTTAGAATCTCCGCCCAAAAAATTGGGCGTTCGCATCGCACTGGGGGCCGTTGCGATAGCCCTGGCCGGCGGCATGGTGTACAGCTTTATTCCCGCGCTCAGCCTGGGCAAAAACAACACCAGCACCGGAACCACCGTGCTCAAGGTCAACGGTCGGGACCTGACCCTGCAAGAAGTGGAAAAGTTCCGCAGCAGCGGACAAGCCGCCCAACTGTTCGGCCTGAGCAGCACCGGAATTTTAGGCGACGACCTCAAGGCTCTGGCCACTTATCTGGTCATCCGTCAAAAAGTCAGCGAGCAGGATACCGCCTCGGTGAGCGTCTCGAGCGACGAGGTGAACAAGCAAGTAGCCGATATTCGCAAGAACAACAACTTGCAAGACACCGCCAAGTACACCGACGCGCTGCAAAAAGCGGGCCTGACCGACGTGACCCTGCGCCAGCAAATCAAAATGGGTCTGTCGGCTCAGAAGCGTCAGGAAGCCCTGGTCAAGGATGTCAAGGCCACCGACGCCGAGGCGCAGTTCTTCTATAACCTCAACAGAGACAAATTCAAGACCGAGCCGAAGGTGATTGCCCGTCAAATCGCCTTCGACAGCAAAGCCAAAGCCGATGAGGTGCTTGGGAAAGCTCGAGCGGGTGGTGATTTTGCTGCGCTGGCCAACGCCAACGGCGGCAAGGACGGCGGTCTGGTAAACGGCGGCAAGGGCGCGTCTGCACTGGCCTTCCCAGCAGCGGTTTCGACAGCGGTGTTCGCACTGCCTTCGGGCGGTATTACGGACGTGCTCGAGAGCGACAAGAAGTTTTACATCGTCAAGGTGGACAAGCTCGAGGCCCCGGCCACCAAGAGCTTTGCCGATGCCAAAGCCGACGTGATTAAAACCGTGGAACAGGGCAAGAAAAACGCCATTCTCGAGAACTGGCAGCGCGACCTGATGAGCAAGGCCAAAATCGAAGTGGTGGATAAGACTTACGACTACAGCAACCCCACGGTGGCCACCGTAGACGGTCAGCCGATTTCTTATGCCGAGGTGCTGCTGCAAACTTACGGCAATCAGCAGGTGAGCCAGTTGCTAGGGCAGCTCGGGCCGAACGGGGCCAGCTTCGTGAATCAGTCGTTCAAACCCCAGGTGGTCGAAACGGTCATCAACCAGAAAATTGCTCGAGCCGCAGCCGCCAAGCAAAAGCTGGCCATCGTGGGCAACGACACCGACGTGCTGGCGCTGTTTAGCTTGTGGGGCACGAGGGATTTCAAAGTCACCGACGCTGACCTGCAAGCGTATTACAAGAAAAACGCCGCCCAGTACAGCACCCCTGGAAACGCGGACCTGACGGGTGCCACCTTTGACACCGAGGCCCAGGCGAAGGACTTCCGCTCGAGCTTTCTAACCAGCAAAGGTGACTTCACCGCCTTGGGCAGCGCTGCGGGCGGTACGGTCAGCGAGTTTGGCAAGGTGCCCGATGCCGCGCCCAGCCCCCAGTCTCCCCCACCTGCCATTGCCACGGCCCTCAGCGACGCGGTGTTCAAGAAGCCGAATTTGAGCGCAGCGGGCGAGGGAAGCCTGACCGGAGTGGTCAAGCTCGAGGGAACGCCGACCCGCTACGGACTGGTCTACGTGCGTGAACTGGTCAAGACCCAGGTCAAACCCTTCGCTGCCGTGGCCACCGAGGTCCGCGCTGGAGCCGAGAAAGAAAAGCGCCCAGCCGCCGTCAAAACCTTCCTGGACGCCCAGCGCAAGGGCGTCAAAATTGAGAACAACTTAGACAAGGTGCTCAAGGCTCAGGACGCTCGAGTGAAGGCCGCTGAAGCCGCCGCCAAAGCCGCTGCCCCAGCCCCAGCAACCCCGACCCCGGCCACTCCGGGAACTCCGGCCACGCCTGGAACGGGTAGCACGCCCTCGAGCACGCCCGCTACCGGCGCACCCGCCTCGAGCACACCCGCGACTGGAACTGCACCCTCGAGCACTCCCGCCACTGGAACTCCTGCTACCAGTACACCCGCTACGGGAACTCCAGCCACCGGAAGTACACCCTCGAGCACACCTGCTCCAGCAACCCGCTGAGGCTCGAGTGAGTTTGAGGCCCCTCCAAACGGAGGGGCTTTTTTTGGTCCCTCTTTGCGCTCGAGCAGGTCAGGGACAAGGATTTACTTGACCAGAGCGCCTTGCGTTCCGTCCCTATCTAAAACCCGAAGCTCTCCCCTGCCTCGAGTGGCGTCGCGCAAACTCAGCTCGAGTGTGTTCACATCGTCCTCGAGCGCCCATGCCTGTATGGTCAGGCCCGCTTCGGTGTAAAGGTCTTCGCGGTTCTCGAGCGACAGGGACTCGGGCAGGTGAAACAGCGCGCTCGAGAACTCGAAGGGCACGCTCAATAAAATGTGCACTCTGGGGCGCACCTCGAGCCGGGGAGCCGTTCTGAGCGCCTCCGCCGCACCTCCCCCGTAAGCCCGTGCCAGACCGCCCGCGCCCAGTTTGGTGCCGCCATAGTAGCGCACCACCGCCACAGCGACGCAATCTAGACCCGACCCCTCGAGCGCCTTGTAAATCGGCATTCCCGCCGTGCCGCTCGGCTCGCCATCGTCGGAGAAGCGGTAAGCCGCCCCGACGCGGTAGGCCCAGCAGACGTGGGTGGCGTCTGGGTGGTCCCGACGCACAGTTTTGACCCACTCGAGGGCGGCCTGTGGACTTGCAACCGGAACGGCGTAGGTCAGGAACTCGCTGCCCTTGAGGGTTTCAAGGTGCTGGGCGCTCGAGAGCAAGGTGGTGTACATCCGAGAGGTCATGAAGATGCCCAGCATAGCGGCTCGAGCCACACCTCAGTAAACGTTTTTGCTACGGTAAACCATGCTCAATTTACTCGAGGGAACCGCAAACGATTTACTTTTTGCTCAAAGCGTGCTCGAGGCCGTCTACCCACACCATGCGGGAGCCAGGGCCTACCACGCCCCTCAAGCACCGCAAGAAAATCCGTTCCAGCGGCTGTGGCTGGCCCAACTCGAGCGGCAGACCGTGGGTTTTGCTCAGATTCGCACCTCGAGTCTGCATCCCCAGGCCGACTACCCATCCGTCGCCGTTCTTCCAGCGTTTCAAGCAAGGGGCGTCGGCAGTGCGTTGATGGAAGCACTAGAGACCACATTTAAGGGACGTGAGCGGCTACAGCAGACTGCACTTTTCGAGTCCCAGACCGTCGCTCGAGCCTGCCTGCAAAAGCGTGGCTTTCGAGAAAAAATGCGAACGTACACGGTCAAACTCCAATCGGCGCAGGTGGCGCTCGAGCCGTTCCGAGCAGCCTACGCTCGAGCGCTCGGGATGGGCCTGACCTTCACCAGCTTGCTCGAGTCTCCCCAGCTTGCCGATAAAGTGGCCCTGCTTCATCACCGGGTCTACCAGGCTCATCACACTTTCAACCCGGTGCCAGATTTTTCGCTCGAGCGAATGCGTGAGCTATGGCTGGGCGACGAGATGAACCCGGCAACTTTGTTTCTGGTACTCGAGGACCGAAAACCCGTGGGTTTTGCCGCGCTGTACGGCGAGGGTCAGGCGCTCGAGCTGGCTTACTTTGGCGTGGACCCTGAACACGCGGCGCTCGAGCCGTGGCTTTCACTGGCCCTGACCGGACGAGTGCTCGAGTTCGCAGCCGCTCGAGGAGCCGTACTCAAGGCTGAATTCGATTCACTCAACCCGGCGGCGATAGCGGTGCTCGAGCGTCTGGGCGTAGGTTGGGGTGAGGCGTGGGTGACGTATCAACGCGGTGCTCGAGCCACTCAAAGCCCCAAATGAAGCCGTAGCTTCTCATCCACCAAGAGCATCAAATCCTCGGGAACGTATCCGATGCAGCGCATGAATCGGCTGACATGGGTCGCTCGAGCCGCCTCGATTTGGGCTTTGCTGTCGAAATCCAAACCGATGCGGTTGTTGGGTAATACGGATTCCGATTAAATCGGTAAAGTGGTTCTGGGCCACCAATGGAATAGGGTCTGGGCACGCACCCGTTGGGTCTGGGTTTCGAGCTGAGTCAGGTGTGGCTCGAGGGTGTGCTGGAGGTGCTC
>Ga0209724_1001403_pt1 | contig 21940 bp, 15 predicted proteins | sample grotaG_FD_184143 | JGI IMG/M metagenome (GOLD analysis project Ga0209724, IMG submission 184143) | Glacier valley bacterial and archeal communities from Borup Fiord, Nunavut, Canada, to study Microbial Dark Matter (Phase II) -... | ecosystem: Environmental > Aquatic > Freshwater > Ice > Glacier ...
TTATCGATCTGCCTTATGGGAGCGGAACAGGATCGGAAGTTCTGACCACTGATGTACTAACGTCGATAATGAACTGCTTGGTTTCATCTTGGAATCCAACGTGGGGGATTGTTCAATCTGGTCACTACAGACAAATGATTGAACCGTCATCTAAGCAGGCAGCGCACATCGGCTGGCTCACCTACTTGTCCAAGAGTTATGGTACCATTCCATCACTGGGCAATGACATTCAAGTACAAGAGATGGGCCAGTCTGGATCGCTGATTACCTTGACAAGAGAACGCTTTACTGTCAACAATCCCACTCACCTTCAGCTAGCTGCCCATGCCTCATCTGTTCTCAGCGAAGCTAGGGTACTCGACCCTGTTACATATTCTACGTAGGGATTGGTAAGGGTGGCAGAACATGGCAAGTAACGATCTCATATGCGCTGTCACTCAGCTTGGTAAGTGGCGACTTGCTCACAATGGTAAGCAGATCAGTAAGACCTGCCTTGCAATCCATGAGCAGTTTGGCAGCTGGGCTGAACTGATGGCGGTCCCTGGTGGGACTGGCTTATGCTATAATGAAATAACGAGGCAGGCACAACCTACGGCAAGGAGCAGGGACTGATGGTACGACAGCGCACCAGTGCCACGAGCGAAGTGGAGCAGGCGGGGCAGGCAGAGCAGAAGGGGCAGGTAGCAGAAGCAACGCAGCCGCGCACCCAGACCGGCGCAGACGCGCCCACCAACGACTCGATCTACTTCAACCGTGAACTTAGCTGGTTGGAGTTTAACAGCCGCGTGCTGGACGAGTCGCTCGGCGACCGCCACCCGTTGTTGGAGCGGATCAAGTTCCTGGCGATCTTCCACTCCAACCTCGACGAGTTCTTCATGGTGCGGATCAGCGGCATCCTGCGCCAGTACCAGGCGGGCGTAGCTGACCGCAGCCCCGACGGGATGACCCCCGCCGACGAACTGCTCACCCTGCGCAGCCGCACCCTTGCCGCCCTTGAGCAGGCGACCACGCACTGGCAGCAGACGCTCTGCCCAGCCCTTGCCCAGCACGGCATCCAGGTGTTGGAGTACCGCGACCTCAACCGCGAACAACGCCGCTACTTGAAAGACTATTTTGACCGCGAAATCTTCCCGGTTTGCACCCCACTCGCGGTTGACCCCGGCCATCCCTTCCCCCATATCTCCAACCTCAGCCTCAACCTGGCGGTTAACCTGGAAGACCCGGATGGTGGACAACACTTCGCCCGCGTCAAGGTGCCGCTAGGGGTGATTAGCCGCCTACTGGTGCTGCCACCCGGACTCTCCGAGCCTACCAATGACGGGCAGACTGGCCCGATTCGGCTGATCTGGCTTGAGCAAGTGTTGGCCGCCCACCTGTCTTCCCTCTTTCCCAGCATGGAGATCGTCGAGGCCCACCCCTTCCGCGTCACCCGCGATGCCGACGTGACGATCCAGGAGCTTGAGGCCGATGACCTGTTGGAGACGATTGAGGAGAGTATCAACCGCCGCCGCTTCGGCTCAGTTGTCGCCCTGTTCGTCAACCCGACCATGCCTGCTAACATCCGCTCGCTGCTGATCGAGAACTTGGAAGTGACCGCCGCTGAGTTGTACGTGGTGGAGGGTGCGCTCGGCCTCAGTGACTTGATGGAGGTCTACAAGCAGGATCGCGCTGCCCTCAAAGACCCTAGCCTCAACCCGCTGACCCCGCCAGACTTGCGCGGCGGCAACATCTTTGATGCAATCAAGAGCAAGGACATCCTGCTCCACCATCCCTTCGACTCGTTCAACCCCGTGGTGGAGTTTATCCGCCAGGCGGCCACTGACCCTCAGGTGCTGGCGATCAAGCAGACCCTCTACCGGGTGGGCAGCAACTCACCCATCGTCGGCGCGTTGTTGGAGGCGGCGGAGTACGGCAAGCAGGTAGCGGTGCTAGTTGAGTTGAAGGCCCGCTTTGACGAGGAGAACAACATTGAGTGGGCGCGGGCGTTGGAGCAGGCTGGTGTACACGTCACCTACGGCCTAATTGGGCTGAAGACGCACTGCAAGGTGGCCCTCGTCGTTCGCAAGGAGCGCGATGGCATCCACCGCTACCTGCACATAGGTAGTGGCAACTACAACCCCTCCACTTCGCGCCTCTACACCGACCTCGGCCTCTTTACCTGCAACGAACATTTTGGGGCTGATGCGTCTGACCTCTTTAACTTCCTGACTGGCTACTCCAAGCAGACTTACTACCGCAAGTTCCTGGTCGCCCCAGTCAACCTGCGCCAGGGTATCCGCGAACGCATCCTGCGCGAGATCGCCAGCCACCGCCAGCAAGGGGGTGGGCGATTGATCTTCAAGATGAACGCCCTGGTTGACCCAGCCCTGATCGAGGATTTGTACGCCGCCAGTGCCGCTGGGGTGCAGGTTGACCTGATCATTCGCGGTATCTGCTGCCTGCGGCCAGGGGTGGCGGGCCTGAGCGAGAACATACGGGTGGTTAGCATCGTCGGTCGCTTCCTCGAACACTCGCGCATCTACTACTTCGCCAACGGGGGGGACAGCGAAGTGTACTTCGGTTCGGCAGACCTGATGCCACGTAACCTCGACTACCGGGTGGAGGTGTTGGTGCCGGTAGAGAACGCCGGGCTGAAGGGGCAAATCCTGCACGACTTCCTCGAACTTTACCTGCGCGACAATGTGAGTGCGCGGCTGCTGCAACCGGACGGCAGCTACCTGCGCCGCCAACCAGCAGTGGGGGAGCCAGTGGTAGACTCGCAGTACGAACTGATCCGCCACCCCAGCGAAGCCGAGCGGGTCGCCGTCGAACTGGCCCGCCCCAAGTCGCTGCAAGACCGCTATGGCCGGGTGGACACAACCAACTGAGCATATACCAGGGGAGTCTAGTCTAGATGAGTGTTCTTGTTGCGGATCGCCTTGAGCGACCATCTTCTGCCTTGAGCCGAAGCGACTGGCGCAATCTCCTGCTGATCGTGGCGGGCTGGTTGCTGTGCGTGCTGGTATTCCCCCCCAACCATGACTTTGCGACTACTGACGACTGGGAGTGCTACCAACTGGTGGCAGGAGTGCTGAATGGACGCGGCTTCCAGCCACCTGACTACCTCGGATCGACTAGTATCGTCCACATAGCCTGGGGCGCAATGTTCGCCAATCTATTCGGCCTCAACTATACTTCGCTAACCTGGGCGATACTTGTTGCCGCTCTGGTGGGGCTGCTTGCCTTCTATCTCCTGCTGCATGAACTGAGCTTTAGGCCAGGGCTGTCGGTACTGGGGGTTGCCTTCCTCGCTTTCCACCCACTCTACTTCAGCCTTGCCTACAGTTATATGACCGACTCTACCTTCCTTGCCTGCTTGTTGCTTGCACTGCTGTTCTACACCAAAGGGTTGGCTGCACTACCGTCAGCCGCAGGCAACCAGCTCCTTGCCCACATAGGCAGCGCGACGAGCCGTGCTGGAGACACCAACCTGTTGCTAGGCAGCCTGTTTGCCAGCCTCGCCTTCCTGACTCGCCAATTTGGGCTGGCAGTACCGATAGCCGCCGTACTATGGCTACTCTGGGCGCGACGGCTAACCCTTCGACGGCTAGTGGCAACGGGGCTGCTTCCAGTGATAGTAGGGCTAGGCTACTTCTGGTGGCAGAGTGGATTCGGCAGGACTGTGATCAGCCAGTATCAGGCAGCAGGGGTAAGCTCTTTGCTGCATGACCCTCTTGGTAGCTTCCTCCTACGCAACGCCACCTGGCTAGCATATCTGCCGGTGGTCGCTCTGGTACTGCCGCTGCTCAGGCCACTACCCCGTCATCAGCTATTGCTCTTTGGCTGCTGGCTGATGCTAACCGGCCTCGCAAGCTACACTCTGCTCACCACTGATGTGCGCGAAAATAGCTTTGTGCTAGTCAACGCCCGTCCTTCCTCTGACGTTACCAATACCATGCGCTGGCTGGGGGTGCCACTGGCGGCTTGGCTGCTAACTGGCTATAGCGTCGGACTGATAAGTTGGCTGCGTTCTCTGCGCCGACCCCCAGCCGCTCGCGACTTTGTATACCTGTTCGGCCTGGTAATGCTAGTTGGTACCTGGCTGGCAAGTACCGTCACCCTTCCCCGCTACCTGCTACCCTTGATCCCTGTGCTGATCGTGATTGGGCTGCGTCCCTTCGCTAGCACTGAAGTAGGCAGAACTACTACCCGACCAGCGGTTGTCGCGCTCTGGCTAGTAGCCGCTCTAGTTGCCACTCTCGTGCTGCTCATCCATGTGGACGACTATAACTATAACAACACCCGCTGGCAAGTCGGGCAACATTTGCTGGCTCAAGGTGTACCAGCTCAGCAACTAGACAACGGCTTTGCCTGGAGCGGCTTTTACCTCTATCAGGAAGCACGGCACAAGTTTGGCTTCATTGACTATGCTCCTGTTGGCTACTGGCCTCCTGCCATGTTGCTCGACCCAAGTTATGTAGTTGCCCCCCAGGAGAAGACTGGCTACACAGGCCGTTATACAGTGGTTGCCCGTCACCCCTACTTCAGCCCACTCTCTGGCTTCCGCGACAACACGCTGCTGGTGCTGAGGCGGCAAGAGTAAGCAGCAACCTAGCCTCATCTCCCCTCTCTACTACGCAGATCAGCATCGCACCAAGCAGCAGCTACCCTCACCACTTGTGCAACTCATCAGGTTGGGGTTGCTCTACTGTCCATCAGCTAAACTCTTGCAGGGTGGTATGACCAGCAGCTACAACCTTGTTGTAGTGCAAGGGCGGCACGAGTCTGCAAATCGATGGTGTTGGCTACTAGCGCGCCGCGCAAACTTGTTGTATAATACATATGCCCTCAAAGGATTCGGCTGTGGCAGCCTGATACAGAAGATAGAGATGAAAGATTTGTTGGACTTGTGCCAGTCGGTGTGGAAGTGGTGGGCGGCCTGAACCAACTGGCCTCTAGCGAGAGGATATAGCGATGAAGCAGCGACGGATCTATAGTCTGGGCAGCACTGTGCTGTTGCTCACCATGCTCAGTGGTATCATATTTAACTTCAGTCCAGTAGCGGCTAGCCCTACTGTTGGCAATAGTGTTGCTGGCAAGCAGGCCGCCCCCTGGCAGCCTTCGGTACGAGCCGCCAACCGCATCGTTGGCAGTGGTGTTGGTTTTGCGCCGAACGCCAGCAGCGGCAATATCCTGGCCGACAACAACTGGTGGGGCTGCAATGCTGGCCCGAACGCGCCCGGCTGCGACACCGCTACCGCCGTCGCGCCTTCGGTGCTGACCGCTACCCGTTGGCTGACCCTCAGCCTCAATCTGCCCTCCTACCTGCCAGTCGGCAGCAACACGGTCGTCGCTGGCAACCTGACAGTCAACAACCTGGGCCAGAACACCACTAGTGCTGGCAACGTGCCGAACGGTACCCCCATGCTGTTCACCACCACTGTTGGCAGCATCTTGCCCGCCAATACCACCACCAGCGGTGGCAAGGGCTATAGCACCTACAACCCCGGTGCTGCCCCAATCGGTACGGTAGTGACGATCTGCGCCAAGGTGGACAACCAGACTACCTGCAACAATGCAGTGGTGGGCGGCCCCCCTGCGACTACTTATGCTGACGATGACTGGGCAGGCCTTGCAGCAGGGGTTGACCCCGACGGGGCGGGGCCAGCGATAGCCATTGGCTACGACGCTTTCATCAGCCCGCAAATTGCCGTTAACGTCGTGACTAGCAGCGGTCGCACCATCATCTACAGTGGCGTTTACAACGAGCAGGTGTTGATCTCCAAGCCACTGACCTTTAGCGGCGTGATCAGCGCAACCGGGGCAACCAGCGGTAGCGCACCCAACCTGCGCCTGCCCAGCCCTGGCATCCCCTACAATGTCAACGGCACCGACTTGTACAGCACAGTGACAGTCACTGGCACTGGCACCACGGTGACGATCACCGGCTTCCTGATCAACGCCATCTCCACTTGTGGCAACCTCAACCAGGGTGTCGCTTTGTTCGGCAACGCCCAGGCCACGATCAGCGGCAACCAGATCGCTAGCGTGCGCAACAACCCCCTGGATGGCTGCCAGCAGGGGGTTGGCATCCGTGTTGGTTCGGCAGCCCTAAGCCAAGCCGCCAACGCTACTATCAGTGGCAACACCTTCAGCGACATCCAGAAGAACGCCTTTGCGATTGACGGCCCTGGCAGCAGTGCCGATATCATTGGCAACGTGCTGACTGGAACCGGTACCACCCCGCTGATCGCGCAGAATGGGGTGCAGATTTCGCGGGGCGCAACAGGTCGCGTCCTCAGCAATACGATCAGCGGCTATGCCTACAACGGCCCCAGCTTCCCGGCGGTGGGTGCTACCTCAATCATCATCTACAATGCCGACCAGAACACCCCTGTGGTGGTCAATGGCAACACGGTCACTGGCGCGCAGCTAGGCATCTTTGGTACCCGCGACGACGGTCTGTTCTCTAGCGTTTTCACTCGCCGCAACATCCTCTATGGTCGGCAGCAGAGCCAAGACACCGGTGTGTACTTCGACTCGACCCAGATCGGCTCTAGCGTCTATGACAGCGACATCTACCACATGGACGACGGTATCCACCTGGAACCACAGGTGGTAGCGATCACTGGTACGCTGATCCACCAGAACAACCGCGGTATCTTCCTCTACGAAGGCAGTTCGAGCGGCAACACTATCATCTTCAACCGCATCGTCAGCAATACCAATCGTGGCATCGAGTTTGGCCCGCTTACGTTGCCCCAGGCCAAGCAGAGTCGCCAACTTCGCCCGCAGCCTTTGTTCGACGACGGCAAGGCTGCCCGCCACCCAGCTACGATCAGGCGCGCCCCACTACCCAACGGTGGCCCTGGCGGTGGCGAAGATTACCCCAACAACTGGTGGGGCTGCAACGCTGGCCCGAACCAGCCCGGCTGCGACAGCTTCGTTACCAGCGATAGCACCTTCACTGTCACGAACTGGCTGACTCTCGGCCTTGCTACTACGCCGCTCATCCTGCCAGTAAACAGCACTGCTAATCTGACAGGCACCTTGCGCTTCAACTCAACCGGGGCGAACACCTTCCCGCTGGGCTACCTGCGCAACAATACCCCAATGCTCTTTACCGCCACTGTCGGTAGCCTCAATCCTGTCAATACTGGCACCAACCAGGCTCAGGGCTACAGCCTCTACACGGCTCCTGCCGCCCCCGGCCCAGCCCAGGTCTGCGTGCGGGTAGATAACCAAAGCGTCTGCAACAACCTGACGATCCAGGGCTTGCCCACCAGCACTGCGACTAGCACTGCCAGCCCCACTCCAACCGCCAGCCCGACGGCAACCGCCAGCCCGACCGCTAGCAGCACGCCGACTGGCACGATCAGCACGGTTGTGATCCGCCCCTCCACCGAAGCAAGCCTCGGCTGGGCTACCTTCGACCAGAACACCGCCACCCACGCTTACGTCAACGGCCCTGCTCCCGCGCCATTTGGGGTCGGCAGCTTCCAGATGCAGACGGGTGGTGGCACTGGCGGCACGAATGGTGGCAAGAACTGGGTTGGTACCAACAACTTCACTGGTACCCTGCTCAGCAACATCACCACGATGAGCTATCGCACCTATGTGCAGCAGACTAGCAGTCCTAATATCGCCCCGGTGATTGAGATGAAGGTTGACACCGACACTAACGGCACGCGGGATGCTACCCTGGTCTTTGAGCCAGTCTACTCGGCTGGGTCGCAGGGGCCAATCGTGCCAGGGGTTTGGCAGACCTGGAACGCCCGTGCCGGTCTGTGGCGGGTGGTAGTCAGCAGCCCGAACACCCAGGTTACCTGCCCTGGTGGCAACTTCCTGCCCAACACCTACTTCACCTACAGTAGCTTCACTACTGCCTGCCCGGCGGCAACCATGGTGCAGTGGTTCCCCCGCGCCGATGGTTACGGTCTTAGCCTCAGCGACGGCCAGAACTCTGGCGGCATCTGGGCGGACTTCATCGGCTACGTAGACGGCTTTGAGATCGGCATCAGTAACGCCCGCACGATCCACGACTTCGAGCCTGACTTGCCCACCCCCACCATCACAGCCACCAGCACCGCTACGCCCTCAGCCACCGCAACCCTGAGCGTCACACTGACTAGCAGTCCCACCAGGACCGGCACCAGCACCGCTACGCCCTCAGCCACCGCAACCCTGAGCGTCACACTGACTAGCAGTCCCACCAGGACCGGCACCAGCACCGCTACGCCCTCGGCTACCGCGACCCTGACTGGCACCACTGCCACCGCGACCCTGACTGGCACGGCGGCAACCGCCACCGCTACCGTGACTGGTACGGCGGCAACCGCCACCGCTACCGTGACTGGCACGGCGGCAACCGCCACCGCTACCGTGACTGGCACAGCGGCTACCGCTAGCCCAACGGCGGCTGGTGGTACGCCTTCGCCCAGCCCCACCCTCTGCACAGTTTACTACCCCGACGTGCCAACTGAGAACTTCTTCTTCGGCTACATCCGCTATCTCACCTGTCGCGGCATCGTCAGCGGCTACGCAGATGGCTACTTCCGGCCCAACAACCCGATCACCCGCGCCGAGTTCAGTAAGATGGTAACGCTGGCCTTCAGCATCCCACGCACAACCCCGGCTGTGCGGAGCTTCAGCGACGTGCCAACCAATTACTGGGCCTACGGCTACATTGAGAGCCTGACAGCGGCGGGTGTGATCAACGGCCAGAACGCAGCCCAGTGTGCAGCGGCTGGCGTGGCCGCCCCCTGCTTCCGCCCGAACAACCCGATCAGCCGCGCCGAACTGGTGAAGATGGTCGTAGTTGCCTCTGGCACCGCCGCCCAGACCAGTACCACCGCCTACCCCGATGTACCCCCCAGCTACTGGGCCTATAGCTACATCCAGACAGCGACAGCCCGTCAGTGGGTAGGTGGCTTCCCTGATAACAGCTTCCGCCCGAACGCACTGGCTACCCGCGCCGAACTATCGAAGGTCGTCTACCTCGCGCTTAACTTCCCCCTGGGGGTTAGTCGCTAGCTCACCATAACTTCTCCACTCTCGCCAGACGGGTGTGGGGGCAAGTATAATCAAAAGGGGACGCAGGCCAACTTGGTCTGTGTCCCCTTTGCGTTCTAGTTAGTAATAGGATAGAATGGGGCTGGAGGATGATGAAATGAAAAGAACAACAAGCCATACCGTTGCCAGCCTCGTGCTGGCAGTTACCATGTTCAGTTTGCTGCTTGGCACGCTAGCAGTTGCCCCTGCTACCGCCGCCCAGCCTGCCGCCAGTCCTGCCAGCCCTACCGCCCCGCCACCACTGAGCAGCGGGCGACGGCTGCCACGTCCCGCCGCCAATCTCCCGCCGCATCTCGCTGCGCCCAGCAATGCTGCCAGGCCAGTGGGGGGTTTCGGCTACCTGAGCGGCAACGTGCAAGACAGCTACGGTCAGCCCCTATCCGCTACCCTGCGCATCGGTGCTGCTCTCACTCTGACAACAGAGCCTGGTAGCATCGGCTCCTACAGTGTCACCCTGCCTACTGGTAGCTACAGCTTTGCCGTTAGCGCGAGCGGCTGCTACCTGCCCCTGACCCAGACCGTCACGGTAGTTCCAGGCAGCAATGTGGTGAGCTTTACCCTGCCGGATGCCCCCGCCGACGCTTTCGGCTACAACTGCTTCGAGTCGGCGGGCGGCTACCTGCCCGCCAGCAATCGCGTGCTGGCAAACAACTTCAACCAGGAGCAGCGGCCCTTCACCCTGACCATGCCGCTCAACTACTACGGCCAGATTTACTACACTGGCACGATCACTGGCAAAGGCTACATCCAGATTGGCAGCACGATCAGCGGCACCGCTGCCCTCGCCAGCAACCCCTGCCTGCCAAATGCCAGCCAGCCCAACGGCGTAGTGGCCGCCAACTGGGACGACCTGGTGGGCGACAGCAGTAATCCCACCGCTGGAGTCTTCACCGACGTGATCGGCAGCAGCCCCGACCGCTTCTTCATCGTCGAGTGGCGAGGGGTGGCTCACGCGGGCCAACCTGGTATCACCTCCACCTTTCAGCTACAGGTTAGTGAAGGCACCGGCGATGTCCTTTACATCTACCGCCAGATGAACGGGCGGAGCAACGGCAGCGAAGCCAGTGCGGGCATCGAGAGCTATACGGGTGGCAGTGGCTTGCAGATACGCTGCAATGCTGCCAGCAGCGTCGGCCCCAACTACCTCTACAGCGGCCTTAGCATCAACCTCTACAGCCCCATCTACGCCATCCCAACCAACACGCCGACCAGCACTGCCCCGGCCAGTCCCACCATTATGCCCACCGCCACCGCCAGCCCAATCCCAACCAGTACTGTCACCAACACTGCCAGTGCGACGAACACCAGCAGCCCTGTTGTCCCTACCGCCACGCCCGCGCCCGCCACCTGCCTCAGCGAGGGCTTCGCCAACGTGGGGAGCCTGGTCGGCAGCGGCTGGGTAATCCAGAACAACAGCCAGCCGCTTGGTAGTAGCAGTTGGTTCCAGGGTGATAGTGCGAGCTTCCCGGCCCAGGCTGGTGCCGCCGATGCCTACGCCGCCGCCAACTTCAGCAGCGTCGGCGGCACCAGCGGCACGATCAGCACCTGGCTGCTCACTCCCCCACGCCCGCTCAATAATGGCGACACGCTGCGCTTCTGGAGCCGCACCGTTGACGCACCAGCCTTCCCTGATCGCCTCGAAGTGCGCCTCAGCAGCAACGGTAGCAGCAGCAACGTGGGTAGCATCGCCAGCAGTGTGGGCAACTTCACCACCACCCTGCTGACGATCAACCCCGCCCTCACTGTTGGTGGCTACCCCAGCACCTGGACGGCTTACTCGGCGACGATCAGCGGCCTTGCAGGGCCAAGTAACGGGCGGGTGGGCTTCCGCTACTTCGTCACTGGGGCTGGCTCCAGCGGCGCAAACGGTGACTACATCGGCCTCGACAGCCTCAGCCTCTGCCCCATAGCCACTACGCCGACCGCAACGGCCACGGCCACTGGGGTAGCAACAAACACTGCCACCACCACGAGTACGTTCACCGCCACTGCCGCTAGCACGAGTACGCTTACCGCCACTGCCACGAGTACATCCAGCCTCACTGCCACCGCTACGCTGACGTTGACCGCGACAGCCACAGCGACGTTGATGGTAACCAGCACTGCCACTAGCACGGCCAGCCCCTGCCTGCTCACCTTTAGCGATGTGCCAACCAACAACATCTTCTACGGCGACATCCAGTTCCTTGCCTGTCGCGGCATCGTCAGCGGCGCAAATGGTCTGTTCCGACCAAACGACACTGCCAGGCGTGGCGAGTTCGCCAAAATTGCAGTGCTAGCCTTCGCCATCCCCAACTTCACCCCGACCGTGTCGACCTTCAACGACGTGGCGATCAGCAGCATCTTCTACGGTTACATTGAGGCCGCTGCCCACGCGGTGGTAGTCAACGGCTTGAGCAGCAGCCAGTGCGCCGTCCTGGGCGTGCAACCGCCCTGCTATGGCCCCAACGTCAATATCAGTAGGGTGCAGGTGGCCGCTATCGTACAAAGAGCGCGGGCATACCCGCCCGTCACCCCTGGTGCCGCCACCTTTAGCGATCTGCCTGCTACTGGCTTCGGCTACAACGCGGTTGAAACGCTGGCTAGTCGGGCGATCATCAGCGGGGCTGCCTGCTTGCCACCCGCCACTGGCCTCTGCTTCCGCCCCAACGACAACATCCGCCGAGGTGAACTCGCTAAAGTCGTCCACCGGGCAATGAGCAGCCAGCCCTAACCTTGCCGTGGGGCGGTCAACCCGACCGCCCCTACCCCGCTAAGGACAACCTGGCTGCTGCTAATTGGTTGTTAATCCAAATGGGCTATCCAGCTTTTGCCAGATGTGCTATAATCTGCTCATGAGCGACCCAGCCCTTAGTGTAATTATGGTCAGCTACAACACTCGTGCAGTTTTGCGCCAGGCGTTGCGGAGCGTCTTTGCCAGCAGCACCTCCTTCCCCTTCGCGGTCTGGGTGGTGGACAATGCTTCCCAGGACGGTAGCGCAGAGATGGTGGCAAACGAGTTCCAGCCCCAACACGCCAATCTGCACCTGATCCGCAGCCCGCGCAATGGTGGCTTCTCCTACGGCAACAACCTCGCCCTCAGCGAGTTTAGTGCGGCAGGTCGTGCAACTGGTCAGCCAGGTGCGGTAGCAAACATCGTCAGCAAGTACGTGCTGCTGCTCAACCCTGATACGATCCTGCCGCCCGATGCGCTAGCCGCAATGGTCGCTTTCATGGACGCGCACCCCCAGGCTGGTATTGCTGGGCCGAAGATGGTGCGCCCCAACGGGCAGCTAGACCTGGCGTGCAGGCGCGGCTTCCCTACCCCGCTCAACTCGATCTACAAGTTGGCTGGCCTCAGCAAGCTCTTTCCCCACTCGCGTCGCTTCGCCAGCTACAACATGACCTTTGCTGACCCTGACACCTTGACCGAGGTGGACGCGGTGATGGGCGCGTTCATGCTGCTACGGGCTGAAGCGATCAACCAGGTCGGGTTGATGGATGACAGCTTCTTCATGTATGGCGAGGACTTGGACTGGGCCTACCGCATCAAGCAGCACGGCTGGCAGGTCTACTACAATCCCGCCGTGCGGGTGATCCACTACAAAGGTGAGAGTACGCGGCGTAGTAGCTATCGCATGATTATACAGTTCTACCGCAGTATGAGCATCTTCCACCACAAGCATTATGCCGGCACTACCTTCTTCTTGCTCAACTGGCTGATCGCCATCGGCATCTGGGGCAAGGCTGGCCTGGCACTGGTGCAGAACTTGCTCCGCCCCAGCAGCAGGAAGCGAGTAGCTTTATGAGCCAGACGATCAACCGCCCACCTGCCCTTGATGAGCAACCCCCCGAACCGGCCCGCCGCCGAGAGGCCCGCACCCGCCCCTATCTAACCCCCGGCCCCGCTCCAGGGCGCGCCCCCGACTGGTTGCATATCCTCTTTGTGATTGCCCAGCTTGTCCTCGACCTGTTGGCGGTCGGCTTTGCCTTCTATCTCGCCTATACGCTGCGCTCTGAGAGCCTGCGCGACTTCAATCCACCCACCGCCGACACCTACACTGCCATGCTGGTCGTCGCCGAGCTAGCCTTGCTGGGGGTGTTCAATCTCTCTGGCCTCTACACCTTGCGGCGTGGTACCTCGCGCATTGACGAGTTCTACAAGCTGGTTGCCTCTGTCACCAGCGGCACGTTCGTTGCGCTGGCCGCCAACTTTCTCTTGTTGGGCGACCGCTTCATCTACTCGCGGCAAACCCTGATCCTCGGCTGGCTGCTCTGCATCGTCCTGGTTAGCGCAGTCCGCTTCGCCTATGGCGGGCTGGTGGGTGTGTTGCGGCGGCGGGGCATGGCCCGCCAGCGGTTGCTGGTGGTTGGCAGTGGTCAGGCAGCGCGGCTCGTCTGGGATCGGATCAACGGCGTGCCTACCCTGGGCTATGAAGTGGTTGGTTTCCTCGAAGGTGAGCATGACCGTGATGAGGGCGACAGCCGCGACCCGGTAGTACGTGAACGCATCCTCGGCTACATGGATGAAGTCGCCAGTATCGTGCGCGCCTACAATATTGACGAAGTGATCGTTGCCCTGCCCGGCTACGACCCGCAGGATGTGCTGGACATAGTGAGCGCACTGGGCAACCAGCAGGTGGGCATCCGCTTCTACCCTGACATCTTGCAACTGATCATTGACAACCACGCTGGGCCGACCGACCTCAACGGCTTGCCTCTCTACAGCGTGCGCGACGTGACCCTACGCGGTACCAATCGGCTGATCAAGCGCGCCTTCGACATCATTTTTAGCAGCATAGTGCTGGTGCTAACCTCGCCGATCATGTTCATCACCGCTGTGCTGATCAAGCTAGAGTCGCCCGGCCCGGTCTTCTTCGTCCAAGAGCGAGTGGGGTTGGACGGTAAGCCGATCCTGGTGATCAAGTTCCGCTCGATGCGCCAGGATGCGGAGCGGCTTGGCAAGTGGACTACGCAGAACGACCCTCGGCGCACTAGGATCGGTTCGCTGATCCGCCGCCTCTCGATTGACGAGTTGCCGCAGTTCGTCAATGTGATCCTGGGGGAGATGAGCGTGGTCGGACCCCGCCCAGAGCAGCCGCAGTTTGTGGCCGAACGAGGCCGGGTCAACCCTCTCTATCGCCTGCGTCACAAGGAGAAGGCAGGCATTACCGGCCTGGCCCAGGTCAACGGCTTGCGTGGGGACACCGACATTGAGGAGCGCACCCGCTTCGATTTGCTCTATGTGGAGAACTGGTCGGTGCTGCTCGACCTGAAGATCATCGCCCGCACGATAGTGCAAATCTTCACCGGGCGTAACGCCTACTAACCACGCCCTTGAGGAGCAAGACTATGCACGAGCAGGAGCGGGAGCAGCAGCGGATCGCGGCCCTGACCACCACATTGCTGCACGCCCCCGACAGCTTCAGCCGGGTACACGCCGCTGGTTATTTGGCTAGCTTGAGCCAGCCGCCGGCCACTGCCTTTGCTGCCCTGGTTGCTGCCCTCGGCAATGTGGATCAGGAGGTGCAGGTGGCGGCAGCCCGCGCCCTCGGCAGCTATGGGCCACGCGCAGTAGACCACCTGCTCCCCCTGCTTGCGGGCGATCCGTACCTGGCGATGGCGGCAGCCGAGGGGCTGGGGCAAATTGGCGACGAGCGGGCGGTTGCACCCCTGGCTCTGGCTTTGCAAGCAGCCCATGCCTACCACTATGACATTGCGGGCGCACTGGCTCAGATTGGGCCGCCAGCAGTGCCAGCCCTGCGCCGCCTGCTAGCCGTCCCTGACGTGGAGGTGCGTCACTGGGCTGGCCGCGCCCTGCAAGATATCATAAGCAAGCACCCCATATTGAGTGTGGGGATGGAGGATGAAAGTTGAGCAGCAAGGCAGCAGAGCAATTGGCTAAGTACCAGGGCTGGGCCGCTCTCCCCCTGCGGGCTATGCTGGCCGCCAGCTTCATTGCGCATGGCAGGCCGAAAGTGTATGGCAGTAGCGCAGACGCGAAGTTTGGTGCAGGGGTCGCGGACGTGGCGGAGCTATTGCGGGCGCAGGGTACCCCCGCTCCTCGCTTGATGGCTTGGGTCGTCACCCTGGTAGAGTACGGCGGCGGGTTTGCGCTCGCCCTCGGCCTCTGCACCCGCCTGGTCGCTCTGCTATTGGCCTTCACCATGCTGGTGGCGATAGGGCAGGTCAAGTTCAGGCAAGGCTTCGTTGGTGGCTACGAGTACGACCTCAGCCTGCTAGCCGCCTGCCTCGCCCTGGCAATCAGCGGCGGCGGCCCCCTCTCCCTGGATCGCGCCCTACACCTGCCCTGAAAGCCACCTGCAACAGCCATATCGCGGGCAAGCGGCCTTGCGTGCCTTGCGAGTTTATGCTATGCTTGGCCTACTGGTCGGCCCCTTCACCTCGGCTTCGCTTACTCAGGTGGTGATGCTGACCGCAGTGACGACGGTCGGCCTCAATGATTTTCGGTAACCGACGCTGGTGGTAGAAGGCTAATCAACACTGGGCCACGCCACTCCAGGGGTGGCTGGCCGGAGGATGAAGATGGCGATTGAGATGCAGCCGCTTTACGCACAGGGCTTTGCGCCGCTAGAGCAGGAGTTTACGCTGGACGAACTGCCTGTAGCTGGGCGGATACCGGGCTGGTTGAGCGGGATGTTGGTTCGCAACGGCCCCGCCCGCTTCGACCTGCCGCAGCAGAGCTTGCGTCACTGGTTCGACGGGCAAGCGATGCTGCATAAGTTTGCCTTCAGCGGCGGCAAGGTCAGCTACGCCAACAAGTTCGTGGTCAGCCCCGCCTACGAATACGCTGAGCGCGAGGGCAAGCTTGGCTACCTGGAGTTCGCCAGCGACCCCTGCCGCTCGATCTTCAAGCGGTTTACTACTATGTTTGACCAGGAGGGCGGCTACAACACCAACGTCAGCATTGGCAAGGTGGCCGACAAGTTCGTGGCTTGGACGGAGCTACCGCTGCCGATTGAGTTTGACCCGCAGACGCTAGCGACCGTCGGCCTCGTCCGCTTCGATGACAAGCTAGTGGGGGTAGTTAGCACCCCGCACCCGCACGCTGACCGCAACGGTGACGGCATCAACAATATGGTTAAGTTTGGCGCGCCCAGTGCCTATAACCTCTTTCGTACTGCCGCCCATGAGGCCAAGCGCACCCTGATCGCCAGCCTGCCGACCATGCGCGCTGCCTATATGCACAGCTTCAGCATCACTGAACACTATGCGATCCTGGCCGAGTACCCGCTCTACTTCAACTCGCTGGGCCTGCTCCTCAGCGGCAAGGCGGTCGCCGAAAACATGGATTGGCAGCCAGAGCGTGGGATGAACTTCCTGGTAGTTGAGCTGGCGAGTGGCAAGCTAGTGGGCAAATATCGTAGCAACCCCTTCTTCTGCTTCCACCACGTCAACGCCTATGAGGAGGGTGACGAGATCGTAGTTGATCTGCTCGCCTTCCCCGACCCTTCGATCATCCAGGCTCTCTACCTCGAACCGTTGCGTCACCCACAGGCTGAGGTTACTCCCGTGCCGCTGCCTACCCTGCGCCGCTACCGCGTGCCGTTGGCGGGGACGACGGTGCAGGCCGAGACGCTGACCGAGGTGAGCATGGAATTGCCGCGCATCAACTACGCCTATAATGGCCGCCCCTATCGCTACGCCTACGCCCAGGGCTTGAGCGACCAACGCCCGCACGACTTCCTCAATCAGCTAGTCAAGGCTGACGTGCAGCAGCGTAGCACCCAGACCTGGTTCGTCCCTGGCTGCTACCCTGGTGAGCCGGTCTTCGTTGCGGCACCCAACGCACAAGCCGAGGATGATGGCGTGATCCTCTCCGTCGTCCTGGACAGCGAGCAGGCTAACTCCTTCCTGCTCGTCCTCGATGCCAGCAGCTTCACCGAACTTGGCCGCGCCACCGTGCCGCACCACATCCCCTTCGGCTTCCACGGGATGTACTTTGGCTAGGCGCGGTCGGAGACCACTCGCCTAAGCCACTGCTAGCCAACTACTTGTAGTAGCACTCCCACCAACTCTGGTGGCTCTGCTGCCAGGCGGCGGCAGTGGCGTAGATTTGGGCCTGCGCGTTGTAGATTGAGTAGTTGCGGTAGGGATTCCAGTTGCCCCCCCAGGTGGCCGGGCTGTACTGGTACAGGCCGATGTAGGGGCCGCTGGCATTGTATGCGTCAGACCGCGCACTGGACTCGCAGAGCAGCACCCGCCACATCTTGTCCTCCGACTCGCTGTAAGGGTACCGCTTGTGGGCATCAGCGATCCAGGTCCGATACTGGCTATGCTGGTCAGCTATCCCCGTAGGGCTGAAAGCCGGTAGGCTGTTGGTCGAGCCGTCTGGCCCGAAGTTGTTGGCATTACTGGCGATGATCAAGATGACAAAGGCTAGTAGGCCGATGATGATGAAGCGTTGCATTTGCGCTCCTCCTTTCGTCACCGATTATAGCACAAATGCAACAGATGCAACGTCACTATTGCGCCTAACCATTGGAGGAGCCAGTTTGCTGCAAGCAAAACGCATTCAGGCGATCATCTTCGACCTGGGCGACACCCTGATCCGCACCCCGATCAGCCAGTATGAAGACGACCACTTCTACGCTGAGACTGCCCGGCAGTTGCGCCTGGCCCGCCCAGATGTGGCCCTTGACGCAGAGCAACTGCGTCACCACCAGGGGTTGGTTGGTCAAATGATCGCCGACTCCTACTACGAGGAGCAACCATCAGCCCGCCTGGAGTACGACGCGGCAACCACGATGGCTCTGGCGATGCGCCAGGTCGCCCCACAGTACGCTGATGATGCGGCCTTGCAGCGCACGATCTACGATATTGGCCGTGGGTTGATCTACAGCCCGGCGGTGGTCAGCCCCTACACCTATGCGGTGCTGGACGATCTGCGTGGACGCGGCTATCGTCTCGGTCTCTGCTCCAACTACTTCGGCTACGCTGACGTGGTGCTGGATAGTACGCGCGAGATCGGCATTGCCGGGCGGCTAGACGCTTGCGTGTTCTCTTGCGAAGTGGGCTGGCGCAAGCCGAACCCCCGCATCTACACTGCGATCTGCGCAAAGCTGGCAGTCGCGCCCACCAACTGCCTGTTCGTCGGCGACCGCCTGCTAGAGGATATACATAGCCCACAAGAGTTGGGGATGCAAACCGTCCTCAGTCATGAGTACCGCCAGGAGCAGCCAGTGGCTAGCACGCCCCCGCCCGATCTGCTGATCGAGCGGCTAGATCAACTGTTGGCTGCTTTGTTAGCTGCTGCTCAATATTCTACCAACACGCCCACGCTGAGTTGCTGGGCGAGGGCAAGGAGCTTACGGATGCGGGCCAGCCCATTGAGTGTCACCGAGTCGCGCACGGCATCGCGCTGATCGAGGGTGGTCAGCGGGTCCTTGATCAGGCGCACCGCCTCCTCTAGCCAGCTAGTGACAAAGTGGTAGAAGGAGGTGACCATGTCTGCGCTGATCTCGCGCAGAAAGAGCAGTTGCCAAATCTGGTCGGCCCCGATGTCGTAGTAGCGACCAGTGCGTGGATAGGGCAGGCGGAAGGGCTGCTCTGGCGCGTCGAAGTAGACCCCACGCAGGGTAGTCTGACCGAGGAAGCGCGTCCCCTTCGGCGCACCGCTGCCCCGCTTGCCGCGCAGGGTAAAGATGCTGAGGCCGGTGATCTTGCGTTGCTCCTCCAGGATCAGGTTGAGGAAGCTACGAGCTGGTTCGAGGTCGTCGGTTGCCATTGCCAGGCGGTGAACGAGTAGGCTGAGGACAAGTTCGCTGGTTTCGTCAATTGGGTATTCGAGGCTAGCCCAGCAGCCGACTGCCACCGGGTCGCGGTCGAGGCGGGCGACGAAGTTGGCGGGGCAGGTTAGACAGCTAGGCTGGGCTGCGCGCAAGGGAGCTAGGGCGCGATCCATATCCGCCGGGTTGATGCCGTACTCCTTGCTCGCCTCTTTGACCGAGAGCGGGCCGGTACGACGGGCAGCCCGTACCCGACGTTCCATCTTGCTAAGTTGGTGTAGCCAGGTGGTGCCGTACTGCTGTTTTGGCTGGCAACGGTAGTCGAGCATGAAGTCTGCGGCCATCTATCTTCGTCCTCCCCAAACGCTCTCACTGCAATGTTGGCGGCAGACAGTGCCTCACGCACCGCCTGCACCGTCGCCAGGGCCAGCGGGCTGTCACCATGCACGCAGATCGTGTCAGCCCGCAAGTGGTATAGGCTGCCATCATGGGCCAGCACCGTCCCCTCTTGCACGATCCGCACTGCCTGAGCAGCGGCGGCGGCTGGTGACAGTATAGCATCTTTTTGCGTGCGAGATCGCAATCTGCCATTCGGTTCATAAGCGCGGTCGGCGAAGGCTTCCTCGGCCACGCGCAGCCCCGCTGCTCTGGCTATCTCCACCAGTGGCGAACCAGCCAGGGCAACCACGCGCAGGTAGCTGGCAAACTGCTGCACAGTGGCGACGAACAAGCCCGCGATCCGCTCGTCGTGCATCGCCTGATTGTACAACGCGCCATGCAGCTTCACGTGACTTGCCGCCCAACCTGCGTCGTCGCAGAGGGCAGTGAAGGCCGCAAGCTGGTAGCGTAGCAGCCCGCGTAGCTCGCCGTCAGCCAGGTGCAACTCGCGGCGACCAAAGTGGGCGCGGTCATCGTAGCCAGGATGTGCGCCGACCGCCACCCCCTGCTGCCTTGCCAGCCTGATAGTGCGCGCCGCCACCGCTGGGCCACCCGCGTGCAGCCCACAGCAGACATTGGCCGAGGTGCAGTAAGGCATTAGTTCTGCGTCCAGCCCACCCTCTAGCTCACCCATATCGCAGTTGAGGTCGATATGCATAGGCATATGCGGCGCAAGCCCACTCAACTTGCCCCTAATCCTCCTCTTTCACTTCCTCCAAGATGTTGGCGACGATGGTATCTGCGCTGATCCCCTCTGCGTCACCGTCAAAGTTAAGGATCAGGCGGTGGCGCAGGGCGGAGGTAGCGACTCCGCGAATGTCCTTGTAACCAACATTAAAGCGGCCATCTAGCAGAGCGTTGATTTTGGCCCCCAGGATCATCGCCTGCAACCCGCGCGGGCTGGCCCCATAGCGCACGAACCGCTTGACCAGCGCGGTTGGCTTGATGTCGGGGTGGCTGGCGAGGATGATCCGCACAGCATAGCGAGTCACGTGGCTAGCAATCGGGGTCTGCTTCGCCAACTCCTGCATTGCCAGGATCGTCGCGCCGTCAGTCGCTTTGTGTGGCGTAACATGGTAGCCGCTGGTGGTGCGGTCGCTGATCGTCAGCAGTTCATCTGCCGAGGGGAAGGGGACGATCATCTTGAAGAAGAAACGATCAAGCTGCGCCTCTGGCAGCGGGTAGGTACCCTCCATCTCCAGTGGGTTCTGGGTGGCAAGGACGAAGAAAGGTTTGGGTAGAATGTGCGTCTTGCGGGCGACAGAAACCGTCCCCTCCTGCATCGCCTCCAGCAAGGCCGACTGCGTCTTGGGGGTGGCCCGATTGATCTCGTCGGCCAGCACCAGGTTGGCGAACAGCGCGCCAGGTTGGAACTGGAAGCCGCGCCGCCCGCTCTCCTCGTTCTCAACGATGATGTTGGTGCCGATAATGTCGGCGGGCATCATGTCGGGGGTGAATTGCACGCGGTCGAACGAGCAATCGATCACCTGGGCCAGGGTGCGAACCAAGGCTGTCTTGCCCAGCCCTGGCACCCCCTCCAACAGGCCGTTGCCGCCCGCCAGCATACAGGTTAGCACCTCGCGCACCAACTGTCGCTGGCCGACTATCACCTTGCCCACCTCGGCCTCAACCTTCGCTACCGTCTCACGGAAGCCCGCGATCATCGCCGCCGCGTTGCCAACCTGCCCGATTTGCTGTACCTGCGTCATCTTACATTCCCCTCTCAGCTTGTTTGTGCGCGTGTTGCGTCAAACAAAGTAGTCCTGTTTTGCCAGCCTGGTTCAGTTTGCTGTATTATAGCACAGGTTGCCCACCAACCCTAGCAGGGAGGATGTTAGATGAACGAAATGGTACTGCTCTACATCGTCTGCGGCGGACAGGCCGAAGCAGAGGCGATCAGTCGCGCCCTGCTAGCCGAGCGGCTGATCGCCTGCGCCAACTTGCACCCCATCAGCTCGCTCTACTGCTGGCAGGGGGAGACCGTCAGCGAGGGCGAGGTGGTGCTACTTGCCAAGACGCTCCGCCACCCTGCCCTGCTTTCCTTGATCGAGGAGCGGGTGCGCGCCCTGCACAGCTACGCAATCCCCTGCATCATGCAACTGCCCGTTGCTCAGGTCAATGCCGACTACCTGCGTTGGATCGTAGAGCAAGTGGCTGTTGCACAATAAACAAGCAGTGCTGCTACCTGTACCGCTCTGCCAGCCAGCCGCGCCATCCCATCTCGAAGTCATCCAGACCGAGGCCGAAAGCCTGGATGAAGGCTTCATCCACGCCGTTGCCAGCCACCAAGTAGTGCAGCATTGCATTGAAGCGATCCATGCCGTAGAGTTCAACCAGGTAGGCCACCCCACTGTAGGCCTGCTCGTAGGCAAGGTTGACTTGGCCGCCTGCCACCTGCTGGAAGGATGGGAACGCAGCCCAGGCGAAGAAACGGTCGCCGCGCAGTGCTTCGCGTAGGATGGTGGGGCGGCTGGCCTGCTCACTGCCAAGCGGCGCAACCCGCTCCGCCTCGTAGACCGCCAGCCCTTCGTTCAACCAGTCGGGGCTGTTTCCCCGCGTCAGGCCCATGCTGTTCTGCACTGCGTGGGTAAACTCGTGGGCCAGCAGGTTGAGGTAAGCCTGGGTCGGCGCGCCGTTGTAGGCAGCCTTGATGCTCTCGCCCGCCATGCTCCAGCCGCCTACCCAGGTTGGCAGCGATAGGCGCACACTATCTTGCAGCAAGG
>Ga0209724_1001404_pt1 | contig 21925 bp, 18 predicted proteins | sample grotaG_FD_184143 | JGI IMG/M metagenome (GOLD analysis project Ga0209724, IMG submission 184143) | Glacier valley bacterial and archeal communities from Borup Fiord, Nunavut, Canada, to study Microbial Dark Matter (Phase II) -... | ecosystem: Environmental > Aquatic > Freshwater > Ice > Glacier ...
TCGGTGCCATCACGGTCGAGAAGGTCTGAGGCACACCATGCTCGACACCTTCACCACGTTCGGCGCACAACTGCTCGGCCCGGCCTGGCCGACCGCCTGGGCTGTCATCCGCATCGTCGCACTCATCATCCCGTTGATGCTGTGCGTGGCCTACCTGACGCTCTGGGAGCGCAAGGCCATCGGCTGGAGCCAGATCCGCCCCGGCCCGAATCGCGTCGGCCCGTTCGGCTTGCTGCAGCCGATCGCCGACGCCGTGAAGCTGATCTTCAAGGAGATCATCGTTCCGACGGCCGCGAACAAGAGCCTGTTCTTCCTCGGCCCGGTCATGACCATCATGCCGGCACTCGCCGCCTGGGCCGTGGTGCCGTTCGGTCCCGAGGTGGCCTTGGCCAACGTGAACGCGGGCCTCTTGTTCCTGATGGCCATCACCTCGATGGAGGTCTACGGCGTGATCATCGCGGGCTGGGCATCGAACTCGAAGTACGCGTTCCTCGGCGCGTTGCGCGCATCGGCGCAGATGGTCAGCTACGAGATCTCGATGGGCTTTGCGATGGTGGTGGTGCTCATGGTCTCGGGCAGCCTGAACATGACCGAGATCGTGATGAGCCAGGGCCGGGGCATGCTGGCCGATCGCGGCCTGACCTTCCTGTCCTGGAACTGGCTCCCGCTGCTGCCGATCTTCGTCGTGTACTTCATCTCGGGCCTGGCCGAGACGAACCGTCACCCGTTCGACGTGGTCGAGGGCGAGTCCGAGATCGTCGCCGGCCACATGGTCGAGTACTCGGGCATGGCCTTCGCGATGTTCTTCCTGGCCGAATACGCGAACATGATTCTGATCAGCACGCTGACGGTGGTCATGTTCCTCGGCGGCTGGCTGCCGGTCGTCGACATCGCACCGTTCAACTGGATCCCAGGGTGGATCTGGATGGCGATGAAGACCTTCTGCGTGGTCACCGTCTTCCTGTGGGTGCGCGCGAGCTTCCCGCGCTTCCGCTACGACCAGATCATGCGTCTGGGCTGGAAGATCTTCATTCCCATCACGCTGATCTGGCTGGTGGTCGTGGGGCTGTGGATCCAGTCCCCGTGGAACATCTGGAAGTGAAGGGCACCACCATGACCACCACATCCGCTGTCAAAGCTTCACCCGTCAAAGACTTCTTCGCGAGCTTCCTGCTCGGTGAACTCTTCAAGGGCATGGCCCTGACCGGCCGGCACTTCTGGTCGAAGAAGATCACCGTGCAATTCCCGGAAGAAAAGACGCCGCTGTCGCCACGCTTTCGCGGCCTGCATGCGCTGCGCCGCTACGAGAATGGCGAGGAACGCTGCATCGCCTGCAAGTTGTGCGAGGCCGTGTGCCCTGCCATGGCAATCACCATCGAGAGCGACGTTCGCGACGACGGTTCGCGGCGCACCACACGCTACGACATCGACCTGACCAAGTGCATCTTCTGCGGTTTCTGCGAAGAGAGCTGCCCGGTCGACTCCATCGTCGAGACGCATATCTTCGAGTACCACGGCGAAAAGCGCGGTGACCTGTACTTCACCAAAGACATGCTGCTCGCCGTCGGCGACCGCTACGAGACCGAGATCGCCGCAGCCAAGGAGGCTGACGCCAAATACCGTTGAGCCTTTCAGCTCAGTGCACGGGAAACGAGGTGGGAGCCTCGGCGCAATAACAACATGACCCTCGACACCGCGCTCTTCTACGTCTTCTCCAGCATTCTGCTGTTTGCCTCGTTCCGCGTCATCACGGCGCGCAGCCCGGTGTACGCCGTGCTGTTCCTCGTGCTCGCGTTCTTCAACGCGGCCTGCATCTGGATGCTGCTGCGCGCCGAGTTCCTCGCCATCGTGCTGGTGCTCGTCTACGTGGGTGCGGTGATGGTGTTGTTCCTGTTCGTCGTGATGATGCTCGACGTGGGCTCCGAGTCGCTGCGAGAAGGCTTCTGGACGCACTTCCCAGTCGCGGCACTGGTGGGCGTGGTCATTGCGCTCGAGATGGCGGCTGTGCTGCTGCCTGGCTTTCGCCTGACCGACGCGCCCATGGCTGATGCGGCAGCTCTGAGGCTCGGCAACACCAAGCTGTTGGGCATCGAGGTCTACACCCGCTATCTGTACCCGCTGCAGATTGCCGCCGTGCTGCTGCTGGTGGCCATCATCGCGGCCATCGCGCTGACTCTGCGCAAGCGCAAGGACTCGAAGTACCAGAACCCTTCCGAGCAGGTGAAAGCCCGTGCCGCCGACCGTGTGCGGATCGTGCAGATGAAGGCCCTGGTGGAGGCGCCTGACGTGGCGGCCTCCGCGGTCACCGTCACTGCCAACGCGACCGCGCCCGCAATCGCGCCGGCAGGAGAAAAGAAATGAGCTTCGGCCCCATCACGCTCGGCCACTACCTTTCGCTCGGGGGCATTTTGTTCGCGCTGTCGGTGATCGGCATCTTCCTGAACCGCAAGAACCTCATCGTGTTGCTGATGGCGATCGAGCTGATGCTTCTCGCGGTCAACCTGAACTTCGTCGCGTTCTCGCACTACCTGGGCGACATGGCCGGGCAGGTGTTCGTGTTCTTCATCCTGACCGTGGCTGCCGCAGAATCGGCCATCGGCTTGGCCATTCTGGTGGTGCTGTTCCGCAACCGCGCGAGCATCAATGTCGATGAACTCGACGCGCTGAAAGGCTGACCGCGATGGCCGCAACCCTTTCACAGAACATGCTCCTCGCGGCGCCGCTGGCGCCGCTAATCGGGGCCATCGCCGCCGGCCTGTTCGGCAAGGCCATCGGTCGGCGCGGCGCGCACACCATCACCATCCTCGGCGTGTTCATCTCGCTGGTGATCTCGGTGATGACGCTGCTCGCGGTGCTGGATGGCGCGCGCTTCAACGCCACCATCTATGAGTGGATGGTGCTGGGCAACCTGAAGATGGAAGTCGGCTTCCTCGTCGACGGCCTGACCGCGATGATGATGTGCGTCGTGACCTTCGTGTCGCTGATGGTGCACATCTACACCATCGGCTACATGGAAGAAGACCCGGGCTACCAGCGCTTCTTCAGCTACATCTCGCTGTTCACGTTTTCGATGCTGATGCTCGTGATGAGCAACAACTTCCTGCAGCTGTTCTTCGGCTGGGAAGCGGTGGGCCTGGTGAGCTACCTGCTGATCGGCTTCTGGTTCACCAAGCCGAGCGCGATCTTCGCGAACATGAAGGCGTTTCTCGTGAACCGGGTCGGTGACTTCGGCTTCATCCTGGGCATCGGCCTTGTCGTGGCGTTCGCCGACACGCTGAACTACGGCGAGGCGTTCGCCAAAGGTGGTGAGCTCGCCAAGCTCACGCTGCCCGGCACCGAGTGGGCGCTGATCACGGTGACTTGCATCTGCCTGTTCATCGGCGCCATGGGCAAGAGCGCGCAGTTCCCGCTGCACGTGTGGCTGCCCGATTCGATGGAAGGCCCGACGCCCATCTCGGCGTTGATCCACGCGGCGACGATGGTGACCGCCGGCATCTTCATGGTGGCGCGCATGTCGCCGTTGTTCGAGCTGTCGGACACCGCGCTGTCGTTCGTGATGGTGATCGGCGCGATCACGGCGCTGTTCATGGGCTTCCTCGGCATCATCCAGAACGACATCAAGCGCGTGGTGGCGTACTCCACCTTGAGCCAGCTCGGCTACATGACGGTCGCACTCGGCGCTTCGGCGTACTCGGTCGCGGTGTTCCACCTGATGACGCACGCGTTCTTCAAGGCACTGCTGTTCCTCGCGGCCGGCTCGGTGATCATCGGCATGCACCACGACCAGGACATCCGCAACATGGGCGGCCTGCGCAAGTACATGCCGATCACCTGGCTCACCTCGCTGCTCGGTTCGCTGGCGCTGATCGGCACACCGCTGTTCGCCGGCTTCTACAGCAAGGACAGCATCATCGAGGCGGTGCACGAGAGCCACTTGTGGGGCTCCGGTTTCGCGTACTTCGCAGTCGTGGCCGGTGTGTTCGTCACGGCGTTCTATTCGTTCCGGATGTACTTCCTGGTGTTCCACGGCAAGGAGAACTTCCGCCACAAGCCATTCCCGAGTGAAGATGACCACCACGACGACCCTGCCGTCGACCATGGCCACGGCAACAGCCAGCCGCACGTCCACGAGCCGCACGAGTCGCCCTGGGTCGTGACCTTCCCGCTGATCGCGCTCGCCATCCCCTCGGTCGTCATTGGCTACCTCACGATCGGCCCGATGCTGTTCGGCGACTTCTTCAAGGGCGCCATCTTCGTCAACGGCGAAGCCCATCACGCGATGGAGAAGCTCACGGAAGAGTTCCACGGCGCCGGCGCGATGGCGCTGCACGCGCTGACCTCGCTGCCGTTCCTGCTGGCGCTGGCGGGCGTGGTGGTCGCGTACATCTTCTACATGGTCGCACCCGGCATTCCCCCCGCAATCAAGGCCCGCTTCGGCTTCATCTACACGCTGCTCGAGAACAAGTACTACCTCGACTGGATCAACGAGAACGTGCTGGCCCGCATGGCCCGCATGACGGGCACGGGCCTGTGGAAGGGCGGCGACGAAGGGCTGATCGACGGCGTGCTCATCAACGGCTCGGCGAGCCTGGTGGGTGCAGTCGCTGCCAAGGGGCGCGAGTTGCAAAGCGGCCATCTGTACTGGTACGCCCTCGTGATGATCATGGGCGTCATCGGTTTGATGACGTGGCAACTGTGGCCCTTCATGGCCGCGCTGCTGATCAAGTAGCGCACGGAGAACAAGAACATGGGTTTGTTGAGTCTCGCCATCTGGCTGCCGATTCTCGCGGGGGTGGTGCTGCTCGCACTCGGCCGAGACAGCCAGGCCGGCAGGGTGCGCTGGGTGGCGCTGCTGGCGGCGTTTGCGAGTTTCCTCGTCACACTGCCGCTGATCAAGGGTTTCGACAGCAGCACCGCCGCGCTCCAGTTCCAGGAGAAGATGGGATGGATAGAGCGCTTCAACGTGCACTACCACCTGGGCGTGGATGGCCTGTCGATGTGGTTCGTGCCGCTCACCGCATTCATCACCGTCATCGTCGTGGTCGCCGCGTGGGAAGTGATCACCGACCGGGTGCATCAGTACATGGGTGCGTTCCTGATCCTGTCCGGCTTGATGGTCGGTGTGTTCAGCGCCCTCGACGGTTTGCTGTTCTATGTGTTCTTCGAGGCCACGCTGATCCCGATGTACCTGATCATCGGCGTGTGGGGTGGGTCGAAGCGGGTGTACGCCGCGTTCAAGTTCTTCCTTTACACGCTGGCCGGTTCGCTGTTGATGCTGGTCGCTCTGATCTTCCTGTACTACAAGTCGGGTGGCAGCTTCGACATCCTCACGTGGCACAAGCTGCCACTCGCTATGAACGCGCAGACCCTGCTGTTCTTCGCGTTCTTCCTCGCGTTCGCGGTGAAGGTACCGATGTGGCCGGTACACACCTGGCTGCCCGATGCCCACGTCGAGGCGCCGACCGGCGGCTCGGTGGTCCTGGCGGCGATCATGCTGAAGCTCGGCTGCTACGGTTTTCTGCGCTTCTCGCTGCCGATCACGCCCGACGCATCCCACAAGTGGGCTGGCTTCATGATCGCGTTGTCCCTCGTGGCGGTGGTTTACATCGGCTTCGTGGCACTGGTGCAGCGTGACATGAAGAAGCTCGTCGCCTACTCGTCGATCGCCCACATGGGCTTCGTGACCTTCGGCTTCTTCATCTTCAATGAATTGGGCATGTCGGGCGGCATCGTGCAGATGATCTCGCACGGCTTCGTGTCGGGCGCCATGTTCCTGTGCATCGGCGTGCTCTACGACCGGGTGCATTCGCGCGAGATTGCTTCCTATGGCGGGGTGGCCAACACGATGCCGAAGTTCGCTGCCTTCGCCGTGCTGTTCGCGATGGCCAACTGCGGCCTGCCCGGCACGGCCGGCTTCGTGGGCGAGTGGATGGTGATCCTCGGTGCGGTCAAGTACAACTTCTGGCTCGGTGCCATCGCGGCCAGCACGCTGATCTTCGGTGCGGCCTACACGCTGTGGATGGTCAAGCGCGTGTACTTCGGCGCGATTGCCAACGACCATGTGCGTGCGCTGACCGACATCAACGCGCGCGAATTCGGCATGCTGGCGGTGCTGGGCGTCGCCGTGCTGGGGATGGGCCTGTACCCGAAGCCGTTCACCGATGTGATGCACGTGTCGGTCTCTGAACTGCTCAGGCACGCGGCTGTCAGCAAGCTCGCCAACTGAACACACGCGTGCCCCCGCCTGCCCGCACCAGAACAAGAACCGACACGCACCCATGAATCAGATGAACTGGCACGCCGTGATCCCCGAGATGGTTCTGCTCGCGATGGCCTGCGTCATCGCGATGCTCGACCTCTGGGTCACGAGCCCGCGCCGCACGCCGACCTACCTGCTCACGCAGGCCACGCTCGCGGTGGTCGGCCTGATGCATCTGCAGGGCTTCAACGACGGCCGCACCGAATACGCGATGCAGCGCATGGTCGTCGCCGACCCGATGGGCCACCTGCTGGGCGCTTTCGCGTGTCTGGCGGTGATGGTGTCGCTGGTGTATGCGCGCCCCTACGCCGCCGAGCGCGACATGCTCAAGGGCGAACTCTTCACCCTCAGCAGCTTCTCGCTGCTCGGCATCGGCGTGATGCAGTCGGCGAACAACTTCCTCGTCATCTACCTCGGCCTGGAGCTGATGTCGCTGAGCCTGTACGCGCTGGTGGCGCTGCGGCGCGACAGTGCCGATGCGACCGAGGCGGCGATGAAGTACTTCGTGCTCGGCGCGCTGGCCAGCGGCTTCCTGCTGTACGGCTTGTCGATGATGTACGGCGCCACCGGCTCGCTCGAGATCAGCGAAGTGTTCAAGGCCGTGGGCACCGGGCAGATCAACAAGTCGGTGCTGGCGTTCGGCGTGGTCTTCATCGTGGCCGGCCTGGCCTTCAAGCTCGGTGCCGTGCCCTTCCACATGTGGGTGCCCGACGTTTACCAGGGTGCGCCCACGGCCGTGACGCTGCTGATCGGCGGCGCGCCGAAGCTGGCCGCTTTCGCCATCACCATCCGCCTGCTGGTCGAGGGCCTCTCGGGCATCGGCGCCGACTGGCAGCAGATGCTCGTCGTGCTGTCCATCGGCTCGATGGTGCTGGGCAACCTCGTCGCCATTGCGCAGACCAACCTGAAGCGCATGCTGGCGTATTCCAGCATCGCGCAGATGGGCTTCATGCTGCTCGGCCTCACGCCCACGGTGGTGGGCATGAACACTTTCTCGGCCGCCAACGGCTACAGCTCGTCGATGTTCTACATCGTCACTTACGTGCTCACCACGCTGGGCAGCTTCGGCATGGTGATGTTGCTGTCGCGGCAGGGTTTCGAGTCCGAGCAGATCAGCGATCTCAAAGGCCTGGCCAGGCGCAGCCCGTGGTTCGCGCTCGTGATGACGGTCATCATGCTGTCGCTCGCCGGCTTGCCCCCGACGGTCGGCTTCTACGCCAAGCTGGCCGTGCTGCAGGCGGTGGTGTCGACGAACGTCGGCGGCTACATTGCCCTGGCCATCGTGGCGGTGCTGATGAGCCTGGTCGGTGCGTTCTACTACCTGCGCGTGATCAAGGTCATGTACTTCGACGAACCGACCGACACGCACCCCATCGTCAGCAGCGGCGAGATGCGCTTCGTGCTGTCGATCAATGGCGCCGCCGTGCTGCTGTTCGGCCTGCTCCCCGACGGGCTGATGACGGTGTGCCGCGAGGCGATCGTCAAGGCCTTGACGACATGACCCACGTGGTCTCCACGAGGCCGAGCGCTTGACCGCCGCCGACCCCTCGCGCCACGGGTCCGATGCGCATCTGCAGGAGACTCCGCTGCGGTCCGAGCAGGTCTACCGGGGCCACTTTCTCGATGTGCGCCGCGACGAGGTTCGCATGCCCGACGGCCGCACCGCGCGGCGCGAGTACATCGTTCACCCCGGTGCGGTGATGATCGTGCCGCTGCTCGACGACGGCCGGGTCGTGGTCGAGCGCCAGTGGCGCCACCCGATGGGCCGCACGATGCTGGAATTCCCCGCTGGCAAGCTCGATGCGGGTGAGTCGCCCGGCCAATGCGCTGCACGCGAATTGATCGAGGAGACGGGCTACCGCGCCACCGAGTGGGCCCGTGCCGGCATCCTGCACAACGCCATCGCCTATTCGACCGAAGGCATTGAAGTGTGGTTCGCGCGCGGGCTGACACTCGGCCCGCGCCGGCTCGACGACGGCGAGTTTCTCGATGTGCTGAGCCTCGGTGCCGACGAACTGGACACCCTCGCCGCGCGCGGTGAACTCACCGACGCGAAGACGCTGATCGGCTTGCTGTGGCTTGCCAACTGGCGCGCCGGCCGCTGGCCCTTGCAGTGGCAGGCTTCGGTGTGAGCCACGCCGCATCGATAATGCTGCGATGAAGGTCCTGAACCTGCGCTGTGCTCACGAGCATGTGTTCGAAGGCTGGTTCGCCTCCGACGAAGACTTTCTATCGCAAGGAGAGCGCGGCCTGGTTGCCTGCCCGCTGTGCGCGGACAAGACCATCCTGCGGCTGCCCAGCGCCCCGCGCCTGAACGTGTCGAGGCAGCGCGAGGCGCCCCCCGTTGAGCCGGCCCCGAACACGGCGGCGCCTTCCGCAGCGCAACAGGCCCAGTGGCTCCGCGCGGTGCGTCACATGATGGTCAGCACCGAAGATGTCGGCGAACGCTTTCCCGAGGAGGCACGCCGCATTCACTACGGCGAAACCGAAGGCCGCCCGATTCGCGGCCGTGCCAGCCCGGCCGACGCCGAGGCCTTGCGTGAAGAGGGCATCGAGGTCATGTCGGTGGCGGTACCCGAGCCGCTCAAGGGGCCGCTTCAGTAAACCAGGGGTTCGCCATGCGCGCTGTCTTCGGTGTGGTGTCACTGCTCGTCGTGCTGGCCTTGGTGGCGCTGCTGGCGGCTCGCCAACTCAAGACGACCGTGTCCGTCGTGGCTTTGCCGGGCGCCGGTGCAGCGAGCTTGCCCGGCCCAAGCACTGTTCGCGACCCAGTGCAGCAAGCCGGGCAGCAGGTCGGCGCCGACGTGGCCAAGGCACTGGAGCAGGGCGCTGCCGCACGCAAGGAAGAAGCCGACAAGTAGCGCACCCATAACCTGCGAGCTGCCGACAGCCAGCTCACGAACTCCGCGATGACCGAGCCTCTTTTCAACCCGATCCCCCCAGCCGCTGCGGCCGACGAGCACGCCATGCGCATCGCGCTCGACCAGGCGCGCAACGCGTGGCTGGTGGGCGAGGTGCCGGTGGGCGCGGTCATCATGCGGGCAGGGCAGGTCATCGCGACCGGCTACAACCGCCCGATCACGGAGCACGACCCGACGGCGCATGCCGAGATCGTGGCGCTGCGTCATGCCGCGCAACTGGTCGCGAACTACCGGCTGCCCGAATGCGAGCTGTACGTCACCCTGGAGCCGTGCGCGATGTGTGCGATGGCCTTGCTGCACGCACGCTTCAAGCGCGTCGTGTTCGGCGCAATCGACCCCAAGACCGGCGCGGCCGGCTCGGTCGTCAACCTGTTCGACATCGCCCAGCTGAACCACCACACCGCATTACGCGGCGGCGTTCTGGCTGATGAGTGCGGCCAGTTGCTGCGCGAGTTCTTCGCGCAGCGCCGTGAGCAATACCGCCAGCGCCGCGCGGCACGCGCGCCCACCGATGCCGAACTGGCGCAAGACACTTCCGACATTCCCACCGGCGAGGCCACCGAGATCGTGGCTGTACCGGGCACCTCCTGAGCCAGAATCGACCTCGGACTGTTCTCGACCCGATGACCACGTTGACCCTTTTCACCCCTGCCGGCGTGCTGGCCAAGGCCGCGCCGCTCAGGCTCGCCGCGAAACGCCTGACAACCCTGGGCTTCGATGTGCTCACCGATGCATCGGCTCTGGCGAAGCACCAACGCTTCGCTGGCGACGATGACACGCGCCTGGCTGCCTTGCACCGCGTGGCCGAGCAGGCACCCGACATCGCGCTGGCCACGCGCGGTGGCTACGGCCTGACGCGGCTGCTCGACCGCATCGACTGGGCCCTGATTGCCAAGAGCGTCGAGCGCGGCACGCACTGGGTCGGGCAGAGCGACATGACCGCGCTTCAGCTCGGCCTGCTCGCCCACACGAAGGCGAGCGCCCACGCGATCACCTGGGCCGGCCCGCTGGCCTGTGACGACTTCGGCCGCCCTGATGAAGCCGGCGGCGTGGACGACGTGACGCAGGGCTGCTTTATCGAGGCCATGAACGGCGCACTCGAAGCGGTCGGCTTTCGCACCGAAGCCGGGTTCGATGGCCTGTCGCTCTGCGGCCCGCTGTGGGGCGGCAACCTGTGCATGCTGAACTCGCTGCTCGGCACGAAGCACATGCCACGCATCAAGGGCGGCGTGCTGTTCCTGGAGGACGTGAACGAGCACCCTTACCGTGTCGAGCGGCACCTGCTGCAACTGCACCAGGCCGGTGTGCTCGGTGCGCAGAAGGCGGTTGTGCTCGGTGTGTTCAGCGGCTGGAAGCCGTCGCCACTGGATCGGGGCTACACGCTGAAGACGGTCGTCGCGCACCTGCGCACGCTGACCCGCACGCCGATACTGACCGGCCTGCCGTTCGGCCACGTGCCCACCAAGGTCACGCTGCCGGTGGGCGCGAAAGTGCAACTCGTGGTGCAAGCGCGTGACGTGCTGATCGGTTGGGCGCATGCGCACCACGCAATTCACACTCATCACACGCACGACTGAACGTGCCGGCGACCGCGCGGGCGGCGTGCTGAAACGGCCTAGACGACGCTTACAATTCGCCGTCTGCCTCCCGCTGAACCGGCCACAAGCCGGTGTTCTTCGGAGGCAATTTTCTTTGTGGGGGCGCGGCGCAAGCCTGCTGCGCGCCGATGAACGAACAGGAGTGGCGCATGGCGGGTCGGTGCAGGAAACGCAAACCAAACTTGGCCCCGCGCCTTCTGATGTTGCTGGCTGCCGCATGCCTGCTGGCGGCCTGCAACAACAGCCCGTATGCCGATGGCGCAGCGGCCACGAACATCATCTTCAACTCGTTCGATGAACGCTCGCCGCGCTACCTCGACCCGACAGCGTCATACCTGAACCCCGAAACGCCGTACACCATGTCGGCGTACGAGCCGCTCTACGGCTACCACTACCTCAAGCGCCCGTACGAGCTGATTCCGAAGGCCGCCGCCGCCGTCGTGAAGCCGTACTACCTCGACAAGGCCGGTGCGCGCCTGCCTGACGAAGCACCTGCTGAGGCCATTGCCGAAAGCGTGTACGACGTGCCGATCAAGCCCGGCATTCGCTATGCGCCGCACCCGGCCTTCGCGAAGGACGCGAAGGGCGACTACCTGTACCACCACCTCGCACCCGGCCAGCTCGGCGACAAGCGCGCGCCACAAGACTTTGCCGCGCAGGGCACGCGAGAGCTCGTTGCCGAAGACTTCGTCTACGCGCTCAAGCGCCATGCCACCACGCGCATCGAGGCGCCGATCTACGCGGTGTTCGCCGAGTACCTGCTCGGCCTGAAGGACTACGCGGCCTTGCTCAAGGCGGAAGACAAGAAGCTGCTCGCCGGCCTGCCCGAAGACAGCCAGGACAAGCCCTTTCTCGACCTGCGGCGCTGGTCGCTGGCCGGGGCCACGGCAGTCGACAGCCACACCTTGCGCATGCGCATCAAGGGCAAGTACCCGCAGTGGAAATACTGGATGGCGATGACCTTCGCAGCACCCGTGCCGTGGGAGGCCGATGCGTTCTATTCGCAACCCGGCATGGGCAAGAACGGCCTGTCGCTGATCCGCTGGCCCGTGGGCACCGGGCCTTACATGCTGACCGAGCACGTGAAAGACCGCTTCCTCGCGATGCGCCGCAACCCCAACTACCACGGCGAGACCTACCCCTGCGACGGCAATCCCGGCGACAAGGAAGCCGGCCTGCTGGCCGACTGCGGCAAGCCGATGCCGTTTGCCGATGGCTTTCAATCGATCTTCGTCAAGGAGAAAGTGCCCCGCAAGGAGATGTTCAAGCAGGGCTATCTCGACGTGCCCGAGATCGAGCGGCCCGACTGGGGCGTGGAACTGCGCACCGATGCCGAAGACTCGAAGGTCGTCAAGCGCCTGTACGACGAGCGCGGCTTCAGCTTCCCGCAGACGACCGACATCAACAACTGGTACCTCGGCTTCAACTGGCTCGACCCCGTCGTGGGCAAGGGCGACACGCCCGAGCAGCAGGTGAAGAACCGCAAGCTGCGCCAGGCCTTGTCGATCGCCATCGATTGGGAAGAGGGCTACGGCCGCGTCTTTCGCAACAAGGGCGGTGAGACTGCGCAAGGCCCGGTGCCGCCGGGCGTGTTCGGCTCACGCGAAGGAACAATCGAGGGCGTCAACCGCGTCACGCACCGGCTTGTGAACGGGGTGCCGGTACGCCGGCCGATAGAAGACGCGAAGCGCCTGATGGTGGAAGCAGGCTACCCGAATGGCCGCGCCGCCGACACCGGAAAGCCGCTGGTGTTGAACTACGACTACCAGCGCACGCCCACGCCCGAGATCAAGTCCGAGATCGACTGGATGGTCAAGCAATTCGCGAAGCTCGGCATCCAGCTGGAAGTGCGTGCGACCGACTTCAACCAGCACCAGGAGAAGCTGCTCAAGGGCAAGGCGCAGATCGTCTGGGGCGGCTGGCTGGGCGACTACCCCGACGCCGAGAACTTCCTGTTCCAGCTGTACGGCCCGAACGCGAAGGCGGTGTCGCAAGGCGAGAACGCCATCAACTACAGCAACCCCGCGTACGACAAGCTCTTCGTGCGCATGCAAACGCTCGACGACGGTCCGGAGCGCCAGAAGGTCATCGACGAGATGGTGGCCATCGCCCGTGAAGACTCGCCCTGGGCCTGGGGCTACTGGCCCTACGTGGCGCTAGCGTTCCAGCCCTGGCTCCACAACGGCAAGCCGAGCATCCTGATCCGCGATCAGGTGAAGTACTACCGCGTCGACCCGGTGGCCCGGGTGGTGCGCCAGGCCGAGTGGAACAAGCCGACCTGGTGGCCGATTCTGCTGCTCGCCGCCGGTGCGTTGGCGCTCGTGTGGGTCGGCCGGCGCAGCTACCGTGCGCGGCAGGACGCAACGGCGAAGGCGGCTGTGCCTGCGTCGCCAGTCACACCTGCGCCGCCTGCCACTCAAATGGGCTAGCCCAGTGCTGAATTACCTGATCCGCCGCCTCGGCTACGGAGCGCTGATCCTGATCGGCGTCAACCTGTTCACCTTCTTCCTGTTCTTCAGCGTCAACACGCCCGACGACATGGCGCGCCTGAACATTGGCGGCAAGCGCGTCACGCAGGACCAGATCGAGAAGTGGAAGACCGAGCGCGGCTACGACAAGCCGGTGTACTGGGACGCCAAGGAGCAGGGCGCCGCGAAACTGACCCACACCATCGTGTGGGAGCGTTCGGTGTCGTTGTTCGCGCTCGACTTCGGGCGCTCCGATTCGCAGAACGCGGTCGACATCGGCCACGAGATCAAGACGCGCATGGGCGTGAGCCTGCAGCTGGCAGTACCGATCTTCATCCTGCAGGTGTTCGCGAGCACCGCGTTCGCCTTGCTGCTGGTGTTCTTCCGGCACTCGCGCATCGACTTCTGGGGCGTGGTGCTGTGCGTGGTGATGCTGTCGATCTCGAGCCTCTTCTACATCATCGTCGGGCAGGTGTTCTTCTCGCGCATGCTGCACCTGGTGCCGATCTCGGGCTACGAAGGGGGCCTCACGGCCGTGAAGTTCCTGGTGCTGCCGATGATCCTGTCGTTGATCTCGCGCCTGGGCACCGAGGCGCGGCTGTACCGGGCCATGTTCCTGGAAGAGATCGGCAAAGACTATGTTCGCACCGCGCGTGCCAAGGGCCTGGGCGAGGCGGTCGTGCTGTTCCGCCATGTACTGAAGAACGCGGCCATTCCGATCATCACCAGCGCCGGCTCGTACCTGCCGTATGTGTTTCTCGGCAGCCTGGTGTTCGAGAGCTTCTTCGGCATTCCCGGCCTCGGCGCGTTCGTGATCGACGCGATCACGGGGCAAGACTTCGCCATCGTGCGTTCGATGGTCTTCCTCGGCGCGGTGCTCTACATCGCGAGCAACGTGCTCATCGACCTGACCTACACCTGGGCTGACCCGCGTGTCCGCTTGACCTGACCTGACCCGCCCGACATGACCCCGAAGCTCGTACTGCTGTGGACCGACGTGGTGCTCTACGCGATGCTGCTGCTGCTGGCGTGGTACGCATGGCGCGTGCGCGTCAACCCGAACCTGCGTGCCAACTGGGCCCGCGTGGCGCGTGACCCGGCTGCGCTTTGCGCCGGCATCGTGCTGGCGCTGTTCGCGCTCGTCACGCTGGTCGACAGCGTGCACTTCCGGCGTGCGCTGGTGCCGTCTGCCGACGCGCCTGCCGGCTCGGCCACGTTCTACGCGACCAGCACCGAATCGCTGCTCGACACCGTGCTCGCGCGCCAGGTGCAGATGCGCGAGTCGGGCTACTCGGAGCCGCTGGCCTACCTCGGCTTCAACATGCAGGCCCTCGAGCGCAACGGCAAACCAGTGCGCGACTTTCCGCGCCTCGCGTTCGGTGGCGCGCACCTGGCGAGCCCCGCCGATTGGGCGGGCGATGTGCGCCTGCGCGCGTTCACCGGCCTGGCTGCGGGCGCAGCAGTGGCGCTGCTCGCAACGCTGCTCGTGGCCTGGCTGAACCGCGCGCAGCATGGCGGGGTGACGGGCGCACTGAAAGACATCTCCATCGATCGCACCCACGTGCCGCTGCGCGCCGCGCTCGTCACCGTGGCGGTGGTGTGCGTGCTCGTCGGCCCGCTGGTCGCGCTGATGGGCCACTACCACGTGTTCGGCACCGACCGCACCGGCAACGACGTGCTCTACCAGGCGCTCAAGAGCGTGCGTACCGCGTTCGTCATCGGCACGCTGGCCACCATGGCGACCTTGCCGCTCGCCATGGTGCTGGGCGTGCTGGCGGGCTACTTCAAGGGTTGGGTCGACGAGGTGATCCAGTACCTCTACACCACGCTGACCTCGGTGCCCAACGTGCTGCTCATCGCCGCCTGCGTGCTGATGGTTCAGGTGTTCCTCGACAAGCACCCCGAGATGTTCGAGACTGGCGCCGAGCGCAGCGACCTGAAGATGTTCCTGCTGTGCGTGATCCTCGGCCTGACCGGCTGGGCCACGCTGTGCCGGCTGATCCGCGGCGAAACGCTGAAGCTGCGCGAGCTCGACTTCGTGCAGGCCGCCACCGCCTTCGGCGTGAGCCATGCGCGCATCATGGCGCGCCACATCATGCCCAACGTGATGCACCTGGTGCTCATCACCACCGTGCTCAGCTTCTCGGACCTGATCCTCTACGAAGCGGTGCTCACCTACGTGGGCGTGGGTGTCGACCCGTCGATGAACAGCTTCGGCGGCATGATCAACCTGGCCCGCAGCGAGATGAGCCGCGACCCGGTCGTGTGGTGGAGCTTCATCGCCGCGTTCGGCTTCATGGTGGCGCTGGTGCTCGCCGCCAACCTGTTCGCCGACGGCGTGCGCGACGCCTTCGACCCGCGTGCCCGGAGCCTGCGCCCCAGCGTGCTCGCGCGGCGCGTTGCCGGGCCGTCTGCATGAACCCGAAGTTGACCGACAGCACTATCCGAAGGGAGCTTTGAACATCATGGCGCACCTCATACTCGCGCACACCACGGCCAGCGTTTCTGAGCTGAAGCGAGACCCGATGGGCACCGTCAAAGCGGGGAAAGGCTTTCCCGTTGCAATCTTGAACCGCAACGAGCCAGTGCTCTACTGCGTGCCGTCCAAGGCCTACGAAGCCTTGCTTGACCAGCTCGAAGACATCGAACTCAACGCCCTCGCCGATGCCCGCAAAGGTCAGCCTGTTCGCAAGGTGAAGCTGGATGATCTTTAAGCTCGGCTCCATGGACGAAGCATGCTGAAGATCGACGACCTCAAAGTGGCGCTCGATGCCGATGCCGGCCTAGTCAAGGCCATCGACGGCCTCGCGCTGTGCATCGAGCGCGGTGAGACCTTTGCGCTGGTCGGCGAGTCGGGCTGCGGCAAGAGCATGACGGCGCTCGCACTGATGCGCCTGCTGCCCGATGCCGGCCGCGTGACGGCCGGCAGCGTGCTGCTCGAAGGGCAGGACGTGCTTGCGTTGCCCGAGTCGCGCATGCGCTCGGTGCGCGGCGGGCGCATCGGCATGATCTTCCAGGAGCCGTCGACGAGCCTGAACCCGGTGATGCGCGTGGGCGACCAGATCGTCGAAGCCATCGAGGCGCACACCGCGCTGCGCGGGCCGGCGGCGCGTGCCAAGGCCATCGAGTGGCTCGGGCGCGTCGGCATTCCCGAGCCCGAGCGCCGCATCGACGAGTACCCATTCCGCCTGAGCGGCGGCCAGAAGCAGCGCGTGATGATCGCGATGACACTCGCCGCCGAGCCCGACTTCCTGATCGCCGACGAGCCCACCACCGCGCTCGACGTGACGATCCAGGCGCAGATCCTCGACCTGCTCAAGCGCCTGCAGCGAGAGCAGGGCATGGGCCTGTTGCTCATCACGCACGACCTGGCCGTGGTCAGCGGCATGGCGCACCGCGTGGCTCTGATGTACGCGGGGCAGATCATCGAGGTGGCGAGTGCGCCTGAGTTCTTCGCCGCGCCCCGGCACCCGTATGCGCAACTGCTGTTGCGTGCGCTGCCCGACAGCGCCAAGCGCGGCGGCGCGCTGGCGGCCATTCCGGGCACCGTGCCGCCGCTGTGGCAAGACTTCGAGGGCTGCCGGTTCGCACCGCGCTGCGACCGCGTGTTCGGCGCCTGCCACAGCACCCGCCCCGAGTTGCTGACGGGCGGCGGGCGCGAGGTGCGATGCCTGCTGTACGCGCCGGGCGGCACGGGCGGCGACACCCCTGAAACCACCGCGCAAGCCGAGCCCGATTCGACTCTGCACTTCGCGGCGCCGCCGTTGATGCCTCCGACCGGCGACTTGCTGCTGGAGGTGCTGGACCTGCGGGTCCGGTTCCCGGTGCGAGCCGGGTTGTTGCAGCGCGCGCAACGTTCGTTCACGGCGGTCGACGGCGTGTCGTTCCGCATCGCGGCCGGCCAGACGCTGGCGCTGGTCGGCGAGTCGGGTTGCGGCAAGACGACCACCGGCAAGGCCATCGTCCAGTTGCTGCGCGGCCGCGCCCTGATCGACGGCCAGGCCCTGCTCAAGGGGGCGGACCTGTTCGCCCTCGAAGGCGCGGCGCTGCTTGCCGCACGCCGTTCGGTGCAAATCATCTTCCAGGACCCGTTCGCCTCGTTGAACCCGCGCATGCGCGTCTTCGACATCCTGGAGGAAGGCATGCGCGCGCTGCGGCCTGAACTGGGCGGCGCCGCGCGGCGCAGCGCGATCGAAGGCCTGATCGACCAGGTTGGCCTGCGCCGCGACACGCTGCAGCGCTACCCGCACGAGTTCTCAGGTGGCCAGCGCCAGCGCATCGCCATCGCCCGCGCACTGGCCGTGCAACCGAAGTTGATCGTCTGCGACGAGCCGACCTCGGCCCTCGACGTGTCGGTGCAGGCGCAGATCCTGAACCTGCTGCGCGAGTTGCAACGCGACCTCGGTGTGTCCTACCTGTTCATCACGCACAACATCGGCGTGGTCGAGTACATCGCCGACCGGATCGTCGTGATGAAAGCGGGCAAGGTCGAAGAGGCCGGGGAGACTGCAGCGGTGCTGACGCGCCCGCAGACGGCGTACACCCGCACGCTGCTGGCGGCTGTGCCGCGCGTCGTGCGAGCCGACCCCGGCCGCCGCATCGGTGCAGCCAAGGGTCTCTTCGAGGTGCCTGACGACATCGACAAGCTCAATGTCGACATCGGCAAGTCATTCGGTGGCGGTTGAACTCCCGCGTTCTGCTCGACACGCACAAGTCGGCCTGCACATCCAGCATGAATCCCTCGCCGCTGCGGTTGGCGTAAACATCAAAGCGAGCCATCAGAAATTCCGGTGCCTGGCCAGGGGGAGCCCGTTCCGGTCGACGTACGAATTCGAGCTTTCCAGTGCCGCTCGGTTGTCTTTCATCCAAATGTCGGCTCGCTTTGCGGCGATAGCTCGGGCAAGCCCCTCCTCAGACGCCTGCGAAACGTTGATGTGCAAACTCTTGGCGTCTGCCAACAGCGCAGCATCAAGGGTGACGTTTGTCGCCTTGCGGGCCGATGTAGGGGCAGATGTCTTCATGTGAATGTCATCGAAGATGAGAGGCGTTCATGGTGCCGCCAAGGTTGCCAAGAATGCGCATAAATGGCCGCATTGATGGTCATTTAAATCGACAGATGGCTGTGCGGGGAAAAGAAGCGGGCGGTACCGCTTGCTGGCGGTCAAGGCCGCGCATGCCGTGCGTGTCGAGCATCTCCCTCGCATCCGCAAATACCCATTCGACCGGATGCTCGTGGCCCAAGCACTGTGCGACCCGTTGACCCTCATCACTCGGGACGCTGTGGTCGCGCAGTACAGCACGGCCATCGTGCAGGTTCAGTGACCAGGCGACTTCGGCCGTGCTGACGCGCCCGCAGTCGGCGTACACCCGCACGCTGCTAGCGGCGGTGCCGCGAATTCAAGGCACGCCCCCGCGAGTCGGGGGGTCAGCCGTGGGCAGATTGCGCCAGCGTTGCCCCTGCCACCGACCACGGCGAACGCGTGCGTCAACCAACGTGGCCACAGCACCATCGTGGCTGTTGCTGCTTGCCAACGCCTCCGCTCCCTTTACCAAGTGAATGCGGTCAGCAGGCGCTGCAGAGCGCGCCAATCGAAGCCGTGCGGCCCCGGTAGAAGCGCCCGCAAACCCGCGCCAGTGCTCGGTTTGCGGCGCATGCAGGATGTGGAGCACCAGGCTCTGGGGAGGGGTGCCAAAAGGCGGTAAAGGAATACCCTGAACGGGCCCCACTTTCGGCTCACTCACAATTCTTTTACACGTTTTTGCAGACACGTCACAGCCGATTCACAAAGCCGGCATGTGACTTGCTCATGACGAGGGTCTATCGATCAATTGCCTCAGCGCATTCACAGGAGTTCAAATGTTCAAACGAAGCCAAGTCTGTTCAGCGATGGTGGTTGCCTTCGGCGGCGTGCTCGCCATGTCGGCAGCGCCTTCCTTCGGCCAAACCCAGCTCGAGCGTGTCGAGATCACGGGCTCGTCGATCAAGCGTGTCGACACGGAAACCGCACTGCCGGTGACCGTGATCAAGCGCGCCGAGATCGAGCGCATCGGCGCCGCAACCGTTGAAGACTTGCTGAGCAAGATTTCCTCGTCGAACGGCCAGGGCTACAACACTGGCTTGGCGCTGGGCGACGCGGGGCGTCCCGGGTTTGCCGGCGTGTCGATGCGGGCTCTCGGCTCCAACAACACCCTGGTGTTGATGAACGGCCGCCGTCTGGCGGTGTATGCCTTCGATGGCGGCTCGGTCAACCTGAACGACATTCCGTTGGCCGCCGTTGATCGCGTTGAAATCTTGCGCGATGGCGCTTCGGCTCTTTACGGAACCGACGCCATTGCCGGCGTGATCAACCTGATCACCAAGAAGGAATTCCGTGGCCTCGAAGCTGCGATCAGCGGGTCGAAGCCCACTCAAAGCGGCGGCGCCGGCGAGATGAGCGCCAGCGCCACGATCGGCATGGGCACCCTGAGCGCCGACAAGTGGAGCGTCATGCTCAACCTCGGTCACGTGGATGTCGACTCCCTGAAGGCCAAGGACCGCAGCTTCGCGTCGAGCGCGTATCGGCCTGACCTTGCGGTTGGCACAGGCGTTTTCAATCGCCTGAGTTCGAATTCATTCCCCGCCAACATTGCGACGCCGGGCTTGGTCAACCCAGCTGCGAACTTCTACAACGGGGGCACCGGGTGCGCACCGCCGGCCAGCTTCGGCACCAGCGCCACCGACAAGCGCTGCCGCTTCGACTATGCGTCGGTGATCGACATCTTCCCCAAGTCAAAGCGCGACAACCTGTTCCTGAAGGGCGTCGCCGACATCGGCCCCTTCGAACTGGGTGCCGAGTACATGTTGACCAAGAACAAGTACAAGTTCGTCATTTCACCGACGCCGGCCTCGGAAGCCACCACATTCAACGGGGACCCGGTCCAATTGTCCAAGAACAGCCCGTTCTACCCGACCGCCTTCATCGCCGCCAACTTCCCGGCGCTGGTCGGCACGGATTTGAACCTGTACTGGCGCAGTACCGATGCCGGCCCGCGTACCAACGAAGTCGCGACCTCGCAAGACCGTCTGCTGTTCACGCTGGACGGTACCTTCGGCAAGTGGGACACCGGCCTGGCCGTGATGCGGTCGACCAGCAAGGCGACCGAGCGCTACACCGATGGCTACCTGTACGAGCACAAGCTGCTCGGCACGGGCAACCTGTTGCCCGACGATGCGGGCTACAGCGCAGCGGTGCAGCCGATCAACATTGCCATCAACCCGTTCGGCCCGAACGACGCTGCCGGTTTGGCCGCCATCAATTCGGCCAAGGTCGTCGCCGACACGCGCATCTCGAAGAGCACGCGCACGGCGGTCGACGGCAAGGTCTCGACGGCGGACCTGTTCTCCATGCCCGGCGGCAGCGCCGGTTTGGCAGTCGGGTTCGAGAGCCGCCGCGAAGCGTTCTTCGACAACCCACTGCCCATCCTGAACAGCGGCGACATCATTGGAGGCGCGGGCTCGCAATTGCCGGTCGAAGCATCGCGCACGGTGCAAGCCGTGTTCACCGAGTTCAGCCTGCCGATCACGAAGGACATCGAAGGAACGCTGTCTGCCCGCTACGACAAGTACAGCGACTTCGGCAACACCTTCAACCCGAAGGGCGCACTGCGCTGGAAGATCACGCCCAGCCTCCTGGTGCGCGGCTCGGTCGGCACCGGCTTCCGTGCCCCGACCTTGCCTGACCTCTTCCAGCCGCTGCAGAAGGGCAACACCAACGGCACCTTCGATGACCCGCTGTACAACTCTGTCGCAGGTGGTTGCGCGACGACCTTCGACGGGCGCTATTGCAACGCGCAGTTGACCAAAAAGAGCGGCGGCAACCCGAATGTCCAGCCCGAGAAGTCGGACCAGTACTCGGTGGGCATGGTCTTCGACCTCGCGAAAGACTTCTCGGTCACGATGGACTACTTCAGCATCACCCAGAAGGGCCTGATCGGCATCATTGATGCCGACACGAAGTTGCAAGACTACATCGACAACTTCAACGCCGGCACGCAGACCAGCAGCTCGAAGTACGCCGGTGATGTGTTCACGAAGGTCGACAACGGCGGCAAGAAGGTCATCGACTACATCCTCGAGAACTTCGCGAACCTGGGCGACCAGAAGACAAAGGGTATTGACGTGTCGGTCAAGTACCGCATGCCCGGCACCTCGCTTGGCAACTTCGGCGTCAACTGGGATGGCACTTACCTGATTTCGCAGCGTCAGAAAGATGCGACCACCGGTGAGTGGACCAACCTGGTCGGCACTTACCAGTTGTTCGGTGGAACGCTGCGCTTCCGTCACCGCACCGAGTTCCTGTGGAACGTCACTGGTTGGGAAGCCAGTGCCGCCTACAACTGGCAGTCGCATTACGATGACGCGTCGGGTGGCCGCACTGTCGGTGTGTACGAGACGGTCGACCTCGGCGTGGCGTATACCGGCATCAAGAACCTGAGCATTTCGGCAAAGGTCAAGAACGTACTGGACAAGAACCCGCCGAGCTCGAACCAGAACAGCTACTTCTCGGTCGGCTTCGACCCGGCGAACTCTGACCCGCGTGGTCGCACCATCGTGCTGGGCGCGTCGTACAAGTTCTTCTGATCCAGAACTCGCAAGCGACTTTGATGTGATGGCCGCCGACCGTTGGGTCGGCGGCCTTT
>Ga0209724_1001409_pt1 | contig 21879 bp, 24 predicted proteins | sample grotaG_FD_184143 | JGI IMG/M metagenome (GOLD analysis project Ga0209724, IMG submission 184143) | Glacier valley bacterial and archeal communities from Borup Fiord, Nunavut, Canada, to study Microbial Dark Matter (Phase II) -... | ecosystem: Environmental > Aquatic > Freshwater > Ice > Glacier ...
GGTGCAGCGCCGCTGCGCAGGCTCGCGCGAGATCGTCGGCGTGGATGTGGTTGGTGTGCACGTCGTCTTCGACGGCGAGCACGGGCGTGCCGCGCGCCAGCCGCTCGCGCGGGTCGCCACCGCGCCGACCCAGCGCGTAGATGCCGGGAATGCGCAGGATCGTCACCGCCACGCCGTGGCTGCGGCCGAAGTGCAGCAGCCGCTGCTCGGCATCGACGCGGCGCCGGGCGCGATCGGTGGCCGGCTGCAGCGTGCGTGTCTCGGCCACGCGCTCGCCACCGCAGTCGCCGTACACCCCGCTGGTCGACCCGTAGACGATGCGCCGCGCGCGTGCCGACCGAGCCAGCGCCTGCACGAGGTGCGCCGTGCGCGTGTCGGTGGGGCCGCTGCCCGGCGGTGGCGCGAGGTGGAGCACGGCATCGGCAATGCCGGCCAGACGCCCGAGCGACGCGGGCCGGTCGAGGTCGCCCGTGAGCGGCACGATGCCGGCCGCACGCAAGGCCGGCACGCGCGCCGCGTCGCTCGTCAGCGCCACGAGGCGCCAGCGGCCGCGCAGCAGGCGCGCTGCGCGCAGGCCGACATCGCCGCAGCCGACGATGAGCAGCACGGGTCGCTTGAAGCGCGTCGGTCGGTCGGCCATGGCAAGGCAAAATCGGAATCCGAGTCTAGGCGACGCCCAACGAGTCCTTTCTTCATGCCTTTCACCGTCACCGTCCAGCCGAGCGGCAAGACCTTCAGCGCCGACCGCGATGAGCCCATCCTGCTCGCGGCCATACGCCAGGGCGTGGGCCTGCCCTACGGCTGCAAGGACGGCGCCTGCGGCTCGTGCAAGTGCCGCATGCTCGAAGGCCGCGTGATCCACGGCGCGCATCAGCAGAAGGCGCTCAGCCATGAGGAAGAGGCAGCGGGCTTCATCCTCTGCTGCCAGGCCGCGCCGCAGAGCGACGTGGTGATCGAAGCGCGCACGGTGCCCGGCGCCGGCGAGTTCCCGGTGAGAAAGCTGCCGAGCCGCGTGATCTCGATCGAGCGGCCCGCGCCCGACATCGCCATCCTCAAGCTGCAACTGCCGGCCAACGACCCGTTCCAGTACCGCGCCGGCCAGTACGTGGAATTCATCCTGCGCGACGGCGCGCGTCGCAGCTATTCGATGGCCAACGCGCCGCATACCGTGGGCGACAAGCCGCAGATCGAACTGCACCTCCGCCATCTGCCCGGCGGCAAGTTCACCGACCACGTGTTCGGCGCGATGAAGGAAAAAGACATCCTGCGAGTCGAAGGTCCGTTCGGCAGCTTCTTCCTGCGCGAAGACAGCGACAAACCGATGATCCTGCTGGCCTCGGGCACCGGCTTCGCGCCGATCCGCGCGATCGTCGAGCACATGATCTGGAAGGGCAGCCAGAGGAAGGCCGTTCTTTACTGGGGCTGCCGCTCGAAGGCCGATCTCTACCAGCACGAATGGGCCGAGGCCGCGACGAAGGCGATGCCCACCTTGCGCTACGTGCCGGTGCTCTCCGAAGCCAAGCCCGAAGACGCCTGGACCGGCCGCACCGGCCTCGTCCACAAGGCGGTGATGCACGACTTCCCCAACCTGATGGAGCACCAGGTGTACGCCTGCGGCGCCCCCATCATGGTGGAGTCGGCGCAGCACGATTTCGTCGTCCAATGCGGCCTGCCCGACGACGAGTTCTATGCCGACTCGTTCACGTCCGAGGCCGACAAGCACGGCACCTGACGCCGCGCTCACCACCAGAATCGAGCGCCGACAGCGGCCACTCCAGGAGGATCCATGACACGCGCCACCCTGTTCCTGCTCCCGCTCGCCGCGGTGCTCGCCCTGCCCTCAGCCGCCCAGACCCTCGGCAGTGGCGGCTCGCTCGCCACCGGTGGCGCCGGCCCGAACGGCTCGCAGGGCGCGAGCGAGCAGCTCGAACACTGCGATTCGCCGAAGGGCACGCTGGCCGTCGTGGAGCCGCAGAACCAGATGCAGCAGAGCCTGCAGCGCTACGGCCTGGGCTCGCCCACCGGTGTGATCCGCATGCTGGTGCAGCAGTCGAACTGCTTCCAGGTCGTGGAGCGCGGCGTGGGCATGCGCAACATGATGCAGGAGCGGGCGCTGGGTGCTTCGGGCGAGTTGCAGGCCGACCAGAACGTCGGCAAGGGCCAGATGGTGGCGGCCGACTTCATCGTCACGCCCACCGTGGTGTTCAGCGAGAACGATGCCGGCGGCGTCGGCGGTGCGATCGGCGGCCTGCTCGGCGGCGGCCGTGGCCGTGCGCTGGCGGGCATCGCGGGCGGCGTGAAGTTCAAGCAGGCCGAGACCAGCATGTTGCTGGTCGACTCACGTTCGGGCATCCAGGTCGCTTCGGCTCAAGGCAGCGCACAGAAGACCGACTTCGCCATCGGCGGCGCGCTGCTCGGGCCGCTCGCTGCAGCCGGCGGCGGCTACAGCAACACCAACGAGGGCAAGATCGTCGTCGCCTCGTTCATGGACAACTGGAACAACATCGTCCGCAACATTCGCAACAACCCCTCGCTCGTGCAGGCACGCGCCGGCGCCGCCTCGCAGCGCAACGCGATGGACAGCGTGCGCGCCAACGCGGGCGCAGCCGGTGACGTGATGGTGCCGAAGATCAACGGTGTGAAGGTGCTGCGCATGCCGCGTGACGGCGGTGGCGACATGCAGACGCTGGGCCGCAACGACGAGGTGATCCTGAGCGGTGAAGAGCAGAACGGCTACGCCCGGGTCACCACCTCGCGCGGCGACGGCTGGGTCAAGACGATCCTGCTGAGAAAGCCATGACGCTGCGCCGGCGCGCGCTGCTGCGGGCAGGCGCAGCAGGCGTGGCCACGGCCGCGTTGCCGGGCCTGGCCCGTGCGCAGGTGCGGCCCCTGCGCCTGATCGTGCCCTACCCGCCCGGCGGCCCGCTCGACATCGTGGCGCGTTCGCTGGCCGAGAAGGTCAAGGACAGCCTCGGCGTGGTCATCGTCGACAACAAGCCCGGCGCCGGAGGCAACCTCGGTGCCGACATCGCCGCGAAGGCTGCGCCCGACGGCGCGTCGATCGTGATGGGTGCGGTGGCCACGCACGCCATCAACCCGTGGCTGTTCGCGAAGCTGCCGTACGACCCCGTCCGCGACTTCACGCCGATCACCGGCGTGGCCCGGGTACCCAACGTGCTGGTGATGACGCCCGAGAACGCCGCCAGGCTCGGCATCGGCGGCGTGGCCGATCTGGTCGCGTATGCCAAGAAGAACCCCGGCAAGCTCAACTACGGGTCGGGCGGCAACGGCAGTGCCGGCCATCTCGCTGGCGAGATGTTCAAGCAGCTCGCCGGCGTGTTCATGGTCCACATCCCGTACGCCGGCGGCAACCCGGCGCAGCTTGCGCTGCTGGCCGGCCAGGTCGACCTCAACTTCGACAACCTCGCCGCGGCCTCGGCCAACATCAGGGCGGCAAGGCTGAAGGCCCTGGCCGTGACCACGGCGCGCCGCTCGAGCGCGATGCCGGAAGTGCCGACGATCGCTGAAGCCGGTGCGAAAGCGGGCCTCGCGAGCTTCGACATCGACACCTGGTTCGGCCTGTTCGGCCCGGCGAAGATGCCTGCAGAAACGACTTCGAAGCTGCATGCCGCGTTCGTCGAAGCACTCGCTTCGGCCGAGTTGCGTACGCGTCTCGCCAGCCTGTTCGCCGAGCCGATGCCGATGACCCCGGAACAGTTCGGCGCGTTCGTCAGGCGTGAGCTGGCGAAGTACCAGTCGGTGGTCAAGCAGAGCGGCGCGCGCGTCGAGTAGCGCACGGTAGGCGAGCCGCCGCGGGCAAACGCGGCCGGCGAGCACCACCCCCTTTGATAAAATTCGCTTGCTTTCGGGAGTGCGTTTTGGCCTCCGGCAACGAACTCCACGCAACGATGACCTTCCAACAAACCGACCTGCAACGCGAGGTCGCCGTGCTTCTCGTCGAGGCACTCAACCTCGACACCGCGCCCGAAGCCATCGATCCGGCAGCGCCGCTGTACGGCGAGGGCCTCGGCCTCGACTCGATCGACATCCTCGAGGTCGCGCTCGTGGTCTCGCAGCGCTACGGCTTCCAGCTCAAGTCCGACGACGAAGACAACGTACGCATCTTCAAGTCGCTGGCGAGCCTGGCCGACCACATCGCGGCGAACCGCCAGAGCTAGCGCGCCGCCTGCTTGCCGATGGGCGCCCGCCCCGTTCTCATCGCCGCGGCCGGCGTCGCTTACGTCGCGGCATCGCATTGGCTGATGACGCGCGCGCCGGCTTCCGACTGGAACGCGGTGGTTGTGATCGGCCCGATGCTGGCACTTGCTGGTTGGGTCGCATGGCAGCGCGGGCTGCGGCTCGCGGCAGCCGCGCTCGGCGTGGGCACTCTGGCGCTGGTGGCTGAGGCGTGGCGCGGCGGCGGGCTCTCGCCGGCTTCGCTCTACGTCGCACAGCACGTCGTGATCCACCTGCTGCTGGCGCTGGCGTTTGGCATGACGTTGCTGCGCGCCCGCGAGCCGCTGATCGTCGCACTCGCGCGCCGCGTTCACGGCCGGCTCACATCGGGAATGGCCGTGTACGCACGCAAGGTCACGGCCGCCTGGGCGCTCTACTTCGTGGCGATGGCCGTGCTCTCGCTGATGCTGTTCCGCTACGCGCCGTTCGAGATCTGGGCGGTGTTCGCCAACTTCGCCACGCCGCTTGCGATGGTGGCGATGTTCATCGGCGAGCACCTGCTGCGCTACCGTCTGCATCCCGAATTCGAGCGCGCGACGCTGGCGCAGGCGATGCGCGCGTATTCGAATCGCCACGAGTCGTAGCGCGCCATGAACCAGCGTCTGCCGCTGATCGACACGACCGCGCTCGACGAGCCCGTCGCCTGGCGCCTCGGCGAGCCGATCTCGCGCCGCCACTTCTTGGCCGACGCATCGACGCTCGCCGAGCGCCTGCCTGCAGCCGGCCCGATGCTCAACCTCTCGCTCGACCGCTACCGCTTCGCCGTCGGTCTCGGCGCAGCACTGCTGCGCGGTCACACCAGCCTGTTGCCACCGAACCATCTGCACGACACGGTGCAGCGACTGCGCACGCGCTTTCCGTCGACCTACGCGTTGATCGAAGCCGATGGCGATGGCCACGGCCTGCCGACGGTGGTGCACGGCGAGTCTGCGGCCCTCTTCACGGTCGCGCCTGCTGCCCTCGGCATCGCCACCGATCACGTCGCCGCCTACGTGCTCACTTCGGGCTCGACCGGCGAGCCGGTGCCGCACCCGAAGCAGTGGGGCTTGCTGGTCGCGAACGCGCGGGCCGAGGCGTCGCGGCTCGCTTCGATGGTCGGCCGCGCCGACCTCGGCGGCATCGCACTCGTCGCGACCGTGCCGCCGCAGCACATGTACGGCTTCGAATCGAGCGTGCTGCTGGCGCTGCTCGGCGGCGCCGCCTTCGAAGCCGGCCGGCCGTTCTACCCGGCCGACATCGTCGCGGCGCTCCAGCGCATACCCGCGCCGCGCATGCTAGTGACCACGCCGTTCCACCTCAAGGCCCTGCTCGACGCGAAGCTCGCCGTGCCACCGCTCGCGCTGGTGCTGTGCGCCACGGCGCCGTTGCCACCGCAACTCGCGGCGCGTGCCGAGCACGAACTCGGCGCGCCGCTGATCGAGATCTACGGCTGCACCGAAGCCGGCCAGGTCGCGACGCGGCGCACCACCGCCGGTCCCGAGTGGCGTACCTTCGACGGCCTGCGCCTGGCGGGCGACGGCGCCGAGAGCGTCGTGAGCGGCGGCCACGTCGCCGAGCCGACGCTGCTGGCCGACGTGCTGGAGGTTGTCGACGCGGAGACCTTCCGCCTGCTCGGCCGCTCGAACGACCTCGTCAACGTCGCCGGCAAGCGCAGCTCGATCGGCCACCTCAACTTCCATCTCAACTCGATCGAAGGCGTGGTCGACGGCGCGTTCTGGATGCCGCTCGACACGGCTGCGGCCGGTGCCGCCGGCATCGTGCGACTCGTCGCCTTCGTGGTCGCGCCCGGGCTCACGCGGGTGCAGATCTGCGCCGCCTTGCGCGAGCGGGTGGATGCGGCCTTCCTGCCGCGGCGCATCGTGCACGTCGACGCATTGCCGCGCGAGGCCACCGGCAAGATCACGGTCGCGGGGCTCGCTGCACGCGCGGCGCGGGCCGGTCTCGCGGCGAGTGCGACATGAACGAAAGCATCACGTGCGCCTTCACCGTCGCGGCCGACCACGCGGCCTTCGACGGCCACTTCCCCGGCCAGCCGATCCTGCCCGGCGTGGCCCTGCTGGCCGAGGTGATGGAAGCCGCACGCGCCGAATCCGCGCTGGCTGCGGCGCTCGGCGCCGAGCCGCGCATCGCGGTGGTCAAGTTCCTCGCGCCGGTGCTGCCCGGCGCGTCGCTGGCCCTGTCGTTCACGCTCGGCGCGAAGACGCTCGGCTGGAACATCGCCCAAGGCGCTCGCACGGTCGCGAGCGGCCAGTTCACGCGCGCCGATCTCGCGTCGGCCGCAGCGCCATGACGATCGAGGGGCGTGCCTCGCCAACGGCCTGGGCCGCCCAGCAGGAGCGCGGCAACCTCTCCTTCCTGAGGGCCGGGCGCTGGATCGCGCTCACGCTCGGGCGGCGCATCAGCCGGCTCGTCCTGCACCCGATCGCGCTCTACTACGTGATCTTCGGCGGCGCGGCACGGCGCGCTTCGCACGAGTACCTCGATCGCGTGCTCGGCCGGCCCGCGACCTGGCGCGACGGCTATCGACACGTGCTCTCCTTCGCTTCCGTCGTGCTCGACCGGGTGTACCTGCTGCAGGAGCACTTCCAGGACTTCCGCTTCGAAGCCAGCGGCGTGGCGCAGGTGATGGAGCCGGCAGCCCGGGGCGAAGGCGTGCTGGCGTTCGGCGCGCACATCGGCAGCTTCGAAGCGCTGCGCATGATCGGCCTCGAAAAAGGCCTGCGCGTGGCGATGATCATGTACGAAGACAACGCCAGCCTCATCAACGACACGCTGGCCGCCATCGCACCGCAAGCCAAACTGCACACCATCCCGCTCGGCCGTCCTGCCGCCATGCTGCAGCTGCGCCAGTGGCTCGACGACGGCGGCCTCGCCGGCCTGCTCGCCGACCGCACGCTGCCGGGCAATTACCAGCGCTCGAAGTCGGTCTCGCTCGGCTTTCTCGGCAAGCCGGCGCTGTTTTCGGACGGGCCGTTCCGCCTCGCCGCCATGCTGCGCAGGAAGGTCGTGTTCATGGCCGGCGTCTACCGCGGCGGCCGCGACTACGACCTGCGCTTCATCGAACTGGCCGACTTCACCGGCCTGGCTGCCATGAACGGCCCGGAGCGCGATGCGGCCGTCCGCGCCGCGCTCGAGCGCTACGTGGCCACGCTCGAGTCGCTGTGCCGCGAAGCGCCGTACAACTGGTTCAACTTTTTCGATTTCTGGGCCGATGCCGAAGCGACGTCGACCGATGCAGCCGCCACGACTTGATCGACGCCGTGCGGCGTGTGCGCTCGGCGCCTGCGCTGCGGCTTGCGTGCTCGTCGCGTCGGCGCCCGGCATGGCCTTCGCTGCGACTGCGATGTTCGACCTCGCGGCGCTGACCACGCTGCTGCAGCGCACGAAGTCGGGCGACGCCAGCTTCACCGAGACGCGCCGCATCGAGATGCTCGACCGCACGCTCGAGTCGCGCGGCACGCTCTCGTTCCGCGCGCCCGACACTTTCATCCGCGAGACGCTTGCACCGCGGCGCGAAAAGCTCGCCATCAGCGGCAACACGCTCACCATGAGCCTCGGCGAGCGCAGCCGCACGATGCAGCTCGACGCTGCGCCCGAAGCCTCGGTGATCGTCGAAGCCATCCGCGGCACGCTGCTCGGCAACCGCGCGCTGCTCGAAAAGCTGTTCGAGTCCACCGTCGCGGGCAATGCAGATCAGTGGTCGCTCGAGCTCGTGCCGCGCGACCTGCGCCTGCGTGGCCAGGTGGCTTCGGTGCGCGTCTCGGGCCGCGAACAGGTGGTGCGCGAAGTGACGGTGATGCAAGCCGACGGCGACCGCTCGGTGATGACGATCACGCCGAGGTCGCCTCTGGTTTCGCCTGCCGTTTTGCCTGCCGTTTTGCCTTCTGGTTCGCCTTCTGTTGCGCCCGCCCTGCCGATCGCGCCGGCGGCGCGCGCCACGCCATAGCGCCGGTGCAGCCCATACCGGCGCGCGCTCGCGACACCGACGCAGCGCAATCGAAGGCGAGCCGGATCCACGTCTGGCTGTGGCTGGCCGCCCTCGCGATCGCACTCGGGGTCGCCCTGCGCGCGAACTACGTCGCCGACCTCTCCGCCTTCCTGCCGAGTGCCCCCACGCCCGAGCAGGCGGTGCTGCTCGACCAGCTGAAGAACGGCGCCGCCTCGCGGCTGGTGCTCATCGGCATCGAAGGCGGCTCGGTCGACACGCGCGCCGACGCATCGCGAAAGCTCGCCGCCACTCTGCGCGCCGACACGCGCTTCGCCTCGGTGAACAACGGCGACACCGCGGCCTATGGCGACGCCGGCCGCTTCGTCTTCGACCACCGCTACGTGCTAAGCCCGGCCGTCGATGCGGCGCGCTTCGAGGCGGCAGGCCTGCGCACGGCCATCGACGACACCGTCGCGCTGATCGCCTCGCCTGCGGGTGCTCGACTCAAGCCGCTGCTGTTCCGCGACCCGACCGGCGAGACGGCGCGCATCGCCGAGGCGCTCACGCCGTCGCACGCGCCCCGCACCGAAGGCGGCGTGTGGGTTTCGCGCGATGCGCCGCGTGCGGTGCTGATGGCGACGACCATTGCCGACGGTGGCGACCTCGACGGGCAGCAGGCCGCGCTCGCCGCCGTGCAGGCCGCGCTCGTCGAAGCCGCGCCCTCGCTGCGCCTCAGCATCTCCGGCGCCGGCGCGTTCGGCGTCGATTCGCGCAGCCGCATCAAGGCCGAGGTCGAGCGGCTTGCGATCTTCGGCTCGGCCATCGTCGTGGCGCTGCTGCTGGCCGCGTTCGCATCGTTGCGCTCGCTGGGCATCGCATTGCTACCGGTCGCGACGGGCGTGCTGGCCGGCATCGCTGCGACGCAGCTCGCGTTCGGCCAGGTGCACGGCATGACGCTCGGCTTCGGCACCACGCTCATCGGCGAGGCAGTCGACTACGCCATCTACTACCTCGTACAGACGCGCGCGATGCGCGATGCCGGCAGCAACGAGGCGCCTTCGGAACGTTGGCGCCGCGCGAGCTGGCCCACGGTTCGGCTCGGCCTGTTCACGTCGCTGATCGGCTTCGCCGCGCTCGTGTTCGCCGGCTTCCCCGGGCTCGCGCAGCTGGGCGTGTTCTCGATCGCCGGCCTGGCCGCCGCGGCCGCCACCACGCGCTTCGTCTTTCCCGTTCTGGCGCCGGCGGGCTCGCCCGGCCGAGGCCTGCGCGCTGCTCTCGGCCGCGCGATGCAGTGGGCTTCGAAGGCCTTGCCGCGCTTGCGCTTCGTCGTGCTCGGCCTCGGTGCGGCGGCGGTGCTCGCGCTGGCGTGGCTGCCTTCGCCGTGGCGCGGCGAGCTCACGTCGCTGAGCCCGGTCTCGGCGCAGAGCCTGGCGCTCGATGCCACCCTGCGCGCCGATCTCGGCGCGCCCGATGCCGGCACGCTGGTGGCCGTGAGCGCGGCCGGTGAAGCGGCGGCGCTCGCCGGCGCGGAAGCGGTGGGCGTTCGGCTCGACGCGCTCGTTGCCGCCGGCGTGATCGACGGCTACGACTCGCCCGCGCGCTTCCTGCCGAGCGCAGCGACGCAAGCCGCTCGGCTGGCCTCGCTACCCGACGCGGCGACCCTGACCGCGCGCCTCGCATCCGCCACGGAGGGCGGCCCGATCGCGGCCTCGCGACTCGCGCCTTTCATCGCCGACGTGCAGACCGCACGCGCGCAGCCCCCGATCACGCGCGCCTCGCTCGACGGCTCGCCGCTCGGCGCCGCCGTGGACGCGCTGCTGCTGGCCGGCGACGGCGCCGGCCGGCCGTGGCGCGCGCTCATCAGCCTGCAGTCGGGCAGCGCAAAGCCGATCGATGCAGCACGCGTGCGCCTGGCGATCGCCGATGTGCCGGCCGCGCGGCTCGTCTCCGTCAGGCGCGAGCTCGACGACATCTACGCGCGTTTCCTGCGCACCGCCGCGTGGCAGGCCGGCCTCGGCGCGCTCGCCATCATGTTGCTGCTGGCGTGGCAGTTGCGCAGCGCGCGGCGGCTCGGCGCGGTGCTGCTGCCGATCGCGGTCGCCACGCTGGTCGTGCTCGGTGCACTCGCGGCGAGCGGCGCCGCGCTCGGCATCCTGCATCTCGTCGGCCTGCTGCTCACGGTGGCGATCGGCTCGAACTACGCGCTTTTCTTCGAACACATGCAGTTCGGGCGGCTGCAGTCCAACGGCGCGGGCACAGCCCACGACGGCAACGGCAACGGCAACGGCAACGGCAACGGCAACGGCAACGGCAACGACAGCGACAGCGACAGCGACAGCGACAGCGACAGCGACAGCGACAGCGACAGCGACAGCGACAACGACGACGACGACGACGACGACGACATGCTCGCCTCGCTGTTGCTCGCCAACCTCACCACGGTCGCTTCGTTCGGGCTGCTCGCAGCGTCGTCGATTCCGGTGCTGCATGCGATCGGTATCGTCGTCGCGCCCGGCGCCCTGCTCTCGCTCGCGTTCTCGGCCGCGCTGCTGCCGCGCCTCGGTGTGCCAGAGCGCCATGGGAAAATCGGAGCACCTTGAAGCACACCGCATCGCCTGCCGGCAGACCCCTCGTGGATCACGTGCCCGACGACCGACCGATCGCGGCCGGCACGCCCGCGGGCCAGGCGCGGGCCAGGCCCTGGCCGGGCTACGTGAAGGCGAGCATCGCGGTTCATGCGGGCGCTGCCGCGCTGTCTGCCGCGGTACCGGCCACGTGGCCCTGGGCGCTCGGCGCCATTGCCGCCAATCACCTCGCACTCACTGCGGGCGGCCTGTGGCCGCGCTCGCGCTGGCTCGGCGAGAACATCACGCGCTTGCCCGACGCCGCCGCAGCGCGCGGCGAAATCGCCATCACCATCGACGACGGGCCCGACCCCGAGGTCACGCCCGCCGTCCTCGACCTGCTCGACGTGCACGCCACGAAGGCGAGCTTCTTCTGCATCGCATCCGCTGCGGCGCGCCACCCGGCCCTGTGCCGCGAGATCGTGCGCCGCGGCCACAGCGTGCAGAACCACAGCGACCGGCACTCGCACGGCTTCTCGCTGCTCGGCCCGAAGGCGATACGCGCCGAGATCGCGTCGGCACAAGTGCGGCTGTGCGACATCACCGGCACGCCGCCACGCTTCTTCCGCGCCCCGGCGGGCCTGCGCAACCCGTTCCTGGCGCCGGTGCTGCAAGCGCTCGACCTGCGCCTCGTGAGCTGGACGAGGCGCGGCTTCGACACGCAGGCGCGCACGGCCGAGGCGGTGCTGAAGCGCCTCGTGCACCGGCTCGCCGGCGGCGACATCCTGCTGCTGCACGACGGCCATGCCGGGCGCACCGCCGACGGCCGGCCGCTCGTTCTGGCCGTGCTGCCTGCGCTGCTCTCGCACGCCGAAGCCGCGAAGCTCCACAGCGTGACTCTGCCGGCGGCGCTCGCATGAAGGGCGCACAGGCTCTCGCATGGCGCACGCTGCGCCGCTCGGCCAGCGCGCCCTACAAGCGATCCGGCCGCTTCGCCTGGTTCTTCGCCCGCGGCAAGCTGCGCTGGGATCCGGTGTTCAGCCATCTCGTGGCGCAAGGCCTCGTCGCACCCGGGGCCCGGGTGCTCGACATCGGTTGCGGCCAGGGCCTGCTGGCGAGCCTGCTGCACGCGGCCGGCATCACGGCGCACGCGGGCCAGTGGCCGCGCGACTGGGCCGACGCACCCACCGGCGCGCGCGTCACCGGCATCGAGCTGATGCCACGCGACGTGGCCCGCGCGCGAGCCGCGCTCGGCAACATCGCCACCTTCGTGTGCGGCGACATGCGCACCGCGCCGTTCCCGCATGCCGACGTGGTCGTGATCCTCGACGTGCTGCACTACATCCCGTTGACCGACCAGAACGCGGTGCTGTCGCGCGTGCGCGAAGCGCTCGGCGTCGGCGGCCGCATCGTCATGCGCGTGGGCGATGCCGCTTCGCGCCGCGGCTTCGTCTCGAGCCAGTGGGTGGATCGCCTCGTGACCGCCGTGCGCGGGCACCGCGAGCGGCCACGCCACGGCCGCACGCTCGCCGAATGGACGTCGCACCTCGAAGCACTGGGCTTCGTGACCTCCAGCCTGCCGATGCATGCCGGCACGCCATTCGCGAACATCCTGCTCGTGGGTACCCTGCCGCGATGAGCCACGCCGGGCCGCGCACGCTCGACCACGCGGGCATCGAGGCGCGCATTCCGCACCGCGGCCGCATGTGCCTGCTCGATCGCATGACGGCGTGGACCGGCGAGCGCATCGAGTGCGTCGCCACCGGCCACCGCGATCTCTCGAACCCGCTTCGCACCCGCAGCGGCCTGCTGGCAAGCGCTGCGATCGAGTACGCGGCGCAGGCGATGGCGCTGCACGGCGCACTGACCGCAACGGCAGCCGGCGCCGAAGCCTCGCCCGGCTTTCTGGCCAGCGCGCGCGACGTAGCGCTGCACGTGTGGCGGCTCGACGATCTCGGCGGCGATCTGCACGTCGTTGCCGATCGCGTCGCAGCCGACGCAGGCCGCATCCTCTATGCGTTCACGATCCGCCACGAGGGTGCCGAGATCGCCACGGGCCGCGTCGCGGTGGTGCTGGGCATGGCAGCGCAAGGGACCGCGGCATGACGACGCCGGTTGCGCCCCGCGTACCCCGCCGCGCACTCGTCACCGGCGCGAGCGGCGGCCTCGGCAGCGCCATCGCGGAGCGGCTGGCCAAAGACGGCGCGCACGTGATCGCGCATGCCAATGGCCGGCTCGAGGCGGCCGAGGCCGTGGTGCAGCGCATCGTCGCGGCCGGCGGCAGCGCCGAGGCGATCGCGTTCGACGTCACCGATCGCGCCGCGTCGCAAGCCGCCTGCGAGAAGCTGCTCGCGGCAGGCGTGATCCAGATCGTCGTCAACAACGCAGGCGTGCACGACGACGCGGCCTTCCCGGCCTTGCGCGAGGCACAGTGGCAACGCGTGATCGACGTGTCGGTGAACGGCTTCTTCCACGTCACGCAACCGCTGACGATGCCGATGATCCGCACGCGCTGGGGCCGCATCGTCAACCTCTCGTCGATCGCCTCGCTCACCGGCAACCGCGGCCAGGTGAACTACGCCGCGGCCAAGGGCGCGCTCAACAGCGCCACCAAGTCGCTGGCGCTGGAGCTGGCGAGCCGCGGCATCACGGTGAACGCGGTGGCGCCGGGCATCATCGGTTCGGGCATGGCCGAAGCTGCATTCGACGCCGCCGTGATCGACAAGCTGGTGCCCATGAAGCGCGCCGGCCGTGCCGAAGAGGTGGCGGCGCTCGTCGCCTTCCTCGTCTCCGACGACGCCGGCTACATCAGCGGCCAGGTGATCTCGATCAACGGCGCGATGATCTGATGCGCCGTGCCTGCAACGGCTGACGCGTCATTTCAGCTCACTTGCGCGGCGCGACCTGGCCTTCGCCGGCCGGCAGCATCGCGCCGCTCTTGACGTCGCGCAGCGTCTCGGCCTTGCGCTCGGCACGGGTGCGCGTGGGCTTGGCGGCCTGCGCCGCCACGTCGGCCTTCTGGTTCGGGCCGGCGGGCACGAGCGTTCCGTTCTTGCGTGCTTCGAGCGTGGCCGCCTTGCGCTCCGCTCGCGTCATGCGCGGGCCGGAAGCCGCCACGCTGCTGCGCGCGCTGCCCTGCCCGGCGGGCGTGAGCTGGCCAGCCTTTTCCGCGGCTTTGGTCTCGGCCTTGACTTCGGCGCGCGAAACGGGCGCCGAGGCCTGGGCGTACGCCGCAGGAGCAGCGAACGCCGAAGCGATGAAGAGAATGGAGGCCGCTGTGGTCGAGCACTTCATGGTGTGTTTCCGATGTGAAAGGCGCGCGATCTTGACCGCATCGCGGCCGGCCTGCAAGAGGCGCATCCGTCCTAGCGCAGGTCGAATGGCGGCCGCCGACCGAGCCGGCGCGCAACGAGCAGCGGCAGCCGCAGCACGAAGCCGGCCATCAGGCGCAAGTGCATCCACGTGAGCAGGGCGTTGTCGCGCAGGTAGTTGAAGTGCGAGACACCGCCTTCTTCGGCCGTGAGGTATTTGACCGGCGCAGCGATGTTGACGGGGCTGACGCCGCGCCAGGCGAGCCGGACCACGGCTTCGGTGTCGAAGTCGAACCGGCGCATCCAGCGCTGGCCCTTCATCACCTCGATCAGCGGCACGATCGGATAGACGCGAAAGCCGTAGAGCGAATCGTCGATGCCGGCGCCGAGCGTCTCGAGGTCGGTCCACGCGTTGGAGATGCGCCGGCCGCGCACGCGCAGCAGCGGCGCCGAGGCGTCGAACACCGGCCGGCCGAGCACCATCGCATCCGGCCGTGCGATCGATGCGCGCATGAACTCGCCGATCATCGCGGCCGGATGCTGGCCGTCGGAGTCCATCGTCAGCGCGTGCGTGCAGCCGGCGACGCGCGCGCCTTCGAGCGCGTGCAGCACCGCCGCACCCTTGCCGACGTTGCGCGGCAGCACCTCGACCAGCAGGCCCGGGTCGCTGGCCGCGAGCGCACGCAAGCCTTCGGCCGTGCCGTCGTCGCTGCCGTCGACGACCACACGCACCGGTGACCAGGCAGCCCGCGCCGCGCGCACCGTGGCGTAGACCGTGTGCCCCGTGTTGTAGCTGGGGATGACGACCACGTGCGTGGCCGAGACGAGCTGCGTGCTCACGGGCCGATCTCCTGCGCGAAGTAGCGTTCGAGCCGCGTGAGCATGGCGCGGTGATCGGCGTCGGGGGCGAAGCGCTCGCCGAGTCGCAGCCGGATCGTGACCGGCATCTGCGGCGCCTTGAGCAGCGGCCAGCCTTTGGTGAGGTAGCCGGAGTCGCTTTCGATCAGCACGGTCTGGATCGGCACCTGCGCCATGTGTGCGATCAGCGTCACGCCGGGCTTGAACGCGTTGATCGGCCGGCGCACGGTGCGCGTGCCCTCCGGAAAGAGCACCAGCTGGTTGCCCTCTCGCAAGGTCGCGACGGCGGCGCGCAGCATGCCGCGACCTGAGTCGTTGCGGATGTACTGCGCCAGCCGTGCACCGGCGCCGAGAAAGATGTTCTTCAGCAGGTCCGCCTTCATGACGCACACGCCGCGCGGCAGGTGTGTGACGACGATGAGGGCGTCGAGCATGGTCGGATGGTTGGCGGCGATGACGAGGCCGCCCGGCTCGGCGCCCAGTGCGTCGAGGGCAGTCGCATCGATGCGCATCAGGCCGAGCCAACGGGCGCTGGCCCAAGCCGATCGATAGATGACCGCGACGGCGCCCCTGCCGAAGACACCGGCGGTGTGCCGGGGAAGCAGCAGCCCGAACAGCGGCGCGACCAGGTTCCAGACGAGCGACATCGATGCGAGCTGCAGGAAGATCCAGGCGAACAGGAGCTTGTGCCACCAGGCCGGCGCCCGGCCCTCGGCGGTCCTCACTCGCTCGCTGCAACGCGCTGGTTCGAGACCGCGAAGATCCATGAAATGCCGAAGCCGGCGGTGACGGAACTCTGCCGCTTGACCAGCGGGCTGTCGGCGAAGGCCGCGCCGTGCAGGTCGTCGTAGCGAACGAAGCCGCCGAGCCAGGCATTGCCGAGCCGGCGCGAGAAGGCCGTCGTGGCGCGCCAGCCGGCGTAGCCACCGGGTGCGCTGTAGGCCGTGCGCGTGGCTGTCGCAAACTCGGGCGCCACGCCGTAGAAATGCTCGTGGTACTTGCGGTCTGCGAACAGTGGGCCGGCCAGCATTCCCAGGTTCCAGCGGCCCGCGAAGTTGCGCACGTCGAGGTTGAGGTTGGGCGAGAACGTGACACCGATGCCGCGTGGCGAGCCCTGCAGCGTGACGGCTTCGCGCAGCGGCATGCGCAGGTCGAGCTTGAGCTTGCGATCGGCCGACTGCCACAGCTCGAGGTTCAGGTTCGGCCCGATCTCGAACGTGCCGGACAGGTCGGGCATGCCGCGCCGCGCGTCGTTGTCTTTGCTGCGCGTCGGCACCGAAGCCGAGAGGCTCACGTCGACCTCGACGCGGCGACCGGCGAAAAGAATGGCGCGCGCACCGTCGCGATCGGCACGCAGGAAGCGGCCACGGTAGGCGACGAAGGGCAGCGGCAGTGCATAGACGCGCTGGTGGTCGGAGCCTCGGTAGTCGGCGAAACGCACTGCCGCAGCGCCGATCCCGAGCTCCCAGAGCGGCTCGCCGCTGGCCGCGGGCGCCTCGCCCTGCTTGACCACCGGGCCGTCGATGACGGGGCCAGGCAGCGGCAGCCCGTCGGCCCGAGCGGCATGCATCGTCATGGCCGAGGCCATGACCAGGACCGGCACGCAGCCGGCCACGAGCGCGCGAGCCCGCGCGCGGCGCAGCGCGCTCACGATGCCGCGGCCCCGACGTCTCGAATGTTGAAGCGGCGCCGTTGCCAGGCGCGAACGGTGCGCCGCAGGTTGCCGATCGATACCAGGTAGTACAGCGTCTTCAGGACGGCGATGGAGCGCCAGATCGGCGTCTTGCCGTGGATGTCTCCGGCCAAAAGAGAAAGCAGCGCTTCCTTGACGCGGAACGGGTTCTGCGGCGACATGAAGAACTCGCGCATCGTCGGGTTGGTGACGCGGAAGATGAACCACGAGAACTCGCGCGGGCCGAAGGTCATGCTGCGGTCGAATGCCTTGCGCAGGCGCACCGCCTCGCGCTTGCCGTCGAGCGCGGCCTCGACCACGCCGGCGCCCTCGAAGCCGCTCTGCATCGCCAGATACACGCCCGACGAGAACACCGGATCGACGAAGGCGAACGCGTCGCCCAGCATCAGAAACCGCTCGCCGCTGCTCTTCGTGCTGCTGTACGAGTAGTTGCCCGTCGCGTGCACTTCACCGCCCACCAGCGTGGCGTTCTTCAGCCGCTCGACGAGTTCGGGGCAGAGCGCGATCGTGTCGGCGAAGAACTCGGACAGCGGCTTGTTGCGCGACTTCAGGTAGTGCGGCCAGCACACGGCACCGATGCTGGTCGTGCCGTCGGCCAGCGGTATGAACCAGAACCAACCGTGCCCGAACCAGAAGATGGTGATGTTGCCTTCGAGCTTGCCGGGCAGGCGCTCGGCGCCGGTGTAGTGACCGTAGAGCGCGGCACTGTTGTGGCGCGGATTCTTCTGCTTGCAGCCGAGCTGGTTGGCCAGCAGCGTGTCGCGGCCGGAGGCGTCGACGAGAAACTTCGTGCGCCAGGTCTGGCGCGCGCCGTTGTCGAGCTCGACCTGCACCGTCGCACCTTCGTCGTCGAACGCCACGTCGCGCACACGGTGGCCCTCGAGCGTTTGCGCTCCTTTGGCAGCGGCATGGCGAAAGAGCAGCTCGTCGAGCTCGGAGCGGCGCACCTGCCACGCGTAGGGCATCGACTTGTCCCAAGCATCGGCGAACTCGACGAACTGGCGCTGCTCATGATCGGGCGAGACGAACTCGACGCCCCACTTCGGCATGCCGATCTTCTCGACCTCGGCACGCAGCCCGAGCTTGTCGAACAGGGCGACGTTGGCCGGCAGCAGCGACTCGCCGATGTGAAAGCGCGGGTGATGCGCCTTCTCGAGCAGGGCAACGTCGCGGCCGCGTTCGGCGAGCAGCGCGGCGATGGTCGAGCCGGCGGGGCCGCCGCCCACGACGAGCACGTCGCAGGTTCGGTCGGCGCCCGAAGCGGCCGGTGGCCGGGGGCTGGGCTGTGTCGGCAAGGGCCGGCTCTCCATCGAAGACTGGGGGCAGCGGCGACCCGTTTCACCGCTCTGACGAGGGCCGGATTCTATCGTCGGGACCGGTTTCGGACGAACGCGCGCGGCGTGAACGTCGACCTGTTCACGAAGGAAGCAGCTCGCAAAACGCCGGCAGCTGCTCGGCCGCGGCGCCATGGGCCACGACCCGCGGATGGGCCGCGGACGGCGCATCCGAAAGCACTGTCGGTTGGATGAACTGCCGCGCGACGGCCGTGGTCACGCCGCCCTGGGTGATGGTGTCGCCGGCAGCGGCAACGGGCGGTGCGTCGAGCTCGGCTTCGAGCAGACGCAGCGCCTCGCCCCGCTGCGAGCGCACGCGATCGACCCCCCGGCGCATGACGCTTTTCTTCCGGCCGCAGCGAACGCTCGTAGACCAATTGCACGGCTTTCTCGCAGGCCGCCAGCGCCAGGCCCTGGGCGCGCAGGTCACGCTGGAACGCGCTTCGCTCCACGGGCAACAGGCTGCGCGGCCAGCCGCTAAGCGAGCGGCAGGATGAGCATGGAGTCCAAGAACACGGAGCCGTCGTCGCACACGAGGGACGGCGCCTTGATCGCCGGATTGATGGCCGCGAAGGCCGGCATCTCGCGAAACGCCGAGATCGATCGGTGCTCGAACGGCAGGTCCGGCAGCCGGAGCGAGACCGCGACGCGGCGCACAGAGGGCGAATCGAGCATGCCGATGAACCGCATCCTGGCTCCTTGCTGGAGCGCTGCCGCGTCTACTCGCCGAGATACGCCGCGCGAACTTTCGGGTCGGCCAGCAGCGCCTTGGCATCGCCGCTCATGGTGACTTCGCCGCTGTCCATGACGTAGCCGCGCGATGCGAGCTGCAGTGCACGGCTCGCGTTCTGCTCCACCAGCAGGATCGTGGTGCCCTGCCCGTGAATGTCGTTGACGACCTCGAAGATCTTGTCGACCATGATCGGCGAAAGACCCATCGAGGGCTCGTCGAGCAGCAGCATCTTCGGCCGCGCCATCAGCGCACGGCCCATCGCCAGCATCTGCTGCTCGCCCCCGCTCATCGTGCCGGCGAGCTGGTTGCGGCGCTCCTTCAGGCGCGGGAAGATGCCGAAGACACGATCGATGTCGGAAGGAATGGCCTTCACGTCGGTGCGCACGAAAGCGCCCATCTGCAAGTTCTCGATGATCGTCATGCGGGTGAAGGTGCCGCGCCCCTCGGGCACCATCACCAGGCCTTGCTTGACGAGATCCCAGGGGCCTTGGCCGCGGATGCTGCGGCCCATGAACTCGATATCGCCGGCAGCCGAAGGCTGCGTGCCGGTGATGGCCTTCAGCGTCGTCGTCTTGCCCGCACCGTTGGCGCCGATGAGACTCACGAGCTCGCCCGCGCGCACCTCGAACGAGACGCCCTTGACGGCCTGGATGCCGCCGTAGGCAACGCGCAGGTCGGTGACGCGGAGCAGGAGCTGCGGATCGCTCACGTGAGGCGCCCCGGCTCAATGCGCCGCATGGTCGGCACCGAGATAGGCCTCGATCACCTTCGGGTCGCGCTGCACTTCGGCCGGCGTGCCTTCGGCGATCTGCTTGCCGTAGTCGAGCACGGTCACACGGTCGCACAGACCCATCACCAGCTTCACGTCGTGCTCGATCAGCAGGATGGTGCGGCCATCGTTGCGGATGCGGTCGATCAGCTCGCGCAGCGTCACCTTCTCGGTGGCGTTCATGCCCGCGGCCGGCTCGTCAAGCGCGATCAGCTTGGGGTCGGTGGCCAGCGCGCGCGCGACCTCGAGGCGGCGCTGGTCGCCATAGCTCAGCGTGCGCGCTTTGTAGTCGGCGAAGCTGCCGATGCCCACGTACTCGAGCAGCTCCTGGGCGCGCTTGGCGATTGCGGCCTCCTCGGCCTTGAAGCCCGGGGTGCGGAACACCGCACCGATGAGCCCCGAGTGCGTGCGCACGTGGCGGCCGACCATCACGTTCTCGAGCGCCGTCATGTCGGCGAATAGACGAATGTTCTGGAACGTGCGCGCGATGCCCGCCTTCGCGACTTCGTGCACTGCCGTCGGCTGGTAGGGCTTGCCACCGAGCTCGAAGCTGCCGGAGTCCGGCGTGTAGAGGCCCGTGAGCACATTGAAGAAAGTGGTCTTGCCGGCACCGTTCGGGCCGATCAGCCCGTAGACCTGCCCCGGCTCGATGGTGATGCCGACATCGCTCAGCGCCTGCAGCCCGCCGAAGCGCTTGGAGACGCCGGAGACGCGCAGCACGGTCTCGCCCGCCACGGTTCGCGAGCCGAACGAAGGAGTTGCCGGGGCAGACGTAGCCGCCGCCTCAGACATGTTTCGAGCCGCTGCCATGAACTTCGTTGGTCACGGTGCTGCTGCGGGCAGCCACGCGTTGCGGCACCGCCGGGTCGGGCATGCGTAGGGAAGGCGATGTGGTGCGGCCATGCTCGGGCGAAGGCCACAGACCGCGCGGCCGCGACAGCATGATGCCGATCATCGCGAGCGCGATCAGCAGCTGGCGCAGGATGGACGCGTCGAGCCGGCCGTCGGTCAGTTGCTGCAGCGGGCCGGCGACGTAGCGCAGCACCTCGGGCAAGGCCGCCAGCAGCAGAGCGCCGACGATCACCCCGGGGAGGTGGCCGATGCCGCCGAGCACGACCATCGCCACGATGATCACCGACTCCTGCAGGCTGAACGACTCGGGCGAGATGAAGCCCTGGAAGCTCGCGAACATCACGCCCGAGACGCCCCCGAACGTCGCGCCCATGCCGAAGGCGAGCAGCTTCAGGTTGCGGGTGTTGATGCCCATCGCCTTGGCGGCCACCTCGTCTTCGCGGATCGCCATCCACGCGCGGCCGATGCGGCTGCGCTCGAGCCGGTAGCAGATGATCACGGCGAAGATCACCAGGACCAGGAACAGGAAGTAGTAGTTCGTGACCTTGGGCCACTCGAGCCCGAACCAGTGTCCCGTCTTGCCGAGGTTGACCCCGAGGATGGAGATCTCGTCGATGCCTGCTATGCCCTTCGGACCATTCGTGATGTTGACCGGCGCGTCGAGGTTGTTCATGAACACGCGCACGATCTCGCCGAAGCCGAGCGTGACGATCGCTAGATAGTCACCACGCAGCTTCAGCGTGGGTGCGCCGAGCAGCACGCCGGCACCGCCGGCCACCAGCGCACCGAGCGGTATGACCACCCACCACGGCGTGTGCAGGCCGTTCGGGAACGTGGCGGCGAACCAGGCGAAGGTGTCGGTGAGCTGCGGCGAGGCGAGCAGCCCCAGCATGTACGCGCCGACGGCGTAGAACGCCACATAGCCCAGGTCGAGCAGCCCGGCGTAGCCGACCACGACGTTGAGGCCGAGCGCCAGCAGCACGTAAAGCAGCGCGATGTCGATGATGCGCACCCAGGCGTTGCCGGCCATCTGCACCACGAAGGGCAGCGCGAGCAGCAGCAGCGCGCCGACGATGTATACGGCCACCCGGTTCTTGCGAGCGAAGTCGTTCATGCGGGATCGAACACCGTGCTCAGGCGCGATCGGCGACGCGTTCGCCGAGCAGGCCCTGCGGCCGCAAGGTCAGCACCAGGATCAGCACCACGAAGGCGAAGACGTCCTGGTAGTGGCTGCCCAGCACGCCGCCGGTGAGGTCGCCGATGTAGCCGGCACCGAGCGACTCGATCACGCCGAGCAGCACGCCGCCGACCATGGCGCCGGCGAGGTTGCCGATACCGCCGAACACCGCCGCAGTGAAGGCCTTCAACCCCGGCAGGAAGCCCATGGTGTGCTGCACCGAGCCGTAGTTGGCCGCATACATCACACCGGCCAGCGCAGCCAGCGCAGCACCGATCACGAAGGTGGCGGAGATCACCGTGTCGGGCCGCACGCCCATCAGCGCGGCGACGCGCGGGTTCTCGGCCGTGGCACGCATCGCGCGGCCGAGCTTGGTACGGTTCACGAGGTACATCAGGCCCGAGAGCGTGACCACCGTCATCAC
>Ga0209724_1001411_pt1 | contig 21873 bp, 24 predicted proteins | sample grotaG_FD_184143 | JGI IMG/M metagenome (GOLD analysis project Ga0209724, IMG submission 184143) | Glacier valley bacterial and archeal communities from Borup Fiord, Nunavut, Canada, to study Microbial Dark Matter (Phase II) -... | ecosystem: Environmental > Aquatic > Freshwater > Ice > Glacier ...
TCATGTATTTTTATCAACCGATGTGTAAAAGATAGTGATAGTTTATTTATAACTATTGACTGATAAATATAAGAAAGGAATATATTGACTAAAGTAAATGTTAATTACCTGTTGATGTTGGTGGATAAAACGATTAATTTAATTTTACAAAAAATAAAAAAATATTGTGTCCACAAATTCACAACCATAGTAATAGTAAATTAATTTAAAAGAAAAAATATTAATACATATTATGAGAGATATTAACACTGCTAAAGCGAATATTGAAACTTCGGGATTTCTGGATATAGATATAGATGTTAACCTTGATTTGTTTTCAGAAATTGAAAAATTAAAGAAAGAAAAAAATGCCATTATATTGGCTCATTATTACCAGGAGCCGGATATTCAGGATGTGGCGGATTTTATTGGTGATAGTCTGGGCCTTGCCCAACAGGCAGAAAAGACTAAAGCAGATATTATAGTTTTTGCAGGAGTACATTTTATGGCCGAAACCGCAAAGATTTTAAACCCTGCAAAAAAAGTTTTGTTACCAGACTTAAAAGCTGGTTGTTCTTTAAGTGATAGTGCACCACCAGAGTTATTTAAATTGTTTAAAGATAAACATCCAGACCATTTGGTTATTACTTATATTAATTGTTCTGCAGGTATGAAGGCATTGAGTGATATTATTTGTACAAGTAGTAATGCAGAAAAAATTATTGAAAGTTTACCAAGAGAGCAGAAGATAATATTTGCACCGGATAAAAATTTGGGAGCCTATTTAAATAAAAAGACAGGAAGAAATATGGTTTTATGGAATGGCGCTTGTATGGTGCATGAGATTTTTAGTTTTGAAAAAATTAGCAAACTAAAAATTAGGCATCCTAAAGCTAAAGTAATTGCACACCCAGAATGTGAGGATGTTGTTTTGCGAATTGCAGATTATGTAGGAAGCACTACAGGATTATTAAAGTATTCTATTGAAAACGAAGCAGATGAGTTTATAGTAGTTACAGAAACAGGTATTCTCCACCAAATGCAAAAGAGTAGTCCTGGTAAAACTTTTATTCCGGCACCGCCAAATAATAGTTGTGCTTGTAATGATTGTCCACATATGAAATTAAATACTTTGGAAAAACTATATCTATGCATGGAATATGAAATGCCTGAAATTACTATGAATGAATCTTTAATTATTGCAGCAAAAAAACCTATAGAAAGAATGTTGGCAATTAGTAAACAATATGGTTTGTGACGTTTGTTTGTAAAGTCTTTATATCAACATCTGGTAGATTATTAATATTTTGTTTTTAAAATTTAAACAACTTAATACATATTATGGCAATTCCCTCTGTAGATCTAGCAGATTTTTTATATGGAAACACAAACACAAAGTCAGCTTTTGTGAAAGCATTGGGTAATGCATATGAAGAAGTTGGATTTGTGGCGGTAAAAAATCATGGTGTTCCATATGAGCTTATTATTGAATTATATAAGCTATTGCAACAGTTTTTTTCTCTTCCATTACAACAAAAGAAACGCTACGAAGATTATCTTCTTGCGGGGCAAAGAGGTTATACAAGTTTGGGTAAAGAGCATGCAAAAGGTTTTGAAGTGCCGGATTTAAAAGAATTTTATCAGTATGGTCAAGTTCGTATAAACAATTTTAATGAAGAAGAATATCCTTTAAACATTCCAGTTAAAGAAATTATTGGTTTTAATGAAGTTTTTGAACAGGTATATCGTTCTTTTGAAAACTCTGGTAAATATTTATTGCAGGCTATTTCTCTCTACCTTGGTTTAAATGAGTTTTACTTTGATGATTATGTTGCAAATGGAAATTCAATTCTTCGGGCAATTCATTACCCTCCAATTTTTGCAGAACCAGTAAGTGCAATTAGAGCAGAACAACATGAAGATATAAATCTAATAACTTTATTGGTAGGAGCGTCGGCTGATGGCTTACAAATTTTAAACAAAAAAAATGAATGGATACCAGTCACATCCTTGCCTGAGCAAATTGTTGTTAATGTTGGAGATATGCTCCAAAGACTTACTAACAACAAGTTGAACAGTACAACCCACAGGGTTGTAAATCCAGATCGAGCATTATGGCATACTTCCAGATTTTCTATTCCATTTTTCTTACATCCAAAATCAAGTATGAGCCTACGTTGTTTAGATTCTTGTATTGACGTGAAGCACCCCAAATTCTATAATGATGCTACAGCTGGTGAATATTTAGATGAAAGGTTACGGGAAATAGGACTAAAAAAATAGTATTAGAAATAATAATTTGAAAGTTTTTATTTAAATAATTTACGCTTGTACTTTTTACGTCATATACCATTTCTAAAAGCCATTTTATTGCACAGTATAACTGCTTTTGGGGGTCCTCAGGGACATTTAGGAATGATGATGAGAACGTTTGTAGAGAAGAGAAGAGATGTTACTAAGGAGGAGTTAATGGAGTATGTATCTTTCTGTCAAATGTTACCTGGAGCATCTTCTACTCAAACACTTACGTTAATTGGTTATAAAAGAGGGGGTATTCCATTAGCTGTGGCAACTTTAATTATTTGGATACTTCCTGCCTGTATCTTAATGGGGATTTTATCTTTTATAGTAGCTAAAATAGGAACAAATAATCTTCAAACAAGTGCTTTTCAATTTATTCAATCTATGGCAATTGGATTTCTTGCCTTTGCAGGAGTTAGGGCTTTCAATATATCCGTAAATAATGTAATAACCAAGGTTATTATGCTTGTTTCTACAATTTGTACATTTTTATTATTTAAAACACCATGGATTTTTCCAGTACTAATAATAGTAGGCGGAATTACTACTAATTTTAGTAATGTTAGAATTCCTGAAATAGAAAAAATTAAACCCCGGCAAGTCCGTTGGACAAACATTTGGGTTTTTGTATTATTATTTTTAATAGCAGGGTATCTAAGTGAAGCCGCCCGCAAAGAAAATTGGGACAATAGAAAAGCATTTAATCTCTTTGAGAATTTTTATAGATTTGGAAGTTTTGTTTTCGGTGGTGGAGATGTCTTAATACCTATGATGTTAGATCAGTACGTTGCAAGACCAACAGCTCAGAAATTTATAAACACCAAAGACAATATAATAAGAATTGAAAAAAACGAATTGCTCACAGGAGCGGGAATTGTAAGGGCAATTCCAGGCCCTGTCTTTTCTATTGCATCCTTCACCGGAGGAATTGCTTTAAAGAAGGGAGGAAGCAGAAAACAAATTCTGGGTTGCATTATAGGTTCTGTTGGTATTTTTTTACCAAGTGCTTTACTGGTCCTCTTTTTTTTTCCGGTTTGGCAATACCTAAAAAAATATGTTGTTGTATACAGAGCACTTGAAGGAATTAATGCTGTGGTGGTTGGATTAATGTTTGGGTCAACGGCTTATTTATTAAAGGATATTTCCATAATTCCAGTTACTATAAATTTAATCTTAAACGTATCTGTTATAGGAGGAACCTTTTTTTTACTATTATTTACAAAGGTCCCATCTCCAATAATTGTATTGATTTGTCTTTTTTTGGGTTGGATATTTTAATCCAATCTTATCGATAGTAATTATTATTTGATATCTCCTCCATTACACTATCAGGCAACAGATACCTGATTGACTTTCCCTCTTTAATTAAATTGCGAATACAAGTAGAAGAAATTTCAAGTAGGGGGGCATTTAAAATTTCGATATTAGCTGCAATTGAATTTTCTATTTCAAAGCCAATTCTCTTGTAAATATATAACCAGTGATTTTTAATTATAACTCTGTAATTCTTCCACTTTGATAAATTGCTAAAACTGTCACTTCCCATAATGATTGTAAATTCATGTGTTGGATATTTTTCAGTTAAGTAGGCAAGGGTATCTACAGTATAAGAAGGTTTTGGTAGATCAAATTCAACTTTGGAAACTTTTAAATTGTATTCCCCATCAATGGCTGTTTGTATTAGATGTAGTCTTGCAAATTCATTTAACAACGAACCTTTTTTTTTAATGGGTTTTGAGGAGAAACAACCATCCACACCTGTTTTAAATCGGTATCGTTCAATACATGCTTAGCAATAATTAAATGCCCAGAATGAACTGGATTAAAAGAACCAAAATAGAGGCCAATTTTCATAAATTACCAATGAGAATAAGTTAATTATTTTAATTTTTCTGTATCTACCTCAAGTTCCTCTACCCATATATTTTCTGCTTCATTTAGCCGAAGACTCAAATGATAACCAGAAACACAGATTGATATTGGATCTCCCATTGGAGCTTTTTGATCAATTGTTATAATTTCCCCAGGAACACAACCCATTTCCATCAGTTTTAAAAAGATGTCATCCTTTTCAAAAAATTTTATAATTACAGATTTACCTACTTTTATCTCAGAGAGTTTCCTGTCCATTCTAATAATTTTTGTTAATACAAAAGTATTCATTTGTTCCTGTTTTAAAAATCTTAAAAATTAACTATGCCTATTCAATTTTTCTTTGCCGGAGTAAAGATTGTTTTAAGTGAAAGAAAAAGACTAAAAATTTTCATTGAGGGAATGTTGAAAAGAGAAAATAGAAAATTAATTTCTTTGTCGATCGTATTCTGCACTGATAAATATTTACTGGAAATCAATCGTCAATATTTGGGTCATGATTACTATACAGACATAGTAACATTTAATCTTGCTGAAGACATCGAATTTATTGAGGGAGAAGTATATATAAGCATTGATCGAATTAGAGAAAACGCTTTAATAAATTTAGTAACTACTAAACATGAATTACACCGAGTTTTATTACACGGGATTCTACATTTGTGTGGTTATAAGGATAAATTAAAATCAGAAAAAGACACAATGACTCGAATGGAAAACCATATGTTACAAAAGTATCTAGGTAATACATAAAAATACAGCAGAAAGTAAATTTATAGTAAGAGTAGAATACAAGCACCAGAATTAAAAATAGACCTTTCTTATAAATGTTCCACGTGGAGCATTTTATTTTAACTAAACTGACGCACAATTCTTGGATATCAATATACATTATAATGCTTCACGTGGAACACACTCGTAGAATTTATCCTTAAATAAAAACAAGTTTTGCAATTGTATCTTTGTAATATGTTTCCAGAATATGATATAATAGTTGTGGGTGCAGGTCACGCAGGTTGCGAAGCCGCCGCCGCTGCAGCTAATTTAGGTAGCAAGGTTTTGTTGATTACAATGAATATGCAAACTATTGCCCAAATGAGTTGTAATCCTGCAATGGGTGGTATTGCTAAAGGACAGATTGTGAGGGAGATAGATGCCATGGGTGGATATAGTGGAATAGTTACAGATGCAAGTTTTATACAGTTTAGAATGCTAAATCGTTCAAAAGGTCCAGCAATGTGGAGCCCCAGAGCACAAAGCGATCGAATGTTGTTTGCTGGCAAATGGAGGGAGATGCTGGAACAAACACCTAATGTAGATTTTTATCAAGATGTAGTAAATGGTTTATTAGTAAAGGAAGGAATAGTAAAAGGAATTATAACCAGATTGGGGCACGAAATTAAAGCAAAGGGTGTGATTTTAACAAACGGAACCTTTTTAAATGGCTTAATTCATATTGGAGAGAAGCAGTTGGGAGGAGGCCGCATGGCTGAAACAGCTGTAACAGGTATTACAGAACAATTGGTAACCCTCGGATTTGAAACGGATCGTTTAAAAACAGGAACACCACCAAGGATTGATGGCCGTAGTTTAGATTATAGCAAAATGGAAGAACAGAAAGGCGATGAAGAAATAATAGGCTTTAGTTACCTTGATATTCCTAAAATTAAACCAAATCAACAAAAAAGCTGTTGGATTACCTATACAAATCAGGAGGTGCATGATATATTAAAGACTGGATTTGAAAAAAGCCCTATGTTTCAGGGACGTATTCAGGGAAGGGGACCGAGATATTGTCCGAGTATAGAAGATAAAATAAACCGCTTTGCTGATAGGGACCGCCACCAGTTATTTGTAGAACCCGAGGGATTTAATACCGTAGAAATTTATGTAAATGGGTTCTCTTCTTCTTTACCCGAAGATGTTCAGTATAAAGCACTTACAAAGGTTCCTGGGTTTGAAAAATGTAAAATGTTTCGTCCTGGATATGCAATAGAGTATGACTTTTTTCCACCTACACAATTAAAATCAAGTCTTGAAACTAAGTTAATTCAAAACTTATTTTTTGCAGGACAAATTAATGGTACAACAGGCTACGAGGAAGCGGCATGCCAGGGATTAATGGCTGGCATAAACGCTCATCAAAAAACAAGAGAATTAGATCCTGTAATATTAAAAAGAAGTGAAGCATATATTGGGGTATTAATTGATGATCTTATTAATAAAGGAACTGACGAACCCTATCGGATGTTTACCAGCCGGGCAGAATTCAGAACTTTGCTTCGTCAAGACAATGCCGATATTCGTTTAACTGAATTAAGTTATCGTATTGGGTTAGCTTCTCAGGAACGAATGGATAAGGTTAGAATTAAAAGGGAAGCTGTAGCTAAAGTTAAAAAGCTACTCGGGACCATTTCACTTGAACCAAACGAGATTAACGAGTTTTTAGAAACCGTACACTCTTCACCGTTATTGAACAAACAAAAAGTATTGCAGTTGTTATTGAGGCCAAATATAGGCTTGGGGTCAATGATGGCGACTGTTCCAAATTTAAAAAGGGTATTACAGGAATTTGACGAAGAAACACTGGAACAAGTAGAAATACAAACCAAATACGACACTTACATTGAAAAAGAAAAAGAGTTGGTTGCTAAAATGAGCCAATTAGAAGAATTGCTGATACCAGCCAATTTTAATTATAATAAATTGTTTTCATTAAGTAATGAGGCCCGTCAAAAATTCATTAACATAAGACCCCGAACACTTGGTCAGGCATCAAGAATTTCTGGTGTTAACCCAAGTGATGTACAAATACTAATGGTTTTTATGGGAAGATAAAAAAGTATAAATTTATTTTTTATTTTTAAAAATAATAAAAGATGCCACTTCATTTTTCAGTAGATACACCAAAAGAATTAATATTTGAAAACGTTACTGAATATCTACACAAACAGGATTTAAAAATTGCTAAACAAGATAATACCAGACCTTGGGGAGGCTTTTTTGTTTTGGATGAAAGAGAAGCCAGAAAATTTATCGCTCTGTATTTTCCACATTTAACACCGGAAGAATTAAGTATTTCAGGAAAGTTAAGCCCTAAAATATTAATAGTCGCCCCAAACAAAAGATTAAGTTGGCAATATCATCAACGTCGTGCTGAAATTTGGAAATTGATTGGAGGAGTTGCAGGTATAATTATAAGTGACACGGACGAAGAAAAAGAAATAACTCATTTAAATATTGGTGATATCATTCAACTAAAACAAGGAGCACGGCATCGTTTAATTGGATTGAAAGGATGGGGTATCGTTGCGGAAATATGGCAACATACCGAAACAGAAAACCCCAGTAATGAAGAAGATATTATACGGGTTCAGGATGATTTCGGCAGGTAATTTTGATATAGAATGTAAATACCAAGCAATATAAATTTCCTGATATTATACATCTATTTAGCATATTATAAAATCATTTCTGACATAACTTTTGCCTTTCCGTTACCCTAAACTTATAACTAATAAATTAGTTATAAGTTGTAAAGAATGGTAAAACTTTTAGACAAGTTAAAATGTTGGAATTTTTTTTAAGTTTGCCAACACAATTTTCACCTCACCATAACTAATGCCGGCGGGTATATTTTCCATGATTGTTTTATGCACTTCATAACCATATTTTGCTACCGCCTCTTTTATAGAAAGTTGTTTTTCTGCACTCACTAAATTATTAATCTCAATTTCGCCAAGGCCAACAAAATATGAAAGATGACCTTCAATAGTTCCTTTTGCCAAACTTCTTTTGGTTGCAATTTCAGCAATAGTTTTTCCTTCTTTAAACAAAATAAAACTAGCCGTTTTTGTATCTGTTTTTACTTCCATAGTTTTTTCCTTTCGCTTTGATTTTACAGGCATTGCTTCCATGTTGGTATGCAAATTATTTTCTTCGCAGTAAGCATTGATGATGGTCAAAAAGGCGTCACCAAATTGCTGTATTTTTACTTTTCCAAATCCGCTTATCTGGTTTAATTCATCAAATGTTTGCGGAAGATAACGAGCCATTTCATCAAGGCTATTGCTGTTGGCAACCATAAAAACCGGCATATTCGTTTGCTCACAAAGGTCATCTCTTTTTTTACGGAGTTGCTTATACAACTCAGGATAAGGGCTATCAATTTTTTGATACGTGGATTTGCCTGCATACAAATTTACAGACAGATAAGGTTTTACAAAAGTTCTTTTTTGAAGCAGGAAATTATTTATTACAAAGCCATCCTTACATCCGGTAAATAAATGCTTGCGCAAACAAATACATTGATACAATTGCGCCAGTAATTTATTGCCATCTAAAGCAACAATCTTGCTATCGGTTACAGCATTGCATTTGTTTATTTGATGTATCGTGTTTTCCAGTTCGGTACAAAAATGCAGGCTTGCTCCGATAAGCCTTTTTTTCAACACCTCATTGTGTTCGGGAAGCTCGGGTGGATTTAGTAATCCTTTCAGCTGCGGTAAAAACTTTTCAGCAATAGTACTCATTTTTTCCACCAGCGTATGTGTCATTTCGGCCCAAAGAATTGCTTCGCTGTTAAAAACGGTTGTTTGTGCTGTTATAAAAACTAAAAGGGCTTTGGCATTTAACTTTTGTTCAAAAAAATCAAATAGTTGCAGCAGAGTATGTTCCTGAAACAGCTGTTTTGCTTGGTGTAACAATTGTAATTGTGCAGCAGATGTCTGCTGATTGGTAGCAAATTCGCCAATGCGTTTATCACTGCGCAAATTATTGTTATTAATACGGCTATGTAATATCATTCCCTGTAAAGTAGTGCAGCGGCTTAAGGCAACATAAACCTGTCCGGGTGCAAAAGCTTCACCGGCATCAATGACAGCCTTTTCAAAAGTAAGGCCCTGGCTTTTATGTATAGTGATAGCCCATGCTAACCGCAGAGGAAATTGTTTAAACGACCCAATCTCATTTTCCTCAATCTGATTGGTGTTTTTATCAAGGGCGTAGCGAATGTTTTTCCATTTTTCTTTTCTTACCTCAATGGCTGTAGCTTCTCCTTTGCATTGAACAAAAATTTTGTCATCTTCTATTTTATCAACAACACCAATCTTACCATTAAAATACCGGCGCACTTTTTCAACATCATTTTTTAGGAACATTACCTGAGTGCCGATTTTCAATTTTAAATTCACATCAGCAGGGTAAGATTTTTCATAAAACTCTCCATCTATTGTTGCATCAAAATTGAACACTTTACCAGGCAATTCATATAAAGCTTTAAAGTTGATGGCATCCGCTTTACTGTTGTGTGTGGTGAGCGTAATATAATTTTCTTCCCTTGCAGGATTAAAATCAGGCAGGTAACGGGTGTGCAATAATTCATAACCCCACAGGTCCATTTCGTTGTTACGCACCTGGTTCAGTACTTGTACAAAAGCCCCATCATTTTGCCTGTAAATTTTATTGAGTTCTACATATACAGGTTGTTGAGATTCTATAACATGACTGTTAAAAAAATATTGGCTTTTGTAATGAGGAGAAAGCAATTCCCACTCTTCGTTCTTTATCACAGGCGGCAACTGGTACATATCGCCAATCAATAAAACCTGCACGCCTCCAAAAGGCACCGTATGCTGACTGCGAACATGACGAAGCACAGTATCAATGGCATCCAGCACATCACAACGCACCATACTTATTTCATCAATGATTAGCAGTTCTAATTTTTGCATAACCTCCTTGCGGTCATTTGTTAAACGCAGCCTGCTTATAAGGCTGTGCTTATCGCTAATAGTATCGTTAGCACCATAGCCTTTGCTAACCGGAATAAAAGGGGTAAAAGGCAATTGAAAAAATGAGTGGATGGTTGTACCTCCAGCATTAATTGCCGCCACACCAGTGGGAGCTACGACTACAGTATTTTTTACCTCATTTTCTTTAACGTGTTTTAAGAAGGTGGTTTTACCCGTACCCGCTTTACCGGTTAAAAATAAGGAGGCGTTGGTATAATTAACAAAGTCGGATGCTAATTGAAAAGAAGTGTTGGTTATATCTGTAGTTTTGTCAGCCACGAATTGCGATGATTTTATTTTTGATAGAAAAGTCTGCCTAACAGTGAATACCTAAATAGCAACAGTTGATAAACCCCGTATAATTTTTATAAAAATAAATCATCTGTCAGCGTTATTCATGCATCTGCCATAAAAAAAACAAAAAAAGGATTGCACGGCCTTAAGCAATATCAATTACTTAAGACCTATGCAATCCGTAACAGCCAGCCTAAGCTTGAGGTTTACTATTCAACAACAACAATTCATTCACCTGTACTTCGCTGATGTATTTTTTAATGCCATCCTTATCGGTATAGCTTCTGTTAATGAGTTTTCCCTCGATCACCACTTCAGTACCTTTCTGTAAAAATTTTTCTGCCAGCTCGGCCACTTTTCCCCAGGCAACTAAATTGTGCCAGGTGGTTTCAGTTATTTTTTCACCTTTGAGGTTGCGGTAATTTTCGTTAGTGGCAATACAGAAACGTGCCATCTTTTTTCCACTTTCGATACTTTTAATTTCAGGAGCGTTGCCTAAATTACCAATCAGTTGAACTTTGTTTTTTAATGCGTACATGGTTGTAAATTTTTTAGATTTTTAAAATTTTGTTATCTCAATCAACCTGGAAGGCGCCGTTCCGATTGACAAGACAAAGATGGGGTTGCCTAAAACGATAGCCGTACTTTAGTCGTTTATAGTTGAATATAACCGTTTGTAAACGCTTGTAATTGTAAAAAATAAGTTGTATCTTTTGCCTGCAGATCAACACGCAAGCACATGACAGCCGATACCGCCCCCAAAAAATGCCTTACCTGCAACAAACCATTAAAAGGCAGAACAGATAAAAAATTTTGTGATGATTACTGTCGTAACGGCTATAACAACCAGCTAAAAGCTGGCGATAATAATTTTGTACGCAACATAAACAATGCTCTGCGCAAAAACCGCCGCATTCTGGAGGCTTTGTTACCGATTAATGAAGAGATGGCTAAAGTCAATAAAGACAAACTACTACACAAAGAATTTCAGTTTAAATATATTACGCACACCTACACCAATAAAAAAGGCAACACCTATTTCTTTTGTTATGAGTATGGTTATTTGCCGTTGGAAAATGATTGGTTTTTGATTGTGCGACGGCGGGAGGAATGAGGAAAATAAATCAAAAATTATTTTATTGTGCTTTACTGCAGCAACAAAATTTCCTCCAGCATTTTTCGCTCATTACACAATCTTGGAACCTTGTGTTGCCCCCCCAGTTTGCCTTTGTTTCGCAACCATTGGGTAAAAATCCCTTTGCGTAAAGCATGCACAATGGGCAAACGCAGCGCAATATCTTTATGCCGTTTGGCTTCATAATCACTATTGCTGTTTTTTAAAGCAGTGTCAAGTTCAAGGGTAAACTGGTGCAGGTCTTTTGGTGCTGTATCAAATTCTATCAGCCATTCATGAGCACCATTGTTATTGGCGCTAAAGTATACTGGGGCTGCAGTATAATCATTTACAATTGAATTAGTTTTTTCTGCTGCAATCGCAATTGCCTTATCACTATTATCTACAATTACTTCTTCGCCAAAGGCATTCATGTAGTGTTTTAAACGGCCACTTACTTTTATTTTGTAAGGATCAATAGAGGTAAACTGTATGGTGTCGCCAATTAAATATCGCCATAAACCGCCGGTTGTACTAATTACAAGGGCGTAATTTTTGAGACAAACAACATTTTTTAATCCTACTGTTTTAGGACTATTTTTACCATATTCTTCTACCGGCATAAACTCATAAAAAATCCCATGCTCTGTAAATAGCAACATGCCATCGTCATCTGGCTTTTGCTGGCAGGCAAAAAATCCTTCGCTTGCATTGTATATTTCGAGGAAGTTAATTTTTCCGCCAATAATCTTTTCAAATTGCTCTCGATACGGCACAAATGAGACACCTCCATTTATATACAACTCAAGGTTCGGCCAAACTTCTTTAATGGTTTGTTTCCCTTTTATTTCCAGGATGCGTTTTAATAATAAGAGTGTCCAGGTTGGTACGCCGGCAAGTGATGTTACATTTTCTTCAGCGGTTATCGTAGCCAGCTTTTCAATTTTATTTTCCCACTCATCCAACAACGCAATGCTAAGCTCTGGTGTTCTCAACCATTGGCCCCAAAAGGGAGAGTTCTGCATCAAAACGGCGCTTAAGTCTCCATACTGAATGTCATCGTTAACCTGGCTAAGCTGATGAGATCCTCCAATAACAAGGGCTTTACCGGTAAGCAAATCGCTTGAAGGAAAATTTTCATAATAAGTAGTCAGTACATCTTTTGAGCCTTTAAAATGATTGTCAGTTAAACTTTCTTCGCTGATAGGGATAAACTTACTTTTAGCTGATGTGGTACCACTGCTTTTTGCAAACCATTTAACGGGAGTATTCCATAAAAGATTTTCTTCACCATTCATCATCCGTTCAATATACGGTTTCAAATCTTCATATTCATGAATGGGAATTTTTTTCTTAAAATCCTTAACTGTAAAGAGGTTCGAAAAATGATATTTCTTTCCAAATTCTGTGTATTGTGCTGCGGTTACGAGCTCCTGTAATACCTCCCGCTGACTGGCTACCGGATGGTTGCTCCAGTTTTTGATGCGCCAAAAGCGCATACGTGCAAGCCGTGAAATGGTGTGAGATAACAGTTTCATGTATTGGCAAGATAAAAAACTTAAATGACTTATGAAAGCTATTTAAATAATGGGGCGTAATAATAAATAAGCAGCATTATAGCTAAATAATTCAATTTCCGTTTAAATCATCGGGAGCATCCGGATTACTCCCCATTAAAGTTTCGTTTTTTGCATCTTCATGCAAATAATCTTTCCTCTTTAATTCAAAGTTTCTTCCAAGATATAGTCTTCTTACCTGTTCATCTCCGGCAAGCTCTTCGGCTGTACCGTGTTTAAATATTTTTCCGTCAATTAAAAGATAGGCTCTGTCGCAAATAGAAAGCGTTTCGTTTACGTTATGGTCGGTAATTAATATACCAATATTCCTGAATTTTAAACGGGCAACGATGGCTTGTATGTCTTCCACGGCAATGGGATCAACACCAGCAAAGGGCTCATCTAATAAAATAAATTTAGGATCAACAGCCAGCGCCCTCGCTATTTCTGTTCTTCTTCTTTCCCCCCCGCTAAGCGTATCGCCATTATTTTTTCTAACAAGTTGCAGCCTGAACTCATCAAGCAAAATTTCCAGTTTCTCCTTTTGTTCCTGCTTGCTCAGTTTCGTCATTTCAAGCACAGCTTTAATATTATCTTCAACACTTAGTTTTCTAAAAACACTCGCCTCCTGTGGCAAATAACCAATCCCCATTTTAGCTCTTTTGTACATGGGCAATTTGGTTATGTTGATATCATTTAAAAAAACTTCTCCATCATCTGGCTTAACCAAACCAACAACCTGGTAAAAGGAAGTTGTTTTGCCTGCGCCGTTGGGTCCCAACAGTCCTACAATTTCTCCTTGCTTTACATTAAAAGAAACCTTATCAACCACGGTACGGCTTCCGTAAATTTTTACCAGGTCTTTTGTATAAATAGTTAAGCTCAAAATGATATCTTTTTAACAAAATTAATGTAAACCAATATATACTTTGTTAGTGATTTATATTTAACAGCAGTTTGTACTTTATTGCTACTTAAGTAAGTTTGCAGATATTTAGCATATTATGAAAGTTACAGAACATATTTCGCAGGCAACAAATACATTGGTTTCTTTTGAAATTTTACCTCCGTTAAAAGGTAAAACCATTCAATCAATTTATAATCACCTAGATCCTTTGATGGAGTTTAAACCTCCGTTTATAAATGTTACTTATCATAGAATTGAGACTATGTTTAAGAAAAAAGCAGATGGAACATTTGACAAGGTTGAAGTAAGGAAAAGGCCCGGAACGGTGGCAATTTGTGCAGCAATAAAAAATCATTATAATATTGACACGGTGCCCCATTTAATTTGTGGTGGCTTTAGTAAACGTGATACAGAAGATGCATTGATAGATCTTAATTTTTTGGGGATTGATAATGTATTGGTTTTAAGAGGAGATGCCGCAAAGAATGAAGCAAATTTTGAACCGGAGCCCAATGGCCACGGTTATGCTGTGGACCTGTTAAAACAGGTTGTAAATTTAAAAAATGGTATTTACCAGGAAGAAGATATTAAAAATGGCGGTAAACCAGATTTTTGCATTGGTACTGCAGGTTATCCCGAAAAGCATTTTGAAGCGCCGAATTTGGAGACAGACCTGATTCATTTAAAAGAAAAAGTTGATGCAGGGGCTGATTATATTATGACTCAAATGTTTTTTAACAATCAGAAATTTTTTGATTTTGTACAAAGCTGCAGGGCGATGGGAATAAATGTGCCAATCATTCCGGGCCTAAAACCAATTACCAATAAAAAGCAACTCACCATTCTGCCTAAGATATTTCATGTAGATATACCAACCGATTTATCCAATGCTATAACAGCAGCTAAAACAGACGAAGATGTTGAGCGTATTGGAACCGAATGGTTGGTACAGCAGTCAAAAGAACTAAAAGAATTTGGGGTTCCTGTTTTGCACTATTATACTTTGGGTAAGCCAACGATTATTTATGATGTTGTAAAGCAAATATTATAAAGTGATGGAAGCAGAACTAATTCTAAAATTATTCAACACATAATAAATTAAAAATAGTTGAAGGGTTTTCAACACTTTGTTGTAATTGTTAAACGATTTTTAAGCATCCTATATTATATTTGTTATTCACTTAAGCTTTGCACAACAATATGTTCAATTTAATACTCTTTGGCCCTCCGGGCAGTGGAAAAGGCACACAAAGTGAAAAACTAATTGCCAGGTATGGCTTAAAGCATCTTAGCACAGGAGATTTGTTGCGGAGTGAAATTGCATTGCAAACACCACTTGGAATGGAGGCAAAAAAAATCATGGATAAAGGTCAGTTGGTGCCAGACGAAGTTGTAATTGGTATGATTAGTTCTGCATTAGATGGAAACCCGGATGCAAGAGGATTTTTATTTGATGGGTTTCCCCGAACAGATAAACAGGCAGAAGCGTTAGATAATTTACTGGAATTAAAAAAGACCTCGATTGCAGTCATGCTTGCGTTGGATGTTACTGAAGAAGAATTGGTAAAACGATTGGTAAAAAGAGGAGAAACAAGTGGCAGAAGTGATGACAATAATGAGGGGGTTATAAGAGCAAGAATTGCAGAGTATCATAGCAAAACAGCCGCTGTTCAAGACTATTACAAAAAATTTGATAAAGTGGTAATGGTAAAAGGAGAAGGCGGTGTTGATGATATTTTTGGAGGTTTGTGTAAGGAGATTGACGAAAGAATTAATTAATCTGTAAGTAACAAGTTTATTAAAAGCAAGCCGGCGGGCTTGCTTTTTGTTTTATAAAACGGTTAACAAAGTACATTTTAAAAAAGCTGTAAAATTTTTTCTATTGCTTAAAATCATATGATTCATTACTAATAAAATAGCATTAATTTACAAAAAAGCTTGCCATGATAAAGGAAATAAAAGAAGGGTATGTAAAAACAGAAACCCATAAAGGCGTTAGCGCTGTTGAATTTTTTCATCCCAAGAGTAATTCTTTACCTGGTGAAATTTTAGAAGAACTGGCAAAGCAAATTCAAGTTGCCGGAACACATCAAGAAACGAAGGTGATAGTGCTAAAAAGCGCCGGCGACCGATCATTTTGTGCGGGTGCAAGTTTTGATGAACTGTCCCTTATAAAAAATGAAGCAGAAGGATTGAAGTTTTTTAGTGGTTTTGCCAACGTGATCAATGCTATGCGAAAATGTCCCAAATTTATAATTGGAAGGATACAGGGTAAATGCGTTGGCGGCGGTGTAGGCTTGGCAGCGGCTGTGGATTATGCCATTGCATTAAATACCGCAGAAATCAAATTAAGCGAACTGGCCATGGGGCTTGGTCCGTTTGTTATTGGGCCAGTTGTAGAAAGAAAAATCGGTAACGCTGCTTTTAGCGCCTTGGCAATAGATGCAGCCATATGGCGCAACAGTGAATGGGCAAACAAGAAAAATATGTTTGCAGAAGTGCATGAAACGACTGAGAATATGGATGAATCGATCTTTCGTTTGGCCAACCATTTAGCACAAAGTAGTCTGCAGGCAATGGCACAAATGAAAAAAATGTTATGGAAGGGAACGGAAAACTGGGATGAATTACTAAAACAAAATGCAGCTATCAGCGGAAAGTTGGCTTTGAGTGAATTTACTAAAAATGCCATTGAAAAATTTAAAGCAAAACCATAAAGAAACAGATACAACATTAAATATCTTTACAATAAAATGGTGTTTTTTACTGATAAAAACTTTAAGTCTATCTGTGATAACCTGGCGACAGCTGATCCGGATCTGCAATCGATCATTCAGCAATACGGCTATCCTCCATTTTGGAAAAGAACCGCTTCTTTTGAAACATTGGTACACATTATCCTGGAGCAACAGGTGTCGCTAGCTGCTGCATTGGCAGCTCTCAATAAACTCAAAGAAAAGGTTGGCGAAATTACTCCCGTCAATTTATTGCTATTATCAAACGAAGAGTTGAAAGCCTGTTATTTCAGCAGGCAAAAAATTATTTATACCAGAAACCTGGCCGATGCAATTGTAAAAGGAGAAATTAGTTTAAATGAATTAAATACAATGAATAATGATACAATAAGAAGTACCCTTACAAAACTAAAAGGTATTGGCAACTGGAGCGTAGATGTTTATTTGATGATGGTGTTACAACGTTGTGATATATTTCCTTTAGGCGATGTTGCGTTAATTACCAGCATAAAAGAAACCAAGAGATTATCCAAAGAAACATCAAGAAAAGCAATAGCAATAATTGCAGAAAAGTGGAAACCTTACCAAACTGTTGCAGCATTTATTTTATGGCATAGTTACCTTAGTAAAAGAAAGCGACAGGCTATATAACCAATCGCTTTCTTTCTATACTCATAAATTATGATATTCATACAAAGGATCAATATCCGTGTTGGCCTTCATTTCAAACACCGGATTTATTAAGCCATCCTTTAGCCCATATACCCAGCCATGTAAATCGGGCGCATCTCTTTCTTTCCAGGCTTTTTGAATGATGGATGTTTTGGCAAGGCGTTGTACCTGCTCTATCACGCTTAATTCCGTAAGCCGGTCTGTACGCAAATTCTCATCAGTTATGGCATTCAACTCATCTCTGTTGTGGCGGTAAACATCCTTAATATTTCTAAGCCACATGTTTAATACCTGGTTATAATTTGTGTTGCTCATAGCGGCTTTAACGCCACCGCAACCATAATGACCACAAACAATTACATGCTTTACCTTTAAATGTACCACGGCGTAATCTAAAACGCTCAGCAGGTTTACATCCGTATCTATTACAAGGTTTGCAATATTGCGGTGCACAAAAATTTCTCCTGGCTGGGTATTGGTAATTTCATTTGCCGGCACACGGCTATCGCTACAACCGATCCATAAAAATTCCGGGGTTTGCAAATCGGATAATCGTTTAAAATAATCCTGGTCATCTTCCACCCTTTCCTGTGCCCATGCCTTGTTTTCGAGTAATAATTTTTCGTATGTCTTCATAAAAATTAGTTAAATGTTGAGTCTATAAATAATAAATGTACTGGTTTAAACTGGCTCTTTTTAATTTCTACTTTAATGTTTTTTAAATGTGCATGTACTATAAAATTATTGATTTCTTCTATCACATCTTTGTCAATAAAATCTGCCCTGGTGGCATCAATTAAAACAAAAGCATTTAAAGGTACTTCCTCCAGTTTTTTCTTAACGATGGGTTTGTTTAAAAAGGAAACATCTTTCCGTAGTCTAAAAAGGAATTTGTTATTATCGTTAACAATAAAAACAGAAGACCGGAAATTGCTGCGGATCATAAAAAATAATCCTACACCAATCCCTATTATAATTCCTTTAAGAAGATCCGTCATCAGGATAGCCACAATAGTTATTACAAATGGCATAAATTGGTCCCAGCCTTTTTGATAAAATTCTTTAAATAATGAAACCTTGGCAAGTTTATATCCTGTAAAAATAAGGATAGCGGCCAATGCCGAAAGGGGAATTTTATTTAGAATTAACGGAATAAATGCCACACACAATAACATAAAAACCCCGTGCAGAATTGCCGACATTTTTGTTTTTGCACCCGCACTAACGTTGGCCGAACTTCTAACAACAACTGAGGTAAGTGGCAACCCGCCCAACAAACCAGAAAATATATTTCCAAGGCCTTGAGCCTTTAGCTCTCTGTTGGTTGGTGATACCCTCTTTAACGGATCCAATTTATCAACTGCCTCTAAACCCAACAGCGTTTCAAGACTTGCAACTATTGCAAGTGTAACCCCTGTTATCCACACATCCGGATTTTTAAGGTATTGTAATTGAGGAAAAGTGAAGAATGAAAAAAAATCGCCCAGGTTGGCAGCTATCGGCAAACTTACGAGGTGTTTGTTTTCCAAAGCTAAATCAGGCTGGTACATTTTAAAATATTCGCTTATCAATGTGCCAACCAATACCACCACTAGCGGACCAGGAATTACTTGTATCCATTTTTGTGATTTCATAAATTTTTGTTCCCAAAGAATTAAAATCAATAGAGACGCTATACCAATAACAATAGCCGCTGGAGTAATATAATTAATAGCACTTAAAATTCCGGAAAAAGTATTTTCTTTATTATCCTGTTCAAAACTTTCATCACCACCAAAGTCGGCATCGTAGCCAATAAGGTGTGGAAATTGTTTTAGAATTAAGATCAATCCTATAGCGGCCAACATCCCTTTAATAACGGAATTTGGAATATAATCACCGATTACGCCGGCCTTGATAAAACCAAGTATTATCTGCAGTATACCTGCTATAACAACCGCCAATAAAAACGCTTCAAATACCTGTAATTTAAGGATGGCTGTAGCAACAATAACAGTGAGTCCGGCAGCAGGCCCAGTTACACTTAGTTGCGAACCACTGGCCAACCCAACTACAATACCTCCAATAACACCTGCAATAATACCAGAAAATAACGGAGCTCCGGATCCTAAAGCAATACCCAAACAAAGTGGCAAAGCCACCAATAAAACAACAATGGATGCCGAAAAATCGGACATACTATTTTGAAAAAATTTTTTCATTTTAAATTTAATTTAACTGGATAATTTACATGAAAGTATAAATATGGCATGTACTGCACGATGAGGTGAAAGCGGCAAGTACAAAAAAATTCATGAATAAAAAGGAGCATTCATCCATCGGATGAAAAGAATATACCTACGCTTTGTCAGGAGGTGGGGTAGGAATATCAGCCGGGTGAAACGCCGGAATATTTTCAGCCCCATGAGGAGGGTAAAAAATTTTGATAATGCTAAAATGATGCGACAGAAAATCAAGATCAATCACACAATGATCTTCATCTAAAAACCTGAAATTTTTTGTAGCACCTTTTTCTACATGTAAAATTTCTTCTACGGTTTGGTTATCAATTAAAAAATACCGTACCGCCTGTCTTACCGGCAATAGTTGTAAAACCATTACGAGTATCAAAAAAGCCGATATGATATTTTTTAATTTCATTGAGGATGCAAATTTATATGCTAAAAGGGAGTATAAGTTACCATGTTAAAATGATTAACATTTTTATGACTTTATGATTACAATTAAATATTCAATCCACCACACACACTAATTACCTGGCCGGTAACATAGTTGCTTTGGTCGCTTGCCAAAAACAAGGTAACGTTGGCAATGTCTTCCGTAGTACCAAACCTGCCCAAAGGAATACCGGCTTTGTATTTATCGGCACCATCGCCATCATTTAAATAACTTGTCATATCTGTTTCAACAAAACCCGGGGCAATGGCATTGCAACGGATATTGCGGCTGCCCAGTTCTTTGGCGATGCTTTTTGTAAAACCAATAACACCCGCTTTGCTGGCTGCGTAGCTGCTTTGTCCGGCATTGCCCATTTCGGCGATTACGCTACTCATATTGATAATGCTGCCGCTCTTTGCTTTCATCATCGGGCGAATCACCTGTTTGGTCATATTGAATACACTCTTCAAATTGGTTTGCATCACATCATCCCATTGATCAGGGGTCATACGCAACAACAAATTATCTTTTGAAATGCCGGCATTGTTTACACAAATATCTATTTGTCCAAACTCTTTCAAAACATCACTTACAAAAATTTCACAGGCAGCATAGTCGCCGGCGTTTGTTTGATACGCTTTTGCTTTTACACCCAAAGCCGTTAATTTTTCTTCCAGCACCTTTGCCCTTTCGCTGCTGCTATCACTAACATAAGTAAATGCAATCGCAGCGCCCTCTTCTGCTAATTTTAAGGCAATGCCTTCGCCGATACCACGGGCTGCTCCTGTTACAATGGCAACTTTGCCTGCTAATAATTTCATGTGTGTGTTGTTAAGTTGGTAACAAAAGTAAATAAATCAATCATTTTTACGGTAATCAAATACAATTTTTAAAATGAATCATGTGGCACCCTTACAAAAATATTATCCCTTATAAAACAAACTAAAAATATTTTTACAATACATCAGCACAATTATTTAAAAGATGAATGCAAAAAACAGAACAACGATTATTTTAATACTGGGCTTTCTTTCGGCCATCGCCCCCTTTTCAATTGATATGTAATTGCCAGGCTTTCCGGCGATTGCAATAGACCTGCACACTTCTATAGAAATGGTGTGTTATTCCTTATCCAGTTTTTTTATTGGCGTTTGTATAGGGCAGGTATTGTGTGGTCCATTGTTAGATAGGTTCGGCAGAAAAATGCCTTTGTATGCCGGACTATTATTGTACATCGTAGCAACCATTGGTTGTGTATTTACAAAGTCGGTTGAAATATTAATTGCATTGCGTTTTTTACAGGCCATAGGCGGTTGTGTAGGAATGGTAGCACCAAGAGCAATCATAAGGGACTTGTTTCCTGTAGCTGAAAGTGCAAAAATATTTTCGTACATGATTTTAATTTTAGGCGTATCACCTATTATTGCCCCGACTGCCGGCAGTTATATCATCACGCATTTTGGATGGCATGCCATATTTATTTTGCTCACCATTATTTCTGTATTGCTATTTGCAGGCACGGTTGCCGGATGGTTTAATTTATAGAGTACGATTATATTGATATTTTTATACCTCAGTTGCCAGGGTTTTAACTTTCCCAATGCCGCGGCCTTATCAATGGCGCCTTTTGCAAAACATGCCGGTAGTGCTTCAGCATTAATGGGTGCTACACAAATGGGCATTGGCGCATTGGCGTCAGCAGTAGTAGGTTTATTAAATCCGCACAGTGCCATACCCATGACGGGTGTAATGGCCACATGCGTGTTGATTGCATGGATCATGCTTTTCTTAAATACACGCAACACAATCTTCAATGCAAAGCCCGAAGACGTGGAAGAACAAACCCTTGATATGATTGAAAAATATTAAAGCAAAAAATTTTTGTCCGGGCAAAACAGCAGCCTTTTGGATCATTTTGGGCGTCGCACCCTTGTACAAAAAAAGCTTTTAACAACTTTTATTCAAACGTATTTTATCTTACCAGTTTGGATGA
>Ga0209724_1001412_pt1 | contig 21863 bp, 14 predicted proteins | sample grotaG_FD_184143 | JGI IMG/M metagenome (GOLD analysis project Ga0209724, IMG submission 184143) | Glacier valley bacterial and archeal communities from Borup Fiord, Nunavut, Canada, to study Microbial Dark Matter (Phase II) -... | ecosystem: Environmental > Aquatic > Freshwater > Ice > Glacier ...
GCTTCGTGAACGGCTACAAATAAGAAGTTCTTTAGACAGACTTTAGATAGGGTTAGGGTTAATTTAGGAAGGCTTTAGATAGAGCTAGTAAAATCAAAGCGGCCTATCCTAATATTGTATTTTTGCGGGGAAATTATCCTCCCTTTCTGATGTAACATTTATTTTATAACACTAGAAATTAAAATAAAGATACATTAAAATAAAAATATATCGAAGTAATGTTGTTAGAGTATAATTTATTTATAATTACAAAGATTTGTAATATACAATGGCTTTAAACTTGGCCCTGCCTACTTATAAAGCCTTAAAACCTACATGGATGAATGATTACAGCATGTCGCTGGTAACGCCCAACAGTCCCAGTTATCAACTTAGCATAGGAGAAAACAACCTTATGACCTCACGGAAGTATCTACGCAGTAGTTCTTTACTTCTGGTTTTGATGGTGCTTTGTGGTCTTTTATTGACCCAAACCGACCTCACTACCGTCCGAGCTGGTGGCGATCCTACCATTATCGGCAGCCCATTCAATATAACCGTTGACTCTTACGGTACTTTGGACTTGCAAAACGGTGGACTATCTCAATTCTATAACGGAACTGACGATGGGCTTATACTGGTTATTGGTGCCAATAAATACGATCGCTGGGGCGATAATATCCAGTACACCCCTGTATCTAACGGGCCAGTAACTGGCACAGGAAGCAAGGCCGATCCTTTAAAATCATAACGGTTTTCGATGGCGGTACCGATGTCCGTGTTACCCAGACTACCACTTACGTTAATGGTGACACTAACGTTTACGTTAGTTATGATTTCAGTACCACTCCTCTGAACGGCCCACATCCCAACTTCAGTCGGCCAGTTAATATTGAGAAAGCCTATTTCGCGGCTGACCTGTATCTGTCTGGTGGCGACGAGGGATATGGTTATTACAACCCTGGCACACATGCGGTAGGGGCATTTAATGCCGCTAAAGATAACTATGTTCTATTTCAGCCTGTCAGCCCTTCTCAAGCCAGTGCCTACCAGGAAGCCTATTATGGCAATATCTGGGATATAACAAATGGTGGCCTGGATTTCAACAACACGATTGACGAAACCTTGATTGATAACGGAGCTGGTTTACAATGGAATAATGTTAGTATTCCTGGTAATCTCAAATTCTTAATTAGTGCAGGGAGCCAAATCCCCTCGGAAGTCCCGATTGTAAAACCAGTGGTTATTCCTGCCGACCTCGGAGCTCAGTTACGGGTAACACCTGACCGTTTAGCCGCTAACAGTGCCGGAACCGAACTTACTTTCACTTTATTCATTAAGAACCTGGACAAGGGTAAGGCTAAACTGCCCTATGTTATCCTACCAATTGACCCTAACCTCGAAGTAGTTAACACCAATTTCACAGATAGCCGAGATTGGGTAAATAATGTGGTAACAGATGGCACTAACCCTCATCTGGAAATCCGCTTCCACGACCTGGAACAAGGCCAAATAGCAACCGCCAGTGTTACCTTTAAGGTTAAAGCGGGAGTGGCCTCCGGGGCAGTAGTCAGTCAACGCTTTACCGTAAGGTGGGACGATGATGTAGCGGCTGCTCGTTCACACCAGAGTAACAGCATTCGGGTTGTTCTTTCCGATAACAATACCGACCAGAGTGCGGGGAAAATCCAGCAATTCAACCCAGCTAATCCGACTGTTATCAAGGGTAGCCCGATACCAGCCAGTGCTGATTTCTTTGCCCCTGGCGAAAAGGTTTCGCTCTGGTATACTGACAAGAATGGTCAAAGCACATCTCTTGGCTATCAATGGGCTGACATGAGTGGTAAGATTAACTTTAACTTCAAAACGGCGGGCCTGGAACCCGGTAGCTACGCTATCTCCGGTCAGGGCGACCACAGTGGTTTCTTTGCCAGCGATAAGTCTACCGTTTCAGGTCAAATGATAGTGATGGTTAACGAGGGAATGCAGCAGTTCACCAAAGATGACGCAGTCGTTACTGGAGCTAATGTTACCCAGTACAAAGGCAATTTCTTCTCCGCTGGTGAACGAGTTGACTTATGGCTGAGTGGGCCGGATGGTAAATCCACTTCAATGGGTTACCTTTGGGCTGACCAGAATGGTTGCGTGAGCTTCCCGGTCTCAATCGCCGGAATGGCGGCGGGCAACTACACGGTTGGGGCTTTTGGCAGCACCAGCAAGGTTACGGCTAAAACCCTACTGTCCATCGCTTTCTAATCCTTTGGGGCAGACTCGGTGTCTGCCCTTGAGTGAAAAAATAACTATAAATTAGCTAGTTTGTTATTTACATCTTCCAGGGTAGGCCAGCAGGTCTGCCCTTATTTGTTTCCCTTTCGATGTAGGCATATGATGCAGTGTGTCCCTACCGGGGGGGTAGATCACCAAATTTTAGATATTGGATTTTAGATTTTAGATATTTTTGTAGCCGGGAACATCTCCTGTAACTTTGCCATTTCCGCCAGACTCAGCTTGTGGCGGGCGGCTTCAATCTGGATAAGATTGGTGTGGAAGGTCGCCCCACCCCCCATATCGGCTTCGGCATCGCTGGTAAGGGCATTACAGTTCCAACCATTAGGGCTGAATTTGCCCCACCAGATACTAACATGGCAAGCGACTCCTGCCGCCACCGTATCAGTAACTTCGGCCACAAAATAAACCTCGCCCCGCTCGTTCCAGGCCCGAACCCATTCGCCATGCTTAATACCGCGCTGGTCAGCATCGGCCTGATTTAGTTCCAGAGCGGGGAAACGCTGCTTACGTAACATGGTAGGCATGTCGCCGAAGCTACTATTAAGGAAGTGGTGGGCGGCGGGCGTAACCAGCCGAAGGGGGTATTTGGCAAAGAGTTCGGGCGAACCATCGGCACTTTCGCCCGCCGGGTTATGGGTTGGCAAGGGGTCTAGCCCATCCCGTAGCATCTTCTCGCTATAAAACTCAATTTTGCCGCTAGGGGTGGGATATTTCCCGTCAGCAAAGGGAATAAAGGGGCGTGGCACATTCAACCGCACAAACGTCTCTTTCTTCAACCGTTCGTAAGTTATCCCCTCCATCGTGGGGTTTTTGCTATCCAGAGTTTGCCGAATCATATCCTCGGTGCTGTCCTTGAGGTAAGGTTCGTCATAGCCCATGCGCTCCGCCAATAACCGAAACAGCTCCACGTTCGACTTTACCTCACCCACCGGGGCAATCGCGGGCTCGTTTAGTTGCACGTACAGATGCCCATAAGCGGTATAAATATCGGTATCCTCGAAGGCGGTGGGGGCGGGCAACACAATATCGGCGTAGCGAGCCGAGTCGGTCATAACCTGTTCATGTACCACCGTGAACAAATCTTCCCGGCTCATCCCCTGAATAACTTTGGTCTGGTTGGGGGCAACGGTGGCGGGGTTGCAATTATAGACAAACATCGCTTTCACGGGCGGGTCGTTATAATCCAGCAACGCTTCTCCCAGCTTAATCATATTGACGGTGCGGGGCATTTTGGCGTGACGTTGTAACAGGTCAGGCCGCTCCAGAACCCGTTGGTTCAGGCCAAACGCTCCACTGGTGCTGAGCAAAGCCCCTCCCCCCGGCACCCCCCAGGCCCCCACCAGCGCAGGCAAACAGGCAACAGTACGTACCATCATCCCGCCGTTGGTGTGACGATTCAGGCCATAGTTCAGCCGGATAAAGCTGGGTTTAGTGGTAGCATAGAGGCGGGCAAAGTCAATCATTTGCTGGGCGGGCACACCCGTAATTTTCTCTACAAACTCCGGGGTATATTGCTGGACATGCACCCGTAATTGCTCAAAGCCGTGCGTCTGATTTGCCACAAACTCGTGGTCGTACAAATCCTCGTTGATAATCACCCGCATCATCCCCAGAGCCAGAGCCGCATCAGTACCGGGGTAAGGTTGAATAAATATATCCGATTGGTCGGCGGTCTTGCTGCGATGGGGGTCTACCGAAACCAGTTTCGCCCCGCGCTTTTTGGCTTCATTAATAAAAGGCATCAGGTGAACATTGGTCGAAACCGGGTTTGCGCCCCAGGCAATAATCAACTTGCTATCTACCACCGTTTCGGGGTCAGTGCCAAGTTTAGCTCCCATAGTATAAGTATAGCCAACCCCGCCCGAAGTTGAACAAATAGTACGGTCAAGCTGGCTGGCTCCCATAAAGTTGAAAAAGCGTCTGTCCATACTGGCATAGGCTAGTTTGCCCATATTTCCAGCGTAACTATAGGGCAGAATCGCCTCCGCGCCATACTCGCTGATAATTTCCTTGAACTTGTTAGCAATCGTATCCAGAGCTTCGTCCCAACTAATTCGCTCGAACTGGCCTGAACCCTTTGGCCCGACCCGCTTTTGGGGATATAGAATCCGTAACGAGCTATAAATGCGCTCCTGATAATAATTGGTTTTGATACATAAAAACCCTTTAGTGAAAGGTTGCTCGTCCACCCCCGTTACTTTGGTAACACGCCCATCCTCTACCGTTACTGACATCAGGCAGGTATCGGGGCAATCGTGGGGGCATACCACCTTCTTTGTTTCGATTATTGGTAGTTGGCGGGGCTTTTCTGGTGCTATTGTCATTTTTTTATATCCTAAATTTGAATGGTTGTCAGAAAGCTATCAGCCATCAGCTATCAGCAAATCCTTTAACTCGCTACTCGTTACTTTTAACCAACAACTAATAACGAAAAACTAACAACCTTTGACCCTTGACTCGCTCTTTAATTGGTCAATTATTCGTCATGGTTTATGTAGTATACTATAGTTAGGGAAACGTGAGTGTCAACGGCTTTTTAGCCTATAAATTTTTTAGAAGTGTCAAAAAGTAACGCCGATTACCCGGAAGGAGTTAGCGATGTCATATAACCCAAATCAGCCCCCGCCCCCCGGTGGCTATCCCCAACAACCACCGCAGGGTCAACCGCCCTATCAACCAGGGCCGGGCGGATATCCCCAGCAGCAACCACCGCCGCAGGGGCAGCCACCTTATCAACCCGGTGGATACCCACAACAGCCACCAATGGGACAACCACCTTATCAGCAGCCCGGTGGTTATCCTCAGCAACAACCGCCGCCACCGCCCGGACAGCAACCGCCAGTCCAGCCTCAGTTTAATTATCAACAAGCCGTCAGTAAAATCACTGCCCCGGTGGCGACGGTAGACGATGCCGACCCCTTTGAGCGCGTGCTTAGTTTTATCCCCTACCTCTGGATAATCTTTTTTGGCTTTAGTAGCCTGTTTAACTTCCGGGTAGGCTCGTTAGAAATTGCCGGGAGAGCTTTTGGCACCTCCTCTAACACTTTTTCTTTCGATTGGGATTTGAGAGGCTTATTAGGAATAGTCGGCCCCCTCGCAATTCTGATGGCAGTGCGTAAGGGGAATTTAGTAACGTTCCACGCACGTCAGGCTCTTTTCCTGGCAATTGGTTTTATAGTGGTGCGGGCGATGCTGCAACTACTTTATTTAATTCCGATAGATTGGTGGCAAAATATACTTGTGAGTGGGGCGATTGTTCCGGCGGTGCAACTGATTTTTGCTTTCGCCGCGATTTTCGCGGGAGTGCGGGCTTTCTATAATAAAGAGCTATTCACGATCCCGGTTATCGGTGGATTTCTAAACCGAAAATCTGCCGCGCCACCCACCGGGCAACCTCCGGCGGCTTACCGTTAGTTGTTGGTTTTTGGTTAAACCTAACCCCCTAGCCCCCTTCCCTAGTGCAGAAACCCAAGAGGTGTTATGCAAAGGGGCGGTCTTATCCCTTCTCCCTACAGGGAGAAGCTCACTTACAGGCTAGAGTGAGGGGAAATCCTGACCTTACTCCACCCTCAAGGGGCAGCTAACTCGAACCCTCACCCTAACCCTCTCCCCTAAGATGGGAGAGGGAACAAAACCACGCCCCTATAATGGGAATACCGGGCGGGGAAACCCCGCCCCTACGTAATACCCTCCGACATCCGACAACCGTTTCATCCTTCATCCTTCCTACTTCATGCTAATTAGTACCTTTGGATTAGGAAAAATAACCAGAATGGCTAGGCCGCATAAAAGTTTTTTCATTGACTCTTATTTGTAAAATATTATAATGGATTAGAAAGAATTAAAGTTCTTTATACTCAAACGCAAGTTAACGGACGCGCCAAAGACCCAAAATTCTCAGGAAGGACTAGGCTGTTGGAAAAGTTAAACGATACCACAAGCGGTCGGACATTGGATGCCGCGCTTACTGTTGAAGAAGTTGCGGAGAAATTAAAAGTTTCACCCGCCACTGTTTACAGCCTATTACGCGCTGGAGAACTGGTCAGCTATCGCGTAGGGCGAAGTTGGCGAGTAGACGAAGCAGACTTGATGCAATACATCCAGCAGCAAAAGTCCCGCAGTGTACCCACTCATATTGACCCAGTATTGACCAACGAATCCAAACATGGGCATACCAGTTAACTTTTGCCGGACGGAGTTCCAATAAGCAAACTTGTAGGGCAGTTATACGTACCTTAAATGTAATCGAAAGGTGGCAGGCACTAGATGGGAACTGAACTTGAATTAGCGGCAGCCGATGAGCCGTTGTTGAATGATATTGAAATTAATATACCCAGCGACCTGGTTTTCGAGCGAGTGGTGCGCGAAAGTGCGGTGGTGGTCGCCAAGCACCTGGGCTTTGAGGAAGACCGGGTTGCCGACCTGCAACTGGCGGTGAGCGAAGCCGTCACTAACGCCATTGAGCATGGCAACCAATCGGATTTAAACGTTAAGGTAGGAGTGAAGTTCCTGATTAGCAACGACCGACTGGCGGTACAAGTGACCGATAAAGGTCGTTGGGAGGGAGCGGCTGCCGCCCTGGAGGGAACACCCGACACCTGGGATTTGGATAGTCGCCTTGAGCAAGATTTAACCAGAGGGATGGGAATGTTTTTGATTAGCAACCTGGTGGATAATCTTGAGCTGAAACCAAGTGCCGAGGGTGGAACCGAATTCACGATGTGGTTTAACATCTCCAAAGGGGCTAACAATTCCAGCAATTTGAATATTGAGATGCAAGGCCCGGAACCAATCAAGTAACCGAACATTCGATTATTGCGTTATTAAATATTAAGACGGGTCTAACATAGTAGTAAAGTTAAAAATCTTAGCTCCCCGCCTTCAAAGTTGGAGAACTGTTTAGAGAGAGGACTCAAAAATGGCTTTAAAGATTGAACAGGGTAACGACGTTACTATGATCCATATCCTGAACGATAGCGTTGATGCCGTGTCTGCCCGCGAGATTTCCGCCGCCGGAAACCAGATGCAAGGTACTACTGTTCTGGATTTTGGCTCGGTGTTATTCATCAACTCGGCAGGCATTTCGGCCCTGTTAAAGCTGGTGATTGAAGCCCGCAAGCAGGGTAAAAAATTGTTCGCGGTCAATGTAACCGCCCATCATCGCAAGGTATTTGAGATGGTAGATATGCTGCGTTATATGCCGATTGCTAAACCAGACGATATGCTACCCTTGATGAAATCCTAAATTCTATCGTTTATCAGGGCAATCCCAGGACAGGCGATTAAATTAATGTTGGATGATTTGTGGAATACCCCAAAAAAGAATAAGGGTCTAACCGATGTCCGACTCTACCAACTAGCGGTAGGTCTGGCAATAGTAACAACTTTGCTGGCGGTTGGCATAGCGTTATTTCCCGGCAACAAGACCACTCCTTGGACTATCTGGCTTCAGATTGGGGTGGCGGGGCTGGTGTTCGCTTTCACGGTGGGGGGCGACAACCTGACCAAACAGGGTAAACTCGACTCGCGGAGCTGGCTGATACTCGCTGGAATTATTTGTACAATAGTTTTTATTTCTTCTTTTTTTGCTGGCGATTATCTGAACATCCTGCTTGCACCCATTCTAGTGGGGGTCGGGCAACGGCGCGGCGATGGGCGGCTGATTATTTATCTCAGCCTATCAACCGCCGGGCTAATCCTGCTTGTACATATTTTATTTTTGCTGGTAGGCTGGCAAATACCCCAGAGTGACGAGCAAGGCACAATTGCCTCAATTATTGCGCTGAGCGGGGTTGGTCTTTCTTTAGCAACTTTCCTGGGAACTCATTTCAAACTGGTAGAAACCTACCGTGAGGAAGCCGCCAGCAAAGCCAGTGAGATGGAAGTGGCGCACGATATCCAAACCAGCCTGATGCCTCCCAGCGAAATCGTTACGGGCAATTGGAGTATGGCAGCCCGCTCAATACCAGCCCGTGATGTGGGTGGTGACTTTTACGAATATATTCCCTATCTGGATAAGGGTATCGGGGGCATCGCCATCGGGGATGTGGCGGGTAAGGGCATCCCGGCGGCCTTGCAAATGGCGGTGGTGCGGACGGTTTTCCGTATCGAGGCCCGTCGCCGGATTTTCCCGGCAGAAACGCTTTATTCGGTGAATATGGCCTTGCAAGCCGAGCGTAGTTTTGGGATGGTCACAATGCTTTACGCATTCGTTGACCCAGCCACCAGCACTTTGCACGTGGCGAACGCTGGACACAACTTCCCGATTATTCTGAACGGCAAGATGGACGAGGTGCGGCTACCTGGGCTGCCGCTAGGTATAGATGATAGCGTGGAGTATGACGAACGCCAGATGAAAATTGCTCCTGGCACTAGCGTTATCTTTTATACTGATGGAGTAGTCGAAGCAATGGATGCCAACGGCGAGATGTACGGCTTTGAAAACTTTCGGGATGCTATTATGCGTTATCAGAATTTAGAGCCGCGTGATATGCTGGATGTGCTTTTCAAAGAAATTTCAGATTTTACCCAGGGCGCAGCTCAAAGTGACGATATTACGGTATTGATTCTTCAATATGCTAGGGTCGAGTCAGAAGAAATCTCCCCCGAAGATTATGGACAAAAAGTGGACGAAATGTTTGCCAGTGTTAACAGAGTGCCACATGAAGAAGAACCAATGCTGGAGGGATTTGAAGAAGAAAGCGTCAACTGGATTTAATTCGGTGATTTCTTAACGTCAGTTGTAAGATTTAAATGTCGTAATTAGGTCAGAAGGGCAAAGGCACTTGCAAAAAAGCCCCAAATAAGGGAAAATTGTTAGCAAGCAACTAAAGCGGTTCACCAATCGCTGAAAGTAACCAATGCTCCTGAGAAGAAATTTAGTGAAATGGGGATACGATCAGCACCAAACACTGGTCGGGTAAGTTAAAGTTGGGAAGTGCTAACAGGGGTCTGGGTTTAAACCAATCTATTTGGCAGCCAATAATGCCTAAATTAGCCGCTTCCTTGTGATACGTTTATCGTTATATATTAGTAGGAAGTTGCTCCGTCAGCCGATAATCGCCGGACAGAGCCTGCTCCTACTCAATATCTTTAGGTAGAGATAGGTTATTATTGAAAGGCGCGGCTAGTTTATGAGTCAGAATCAAGAATTCAAAGGCTCAACTCCACATACCAATACCAGTACCCCCCAACCGAAACCCATTTCCCAAAAAATGGATGATCGCTTGCTGATTTTAGACCTGGATACTTTCACCGGGAGTGAACGCTTTATGAGCGGCACTAACCTGGGGGCGGCTTTCAGTACCGGCATGCGAGCCTACCTGAATGGTCACTATTCCGACGCGGTCTCCGAGTTCAAAACTGCCCTGATTGCGGCCTACGTCGAAGGTGACGATTTCGCCCAGATTTGGGATCGGGAACGGGCTATCATTCACCTCTATCTTGGTAATGCCTACGCTTATCAGGATGCCTGGAACGAGGCTCTTAACGAATATATGAACGCCGTCCAGATTGACGGTCAGTTAGCTGAGGGCCATTATAATCTGGGGGTGGCCTTCCGCGCTCTGGGCAAGTTATATGAGTCGGTGGCGGCTTTCAAAGTCGCCTTGCAATACAACGCCGAGCTTTATGAGGCCCGTTTTGCGCTAGGCCGTTGTTATCATGAGTTGGGCGATTATGCCCACGCCTACATTTCCTATACTATCGCCCGCCAACTCCGCCCCAACGCCGCCGAACCAATTTATTATCAGGGCCTTTTGCATCAAGCACACGGTGAAATGAAGCAAGCTGCCAAATGTTTTGCCGAGGCTTTGCAAGTTGAGCCGGAATATATGCGGAACAACAATTTCTCTGGGGCTGCCGAGCCGGATTTTGAAAACGGCGAACATGACCCCAACTGGTACTACCGCTTAGCCGAGGAACTCAAGGGGCAAGGTAACGTGGTGGGGGCGTTGCGGGCATATCAGGCTTTATTACAGGCCCGCCCCGAAGAAAGCAAAGCCCGTTATCTTATGGCAAATATTCTGGCCCGCCAGCGCGAATGGGAACGGGCAATTGCCGAGTATATGCTGGTTTTGAAAGCAGACCCTAGTTTTGTGGCGGCTCGTTATAAGCTGGGATTGGCCTACCGCGCCTTACAACGCCTGAAAGAAAGCTATCATACCCTGGTGCAGTGCGCCCGCCAACAGCCCAACGACGGAGTTATATTTTTGAGCCTGGGAATAGTCTTAACCGACCTGGGCCAGCAAACCCTTTCGATCAAGGCTTTCGAGCGAGCCGCCAAGCTGACTCCCAACGAGCCCCAGGTACATTATCGGCTGGGTCGTTCGCTTATCAGTGCGGGTTACGAGTCCCGCGCCCTGTCAGCCTGGCAAAAAGCGGTAGAATTGGACGAACAGTGGCAAGCCGCCCGCTACGACCTGGGCATACTCTATCTCAAGCGAGGACGTTTCTACGAGGCTGCCGAGGCATTTGAGGCGGTTCACAAGCAGTTCCCGGAGGACATTGAGACGGCTTACTTCCTGGCGGTGGCCTACAAAGAAACCGGGCGGCTGGATGAAACCATTACCCTGTTAGAGCAAGTTATCAGGGCTAAGCCGGAGAATTATATGGCTCACTTCCACATGGGGGCGACTTACCTGCGGGTTGGTAACGCCAGTGATGGGCTACGCCATATCCGTGAATACGAACGCCTCAAGGGGGTGCAACCACGCCGGGTTGGAGCGGCCCCCCGCCAGACCCAACCAATTGCTAAAATGCCAGAAGCCGTCCCTAGCGCAGGACTGACACCTGCTCAAATTGAGGCTGCCGAAATCCGAGCCAAACTCGCCCGTAACAAGGCCAACCCCACCAACGGCAACGGTCAACACCAAGCCCAACCTTCGCAAACCCCTAACCACACCAACTTGAGTCAGGTTCCGCAATATCAGACCAGCGCGGGCCTCAGCAAGAATTAGCTGGAAACGGTTGTCGGTGGTCAGTCGTCGGTTGTCGGAATAATTGTAGGGGCGGTTCGTGAACCGCCCGGATTATATAAGAAATGTAGGGGTAGGTCCCCGTGCCTACCCTTTTTATTAAGACAAACCGCCAGGATACCAGGATATTTATAATTTTGCTTGTCCTTTGTGATGCAATTTTTCCAATCTAGGCCGGGGCGACTCCACCCCTACGAATTTCCCCAAACTATCCTGTTCATCCTGTTCATCCTTGTGAATATTTTATTGGCGGGCGGGTTACAAACCACGCCCCTACCGATTCTTGTTCCCCCTCCGACAACCGACGACCGACAACCGACAACTGCCTCATTGACATTGACCAACACGGGATATATCATGCGGGCGAAATTCGGAAAAATTAACCAACCATAACTGCTCAGGAGATTCAGGATTGCGGATAAGAATTAAAATCCCGGCGAGTTCAGCCAATTTAGGCTGCGGTTTTGATGCCTTTGGCTTGGCTCTGGCCCTTTACACCGACTTTGTTTTTGATACCAACACCGCCAGCGAAGCCCCACCTCTGACCGTCAGAGGCGAAGGAGCCGAGAAGCTAACGGAAGAAGGTTGTTCGCTGGTGTTTGACGCAATTCGGGTTTACGAGCGGTTTACAGGTTACAAAGTGCCACCCTTTCGACTGGAAATCGAGAGCCGGATACCGTTAGGCCGGGGTTTGGGAAGTAGTGCCACCGCGATTGTCGGCGGACTGTACGGGGCAGATACTCTTTGTCGGCGGGTTTATGGTGGGGCAAATTTTCCTAATTCCAACCAGCTAATTAGGCTGGCAACCGAAATCGAGGGCCATCCTGATAATGTTTCGGCGGCTATTAGTGGAGGGTTGACTCTGGCGGTTTCGGCCCCCTCCCCCGCCGCGCCCTATTTTATGCCTTCTACCCCGCCACCCGACCAGCATGATACCGCCCCGACTGGAATAAAAAATATGGATGGTGGCCCAGCCTGGCGTAATCCTCTGGTGGTTTCGTTGCCCACCCCGCCCCACCTGACGACGGTGGTTTTTATTCCCAATTTCGAGATGAGTACCAAAGAGGCCCGCGCTGTGTTGCCGCCCACCGTCAGTTTGCAGGATGCCGCCCATAATTCCAGCCGAGCCGCTCTGTTTATCACCGCTTTTACTGCACCGGGAGGCAAGTTGGAATGGTTGGCGGAGGCAATGAATGACCGCTTGCACCAACCCTATCGCGGGCAGATTTTCCCCCAACTCCCAGCCCTGATTGACGGAGCGCAACGGGCGGGAGCTTATGGGGCGGCATTGAGCGGGGCGGGCTCAACCGTGCTGGCCTTTGCCTCTCGCGACAAAGTACAGGCGATTCACGAAGCCTTCCTGAAAACCGCTCACGAGACGGGCCTGAGCGGGCGCACCGAGCAACTTGAAATTGCCATCGGCGGGCCACTTATCGGCTATGAGGTCTAGGAATAAAAAAACCGGGTAGGCTATCCCCCAAATTCGCCCTTGAATTTGAGAAGAATAGCTCACCCGGTACAGGCAAGAACAGGAAATTTTTCCGTTTAGCCCATGTGCATCGGCACTGCTTCTAACACACTACCTTCGGCCTCGGCGGCTATGCGCTCCTGTTCCACCACACTCTTGCGACTGGGTAGCGCAAAGGCCAGCAACAATACCAGCACGGTACCAAAGGCTAGATAGATAAAGACATCATTGATGGCACTGGTGCCAGCTTGAGCTATCATCTGTTGCGCTGCCTGGGCATTAGCAGGGTCTGCTGGGTTAAGAGCGGGCCCACCTGCCGGGATATTGGCCTGTAACTGGGTAAAGTGGTAGACGGTTTGCTGTCCCAATAACGTAATAACAATAGCGGTAGCCACCGAACTGGCAATCTGACGACATACATTAAACAGTGAACTGGCTTTGGTGAGAGCCTGACCCCGCAGCGACAGGAAGGCCAGGGTATTGGACGGGATAAAGGTTAAACCTAACCCCACGCCCAACATAGCATTCCAGGGAGCCATCGCCCAACCATCGGTACTAACACTCAGATTACCAAACTGCCAGAGAGCCGTTATTACAAAGACCGCCCCAATCGCCGTTAAAATCCTACCGCCCACGCGGTTAAAGAGTGAACCGCCTAACGAAGCTCCTACAATTGCCCCTAAACCCTGCGGCACTAATGCCAGACCAGTATCCAGAGCCGAAAGGTGAGGTAGCCGCATTTGCTGGAGGAAAACCGGCAGCAACAGTAACGCCCCAAAGACTGTGCCACTGATTACGCAGGTAACAATTGTGGAGATAGTGAAGCTGTATTTTTTGAAGATGCGTAAATCCAGCATTGGGTCGCTCAGCCGTAACTCGTAAACCGAGAAGACGGTAACCAACAATGCGCCAATCCCCACCAGCGTCCAGACTAGCCAATAGCCCCAGCCATAAGCCACGCCTGCCGGATTTAGTTGAGTGCGGGTAGCTGAGTCAACTTCATTAACCAGCGAGAAGCCGTAAACTATTCCTAAAATACCAAGCGTAGAAAGAACCAATCCAACATAGTCGAAACCCTTTCGCTCGGCCAGTTCAGCCGAGGAGCGCATATGGTCGAGCGGCATAACCCGCCAGGTTAGGAACACAGTTAGAATACCAATCGGGACGTTAATCAGGAACAGATATTGCCAGCCAAAAGCGTCGTTCAGCCAGCCGCCCAAAATAGGGCCAAGCACCGGGCCAAGCAGCACCGGAACAATAATTACTGACATTGCGGTGGCCCGTTCCTTCGGCTCGAAGGGGTCAAGGGCTAAAGCCTGACCTAGTGGGAACAAGGCTCCTGCTCCTAAACCCTGAATTACCCGGAAGATAATCAGGAAGGTAGGGTCGCGGGTGATACCGCATAGTAATGAACCAACCGTAAAGAAGGCCACACAGAACATAAATATCCGGCGGCTACCGTAACGGTTGCCGAGATAACCCGCCACTGGAATAACGGCGGCTTGCGACAGGAAGTAACCCGTTACCAACCATTGCACCGTACCTAGGTCAATTTTCAGGTCTTTGGAAATAGGCACAAGGGCAATATTCACAATTGTATTATCAAGTATGCCCATAATCAGCCCTAACGCGGCGGTTAGCGCAATGGCATACTTTCGGCCCATAGTCATATATACATCGTCCTTTCTTTAAGAGCAAGAAGTTTTTTACAGTTTTTAACTAACTTAACCGTAAGTCAGCTAGAAAATCAAAAAAAGGCTGTATCAGGTTGCAACTACGCCGTCGAACCAGAGGTCGATTAGTTTCTCGACCAATTCTTCGTTTCTTTCGGGCATCATACAGGTAAAAGAACCCGGTAATTGTTCACGAAAAGCCTGGTAATGAGCTACCTGGTCACAAAAACCCATCAGGCTAAAGAAGGCAATATTAGGGTCAACTGGTCGAAGCTCACCCTTTTCTATCCCTTCCCGAATTACCCCAGTTATTATTTGATTGATTTTAAGGAAAAAACTCTCAAACTCTTTCTGAGTGGTGGAGCCATCATGAAACCGAGCTTTAATTATTTCCTTGTCACCGGGAAAAGGCTGGAAAGTTATTCCTAACAATATAGACCGTACTCGGCATCGAGTATCCTGGTTTTCCCGAACAATTTTCTCAAGGTCCTGGATTACTATTTCTGCCCACGACATTAAAATCTCGTCCAGTAATTGGTCTTTCCCACCGGGGAAGTGGAAATAGAGGGCCGGACGAGTAATGTCGAGCGAACGGGCAATCGTATCCAGGTTTAGATGCTTATAGCCACCCTGCTGATAAAGCCGTAGCCCTTCAGTTATTATCCGCTCTTTGGTATCAGTGTTTCTAAGGTCAGATTTCATATCTCTCGCTTGGTTTAAGATTTAACTTACTAACATGTAAGTTAATACCACTGTTTTTATAAGTTGTCAAGGGGGTTGAATGGTAAATTTTTAATTCCGACTCAATCTACTCCCAACCACAATAGGGTAGGAGCAGGTTCTGTCCTGCGATACTATCGGATGACGGAGTATTCTCCTACAATTATTCCCCGCCTCTACTAAGAATTCCACCACCGACCCCCAACCCCTAGCCCCAGTCCCCTGCATTAAGTCTAGCCATAACTGTTATAATAGGGGTAGATAAAAAGTAGAAGCAGGTTTTTGGAATGGCAGACAAACCACGCGGCCTATTGCGCGGCCCAAAATTTAACGGTAAACATACCACCCTAATTGCCCCCGCCCACGCGGTAGTGGAATTGTTGCGGGATGATAGCCGGGTAACTAAAATCGTAATTGGGATAATCAAGCCGCGCAGAGGTAACGGGCAAGGGATAAAGGTCGTAACGATTGAGGCTGGGTTACGGTTAATGGTTTCTGGCCCGTCTAGTGTACAACAGTTTTACGCCTATACCGCCGACCCCGATGGAGTCAAGTCCGCCCTGGAACAACTATTTGGCGGACAGGGTGCATAGCCTCTCTCAATCCTCTGACTTCCAACACAATTCATTCCCCCAGTTCTCAACTAATTATTGTGATGGTTTACTGATTAGCCCTGGTGTTATTTCACTCTTAAAGCCCGGTTAATGTTCCTAATCCTGTTTACATATTTAATTTCTTTGTGACACTAAATCTAATCCTCTTTTAGAGGAATTGGATTATAATCCATGTGGTATTATAGTAAACAGAATAAAGGAGTAGGTTAATGATAAATACCCGCTTACAGTTGTACCTCCTTTTTTCTTAAACCCGGAGTTATTCCTTTCCAGACCTTTAAGACACCTGTAAGCAGTATATCGGTTTTATATACTAAAAATGGAAAATACCCAAAACCAACAGTTACAAGATGAAGTTTTGCGGTTGCAAGCCAGAGTTGCCGAACTGGAAAGAAGCCAGCGCGAGCTTTTGGTTAACCAACAAAAACACCATCGCCAAATCGAAGAACTTGAAGAGATTCTGGCTTTTGCCAACCTGATTATTTACGTTCATGACCGGGATAACAAGTTTAGCTATGTAAATATTCCAAGTGCTAGTGCTTTAGGGTTTAACCAGACCGATATGATTGGGAAACACTGGCGCGAATTGGGTTTGTCCGCCCAGATTATGGAAGTAGTAGATAGGCAACGGGCCGAGGTGTTTGCTACCGGGCGACCTGCGACCTATGAGACCAAATATCCCACTGCTAATGGTATTCAAGAGTATGAATACAACCTCAACCCAATTTTTGACCCATACGGTAAAGTAAAGCTGGTGATTTCAGTAGGGCGGAATATTACCGCCCCAAAAACCGCTCAGAACTCCTTGCGCCAAAGCGAGGAGCGGTTTGCCAAAATCTTTGATACTATCCCACTCCCTACCCACATTTCTACCCTGGCAGAAGCCCGCTTTATGGCTATGAATCCGGCAAGTTTGGCGCGCTACAACATTAGCCTGGAAGATGTAATTGGGCGCACCCCCGTAGAGTTAGGCTGGATAACGCAAGAAGCTCTCACCCAATATCTCGAAATGGTTAAGAAACAAGGCCGTGTATCCAACATGGAATCGGGGATTAGAGTCGGGGATGGTCAGGCAGGTTATGGGTTGGTTTCAACTGAAATAATTGAGTTGGACGGGCAAGCCTGCATTTTAACTATGGCCCAGGATATAACCAAACTCAAACAAGCCGAGGCCGCATTACGCCAGAGCGAGGAGCGGTTCTCCAAAATATTTAATTTCGCGCCAATAACAACCGTCATAGCGGATCTGGATGGGCGACTAGTAATGGTAAATGAGGCGGTTTTACGTCGTCGCCAGGTCAAACTTGAGGATGTGGTAGGGCATAGCCTGTCAGAATTAGGTTGGGGAAGCCTGGATGAGCAAGATAAGCTATTAGAAGTAGTGCGGCGGAACGGCTCGGTAGAAAATCTGGAGATGAAAGTCAACAACCCAGATGCCAATCCAGGTTATTTCCTGGTTTCAACCGAGCTAATCGAGTTGGATGGGCAAACCCGTATTTTAATTGTAGCCCAGGACATAACCGAGCGAAAAAAGGCCGAGGAGGCTTTGAAACGGAGTCAGACCCAACTTTTACAGGCTCAAAAGATGGAGTCTATCGGGCGGGTAGCGGGTGGGGTCGCCCACGATTTTAATAATCTACTTACGGCAATTTCAGGGTACAATGCCCTGGCAATGATGAACCTGAAGCCGGATAGCGAGATATTACCAGATTTGGAGGAAATCCAGAAGGCGGTGGAGCGGGCCGGAGCTTTAACCCGCCAACTATTGGCTTATAGCCGCCAGAGTGTACTTGAGCTAAAAGTGATTAATTTGAATGAGGTGGTAAGCAACATTGGAAAAATGTTGCGCCGGATTATTGGCGAAGATATTGACCTAACTACCCGGCTCGCCCCTAACCTGGGGCAAGTAATGGTAGACCCCGGCCAACTGGAACAGGTTATTATGAATCTGGTGGTAAATTCGCGGGACGCAATGCCAGATGGTGGCTCGCTGGTACTTGAGACCAGGAATATTGAGGTTAATGAAAGCTACCGCACGTCTCATAACCCGAATATCAAAACCGGGCCTTATGTGTTGTTGGCTGTCACCGATAGTGGTTACGGGATGGATGAAGCGACCCAGGCCCGGATTTTCGACCCGTTTTACACTACCAAAGAACCAGGGCAAGGCACAGGCTTAGGACTTTCGCTGGTCTATGGGATTGTTAATCAATTTGGCGGATTTATTAATGTCTATAGCGAACTGGGCGTAGCCACTACCTTTAAAATATACCTGCCCCGCCATTCGGATGATATAGCCCCTGTGGAAATAGCTCAGTTGCCTGAGACAGTCACCCTTTCAGGCCATGAAACGATTTTGCTGGTGGAAGATGACGAGACGCTACGAAATCTGAGTAGTCGGGTGCTGGAAAGCTTTGGCTATACCGTGTTATCTGCCGCCAACGGCAAAGAGGGTCTTGAGCTTAATCTATGGTATAACGGAACAATTGATTTATTAATTACCGATATGATTATGCCCCAGATGGGTGGCTTTGAATTAGTAAACCAGATTGGAGTCGCCCGTCCCAGCCTTAAAATTATGATAATGTCGGGCTACACCGACCAGATGTTGTCCAATTTGGAGCATATTCCCCAGTTTAAAGCCTTCCTCCAAAAACCTTTTACCCCCATAGAGTTTGCCCAAAAAGTCCGGGAAGTGCTGGACTCCCCCGACTCCTAAAGTTATTAAAATTTTTTATCTTTCTTGTTGCTAATAATTGTGGTATATCTTTTATATTAAATTAATCATTCTGGCTGTTGGGACTACGTTAGCACTTTAGCAGGGCATATTTACCCAGGCGTGGCTTGTCGTCGTTCAAAACAGGAGTTAACCACAAGATTATGATGAAGAAACATCCCAGCAAATTTATCACCCTCCGGGAAGTGTTAGCCTGTGGGTTAATACTAATGGGAACGGCAGTCGCACTTATTGGTACTATTATTTTCCAAAATCAGTTGCCCCTTGCCAATGCCGCCTGTACCGGGCAAAACCTTTATCTTGGCAGTTATTATTTATTACCCGATGATGGCTCGCACCCCGACTTTGAACAGGTGCTACAGCGTTTACAGGATGTGCCGGGCCAGTTACAACTTGCCCTGCTAAACGGTCTGCCAGTGCCAATCAGCCCCAATCCGCCGCTTGCCAACGGGCAACCCACTAATACCAGCATTCGGCAGTTTGATTGGTATACTCCCCAATACCAGGTCTTTACCCGTCTGGATAGTAATCCCTTGGCCTTTTCTAATGATAATGTCCCAAACACTACCCCTTATTTTGGCCCCGGCACTCAACCCGCCGTTAGTACCGCTTTGCCCGCCAACAAAGACCTTTTTACGGTGCAATGGCATGGCAATCTGGTCGTGCCAGGGAGCGGGCTGACTATTCCTTATGCCTTCGCCCTGGACGATGCGGGCTGGGTTTTTCTGGATGGACAACTAAAAATTGATCATGGCGGAATTCATCCCCCCGCTACCTTTAACGGGAATTTTGTTATTCCACCGGGACAGCATACCATTGATATTTTTTATGCTGACCGCCACACCCTCGATGCTGTAACCAATTTTCAGTTAGGGAATCTTGGAGCGTTGCTGGCCTGTGGTAGCCCCAATCTGAATCTGGTCAAGTCGGTCACGCCCAACAATCTGGTAAATCCGGGCGACTTGTTGACCTACACCGTTCAGGTTTCCAACACTGGGAATTTCACTGCCACGAACGTAATCATCCGCGATACTACCCCCGGTAGTACCAGTTACGTTTCGGCTACTCCTGCCCCTGTAACTGCTCCGGCGGTGGGCGGCACAGGCGATGTTAGCTGGAATTTAGGCACATTATTACCGGGACAAAGCACCAACGTCAGTTTTGTGGTCAGGGTTAACCCCAACACCCCGCCCGCCGTCGCAATTTCCAACTCGGCCTTTGGCACCAGCAATGAAAGTGGCGGGGTAGTTTTCAAGTCCAACGGCGTTAGTAATCTGGTCAATGCCGCCCCGGTCTTGCTGGTCAACAAAACCGCCGCCCCACCTCCCGGCTCAACTGTCAATGTTGGCGACAATATTACCTACACCATCAATGTTAGCAATCCCGGCAACGTACCCACCACCGGGATAACGGTGCAAGACCCGCTTCCGCCTGGGACGCTCTTTGTCTCAGCCAACCCTGCGCCTCAATCTCAAGTAAATAATCAATTGCGCTGGGTCTTGCCGGGTCTTGCGCCGGGAGCGTCCCGCACTATCACCCTTGTACTGAAAGTTATTACCCGGCTTCCGGCGGGGCTGGTACAAAATCAGGCCAACGCCCAATCGGGCAGTGCTACCGCCAGTTCCCCGGTAGTTTCGCATAATGTGCAAGATGCGGCGGATAGCTCGATTAATAAATTCGTTCAGAATATTACCCCACCCGGCCCAATCGCGGCTGGTAGTACCATCACCTATCGCCTGGAGGCTTCCAACGCTGGGCCAAGTACCGCCTTGAGTGTGGTAGTTAGCGATACCCTGCCCGCCGGGGTTAATCTGGTAAGCAGCACACCCCCACCCACCACCGTCAACGGCGGCAATCTTAGCTGGAATCTGGGTGATTATGTAGCCGGACAAACGGGCTTTGTGACCCTGACCATCCAAATTCCCGTCACCTATACCGGGCCTTTGAATTTCAGCAACAGTTCGGCGATTTCGTCAGGAACGCCTGAAATTGAGCCAGCCAATAATACCTCGGTGGTAGATGTGCCGGGAAACGCCGCCCCGGTGGACGCTACTATTATTAAATCCGGCCCGCCTGTTATCGCCCCAGGGCAGGTTTTTGTTTATCATTTGCTGGTCAGTACCACTTTGGGCGGTAATAACATTGTGGTTAGCGATACTTTGCCGTCTGGCCTGACCCTCGTGCCGGAACAAACCACCCCGCCCCCGCTAGGAACTGGCCCGACTTACACCTGGAATTTGGGGCATATGAATCCGGGTCAACAGCGCGAGATTTTGTTGGCGGTGCGGGCCGCTCCCGGCCTGACCCCCGGCACTAGCCTGACCAATGGCGCGGATGTTAGCGGCGGCGATGGCCCAACCCGCGCGGTTAGCAGCACCAGTAGTACCACCACCCAGGTGGCGCAAGCTTCAAACCTGAGTATCTCTAAAGCCAGCCCCACCAGCCAATTTACGCCCGGTGGCACGGTGGATTTTGTCATTCGAGTGCGAAATAATAACGCGGTTACTGCTTCGGGGGGGCTGACCGTTACCGATACCCTGTTACCGGGCTTTACGCTGATTTCGTCTGCCCCGCCCGCAACGGTGAACATAGTAGGAGGCGTGACCACCCTCTCCTGGCGCGTCACCAGCGTTCCGGCGGGTGGCACTACCCCGCTTAATTTCACGGTACAAATTCCCGCTAATTATAACGGGCCAACCGTCAGTAACTCTGCCAGTCTGGAGACGGATACACCTAACACTGATCCGACTATTACCAGCGACCCGGTGGTAATTCCCAGAGTTGGTTTGACTGCCAATCTGGTTCTGGGCAAAGATAGTCTGACAGCCTCGGTGCGGCGTGGGCAGGTTATCGCTTACACTATCTCGGTCAGCAACACCGGGCCAGTGGAAGCCCATGAGGTGGTAATACAAGATCCTCTGCCGCCGGGTTTGACCTATGTTTCGGCTCAACCCGCGCCCACTAGCAACAACCCGCTAACCTGGAATCTGGGAACCTTAGCCGCTAACAACGGCTCAGCCTCGATTACCCTGTTGGTGCAGGTATCTCAAAACTTTAGTGGGCCGTCGGTTGCCAATAGTGCTTCGGTGACGACGGTTTCAGGCAACAGCAATCAGGGAAATAGCACGGTGGTTAAGACTATCCCGATTCAAGCTCCACCAGCCAGTGCTACTCCAGCAGTAACGGCTATCAGGACGACACCGGGCGATGTGTCAACGCCAACCCCGACAGTCAGCGTTAGCGAAACCCCGGCAGTCACTGAAACCACTACAGTCGGGCTAACAACCACGCCCGAAACCACTCCAACCCTCGAAACGGTTGCTACTACGGTTGCCAGTGGCAGCGACATGGAGGTTACACCTACCGTCGCGGCAGTCTCACTACCCGGCTTGCCCAATACTGGCTCAA
>Ga0209724_1001413_pt1 | contig 21848 bp, 15 predicted proteins | sample grotaG_FD_184143 | JGI IMG/M metagenome (GOLD analysis project Ga0209724, IMG submission 184143) | Glacier valley bacterial and archeal communities from Borup Fiord, Nunavut, Canada, to study Microbial Dark Matter (Phase II) -... | ecosystem: Environmental > Aquatic > Freshwater > Ice > Glacier ...
TAGTCGCCGGGCACGGGATCGAGGTTCACTTGCGCAACGAGCGGCGAAGTAAATGGCGCGCTCAACATCAAGGCCAAACAGGGCATGCGGCGAAGCACCGAAGCAAGTGTCGGATTGATCATGATGTCACTCTGCTATTGGGATCACGTGTCATCTTGCAGTGACGTTGCCTCTCCCACCTTGAGGTTTGTCAGCTCACCCCTCACGAGGCGAGGTGAGCGATCAGCGGTTCGCGGCCTCTGTCCGACAAGCGAAGTGTCAGCGCATATTCGTCCCAGACACGGCCGGCCGCAACAGACTGGCGCGAGATCAAGCCGCACAACAGCAGATGTCCCAACACTCGTGCGGTATCGGCATCGGAACGCACCGTGATCCACCACAGCCTGCTCGTCCTGCTCGGCCAGAGCCGGCAATGTTCTGCACGCAACAAGGCTGCGATGCGTCTTGCCAGAGCACTTGACTGCCACCTAAAGGGAATCGCGCCCGTGAGCCTGTCCAGTGTGCCGCTGGCTGCGCAAGCCACGATCTCACTTCCAGATCACACGGTGCAGCCAGACACCCCGCGCCGCCAGGCCGAGCAGACCACGGAACGCTTTCGCAAAGAGTGCCTTGCAAGCGACAGTCGCTAAGCCGCGCGAGCACTGTCGGATGCCCATGCATGCGCAGCACCAGGAGCGCTACGTACGGGCGCCAGAGGAGTGGCTGGCCGATGGGGGCTTTGCCAAGCACGGGCATATCGAGCGGCTCGAAGCGCGAGCCACCAAAGTATTCGCGCCCGTGGTCGCGCCCAAGGACAAGCTGCGTGATCGGCATGCTGCTGTGCCCGGCGACAGTCAGGCGCTGAGCCAGTGGCGCGAGCGCATGGGCACCGATGCGGCCGAGCTGACTTACAAGGAGCGAGCGGCCAGCATCGAGTGCACCAACGCGCATCTGTGCAACCGCGGCTTGCAGCGCTTCAACGTGCGCGGCCTGGTCAATGCGCGCGCCGTGTTGCTGTGGCGTGCGCTTGCCCACAATCTGAAGCGAATGATGGCCTTGAACTTCGCGTTTGCAGCCTGAAAGGCCGGCAAAGGGCCGACGCGGGCTGCGCTTGCGCCCCACCAGGCCCTCAATCAACGCAAGCTCGCCCCACCAAACGAACTCCGGCTCGAATCGACTCGTCGCGCCCACCCGCAGAGCATGCGCGTCTCGATGCGTCGAATTCATAGCGAAAGTTGAACGTTCGCAGGCTCTCAGGCCTTCGTGCGTGATGCGGCCCGGCATCTCAGGTGCGGCGGCCTGCTTCCGGCGTCGACGATCAACTGCACACCGGGCAGCTTCCTGGCGGCGATCGTGGGCGCCAAATACATCTTTCGCGCCTTGCCGCGAGGTACTCACGCTGAGCTCAATTCGTGCGACCCGACGAGTTGAACCAAGCCGCTCTGGCCTCCGGGCTGACAGCGCATGACCGCCGCGGGGGGCTACTTGCCCGTTGTTCATCGTGCCTGGTGGACGCGCGACGTGTCGGTCAACTGCATCGCGCAGCTTTACCTGCGGCGCTGCTATCGAGGCGTGGGAAGGCATCGCATCCCAGACGGTAGCGGTGCAGGAAGCGGCCTAGTGAAGGCTTCGTGCGGCGTCGTCTTTGCCGACGCTGGTTACGCACGCGATATGCGGCGTCAGACCAATCGCACCAGCGCGAACCCCGCCGCGGCAATGTGGAGCAGGGTGATCGCCACCGACAGGCCATGGAGCCATTTAAAGCGCCGCCGTTGCCCGTGGTCGGTGGCACGATTGATGGCGGGCATCAACACCTGCCTGGTCGGTACGGTGGTGATCGCGACCGCTGCCAGCAGCACAGCCGCCTGCGTGTCATGCGTCCACAGCAGTGCCGCCGCCGGCACCGCAGCGAAGATCACGAACAGGTAGAAAAACGGGAATGCCCGGCGTAACGCCAAGCTCGCAGTTGCGGCCGGCAGTGCGCTGAACAGAAACGCGGCGAACCCGAAGGAGTAGAGCGTCATGCCACCGAACAAGAGCGCGGTCGTCAGGACGGCAAGAGACAAGGTCATGGGGATCTCACTTTTATCTGTAAGATTATTGAGGCGCGGCCACTGACCCGACAGCGACGAGGGAAATAGCGCAGGCATCGGCCGCGTCCGGTCGACCCGCAAGCGACTCCATGACCGCCGCCTCTGGCGGCTCGACCAGCGCTTTGGAATGGGCTCGCGCTTATGTTCAATGACATCATCAATGACATGACCGCACCGATCACCGACTCGGCCACTTCCACACGAATCGCCTTCACCCGGAAGAATCCGCTCAGCCCGAAAAAACTCTTGCTCAGCAAGTGGACGGCTGTCGGACCGGCGGACAAGGAAAAGCACTTCGTGGTGACGCAGGTTGTCTTACCCGACCTGCCGGCGGTGCGGATCGAATGGGTAGAGATCGAGGCCGTGCATTCACGGCGCTCGTCGATGTTGCGATGGCGCGATTTGACCGACGGCAGCCGGTGGCGGCAGGGCTGGCTATGAAGCCGCGCACTCCTGCGCGCCGGGCATGACACTCGAACTGCCGGCGGCGGTCAGCGGCGAGCGCTTCGAGTTCGCGAGCGCGGCCGGGCGGCTGAGTGCCTATGTCGCAGGTCAGGGCCCGCCGCTGCTGCTGATCCACAGCATCAACGCGTCGGCATCGGCGGCCGAAATGCGACCGCTTCACGAGCACTACCGCGCCACCCGCACGGTGTTTTCAGTCGATCTGCCGGGATATGGTTTTTCCGACCGCAGCGACCGGGACTACACGCCTCGCCTGATGACCGATGCCGTCCACGCCGTGATCGAGCGGATGCGTGCGCGTTGCGGGCCGGCGCCGATCGATGCGCTGGCCTTGTCACTTTCATGCGAATACTTGGCGCGCGCCGCCGCGGAGGCGCCAAACCGCTATCGCAGCGTGGCGCTCGTTTCCCCCACCGGCTTTAGTGGCCAGCGGCCATGGCGCGGTGCACCTGGCAGCACCCGAGGTATGCCCTGGCTGTACAAGGCGTTGCGCGGGCCGGGTGCGGGCTGGGGGGGCGCGCTGTTCCGCACGCTGACCAAACCAGGTGTCATCCGCTACTTTCTGCGTCGCACCTGGGGGTCCGTGGAAATCGACGAGGCGCTCTGGGCCTATGACGTACAGACCACGCAAGCACCCGGTGCGGAGTACGCCCCGCTGCACTTTCTTGCGGCGAACTTGTTCAGCGCGGACATCCACACGGTCTACGAGCGACTCGAGATGCCGGTCTGGATGTCGCACGGCACGCGCGGCGACTTCACCGACTACCGCAGCAAAGCGATCGTCGAGACGCTCCCGAACTGGCGGTTGAGCGTATTCCCGACGGGCGCATTGCCGTACTTCGAGGTGCCGGAAGATTTCTGTACCGCTTACGACCAGTTCCTCGGCATTTCTGCGCCAGCGACACCATTCCGTGATACTTTGCCGTAGTTCATCCAGCGCGACCCAGACCGCTTCTTGACCAGACGTCGGATGGTTGAAATGCATGCCCAAGGAGCAAGTGAATGGCTTCCAAGACCGCACCCGCGACCCGAACAGACGAATGTCTTGCGCAACAAGACAAGCCGTTCGCTCTCATCTCATCTGTGACTTACCGAAGCCGGGCGGTGGCACCGATGTCCGAGCTGGACTTGCACCGGCTCGCCAGAGACGCTCAACTCCGCAACGGTTCCGAAGGCGTGACGGGACTGATGGTCTACGACCGTGGCTGGATTTTCCAGCAACTCGAAGGCCCGACCGTCGGTTTGGCACGCATTTGGGGTTCGATCCGCAGAGACCGGCGCCATGCGTCCATCGAGGTCTTGAGCGAGGGGTCTTCGGACCAGCGTAACTTTGTAGACTGGGATCTGAAGTTGTCGGTTCGCGGAGCCCAGGCAGGCTTGGGGCAGCACGGCATGGCTGACCAACCGCCTGAGATGATCAACCGACTTTGTCAAGGCGAGAAGCCGGTCAATTTGCTCGCGGTTCCCTGGCCTGCTGATGTCGAGAGGCAAGTGCCGCTGGCGGTTGCTAGCGAAGCGCTTCTTCGTTCCAGAGCCGCGTTGTCGGAGCTGATCGCCACAGTCATTGTTCCGAGGCTGTGTGCTGCGCGGGCTGTGTCGGTGGCCCCGCCGCCGTCCTTGTCGACCTCGCTGGCATCGTTGTTGATCGAAGTCGACGCCAGTTCAGCCTTCGCGCTGGTCGAGGCGTCGCTCTATCGATTCGTTTCGCTCGGGAGCTTGGCGACGGACCTGCTCGAGCCGGCCGCGAGAGACCTCGGTGACCTTTGGCAGTCGGACGACTGCACCGAGATCGACGTCACACTCGGCTTGAGTCGCTTGCAGGCCATCGCGCGCGAATTCGGCCTCGGAGCGCCGCGGCTCAGGGCACGGCATCCCCCGGTGGTGTTGGTTGCACCGCAACCGGGAGAGACCCACATGCTCGGGGCGGTCCTCGACGCCGAAATGCTGTGGCAAGCGGGCTGGAGCCCACGCGTCGAATTCCCTTCGAGCAGCAGCGCACTCGATATGCTCGTCGCGAGCACGTGGATCGATGTCGTCGATCTGTCGCTGAGCACTTCCTTTCAGCGCGACGACCGACTCGCACAGATCGGAAAGACGATCGCCAGCGCACGCCTTGCATCGCTCAATCCGGATGTGGCCGTGGTCGTCAGCGGCCGCGTATTCAGCGACCTCGCCAAGATGAACGAGTCGGCGGCTACAGGTCGTCGCATCGGTGCCGATGGCACCTTCGGTTCGGCTGCGCAGGCCCAGTCGGCCATCCTGCAGGCTCTTCGATGCTCGGAAGACGGGCAGCGCTTCGGCTGGAGCAAATAGGTTCAATGCAAGCCGGGTCAACGTTCGATCAACTGGCATCGAATTGGACTTGGCCTGCTAAATAAACAACATGCACTCCGTTTTGACAAGGGGAGTAGGCGGCCGAGCAACGGGGGGTCGATTCCTCTGTGCCCGGAGACTGCAGCATATGTGACGACTATGCGGAGCATCCCTGTCAAGAACCTGTCTTCTCGCGAAGCTGCTGAGCTTCTTGTGAAATCGTTCCAGCTGAGTCCGCCTGCGAGGATACGGACAGGTAAGAACTGGACTTGGACTTGACATCGACGCCTTCTGCCGCCGTGGGGCGTTTTGCTATTCCGAGGCAACTCTCCGGCTTGCCGCTGAGAGAAGCAGCCGTGAATAGAGGCGATGGAAACTGGATAGGGCGTGGAAGGGCCAACCCATGCTTGGGTTCGTGGCCGCCGTGGCTCGTGCGCGGCACTACTGCGGAGCCGAAGTAGACAAACGTACTGGGCGCTGTTACTGGCCCTGTGCCTGGTGTTGCCATGATCCATGACCTTGTGCGACTGGTGACGTCTGCAAGAAGCAGTTCTGAGGTCGACTGCCGCTTGATGCGCCGAGCTGAGAACTTGGTAGCGTTGCCTGCCGCAAGCTGCTTTGCCTCAGCACCGGTTGCAGGTCTCGAGGCAAGGTATTTAAGGTCATCGCCGCGTTCGTCTCAAAGTACAACTTTTGGAACGACGTCAATGTTGTCCCAGTGATCGACGTAGGCGAGGTGGTACCGCTGAGTTTGGCGTCCCTTGCTTGGGCGCGGAGCGCGTCGAAAAGCTGATCGATTTGCTGCAAGGTTGAAGCGACACGGCGCAAAACACAGGGTTCGAGTTAGAGAGGCCGCCGCGAGGCGGGTTTCCTACGCGGCAAAGCCGGAACTGTTTACGCATCCACCGAGGACGATGGGAATAAGTGAGACCGGTCATTGGCGCGGCGGTTTTCTGACCGCTTGGATGACCGGAAGTGGCCGGGACTACCAGTTCGCCGTCGACGCCGACAGCGGCCACTCGGTCCGCCGAGGGCTGAACGACCGGTCTTCGAGGCGCCGACCTCCCCATCCCGACACACAGGAGCCGTTGGCGGTTTTTTCGGCGAGCGACCGGTCTACTTTGGAACCTGACCTTCGCCGAAGCCCTCCAGCAGATCAGCGTTTGCGACAGCAGTCGTTCGAAGTCGAGCAGCGTCGACCGGGTGAGCGTCCCGTCCCGGCTGAACGACGGCATCCGAAGGCCGTGTACTTACGCTGCCGACCCAAACCGGGCATCCGCCCGCTAAATTTGACAGCCGTTGAGCAGTCGTTGGCTGGCGCCGTTGCGTCCGCCACACTGAAGTTGGACACGCTCCTCACGGGCAAGCGCCGTGGCGGCGGCCGTTACGGGCCGCGTGTGCCGCTCAGGGATGGGAACTCGGCCGCAGCAGCGCCCCCTGAGCGCTGGCGCAAGACCACCAGCCGTCGTTGCATGCTCTCGATCTCGGTCGTCTGTCCCGCAATGATCTCTTCTGCCAGCTGGCGCGTGGCCGGGTCTCGGCCGTGTTGCAACACGAGCCGGGCCATGTCGACCGCGCCCACATGGTGCGGAATCATCATCGCCAGGAAGTCGATGTCGGCGTTGCCAACGTAGCCCGGCCCGTGCATGTCTTGCATCATTCGAGCCATCGACGCGTCCATCTCGCGCTGAAAGGCATCTGCTCGGGTTGATGCGGCGCCGTCTGCCGCCGTGCCGTGATGATGGCCATGCGCGGGCGCGCCTTTCGCGCTGTCATTCCCGCCGTCATTCACGCCGTCATTCACGCGGTCACTCACGCCGTCTGCCCCTTGGCACCGACGCGCACGTAAACCAGGTTGATGCTCTTCTTGTTGCGCAGCGCACCTGAAGGCAGCGCCAGAGCCCCCAGCGGAATTTGCGCGATGAACGACGGTTTCAGCGGGTCGCTGACATCGAAGGCGCTGCACACCGTCTGGCCGGCGTTCGGCGTGCCGGGCAGCTCGTCCTGCTCATGCGCCACGTACAAGAGGGTGTTCTCCGGGTTGGTCCACAGCCCGTGTGCTTCGCGGCCGTGGCTGAAGAACGTGCCCACCACCTTGCGCTGACCGCTGGGCGCGCTGCGGTCGATGATCGCGATGGGGCTGGCCGCCACACCGCCGGGCCCGCCGTCGTCGATGCGGGCGAGGCTGGCGTAAACCACGCTGCCGCGCGCGTTGCTGACGAATTCGACGTGGTTCGGCCGCGCGCCCGCACCCAGGGGCACGGTGTCGATAACTTCGAAGCCCCCTTGCGTCGAACGGCAAGACACGGCATCGGCCAGCTTGTGTGACAGCCACAGTTCCGCGCCATCGGGCGTGGTCTTCAGGAAGGGCGTGAAGCCCGGCTTGTCCTGGGCGCTGATGTCCAGCGTGGTCACGCGCTGCGGCCGGCTGTGGCCGTCGGCATTGGCGTTGACGCGAAACACATCGATTTGCGACACCTTCTGGCTCGCGACGAACCCCAGCGTTCCTTCGCGGTTGAACCACACCTGCGCCGGACCGTTGAGCGTGGGCAGAAACTGGCGGATCGCCGGGCTCGCCTCACCGCCTGCCCCGCCCGCGCTGTCAGTGCCCTTGAGCTGGCGCAGCGCGCGGTCGACGTCAAGGATGACGATCCGGTCCTCGCCCCGCACCGTCACCCACAGCTCCTTGCCGCTGCGCGTGAAGGTCGGCTCGTGCGGCTCGCGCCCCACCAGCAGGCCGCTGCTCAGGCGCTCGGCGTTGGTCGTCGGCCCGGCTGCCGGGTTCGGGGCGTTGCCGATGACGCGGCGCTGCTCGGCGTCGATCAGGTAGATATTGCTGGAACCCCGCCCGCTGGTGGCCAGCAGCCGGCCATCGGGCGAGGGCACAGCGCCGTGCGCGTCGATGCAGCCGTGGTACAGCGGCTTGTGGATCATCGCTGCATGGGTGGGCGCCACGCCGGCCGTGACGTAGCGGAACGGCGGCCTCGGGTCCTCGTCGAAGCTGGTCAGGTTGATCGTCGATTCGACGGTGTTCGTGGCGGGGTTGATCACCACCACGGTGTTGGAGTCTTCGTTGGTGATGAACACCCGGTCGCGCGGGTCGATGCCGGTGCCTGCGGTGTTAACGGCCGGCGTAGCGGAAGGGTTCGGCTGCGCGTGAGCGCGGGGCAGCGCCGAAGCAGCCGCCGCTGCAAGCGTGAGCTTGAGAACATCGCGTCGTTGAGAAGTCATTTTTTCCCGTCGGTGTGAGAGTGAGGGCGGCTTGAACTTCCCAGACAAAATGCCGCATGCCAGGGATCTTAGTGGGGCGGCTTGACACCGTTCCGCTGACCTGGATGCGCGGCACGACCAGGCGGCCGGACTGGGCCTCGCTGCCTGCTCAGGCCGGCTTGAGTTGCTGCAGCAGGGTCGGGACCAGTTCGCTCACGGTCGGATGAATGTGCATGGCCCGCGAAGTGACGGTGTACGGCTGGTCGGCCGCCATGATGTCGAGCAGCGAGTGCACCACCTCGTCACCGTTCATGCCGAGGATGGCTGCACCCATGATGCGCTGCGTGTCGTCGTCGACCAGCACCTTCATGAATCCCTGGGTCTCGCCGGCTTCGCGGGCGCGGCCGACGCGCTGCATCGGTATCTTCGCGCGCAACACGCGCTTGCCGCTGGCCAGCGCTTCGGTCTCTGTCATGCCGACACGGCCCAGTGCCGGGTCGATGAACAGCGCGTAGCAGGGGATGCGGTCGCCGATGCGGCGCGGGTCGTCGCCGAACAGGTTCGCCACCACGATCTCGTGGTCGTTCCATGCAGTGTGCGTGAACGCACCGCGGCCATTGCAGTCGCCCACGGCCCAGACGCCTTCGACGCTGGTGCGGCATTGATCGTCGACCTCGACGTAGCCGCGGTCGTCGGTACGGATGCCCGCTCGTTCGAGCCCAAGCCCGTCGGTGTTGGGCTGGCGCCCCACGGCCATCAGCACATGGCTGCCGGTGATGCCTTCGCCGCCGCAGGCGGCACCGACGACGATGCGATCGCCCGCGGGTGCGAGCGACAGGCATTCGGCGCCCAGTTCGAAGCGCACGCCTTCGGCCTGCAGGATCTCGCGGATGCCGTCGGACACGTCGGGGTCCTCGCGCGGCAACAGTCGCGCGGGCCGCTCGACCACTGTCACGGCGGCACCCAGCCGGCGCATCAGCTGCGCGAACTCCAGGCCGATGTAGCTGCCACCGACGATCACCAGATGCTCGGGCACGGCGTCCAACTCCATCACCGACACGTTGTCCAGCGTCGTCACGCTGTCGATACCCGGCAGCGCGGGGCGCACCGCGCGCCCGCCGACATTGAGGAAGATGCGAGGCGCGCTCAGGCGGCGCCCGTCCACCTCGAGCGTGGCCGTGCCGACGAAGCGGGCATCGCCGACGATGACCTCGGTACCCTTCAGGCCGCGCATCCAGGCTTCCACGCCCTCGCGCGACTTCGCGACGATGGCGTCCTTGCGCGCCATCACGCGGGCCATGTCCACGCGCAGGTTCGCCACGTCGAAGCCGAACTCGGCCCCGCGCTGCGCGAGCCGGGTGGCGCGCGCGCTGGCCACCAGCGTCTTGGTCGGCACGCAGCCCACGTTGACGCCGGTGCCGCCGAAGTGGTGCCGCTCGATGACGGCCGTCTTCAGCCCTTCACGGCTGCAGCGGGCGGCGATGCCCGGCCCGGCTTGACCGGCGCCGACGATGATGGCGTCGAAGTTCTCGGTGTCCATGTTCGCACTCGCAGCAGTGGGTCGAGGGGCAGTATGAGGTCGGTGGAGAGGAATCAAGCCAGCTGACCGCGTACGAGCCGGCGCCGTGGAATCCGGAGCCGGTCGCGCTGCCGTTGTGGCCCCTCGCGGGTGCAGAGACAGGCTCGCCATGCCTTTGGAGCAGCGTCTTCGCTGGGCCCGGATCACGCCGGTCGGCCCCCAGATGAAGCCGTGGGAGCCGGGCCAACGGAACGGCGGTCCAATCTGCAACCCGGAGGTCGCCGCAAGTGCAAGGGATCGCTGCAACGGCGCTCGGGCTCGACCGAGGTCGCCAGCGGCTGCGTGCCGTTCGTCTCAACGGCTGCTGCAGAGGCGAGGGCATCGTCATGTGCGCACTCCGAACCGGCCGCCCGTGAGTGGCTGGAAGTGGCCGGGACTACCAGTTTGCCGTCGACGCCGACAGCGGCCACACGGTCCGCCGAAAGCTGAACGACAGGTCTTCGAGGCGCCGGTCTCATCATCCCGACCCGCAGCGGGCCTCTGAGCCTCGAGAACCGGCGCTGTGAAGCAGTCCTACGGCAGAGCGCCCGGTCAGCGCTTGTGGTGCGAGGGCGCGAGCCTGTAAACCGGTGTCGCCAGCCCCTCCCGGCGCGCCTTGAGCTGCAAGGGCAGGAACTCCGAGTAGTGCCGGCTTTGGTGCAGGTTGCCGCCGTGGAACCACAAATGCGGCACCTGCGTGGGCTTCCACATGTTGCGCAGCTCGCCTTCCCACGGGCCGGGGTCATTGGGCGTGTCGCTGCCCAGGCCCCAGACCTTGCCGACCTTGTCGGCAACCGCGGGCGAGATCAGGTCGGCCAGCCAGCCGTTCATCGAGCCGCAGCCGGTGGCGTAGACGATCAGGTCGGCCCGCATTCGGTGCCGTCCGACAGCACCACGGAGTGCGGGTTCAAGCGCTCGACGTCGACCCTGCTCTTCAGCTTGATGCTGCCGTTGGCCACGAGCTCCGACGCGCCGACGTCGATGTAATAGCCGGAGCCGCGGCGCAGGTACTTCATGAACAGCCCCGAGCCGTCGACGCCGAAGGCGAGCATGAAGCCGGCCTTCTCGAGCCGAGCATAGAGGTCGGCGTCGCGCTTCTTCATTTCGTCATAAACCGGCGACTGCATCGGCGCCATGATCTTGTACGGGATCGACGCGAAGATCAGATCGGCCATGTTGGTGGTGACACCGGACTTCACGGCGCTGTCGGAATACAGCCCGCCGAGCGCGAGTTCCATCAGAGAGTTCGACGGCGCGATGTGGGTCGAACTGCGCTGAACCATGGTCACGTCGACGCCGTGCTCCCACAGCGCGGCGCAGATGTCGTGCGCCGAGTTGTTAGAGCCGATCACGACGCACTTCTTGCCCTTGTAGGCTTCGGGTCCGGAGCGTTGGCTGGAGTGCTGCTGCTCGCCTTGGAAGCTGTCCGCGCCGGGAAACTTCGGCACGTTTGGCAGGCCCGACACACCGAGCGCAAAGACCAGTTCCTTGGGGCTCAACGTCAGCTCTTTGCCGTCGCGCTCGACCACCACTTGCCAAGTCTGCGTGGCCTCTTCGAATCGCGCCGTCTTGGCGGTGGTGCTGCCCCAGTAGTTCAGCTCCATGACCTTGCTGTACATCTCTAGCCAGTCGCCGATCTCGTCCTTCGGGGCAAACACAGGCCAGTCGTCGGGGAACGGCAGGTAGGGCAGGTGGTCGTACCAGACTGGATCGTGCAGGAACAGGCTTTTGTAACGCTTGCGCCAGCTGTCGCCGGGTTTGGCGTTTTCTCGACGATGATCGCCGGCGCGCCCAGCCGGCGAAGCCTCGCGCCCAGCGCGATGCCGCCCTGCCCGCCGCCGACGATCACCACGTAGGGCTGTTCGGTGATGCCCAGGGTGGCGAGTTCGTGGTCGCGTTCTTCGAGCCAGGTTTTGCGGCCCGGGTGCACGCCGTGCTTGGCGCCCTTGATGCGGTGGGCGCCCTTTCGCTCCTCAAAGCCCTTCAGCTCAGTCATCGTGGTCAGCAGCGTCCAAGCCTTGCCGTCCTTCAGGCGCAGGTGGCCACGGCCACGGGCCACGGCAGTCTCGAAGGTGAACCAAGCGTCGATCAAGCCGCCAGCCTCCGTCGCCTGGCCCTCGACCGCAAAGCTCGTCGGCTTCACGTTGGCCAGCCGGGCTTGCAGCATCGCGCGGATCGCATCCGGGCCTTCCTGGGTGCAGATGTTCCAGGTGAAGGCAACCAGATCGCGCCGGTAGCTGTCGGCGTGGAACAAGGCCATTGCGGCGTCGTTTGCAGAGTGCCCGAGCGCCCTTGAGGTCGTGGTGGAGCGCAAATGAAACTGAAGACGAAGTGTTCGAGTGCGGGTTCTCGACGGCGTACTTGAGCAGGCTCACAGGATCGCCCTAGACTGTGCGTACGGCGGAACATGTAGACGCCATCCAACCAAGGACCACACGACATGCTCGACATCAAAGACGACAAGACCGACACCGAGACCCACGAAATGACCGGCCGATGCCCATTCGGCGGCGACCGGGTCGGGGGCGCGTTGGGAACACCGCCCACGCTTTCAGATTGGTACCCGAACCGCTTGAAGGTCGAGCAACTCCACGCGAACGGGCCGCAGGCCGATCCGCTCGGCGACGCCTTCGATTACGCCGAAGCCTTCGACAAGATCGACTACGCGGCACTGAAGCAGGACATCAAGGCGTTCCTGACGACGTCAGTTGCCTGGTGGCCTTCGGACTATGGCAACTATGGTCCGCAGATGATCCGCATGGCGTGGCACGCCGCGGGTACCTACCGGATCGCCGACGGGCGCGGTGGTGCAGGCCAGGCGCTGCAACGCTTTGCCCCGGTCGAGAGCTGGTGGGACAACGGCAACACCGACAAGTCGCGGCGCCTGATCTGGCCGATCAAGCAGAAGTACGGCAGCGCGCTGTCCTGGGGCGATCTCATGGTCTTGACCGGCAACTGCGCGCTCGAGATCATGGGCTTCCCGACCTACGGTTTCGCCGGCGGGCGCCGTGACGCCTGGGAGGCGGACACCAGCACGTACTGGGGTCCCGAGGTATGGGACGCGACCGCCGTGAACTCGTCCGACGCCATGGTCATGCGTGACAAACGCTGGCGTGGCAAGAACGGCGATGTCGACTACGACCTCGAGAACCCGCTGGCTGCAAGCCACTCGGCGCTGATCTATGTCAATCCGGAGGGGCCGTATTCCAGCGGCGATCCGATGGGGTCGGCACGCGATATCCGCACCACCTTCACGCGTATGGCAATGAACGACGAAGAGACGGTTGCGCTGATCGCCGGGGGCCACGCCTTCGGCAAGAGCCACGGCATGGTGGCTGCGAAGCGCATCGGTCCGCCGCCGGAGATCGCGCCGATGCAGGCCATGGGTCTGGGATGGCACAACCCGGAAGGCAGCGGGGTCGGCGAGTTCACGATGACCAACGGCATCGAAGGCAGTTGGACGCCCAACCCCACGCAGTGGGACAACGACTATCTCGAGAACCTGTTCAGGTTCGAGTGGCAGCAGACCAAGAGCCCTGCCGGAGCGTTGCAATGGACACCCACCGATCCGAATGCGCCGAAGACACCCGATGCGCATATCCCGGGGAAGATGAACCCCTTGATGATGATGACGAGCGACATCGCGCTGAAGACGGATCCGGCCTATCGCGCGGTCTGCGAGAAGTTTCTGAATGACTTCGACGCGTTCACGCAGGCGTTCTCGAAGGCCTGGTACAAGCTGACACACCGCGACATGGGTCCACGGGAGCGCTATCTGGGTCCGGAGAAGCGCAACGAGGATGGCCTTCTCTGGCAGGACCCCATCCCCCCAGCCGACCACGGCGTGATCGGCGCAGGCGAAGTCGCGGCGCTCAAGCAGATCATCATGGCCGCGGGCGTGTCGGTTTCCGATCTGGTCTTCACGGCCTTCTCGGCAGCCGCCACCTACCGCCACAGCGACAAGCGTGGTGGCGCCAATGGGGCGCGGCTGGCGCTGGCACCGCAGAGGGACTGGGCCGTCAACCGCCGTACCGTTCCCGTCGTCGCGGCGCTGAAGGGCGTGATGATGGATTTCAACGCAAAACAGTCGGGAGGCCTGCGCGTGTCGCTGGCCGACATGATCGTGTTGGGCGGTTGCGCGGCCATCGAGAAGGCGGCCGCCGATGCGGGCGTCCAGGTGTCGGTTCCCTTCACCCCGGGCCGGCGCGACACCACGCAGGCGCTCACCGACATCGAGATGTCTACCTGGTTGAAGCCTGTGGTCGACGGGTTCCGCAATTACATCGACGACCAGTTCGAGCAGATCGCTCCGGATGTCGCACCGGAAGAGATGTTCCTTGACAAGGCGCATCTGCTGGCCCTGACCGCGCCCGAATGGGTTGCACTGGTCGGCGGCCTGCGCGTGATGGGCGCGAACCATGACGGGTCGGCCCGCGGCGTTTTCACCGACCGCGTCGGCGTTCTTTCCAACGACTTCTTCCGCGTGCTGACCAGCGTCGACCACGAGTGGAAGAAGGCGGATGACAAGGCGATGGCCTTCGCGATCGTCGATCGCGCCACCGGAGAGCAACGTTTCGAGGCGACACGATGCGATTTGGTGTTCGGCTCGAATAGCCAGCTGCGCGCGGTGGCCGAGGTTTATGCTGGCAGCGATGGGCATGCGCGCTTCGTCAAGGACTTCGTCAAGGTCTGGGACAAGGTAATGATGCTTGACCGTTACGAGACCCACCGATAGTCATGGCGCAAGGTCCAGAAGAGCTGGACCTTGCGTCAAGAACTCGCGCCGATACAAGTCTTGGCACCGACACCAACGCGGTAGCCTAATGCGCGCGGGACGCCGCCGGGCGCTGGGCACTCCTCGTCAGGGCGGTCGAGCAAGCGCCTGCGGCCATTGATTACGGCAAGGCAGACGGCCAGATCAGGCGCGGTGGCTGACCTCAAAGGCGACTGTGGTCAGCGACTCGAACTGGCCGGGACCGGGTTTCCCCCGGGATCGCCGCAAGCTGCCTTCGGCCGGCAAGAGTCGCGCTGAAGGTCAGCTTCCTGGCGCCGCCGCGTACTCACACTGGCGGCCATGAGCAGCCCTACGTAACCGGCGGCTTAGCAGCCGCCCACCGGACCCGAGTTTCCGTCCTAATGGGGCGCCCCCACCCGGGCTCAGGCTGCACCTGATCCGTGGGATGGCGCATCACTTTTCTGCGCGAGGTAAGCCGACCCCCGCTGCGCGAGCCGCGCGCGCTGGTGGTGCCACAAGAGCCCGAGTCGACAGCGCCACAATGCGTCAACTAACGACACTCTCGCCCATGACGATCCACCAGTTCGAACCTCCTGGCGCCTTCGACAACCTGCTCGGTGGCGTTCTGCGCAAGACGCTGCAAGGCCTGCTCAAGCCGGTGTTCTCACCGCGCTTTTCGATCTCGTTTCAGCGCCGCTGGCTGGGGTGGATGTCGCACCTGACGCTGCCTCCGCGCGGCGTGAACTTCGAGCCGGCGCGCGTCGGCGGCGTGGCCGGCGAGTGGGCGCGACCGAAGACCGGCACACCCCGCCATGGCACCCTGCTCTACCTTCATGGCGGCGCCTACTGCGTGGGCTCGCCGGCCACGCACCGCGCCATCACCGGGCGGCTGGCGCGGCTCAGTGGCATGGCGGTCTTTTCGCTCGACTACCGGCTGGCACCCGAGCACCCGTTCCCGGCCGCGGTGCACGACGCCGTAGCCGCCTGCCGCGCGCTGCAGGCCGCCGGCCCGGTGGTCATCGGCGGCGACTCTGCCGGCGGCGGGCTGGCGCTGAGCGCCGCGCTGGCGCTGCGTGACGGCGGCCACGCCAGCCCGGCGGCGCTGGTGCTGTTTTCGCCCTGGGTCGACCTGACGCTGGCACACGCACCTTCGGCACCGCCGCCTGGCGAGGCGATGCTCAGCTTCGAGTGGGCTTCGGCCTGCGCCGCTCACTACCTGAACGGCGCCGACGCGGGCCGGCCCGACGCGTCGGCGCTGCACGCCAAACTGGGCGGCTTGCCGCCCACCCTCATTCAGGCCGGCACCGACGAATTGCTCCACGGCGAGGCGCTGCGCCTGCACGCCGCACTGCAGGCCGCCGGCGTGGCCGTGCGCTGCGAGATCACCGCGCGCCGCTGGCACGTCTTCCAGATGCACGGCGGCGCGCTGCGCAGCGCCGACGAGGCGCTGGAGCGGGCCGCCGACTTCGTGGCCGAGCAGGTCGACCGGGCCGCCGCCACGGCGCCGGGCACGGTGCAGGAACACGAGGTCGTGATCCTTGGTGCCGGCATGTCGGGCCTTTGCATGGCGATCCAGCTCAAAAAGGCCGGCGTCCACGACTTCGTCATTCTGGAAAAATCCGCCGGTCTGGGCGGCACCTGGTGGGACAACCGCTACCCCGGCGCCCATGTCGACGTGCCGGCGCCGCTGTACTCCTTCTCGTTTGCGCCCAACCCGAGGTGGCAGCGCCGCTTCGCGTCGGCGCCCGAGATCCAGGCCTACATGCGGCGCTGCGCAAGGCGCTTCGGCATCGGGCCGCACATCCGCTTCGGTCGGCGCATTGCCGATGCGGTGTTCGACGAGGCCAGCGGGCGCTGGATGTTGGGCGTGGAGGGCGTGGATGGCGTGGAGGGCGGCCAGCGCCTGAGCGCGCGCTTCTTTGTCTGCAGCACCGGGCCGCTGAGCCAGGTGCAGCTGCCCGATGTCCCCGGCCTGGCCGACTTTCAGGGGCGCGTGTTGCACTCGGCCCGCTGGGACGCCAAGGCCGACCTCACCGGGCAGCGCGTGGCAGTCATCGGCACCGGCTCCACGGCGTCGCAGCTGGTGGCACCCATCGCGCAGCAGGCCGCGCAGTTGCACGTCTTTCAGCGCACCGCCAATTGGGTGCTGCCGCGCATGGACCGGCGCTACAACGCGCTCGACCGTGCGCTGGCGAACCTGCCGCCCTACGCGGCCGTGGTGCGTGGCTTTTGGTACCGCGTGCTCGAAGTGGGCCGGCGCGGTTTTGAAGACGGCACGCTGGTGCGGCGCGGCATGCTCAAGACAGCCGCCGCGCATCTCAAAAGCCAGGTGCCCGACCCCGTGCTGCGCGCGAAGCTCCAGCCGCCGTACCCCCTGGGCTGCAAACGACTGATCTACTCGAACGACTACCTGCCGGCCCTGACCCGGCCCAACGTCGAACTGGTCACCGAGGGCATCGCACGTTTCACCGCGCATGGCATCGTCACCGCCGACGGCCGCGAGCGGCCGCTGGACACACTGGTCTGCGCGACCGGATTCGACACCGTGCACCTGCTGTCGTCGTTGCGCGTCGAAGGCCGCGGCGGCCGCACGCTGAGCGAGACCTGGGCGGCCGGCCCCGAGGCCTACCACGGCATCACCGTTGCGGGCTTTCCGAACCTGTTCTTGATGCTCGGGCCGAACACCGCTACCGGCCACACGTCGACGCTGCTCTACATCGAACCCGAGGTGCGCTACGCCATTGCCTGCATGAAGCAACTGCACGCCAGCGGCCGGCGCTCGATCGACCTGCGGCCCGAGGTGATGGCCGAGCACAACCGAGCCCTGCAGGCGCGGCTGCAGGGCTCGGTGTGGAGCCAGTGCCGAAGCTGGTACCGCATGGAGAGTGGCAAGGTGGTGGCGCTGTTTCCGGGCTACACGCGTGAGTACCTCGCGGGCATTGCACAGCCCGACTTTTCGCAGTACCGGCTGGACTGAGGGCACGCGTGTAACTGGCATGCGCAGCGCGGCCTGATCGGATCGGATCGCGCAGTAGATCGATATTGGGCCTTGGTCTTTGGCCGCTGCCGCGGTAGCGACGCTTTCGCGCAGTTCAGCTCGCCATTGAGCAGCCGGTTGTGAACTTCAGATAGCGGCCATCAACAGTCATTGGTGAACGGCGGCATCGGAGATGCCTGACTTGACGACCGAGAAGGCAAGAACGCTCCCCCGGTTCTACTTCGCGACCATGCCCTATGGGGCAACACGCCGAGCGATTTGCTTGCTGCTGCGCCTTGCCCGCCTCAGGCGACACCATTTTTCGGAATAAGCTGATGTATTGCTGTCGCCCGTCACCCGAGTGCGAAGCCTGCGTAACCTTGGTCAGCAACTGCCGCGCAGCGTTCCGCATAAGCAGGAAATCCGCCGGCCAGCGGCATGAACATGCGCGGCTTGCCCGGAATGTTGGCACCCAGGTACCAAGAGTTGCAGCTCAGGAACACAGTGTGCGCGGCGACCGCGTTGACGTGCGCGACCCAGGCGTGCTCGGCTTCGTCGGTGGCCTCGATCGTCGCGTGGCCCTGGGCGTCCATCCAGGCGATGCACTCGACGATCCAGTCCACATGGTGCTCGATCGAGACGATCACGCTAGTGAAGGCCGAGGTGCTGCCCGCGCCGGCGATGTTGAACAGGTTCGGGAAGCCGGCCACCATCAGGCCCAGGTAGTTCAGCGGCCCGTCACACCACTTGTCCTGGATTCTCAGGCCGCCCCGGCCACGCAGGTCCAGTCGCATTAGCGTGCCGGTCACGGCGTCGAAGCCGGTAGCCAGCACCAGCGTATCGAAGGCGTGTTCGCGTCCACCGGCCCGCAACCCTTTGGGCGTGATGGCCTCGACCGGCTCCCCGCTGACGTCCACCAGGTGCACGTTCGACCGGTTGAAGGTCTCGTAGTAGCCATCGGCAACGCACAGCCGCTTGCAGCCGATCGGCTGGTGCGGCGAAAGCAGCGCTGCCGTCGCCGGGTCGTGGACCGTATCCCGGATCTTGCCGCGCACGAACTCGGCAGCCATCGCATTGGCCTGCAGATCGATCATCAGGTCGGCGTAGGCTCCGAGTAGGCCGAAACCGCCGACCTGCCAGCGGGCCTCGAACTCGGCAGCCCGCGCCTCGGGGCTCGCGACCAACGCGGAGGCAGGGTTGGGCAGCAGCTCGCAGCCGAAGCCGGTGCGCATCTGTCGGTTGCGGGCGCGAAAGCCCGGGTAGTCGGCCTTGACGCGGGCCTCTTGCGCCGAGTCCAGCGGCCCGTTGTGGGCAGGCACCACATAGGCAGCGGTGCGCTGGAACACCGTCACCGACGACGCCTGCTGCGCGATGTGCGGGATCACCTGGACCGCCGACGACCCGGTGCCAACGACGCCGACATGGCAGCCGCTGAAATCGACCGGCGCGTGCGGCCACGCCGCCGTGTGCAGCACTGGGCCCGCAAAGGTCTCCAGGCCTGGAAAGGACGGCGTGTTCGGGGTCGACAGCGGCCCGCTGGCCAGAACGACGAAGCGCGCGTGCCAGGCCAGCGGTTCGCCGTCCGCGCCCGTGCTGCCGACCTGCCAGCGCTGCGCGAGGTCGTCGAAACGGGCCGATGTCATGCGGGTGTTCAGGCGGATGTCACGGCGCAGGTCGAAGCGGTCGGCTACGTGGTTGGCGTAGCGCAGCAGTTCGGGCTGCGCGGCATAGCGTTCGGTCCACTGCCATTCCTGCTGCAGGGCCTCGCTGAAGGAGAACGAATATTCCAGGCTCTGGATGTCGACGCGGGCACCCGGGTACCGGTTGGCGTACCAGGTACCGCCCACGCTGGGCGCGGCCTCGAGCACCAGCGCCGACAGGCCCATCGTGCGCGCCTTGTGCAGCATGTACAGACCACTGAAGCCGGCTCCGATAATCAGCAGGTCCAGTGGCATGGCTGGGCCTGGGGCGTCGCGCGTCGTCATGTCGGGTCCGGCTCGACCGCGGCCACTTCATCGGTGCTGAAATCGCCCGGCATTACGACCTCGAGCATTTCGACGTCGGCGCTGTGGCCGAGCTCGCGGTGGCGGATGCCGGGCGGTTGGTACACACAGGACCCGGCCTCCAGCCGCACGAGGCCCTGCCCCTCGTAATCGAACTCGATCCAGCCCTTGAGCACGTAGACCAGCTGGAACCGAGTCTCGTGCCGATGCGGCTGGCTCGAGAACTCGGTGCTGGCGGCCGCCCGGATCACGTGCGCATCGACCTGCCCGCCGGTCGCGTGCTTGATGCCGAGGTCGCGGTACTCGAAGAACGAGCGCAGCCCGCGCTCGAAGCGGGCCTGCGGCGCGTGGGTCACGGTGAAGCCTTGCGTGGTCATGCTGGTGTCCTGGGTCGGGGGCGTTGCCGCCACGGGATTTGCCGGCGGCCGTTCATAGGCCTTGCAAGAAACCTAGTGTAGTGCACCATAAATAATGGCACTTATATTGCAGTGTCATCCCTGAATCCGTGACCGTCGCTCACAGTCGCAGCAGTCGTCGACTCAATTGAGAGTCATCCCTTCCGTGCCTGTCGATTTCAGCCGGACAAATGAGTCAGTTCCTCGACATCTCGAGTCCGATTGCGACTGATGCATGCCAAGTCCGACTCGGTACGTCGATTTGCTCACGCCGCAACGCCGCTGGAATTCGATTTGCGGGATCCGTGAGGTGTGCTGTTCGGGTGCGTTGCGCTCAACCGCAGCCGGCGAGCAACTCGCCGTGCAAGCGCTCGAACGCCCGGGCCGCGCGGTCGTTGGCGCCCAGCCCGAGGATCAGGCGCCGGCCGTGCGCGATCAACCTCGCAGCTCGATACACCAACTCCTGCATCACCGTCTTGACTCGCCGGCGCTTGGCCGCATGGCGCACCGGCGCGTCCGGCCCGTGCAGCCCCACCTGGCCCATCAGGCGCAGGACGTTCAGCGCCACCGCCGCCAGCCCGCACACGAGGTAGTTGGTGTCGAACTTTCCCGAGGGCAGCCGCTCCAGATCGAGGTCGGTCTTGAACTCGGAGTGAAACTGCTCGTGCGTGGCGTGGTCCGCGTACAGCGCGATCACGTCCAGGGGCTTGAACGTGCCCGCCTCCAGGCTCGTCGTCCACCCCTCGAGCACGAGATCGGGGACGAGCAGGGTCTGCCCCTTGGCATCGACCGTGCGCTCGATGAGGCGCAGCACGCGCCGCACCGCCCGGGTGATGCCCTCGATGTGCACCGGCTCCTCCCAGACTGTCATCCGTTTGCCCGCGCGCGGGTGCTCCCAGCCGGTGCTGGCCTCGGCGGCGAGCCGCGCGGCCAGGCCGCTGACGTCGGTGGTGCGCGGGTTCCACTTGATGAGCCAGTCGACCTGCGGGAGCGCGGCGCGGTTGTGCGATTCGAGCGCCGTCATCAGCGCCGCAGAGTCGAACCCCGAGTCGAGCCGCGCGAGGATCGGGACCTTGGTTGCCGCAGCACTCAGCCGCTGGGCCATCGGGATGACGCGCTCGAAGTTGTGCGCGGTCTCGCGGGCCGAATGCTGCACGCCCGGGTGCAGCGCCAGCTCGAGGCAGAACCCGTGCGCGCCGAGGTAGCTCGCCAGCGGGCAGTACCCGTCAACGCCGGCGTAGGTGCGGCCCACGCCGTCCTTGGCGGTGTGGCTGTTGTCCATGGCGAAGGTGTCGATGTCGAGCGGGAGCCAGCCACACGGCAGCACGCCGTAGTCGGGGCGGGCGCTCTTGGGGCCGGCGCTCTTGGGGAGGGCACCCATGAGCAGCGACTCGTTGAGCGTGAGCAGGTGGCCGAACCAGTCGGCCGCGCGTGCATCCATGCGTTGGCGCAGCGTGGGGCTGGAGGGCAGCAGCTCAATGCCGAGCGCGTGCTTGAAGAAGGTGTCGCCGCGAAAGTTCTCGATAGCATCGAAGTCGGACTTGCCCTGCACGAGCAGGCCAACGTAGCTGCGCAGGATGTCGCCGTTGGCCACACCACCCTTGACCGGCCAGGCCGCATCGATCTGTTTGAACACGGGCGCGAGCCGCTTCAGGTAATGCCCCACCAGGGCCAAGCCGGCTACCGGCGTGAGGTCGTAGTCGAGTTGCTTGACGATCAATTGGGGCATGCTGGGTTCACCGTGGAGCCACTCGGGACTGCCGTCGTGCTGTCACCTTCAGGGTGAGTATTCCCAAGCAAGCCTCAGGCCCGAATCGTCAAGTGCGGCGCGGCTTGCAGCGTTGAATGTCGCTGGCAGGGTCACGGATTCAGGTCATCTCCAGCTATCCTGGGGATCAATGTCATGCGAGTCGCCAAGCCCGTTCAGTTGAGTGCCGACGATGATCGGCTCCTTCAAGTCCTTTTTAATCGCAAGCGCATCGAAGCGCGCATTCAGATGCGCGCGCGCATCGTGCTGCTGGCGGCCGCCGGCATGTCGGACAAGGACATCGCGCAGAAGTTGCTTACCGATCGCCGGGTTTCAGCGCGCTGGCGAGCGCGCTTTCTTGCCGCCGGCGTGGACG
>Ga0209724_1001414_pt1 | contig 21833 bp, 13 predicted proteins | sample grotaG_FD_184143 | JGI IMG/M metagenome (GOLD analysis project Ga0209724, IMG submission 184143) | Glacier valley bacterial and archeal communities from Borup Fiord, Nunavut, Canada, to study Microbial Dark Matter (Phase II) -... | ecosystem: Environmental > Aquatic > Freshwater > Ice > Glacier ...
TTATGGTCGCTATGAGTTTACCAAAGCCTTAGAGCCTATCAATCTGGAGGAGTTCGTTGAAACAATGGCCCAACACTCTATTACTCCGATGGTGGATGAAGCTGATGGCAATTGAAGTCGAGTGCACCGTTTCGGGGGGTTATGCACAAACCTCCGACATCGCCAGCATAATCAGCGCATGGCCCAATCCGCCAACATTTCCGACCAAAACGGCATATGATGACCGCTTCGGTTTATCGAGCCAAAATCCAGGAGCAATTTAAGAGTTGGCAGGAGGTTACTGCCCTAAAAGCGGCAGCTTAAAAGTTTAGAGAGCCTGCTTGACCCAGCCTTCAAGCTGCTTCGGTCCTTTTTGAGATTAGTCTATTTGTTCCAAAATCTTAAGTTGACAATATCTTTAGGATGTTTGAGTGGCAAAACTGTAAAGCCCCTCCAATCCACACCATCGTATTTTATGCTATGGTAAAATAGCTTAAATACTGAAAGGCACTAACTGAAAATATAATTGATTAATTTTATAGCAGCGATTTCTTGAATTGAAAGCCCAGATTGGATTACAAAATGACTGTACAAAAGATAACGTCGCATCAGTACAATGGATAACCTTATAGGAGTGCCAAATGAGTAAACGCGAATTTCAGTATACCGATACAAATTCAAACAAATTCTGGACAATTGCCCTGGAGGGTAGCTCTCACGTCGTTAATTATGGCCGTATCGGGACTACCGGGCAGTCGCTAACCAAAGAATTCACTTCTCCCCAGGAAGCCCAAAAATCATACGAGGCCTTAATCCGTACCAAACTCAAAGAAGGCTACCAGGAGTTAATTGGGGAAATTGCCCCCACTCCCCAACCAATCCCTGTCGAACCAGCCAAAATTAAGGAAGTAATCGTGCCACCGCTACAAGCCGCCCCGGTCATTCCCCAGATCATCGAGTTAGTAGCCACACATTCCATAAACCTGACTGATACTGACTGGCTCTTTGCCACCTGGCGAGAACGAAAGCCCCGTCCCTGGTTGCCACCCGTTCCTTTTAATAAAGAGCAGGCTCTGAAAAAACTGGAAAAAATATCAACCAGCCAGTACGGTTGGAAATGGAACTGGCAAAGCCTCAAAATTCCAGACTTGATGACGCGAGAGGAGGCTCATTTCTGGTACCTGGCAATGATCTGGCAAGAGCGGGATTCCAGGCCTGACCAACTGTGTAAAAAGTTAGCAAAAGAAACCCTTGATGGAAACCTCAGCCTGGCTAAGGTTTTGGAAGAGTTCTGGAAGAAACAATTATATGATTTAAATGCTGAAATCTTAAAACCTATGGTGAATTTGTTTCCGGTTAAAGAAATCATGGAATCTGCTACTAACCCAACCCGGATTTCAAAAACTACCAGTCAACAGGGCGGAACTTACTCTGGTTATAGCCCGTTTCTCGAAGTCCTGATTGAGGGTTTTCGTAGCTCTATTTTAGCCTACCTGTCTGCTACTGATCTCAAAGAAATACAGGAAATGGTGCGCCCCCTGCTTGCCTCGCTTAACTACTCCTCCGACCCGCCATATTTTTATCTTTTAGCGGCCCAGCTAGGAATGTACGAAGAAATTACGGCCCTGGTAGAAAGCTGGGCGGATGACGAGTTCTCAGTCTTTAATTTTTACTATGCTTATTCTTTAAACAACCATTATCCACAATTACTGGTATTGGGTCTGGGAGAGCCGGAAGAAGTTGTGTACCATATGCAAAGACTGGGGCTACCTCTTTCGACCGCCAATATTATAAAAGGCTGGATTGCACATACCGAATACAGCAACCTGGAATATATCACCAGTGGTGTTATTGGGGCCACCAGCATCGAACAGGCTGAATTATTGCTCAAAGCCTTTGCCGGATCGATGGTAGCTCCGGAGGCTGCTTATCCGATCCTGAAATTGAAATCAGCTTCTAAAGCTCCCTATGTTGCCAGGGAATGGATGGACCAGCATCCCGCTGAAGTCATTGTAGGGCTGGTTCCAGCGGCGGCCGGCAAGGAAAAGTTAGCGGAAGCGGCTCGTGAGCAACTTAAACTGCTGGCGCGTAAAGGCTATCAGGAATTTATAATCCAGGAACTTGAGCGGCTTGCGCCAGAGGTAGCCAAAAAGCTGAAAAGCGAGACAGTTGAAGGTTCCAAAAATATTTACCCGCCGTTTGACGACAACTCTACGCCTTTATGGCTAAAAGAGGCTCTGACGAGTGTTGTCCCTACAAAAAGTAAATTACCGGGGTGGGCGGTGCCATCGCTGTTACCTCCCGTAGTCTCAGGCAAGTTTTGTTTTAACGAGAGTCAGTTGCAGTATTTACTTATGGCTTTGCAACAAAGCAGTCTTGAAACGCCCCACCCATTTATCACCGCAATTATTCAGGCTGATACTGACCGAAAATCGCTGGATAATGTTGCTTGGGCTATATTCCAGACTTGGCTAGAAGATGGCGCACCCACAAAGGAAAAATGGGCACTGGCGGCGGTTGGCCTCCTGGGGAATGATACTTCCGCCCTCAAGCTGGCCCCGCTTGTAAAAGTATGGCCGGGGGAAGGACAACACCAGCGCGCCGTTTTAGGTCTGGAATGTCTCAAGGCAATCGGCACAGACGCAGCCCTCATGCAAATAAATGGCATTGCTCAGAAAGTACAGTTTAAAGCTCTTAAAGAGAAGGCCCAGGAGTCTATGAACCGCATAGCGGAGACCCGTAATATGACCAGGGCTCAACTGGAAGACCGAATAGTCCCTGACTGTGATTTGGATGAGCAAGGCACCACTGTCTTCGATTTTGGAAGCCGTAAGTTTTACTTCGCCCTTGGCCCGAATTTCAATCCTCTGGTAAGGGACGAGGCTGGCAAGCCCAAACCTGACCTCCCCAAACCTAATACCAGCGACGATGCTGTTCTGGCAAACGCCAGTATTGAACGTTGGAAGCTTATTAAAAAGCAGGTACGGGAAGTTTCCAAAATCCAGCTGGTACGCCTGGAACAGGCAATGGTTATGGGTAGACGCTGGTCGGATGCCGAATTTGAAAGCCTCCTTGTACACCATCCGCTTATGACGCACCTGGTAAGGCTTGTGGTCTGGGGCTGTTATGACTCAGCCGGAAAACTTACCGCGGCTTTTCGTGTCACCGAAGACCAGAGTTATGCCGATGTGAACGATGAAACCTTTACGCTAGCGCCAGGAAGCCAGCTAGGGATAGTCCATCCGCTTCATATTGCCGAGGAAGAACGGGTCGCCTGGGGGCAACTTTTCAGCGACTACGAAATCATCTCACCATTCCCGCAGTTAGGCCGCCCTGTTTACCGCCTGGAAAAGGGCGAAGCTGACCAGAAGGAGATTACCCGCTTCAGGGACATCAAAATTCCAGCCATTACGGTGGTCGGCACCCTGGACAAACTGGGCTGGGAGCGAGCTATTCCGGCTGATGCCGGGGGGTTCTCTGAACATTCAAAGCCCTTTTATGGCTCAAATGTCACGGCGATTGTCAGTTACGAAGAAGGCGTGGCGGTAGGTTGGATAACGGACGCACCTGACCAGCGCCTGACCAGCTGTTTCTTTTTACCCGGTATTTACACCCCGAAAATGTACCCTGACCATAAAAAATCCCTCCCACTTTCCGAGGTTCACGAAGTGGTTATCAGCGAGGTACTGACGGACCTGAGTTCAATTGCAGCGAAAGGGAAATAAAGCATGTCCGTTGAAAAGCCTGCCAGTATTGAGGAATTACAACGTCCGGCGGCGGAGGTTCTTTATCACGAAGAACTTACCCGCCTTGAGGAGTACGACCAGAATAACCCCCGCCCCGGTGGTTGGAAGTTAGCCCCCCGCTCGGTGCTGAAATTTGTCCTGGGAGATGCGGAACTGGGAATACAGCCAAAATTTGTAGGTAGCCGGGCCTTACTTGAACGCTGTATAGTGGCACTCGCCACCAATCGCGGCCTGATGCTAATTGGTGAGCCGGGAACCGCCAAAAGCTATTTGAGCGAACTGCTGGCAGCCGCAATCAGTGGCGACTCAACTTACACTATTCAGGGTAGTGCTGGTACTACCGAAGATAATATGAAGTATTCCTGGAACTATGCCCTGCTTTTAGCAGAGGGGCCAGGGGAAAAATCGCTGGTGCCTGCCCCGCTCTACCGGGGTATGCGCGAAGGGAAACTGGCGAGGTTCGAGGAAATAACCCGATGCCCCCTTGAAATTCAAGACACCCTGCTATCGATCCTCAGTGACCGGGTAATGACAATCCCCGAACTGGAAGGAACGGGCCGTAGCCTGTTTGCGCGCACTGGCTTTAATGTGATTGCCACCGCCAATACCCGTGACCGGGGAGTGAACGAAATGAGTGCCGCCTTAAAACGCCGTTTTAATTTCGAGACGGTGCCACCAATCGCTAACCTTAAACAGGAATTGGAGCTGGTGCAAAGAGAAACGGCCCGGCTGCTCAGCCGGGCCAGGATTCCGCTTACAATACCAACGGATATGACAGAATTATTGGTTTCCACCTTCCACGAATTAAGGTCAGGGAAGTCGCTGGAAGGAAGTGCGCTGGAACAGCTTAGTACCGCCATGAGTACCGCCGAGGCCGTTTCGGTGGGTTTTGCGGCTGGAATTCACGCTTATTATTACGCCGAGGGGAAAGTAACCCCTGATTATCTGGTACAAAGCCTGGTCGGCACGGCCATCAAAGACTCTCCCGAAGACCTAAAAAAACTACGGCATTACTTTGAGCATGTGGTAAAGGCCAGAAGCTCAAAAAGCCAGAGCTGGTTAGAATACTACGAGGCCCATCGTCAGATACTCTGAAAGGGTTAGTGAGAATTCGTAAGGGTTCCCCTGTTACTCTGCGCCAGTTCTGGCCTCAATTACCATTTAGAAATTCTTCGGTTTCGCCCTGGAGTGACAATTCGCCTGAACATTTATTAAAACCGGGAGAGTTATTTGACCGTAGAAAACCAGAAATTGAATCCTGCTATTTATTCCTCACACGAACGGGTAGTTTTCTTTCCGGTGCGTCACCATAGCCCGGCCTGTGCCCGGTTTGTGCAAGCCCTCGCCGAAGAAATTCGACCCGCCGCCATCCTGATAGAAGGCCCTTCGGATTTTAATGCCCGTCTGGGAGAAATGAGCCTACCTCACCAGTTACCAATCGCAATTTACAGTTACACCCAGACTGCTGAAGGCGCAAGGCGGGGAGCTTTTTACCCCTTTTGCCTCTATTCGCCCGAATGGCAGGCTCTGCAAATAGCGCGCGAACTGGCAATTCCAGCCAGTTTTATTGATTTGCCCTGGCACCAGTTACTGGCGATAGACGCGGCGGAACCTCCCCTGGCCCAACGTTATGCTGACGGGGAATTGCGTCAGAGTGAATATGTCGAAATCCTGTGTAAAAAACTGGGGGTAGAGGATTTCGACCTCATCTGGGATACCCTTTTTGAAATAGACGACCGCTTAAGCCTGGAAGAATACCTTAAGCGAGCGCACCATTTCTGTCACATGGTGCGCTATAGTGGTGGACGGGTCTCAGGGGAGGATTTGCGGCGGGAAGAATTTATGGCGGCCCGGATAAATCAGGTAAGGGCAGAAGTTACGGGGCAGGTGCTGGTAGTGACGGGCGGGTTTCACAGTTACGCCCTTTTTAAACGTCTGGAGAGCGGGAATTTCTCAGAAACAGCTTTGCCAGAACCAATTGAAGGGCTGGAACGCGGGATAGCCCTTACCCCCTATTCTTATCAGCGGCTGGACAGCCTGACGGGCTACGAAGCGGGTATGCCCCACCCCGGCTTTTATCACCAGCTCTGGCTGGATAACCTATCGGGGAAAACCGATACCCATCGCACGCTACTGGGGCAGGTGGTCGAAAGCTTAAGGGCGAAAAAGCAGGTAGCCAGTGCCGCCGATCTGATTGCGGTGGAAACAATGGCCCAGGGATTGAGTGCGCTCAGGTCACATCGGCGGGTATGGCGAAACGACTTGCTAGATGGAATTACGGCGGCCCTGGTAAAGGAAGAACTGGAAAAAGGGGTAAGGCACCCCTTCCTGGAGGCGGTCTATCTGGCCCTTAGAGGGGAAGCCCGCGGGCAACTGGCGGAAGGGACGGCCTTACCCCCTCTGGTGTACGACCTGCGACTCCAGCTGAAAAATTTTGGATTGGAGCCACAACCCGGGGAACAGCTGATAACGCTGGATTTAAGTAAACCGGCAGAACTTGAGGCCAGCCGCTTACTCCATCGGGTAACAGGGCTGGGTATTCAAGGGTTCATCCTTGCGAGTGGTACGGACTTTTACAGCCGCCATGACCTGAGCAAATTATGGGAAAGCTGGCGACTTAAATGGAGTCCTGAGTTCGAGGCCAGTTGTATTGAAGCGGCCCTTTACGGGCAAACCCTGGCAGAAGCAAGCACCGCAAAATTGCTGGAAAAGGCTGGAAAACTTGAACGGGACGCAGAGAGAGCGGCTTTACTACTCCTGGAAGCCGGACTGATGGGGCTGGGCCATCTGGTGGGAACTCTTTTTCGAGAATTTCTCCGGCTTATCCGGGAGGACTCAAACTTCTTTAAAGTAGCCAGAGCCCTGGAACATCTACTTTACCTGTTCCGCTATGACGAGGCCCTTGGAACAGCGGGAAGCGCTGACCTCGGTGCCCTGGTGGTAGAAACCTTCGAGCGGGGTTTATGGCTGTTAGAGGGGTTGGGACAAGCAACCGGGCAGGATAAGGCTGTGACGGAAGGTGTGAAAGTCTTACTGGAAGCCTTTGAGAGAGGCCGGGGCCTAACGCTGGATCGTGTGCACTTTACCGGGGTACTCAGGCGAGTAAGTAATGATCGTGGGCAGACTCCTGCAGGGCGGGGTGCCACTACCGGGGCTTTATGGGTGCTGGGCGAGGCCGCCCTGGAAGAAGTAACCGAAAATTTACGCTACTTTTCAGATCCGGTTCACTTGGGGGATTTCCTGACCGGGTTATTCTTTGTGGCCAGAGAGGTGGTGCAACGGCAACCGGAGCTGGTCAGGAGTATTGATTTGCTGGTGATGGGTTACGATGATGAGGAGTTTCTGGAGGCTCTCCCGTCCTTGCGTCTGGCTTTTTCCTTTTTCGCACCACGTGAGAAACATTATATGACCAATACGCTCCTAAGCTCGTTAGGACTTCAGGTCGCGCCGTTACCCCAATTGGAAGTTAGTCCAGAAGTAGCCGCCAGAGTGCTAGCCTTTGAAACAAAACTCTTTCAGGCCATAGAATACTTCGGCTTAGGTGGTGGAGTAAAGGAATGAGCGAAGAGCTTCGCAGGTTACGCTGGCGAATGGTGCTTGGAGCCCAATCCGAGGAGGACCCGCAAGGGTTGGGCCAGGAATGGCAGGCTCGGGATCGGCTACTTTCTTTTCTCTATGACCGCGAATACACCGGGGGGCGAAATGTACGCGCTAAAAGTGGCGCAGGTTCGTTGGATGCCTCCCAGCTAACAGTGCCGGATTGGATTAACCAGGTGCACGAGCTTTTCCCTAAAAACAGTATTGAAAGGCTGGAAAAAGATGCCCTTGAACGCTACCAACTGGAAGAGATGGTGACAAATCCTGAGCTTTTGAGTCGGGCCGAACCAAGCGAAACTCTTCTAAAAGCGGTTTTGAGAACTAAACACCTGATGAACCAGGAAGTGCTGGCAATTGCCCGGAAAATGGTTCGCAAGGTTATTGATGAAATCATGGAAAAGTTGGCTCGCCCGGTTCACAATCCCTTTGTAGGGGCAATCCAGCGGCGGCGTTCTTACCTGAAAATTGCCAAAAACTTTGACCCCGAAACTACCATTCGCCAGAACCTTAAACATTTTAACCCGGCTACAAAGCGGTTGTCTCTCCATACCCCATACTTCAATTCCCGGACAAAACGCCAGGTAGACCGTTGGCAGCTCATAATCCTGGTGGACGAGTCAGGCAGTATGTTAAATAGCGTCATTTACTCAGCGGTCACTGCCGCTATTTTCTGGGGTATCAAGAGCATCCGCACCCACCTTTGCCTGTTCGCTACCAGTGTGGTGGATGTTACAGCCGACTGTTCTGACCCGGTCGAAACATTAATGAAAGTGCAGTTGGGGGGTGGGACTGATATAGGGCAGGCCTTAAATTATGCGGCTGGTCTGGTAGAAAATCCCCGCCGCACCATTGTGGTTCTCATCACCGATTTTTATGAGGGAGCTCCCCTGAATAATCTTTTTGCCGTGACCAAACAACTGGTGGAGAGTGGGGTAACGCTACTGGGTCTGGCGGCTCTGGACGAACGGGCTGACCCTGCCTATGACCGCGAGGTAGCGGCTCGCCTGGTGGCTCTGGGAGCACACGTCGCCGCCATGACTCCTGGCGAACTGGCACGTTGGGTAGCCGAGAAGGTGCGATAAAATGGCCCGCCAGGATTTGTTAGTGCTAACTCAAGAAGATCTGACGGCCCTCAGTAACGCCGGACTGGTTAAGCGGGCCTGGCGCGAAATAGAGTCTGGGGAGTTAACATGTGAGCTGAGGGAAGCTGAGGGAAACGTGCAGGCGCGTTGGTCTGACGGAGTGAACTGTTTTCTTCCCGCAAACACCGTGTTAAGCAAAGGACGCTGCTCGTGTCCGGCCACTACCCTGTGCCGCCACTTACTGCGGACTGTGCTGTTTTATCAGAAGCAATTACAAAATCTGGTAGTTTCGGAGTCTGAATCATCTCTTCCGCCCCGCGCCTGGAATCCCGGTGATATAAACGATGAGCTTCTTTTGGGGTATTATTCAAAGTCCGCGATCGCCAGAGCGCGAAAGTTATTTGAAGAAGGGCAGGTGGTGGCAGTTTCGGGCGGGATAAAACCAACCGCTCATTTTCACACCCTGGCCTGTACCGTCCGTTTTATGGTAGAAGGCAATCCTGCCTACGCCAAATGTGACTGTCGGGAAGAAGCACCCTGCCAGCATGTCTTGTTGGCCGTTTGGGCTTTCCATTTGCTCCCAGCCGAAAAGCAGACTGGGCTAATAGCAACCCGTAAAGAGACGCCCCCGGTTCCTTTATCTTTGCTGGCGGAGCTGGAAAAGCGGCTACTGGAACTAGCCAGAGTAGGAGTTTCCAACTACCCACCCTCTCTTATGGACCATTTCCGGCGGCTGGAAAATCGTTGCCGGGAGGAAGGGTTGGTCTGGCCAGCCGAAATTTGTTTAGAACTGGTTCAGCAGCTGGAGCAGTATAGGGCACACGACGCTCGTTTTGAAGCCGAAACAGTGGCAAGATTAGCGGGTGAGCTAACAATTCGCCTGGCTGCCATCCGAAGTGATAGTGGAAAAGTGCCCCAACTTTTTATAAGAGGCGCAAAATCTGATGGGTTAATGGAAATAGGCTCGGCCAGACTGGTAGGATTGGGCTGCGGGGTGCGGGTAGGGCGTAAAGGGGTAGAAATATCGGTCTATCTGCAAGACCAGGATAGCGGGATAGTAATGGCTCTACAAAGCCAGTTCGCTAACCCGGCTGAAGGCGAGCCGCGCCCCTTCTGGCAATTAGCTCAGTTGCCCATCGCCCGCGGGGTACTATTAGGAACGCTGGGGGCTGGTCAACTTCTTATCAAGGGAGCAAAACGCAGCGCGGGCCACCAATTAATCCTGGGCCGTCAGCCCTTGAGTGCCAACCCTCAGACTTTTCAGTGGGAGTCTTTGCGACCCCCCCTCTTAGTGGAAGATTTTTCGGAATTAAAAGCGCGTTTATCGTCCTTGCCACCGGCTAGTCTTCGTCCCCGTCACCTCTCCGAGACTTTCCAGGTAATTCCTTTGACCCGAGCCGCGGAAGCCCACTTTTCGATGGTTGACCAGGCCGTGACTGCTACGCTTTTTGATCGGGAGGGGATTCCGGCTACTCTGGTACATCCCTATACTACTCGCGGCTACGATGGAGTTGAAGCACTTCTGAAAGCTTTAACTGAAAGGCCGGATGAGTTGCGCTTTGTAGCTGGTCAGGTTCGGATGGGCGCAAATGGCCTGTTAATTTCGCCTGCGGCCCTGGTATTCGAGCATGAAAACAAACGGTTGATGGTGCAACCCTGGATAGACCGGGCCAATCAGACAACTCAGGAAACCGAAGTAAAAGCCCGGCTTAACTTATCCCCTGCTAATGATCCGCTAACCTACTTCCCGGCCCAGGTAGAAGCCGCCCTTGGTGAACTTTATCTGCTAGGGTTGGAAAGAACCGACGGCAGTACCACTCGCTACTGGCAAAACCTTTACAGGCAGGGCAGCGCCTGGGGCTTTTCCCGTTTTATGAAGCCAGTTGGTAAGTTGACAGAATCTCTTGTAGAAAAGGATCATTTGCCGAATTGGGATAGCTCGGAAACGGCTAGACTGATGTTAGAGGCGGGTCTTCTGGCAAGGTTAGCCCGGGAATATTTTTAATTTCTTACTCCGCTGCTCGGTTGGCGACGTACCAGGACCATCCATAAGGCATCGAGAGCATTCGTTTTCAGGGGCTAGAACATTTGTCTGACAACCTTTAAGCAGCCACAGTTTTTCCCTCAGAGGGTTGGTCAGACCGCATCCCAGGATACCAGCGGCTGAATGTTTCACGCCACTCCTCATTCAATACTTTGGTTCTGTCAGATTTCAGACAACGCGCTAATTTTAACTAAACCATTCCCCACTGAAGAGCTAAATTTAGCTATAACGAGCTATATTCAAGCCTGATTAAACCTGGATTTTAAGTTCTTGTCCCCAGTTTTAGCTTATTCAAGATATCTGTTGTCTGAAATCTGACAGAACCTTCCGACCGCCTGATAACCGGATACATCCGCGCCGCCGGCTTTGACGTATTCCTTGCCCACGGGGACCAGAAGCAGCCAAGCGATGACCGTCACAAAATAGCCCACCATTTCAAGCGCGCCCCGGAACACGACGTAGCCCCGGGCCAGGGTTTCATTCTGTTCCCTCAAGACGGGGAAGGCAATAATCGGGATTAGCGCCAGGGACAAACCCATAGTCAAGACACAGAGCGCGGCGATGACCAGTTGGGTGTCGTTTGCAGCGATTTTAGTGAGATAGTCCGAGGCATCGAACAGCGGAGTGGAGAGAACCAGGCTTAGAATGCCCGAAACCGTCCCAATGATAAACAGAATTCCCACCATTCTTCCGATCATTTTGTTTGTATCCATTTTTGTCTCCTTTTGGGTTGATACTCATGAGTTCCCTTGAGAACTCAGTTTTCTTCGCTTCCTGATTTGATCTCCACTGCATTTGTCCGGTCAGGTTCGGTTCGATTGACTGAGAGCAACGGCATCCCCAGATCACGCACCTTTGCGAGCAATCCATGTAGTGCCGCCTGATCGACCACAGGGCCGACCAGAAGTGTGGCACCGTTGTCCTGGAGTATATGATAGTCAGGCCCTCAAACCAGACTGTCCACCGGTTATCCAGGTGCCCCTTGATGCGAATTTCGTAAATCCCGGATTCGTAACGTTCCTCAGTGGGATCGTGTGATTGGTTCATGGTGTTTCCCGCCTACCTTTCTCCTCGAGGAATGAATCTCGCCATAGCGGCAGTCATTTGTTTTCTATGACTGAAGGATACAAGAGAAGATGATGAGGAAGCATCAGCACATGTGATGGTCGATGTGATGAATTGAGGTAATGATATGTAGCCTGGGAAATAGTGAGGAAAGTGAAAGCCAAGGCAGATTATTCGCCAGAGCGGTCAGGGTTGGGAGGGCGTACTAGGTTCGTCAGAGCAGATGGAGTTCTTCAGCGCGCCGGACAGCCGCCTGACGGTTGTTCACCCCCAGCTTGTTGTAAATGCTTTGAGTATGCGTCCGCACGGTGCTCAGTGACACGACAAGCGTACGGGCTATTTCCGGGCCACGCAGTTCGGTTCTGAGCAGCCTGAGCACTTCCAGTTCACGTTGACTCAGCGGGTCGATCAAAGGCTGAGTGCCAGATGTTCTGCCTTCAACCTGCCCAATAGCTGCCCGTAATTGATTAACATAATCCAAGTGGATACCGCGCAGCGCGGCCTCGTCCAGCAGCCTCGCCATCGACGGGCCTTCATTCATAAACAGTCGAATGTAGCCCTCGGTTTGAGCCAGCAATAAGGCCCGTTCCAGCGGCATGAGAGCCGAGGCAATATCGTTTTGCGCCTCCTGAGCCAGCGCCTGTAACACCAGGATCTCAATCACACTCAACATCCTGCTGCCTTCTTCTGCCGCATTTAGAAGTCTTACCAGCATATTCATTGCCTCGCCAATGGGTAGTTCTCCTGGGTTGTGCCGGTAGTGCGCAATAAATACCCTCGTCAGAGTGATATGTTCAAACTCGCGTAGATAGCGAAGATCCTCATCCGTCGATAGCCCCTGCGCGTGCACCCAGCCCAGAGCTTCAGTCAGCCTACCCTGTATAACCCAAATCCGGGCCTTCATGGCTGCGATGGGATGCACATCGGGCAGAGGAGACCTGATAAACCAACACTCCGCCTCATCCAACCAAGTGAGCGCACCATCCAGGTCGCCTTGTGTCTCACTGAGTCGCGCCCGGGCAACACACCAGCGATACCACCACACCGGTAACACTGTTTGCTCTCCCAGTTCCTTACTTCTCAGCAAGTGTTGTATGGCAGCATCCAGCTTTCCTTGTTCAAGGTACAACTCACTTAGCCCCCTATACAAGTCTGTCGTATCTGGAACCACAGACTCACCTTGATCGCTCACGAACCGAAGCAGGTATTCGAGTGTATTGACTGCTTCGCGGAGAAAACCCTGTGCCATCCTAATTTCGGCTAGAACACATGTGGCGCTGATTGCATCCGAAATGTTACCGGCAGTCCGCATTCTCATTGCAAAATCGGCGAAAGTGCGACCGGCGGCTTCCAGGTCTCCATTTGCCCAGTAGGTAATTCCCAATAGAGCGAACGCCTGCCCACGCCTGAGCTGCTTTCCTTCCGGTAGAAGATTGAGTACGCGCTGAGCATACCTCACAGTGCCGGGTACATCACCGAGAGCCTGGGCAATATAGGCGCGTGCAACATTGATTGTTGCCGGTAGGGACCGAAATTGATCTTCGTCCACCACGACCATCTCAGCCGACGGGGTTTCCGAACGGTTATTGAGGTTGTCTACCAGTTCCAACCATCGTTCGGCGTTTGTCAGCCGGGCCTCGGCAGCTTCCATCTCGCCCCTGCCCAATAATGCATAGGCATACCAGACACTGAGCACAGGTCGGGCACCGACCAAGTCATCCGGCAGTCCTCTTACCCAACCAAGCCACGTAGCATTCTGGGAGCTTTCCTCTACCATAGGCCCTGCCAACTCAATCAGGCTCGCTGCTCGCTCAAAATCCCTGGCGGCCATTGCATTGCGGATCGCCTCGGGCGGCATACCGTGCTGTTCGTACCATGCACTCGCCCGCCGATGCAGGGCAGGTACCTGCTGAGGCTGCTCCTCCATCACGCGCACTTGCAAAACGTCGCCGAAGAGGTGATGATAGCGATACCACTGCCGTCTCTCATCGAGCGGAACAATAAACAAGTTGCCACGCTCCAGGGTATCCAGCGTTACTCGACCCTCTTCTTGCCCGGTGACGGCATCGCACAGAGAACCACTTAACCTGTCAAGAATAGCGGTTTGCAGCAGGAAACTACGCACGCGCTCGGGCTGGTGCTGAAGAACCTCCTCCACCAGGTAGTCCAGCACCAGGCGGTGGCTTCCGGTAAAGGCCCTGATGAAGCCATCAACATCTTCACATTCTCGCAGGGAAATGGCGGCCAGTTGCAGACCGGCCACCCAGCCTTCGGTACGAGCTTCCATATTCTCGAGTTGCGCCTCGGTAAGGTTAAGGCCTATCAGGAACTCTGCAATTTCATCCTTCCTGAAACGTAAATCTTGGGCGCGTATTTCGACCATTTCGGCGCGAGCCCGGAAGCGCGAGAGCGAAAAAGGCGGGTCGGACCGGCTATTCACCACCAAATGCATTCTGGAAGGTAGATGGTCCAGGAGAAAAGAGATTGTCTGGTGGATCGACGGCTCTTTGATAAAATGGTAGTCCTCCAGTACTAGAGCAAAGTGATCTGGCATACTATTCTCAAGCGAATTTATAAGCTCGGCCAGAACTATTTCCAGGGAGACCGGCTGGAGGCCCTTCAGCAAAGAAAGGGAGCTCTCACCAACGCCGGGCTGTAGGTATTCCAGGGCAGAGGCGATATAGATCCAGAAAAGGCCAAGGTCGTTATCGGTCTCCTCAAGAGAAACCCAGGCCATCGGAAACTTGGCATTGGAGGAAGTGGCGCGCCAGTTTGCAAGCAGTGAAGTTTTACCGGATCCGGCCGGAGCAGAAATAAGCAGGAGTTTGGTTTTCAGCCCTTCTTCCACCCTTTCGGTCAATCTGCGTCGGGGCACTAACCCCTGCCTACAGAATGGAAAGTTAAGCTTTGTCTTCAAAAAGAAAGGCGGTGGAGAACCCATGCTACTTTCTCTCCTTTTAATTAAATATACCCTCACCCGGCCCAACTCTAATTCGTTGAGCAATTTAGTGAAAAATACATTCCTTAACAAGTAAAGAATAATGGCTACATTGGCGAGGGGAAAGGCTTATAGAGAAAACCTTTTCTGCTAGAATTTAGTATCTCAACCCTAAATTTAGTTAGAAAGGTTTCCTGTGTGCTTAATTTTACCACTTCACCCCGCCTGTTTCATCTACTGGTGGCTCTGATTGTGGCTTTCTTGCCGGGGGCCGCTATTTCTCATTATACCGATTATCGTGCCTATAAGTTCAAAACCAGCCATCACCGGTTTTATTAAAAATTCGTGTAACGAAAAAATAAAACTCAGAGCTCTTTTTGGAGTGTAGGGAGGATAGGTGTAACAGAATTGGGTAGGAGAAAAACGGGTCTGACGCAAATTTAGTGGTAAAAGAAAATTCGCTGGGTTCTAAACCCTTTAAGGCCGCTTTAAGAGGCCGATTGTATTGTTGAGGAGCGGTTTTTTGAAACCATCCCCTTGTCCGTCACCCGCTCATCAAATTCAGTTTGGGTTTCCAGAATTTGGTCATAGTTTTGCACTACCCACTGCTCAAGCTCACTAACCACTTTACTCAAGGTCTGTCCCATTAAAGTCAATTTATATTCTACTCGTGGTGGCACTTCGGGATAACTGAGCCGTTCAATCACGCCACAACGTTCTAGTTCCCGTAACGTTTGGGTTAGCATTTTTTGAGAGATGCCCTCTACCGAACGGCTTAAACTGCCTGAACGCATCGATCCGGTTTGCAAGCGGCACAAAATTAGTAACGACCATTTCCCGCCGATGACTTCCAAAATATCCCGCGAAGGACATTGGGCTGAAAAAGGATTTGCTTGCACCTGTTCACTCATGTCATTACCTTTGTTTTCTATTTTTAGAAGATTCATCAAGCTTTATGGCTTCCCTTGTCCAATTGTAACCAAAAAGTGCGTACTTTACAACTGGTAACAATTGCGCTACCTTAAAGGAAAGGAGTAATAAGATTACCGTTACTGAACTCAATAAACCCAAAAGGACAATTTACTATTATGTGGAAGAAAACAAGCGTTACCGAGCGATTAAATATACGTTACCCGATTATTCAAGGGCCTTTTGGGGGCGGATTATCTACTCCCCAACTGACCGCCGCCGTTTCTAACGCTGGTGGACTAGGTTCTTATGGCGCACATCATCTCGCTCCTGACCAAATCATTCAAGTTGCCGGTGACATTCGCAAGCTCACCTCAAAACCATTTGCCCTGAATTTGTGGATACCCTTACCCGATGAAGCGGATACTTCGCTTAGTCCCGAATTGTTCGCGGCAAATGTTGCCCGTTTACAACCTTATTACCAAGAACTAGAAATACCTGAGCCAATTATGCCCACTCGCTTTGCCCCGCGCTTTGAAGACCAGATCGATGCGATCTTTGAGGCTAAACCAGCGGTATTCAGTTTTGTTTTTGGAATGCCTAGCAAAGAAGTTTTGAAGGAACTCCACAAACGCAATATAGTTACGATTGGTGCGGCCACTACGGTTGAGGAAGCTCTTGCGCTAGATGAAAGTGGCGTTGATTTAATTGTAGCTTCGGGCAGTGATGCGGGTGGGCATCGCCCTTCCTTTCTTAAACCGGCGCTGGAATCGCTGGTAGGAACATTTTCGCTAGTGCCACAGGTGGTGGATGCCATAAACAAACCAATTATTGCTGCGGGAGGCATCGGGGACGGTCGGGGAATCGTCGCCGCTCTTACTCTAGGGGCAAAAGGCGTGCAACTCGGCTCGGTTTTTCTGGCTTGTGACGAGGCGGGCGCGAGTGAAGCTCACAAGGCAAAGCTAGTTTCGCCTTCGGCCCGCCAAACAATCTTGACGCGCGTTTTTTCAGGTCGTTATGCACGGGGTATTCGCAATAGGTTTGTTGACGAACTGACCCCTTCTGAAGCGGTGTTGCCAGGCTATCCAATTCAAAACTGGTTTACTCAACCGATTCGGCGAACAAGTGCGGCAACAGACCAGACCAACTATCTAGCACTGTGGGCCGGGCAAGCCGCTTCCCTCAGTCGTAGGCAAACCGCTTCAAAATGTTTTGAACGGCTTGTGACCGAAACGGAAGCTGTTATGACAGCCCGCCCTTGACCGGCAGGAACACTGCTAAAGTGTTCTCTAGCCAAAATTAGCATTTAATTTTACTTAACCCAAGCACTAAAGCTTAAAAATTTACAGGAGGTACAACAATATGTTGTGGTTTATTGATCTTGCCCATTCATCCCTAGAATTCTCGGTTAAACACATGGTGCTATCAACAGTAAAGGGTCGTTTCGCTACTTTTAGGGGCAATATCGCCATTGATGAAAGAAATCTAGCTCTTTCTACCGTAAATTTGGAGATTGAAGCTGACAGTATCCAGACCGGAGATGCCGCACGGGATGAACATTTACGCCAGTCAGATTTCTTTGATGTGGTCAGCTATCCGACCATTAACTTTGACAGCACCCAGATTATCCCAGAAGGTGATCAAAATTATCAAGTGGTCGGAAACCTGACCTTGCACGGTATCACCCGCCCTATTAGTTTGCAAGTCAGGGTGGAAGGTAAAATCAAGGACATGAATGGGCGGGAGACCTACATTTTTAACGGGGCGGCAGTCATAAACCGTAAGGACTTCGGGCTAACTTGGCACAAAGTCCTTGAAACTGGCGGGGTTGTAGTCGGTGAACAAGTCAATATTTATTTCAATATTGAAACCCAAACTCCCGCCTTAGTTGTTCAAGCGGGAACTGTTTAAGAGGTTTTTGGATTGCGGTTTTAGAATTTAACTTCGTCGTCAGGGGAAATGAGCAAGTTGGTAAACTCTGTTTTCGGTTCTGTAAAAATTCGCACAACAAGAGCTTTTTAGAACAAATTTGCTTTTGAATCCTTCCACTATGTTTGCATCACGGCAGCATTATTTTTGTTGGTAATCGTGAATTTCTTGAAAATATTTCGTAGTTCGTAAAACTGTCGCCTGAAATGCCACTTCCGGCTGTGGTTATTTACCTCCTGGTTCTTGTAGAGCCGAAATCTAAAGAATTGCCGCTGCTCGTCGAATGCCTGACAAAAGCCATCGGCATTTCTCTCGCGGTTGCGACAGTTTTTAGACAACAGAACAAAAACTCAGTTTTATTGGCACGATTATTTTTAAATCGTTAATGCACTCTGTTTCCATACTAATTCCCTTTTTAGAAACTTCTTTTTGAGCTGATAAAATTTGCTCTTGAAGTCCGCCCGTTTCCAAATCTCTTTGCGCTTATCCTTATGTTGCCGCCTGAAACTAAAAAAGTTGCGCTGCTCGTCATAGGCCTGGCAAAATCGTTCGGCATTTTCTGGATTTTTGAACCCGCGCATCGGTTTATATCGCCCTTTTAGCCCTCGATGATCCTGCTCCAACCGATTATTTCGCCATCTCCCTGTCCGATGCTCCACCTTTTTCCCCAACACTTTTTCAATTGCACTAGGATAACTTACCTCTTTATCGGTAGTAACTTGCTCAGGTTTTTGCCCAGTTGTTTCTACCGCTTGCTCGAAAAAAGCCGTGGTGCTTTCACTATTGCGAACTTCTGAAAGCTTTACATCTACTAATTTGCCGTGGCTGTCAATCGCGCGGTATAAATAATAAAATTTCTTTCTTACTTTCACCAGCGTTTCATCTACTTTCCACCGCAAAGTATTGTGGCCTTTACGCTCATTTTTGAGCTCATCGGTAAGTAGCGGAGCATATTCGGCTTCCCATTCCCTAACCGTTTCGCGGGTGAAATAGAACCCTTTAAGCAAATACATTTCGGCCAGATCCCTGAGCGATAACTTATACCGTAAGCGCCAAAGCACCACCTCAAAGATGATTTCGGTATTAACCTGACGACGGTTAAAGGGTGAGTTGGTACGTTCATTGAAAGTTCGGCGGCAATAATTACAAAAGAAAGTGCGGTAACCTCTGGCAGTAAGTCGGGAGCGATTGGAAATCTGGGTAGAATAACAATGAGGACAACTCATCGAAACAAAAATCCCTCCACTAAAAGTGGATAAAAATTCTACTGATGGAAGGAGATTAACATAACTACAGAAGGCTAGCAAGTCAGTTGGTGGTATATTTGGGGGGTTACTTGACTGTTTCTACCCTTATTTATTGTGACTGCCAGTTACTTTTGTCTGAAATCTGTCGCAATCGGCAAACGCACCTACCAGGTTTGTTATCCTGAAAACTGCGGCGGGGGATTGGTGGCAATGGGGAAAATCTTCCCGGCGGATTACATCACCCCCAAAGAGCGGTGGATGTTTGACAAAATCCGGGAAGAGTTAGCGGAAGGCCGGAAGGTGCTGGTATTTCTGAGGCACACCGGGCAGGGTGGTTTCCTGGTGAAACGGCTAACCTGGTTAATCAAAGAGGAACTGGGGGAGACGGCGGCTTATCTCGATAGCGCAAAGGTCTCGACCAAAACCAGGGAAGCCTGGATTGACCGCGAGGTAATCGGGTGCGGGTGCAAGGTGCTGCTGCTCAATCCCAACACGGTCAAGACTGGCCTGAACAATCTGGTTTGGTTCAGCACGGGGATTTGGTACGAACTGGATTATAATGCCATCACTTACCGGCAGGCTAACGGACGGTTGCATCGGATTGGTCAGACCCAGGAAGTGCGAATACTTTATCCCTACTATGCCAATACTGCCCAGGAGATAGCCGTGACTTTGCTGGCGAAGAAGGTTGGAGCCAGTTTGCAGGTGGATGGACTGGACATGGAAAGTGCGCTGGAAGCGGCAGGGGCAACCGCAGGGGATGGCGGGAACTACCTTTCCGGCCAAATAGCAATGAACATGGGCCGGGCTATTTACCAAATGTTAATCCTCTAAAAAAGAGGCTAAAAGTAGCCGTTTAGATATATAGACCACTACTTTTAGCCTTTGTTGCCTGGAACTTTTGGTGCGCCGTTTGGGTTTTCAAGGCGCAAAACTACCAAATCCAGCTTGTATAAGTTATTATTTGTTAGCAGTGGGATCGTCCCCCCGACTGAAAATTGCGATAACTACAAGAAACGACAAAACGATAATGCCAACTCTAAATCTCGATACCACCAATAAGCTCAACCTCCAGACCCAGGACTTGATAGGCCGGTGTGTGGCCGTGTTGGGTATTAGCGGCTCCGGCAAGACTAACACCGCCGCCGTCCTGGTGGAAGAACTTCTGGCTAGTGGCGTGCCGATGACCATTGTTGACATCGAAGGTGAGTATTGGGGACTGAAAGAAAAGCACGAGGTACTGGTTGCGGGACGCTCTGAACATGCGGATGTTGAATTTGATGCGGCTCATGCTGGTAGCCTGGCGGAACTTTCAGTACAACGTGCCATCCCGATAATTCTCGACCTAAGCGAATACGGGCAGGAGGAGATGTACGAGTTTCTCCTGGCCTATTTCACCCGGCTCTGGGAGGCTTGTTTCGTTCACCGCCAGCCCTACCAGGTGATTCTGGAGGAAGCCCATGAGTTCCTGCCACAAGGCCAACGAACTCCCCTCAAAGAGATACTTACCCGAATTGCGCTCAGGGGCCGCAAGCGTGGGCTTGGCACTATCCTGATGTCGCAGCGTTCGGCTAAGGTAGACAAGGACGTACTTACCCAGGCCAGTCTGCTGTTCCTCCATCGAGTGGTGCATCCTATAGATTTGAAGGTCTATCAGGATATCATCCCCCTTCCAGGCCGGGAGGTGGAAAGCATGGTAGGGGGCTTGCAAACTGGACAGACTATTGCTCTTTACCAGCACCAGGCACAGGTAGTTCAGGTTCGGCTGCGGCATACTTTTCACGCCGGGGCTACTCCGCTCCAGGAAACAGCGGGAGGCCAGCCAGAACTCCGCCGCATAGATACTGCCTTGCTCGATGAGTTAAGGCGGCTTACGGCAGAGAAACCGACGCGGCAGAACGGTGAGGAAACCAAACTTGCCCGCCGGATAGCGGCTCTGGAAGCAGAACTAGAAACCCGCAACCTAACAATCTCTGAACAGGCCGAGGAATTGAAGCGGCTTCGGGCTTCCAATTCGTTGTTGAGCAAGCTTAAATTATCTTTGGACGGGATGCCCACTTCCACTACTGCTATCCTCAGCCCAACCACGCTGGAGGTGCAGGAGGCTCGGATCGGGAAGTTAGTGACTAACGGTGCTACTCTCGGCGAAAAGCAATCGCCTAGTGAAACACGGGCAGGCAAAACAACTAAACCTAATACCAGTCCACCACGCCCGGTTGCGAAAGTAACGGCAGTACCTGTTATCGTTCAACCTGAGCCAGCCAATCAGGGAGAATCGGTACTGTTAGCCCAGGAGGAAAAACGACTGGATATTCTTATTGGCAAGGCCAGGAAAGTACCAAAAACTCAACTGGCGATATTGCATCTATTGGCTCAAACTCCTCAGAAGGCGATGGACAGCCGCAGTATTTCGATTGCGCTCGGTATAAATGCCGCCTATTTGAGCGTGCATCCGCCTCTGAAACTCTTGTCTACCAATTTGGTGACAAGGAAAAAAACTAAGGCTGGCGGCTATCTGTACAGGTCTAATCTGGAGGAAGTAGCCAAAGTGGTGCTGCCCAGGCTCACTCCATCCAACGTTGCCCGGTTGATTCTAGAGCGGTTGGGTTAGCCTAATATTCCAAACCGCATGGCACGTTTGGACGGTGCAACCGGATTTGCATGTAGAATATCGCGTGTATTGTGATAGAATTTGAGTCAGAAACCCAGCATAGAACGGAGACAACGTTGGCAACAGAACAAGATGCGTTTTGGAAGGAAGCTCTTGATACCTATTTCGAGGATGCGATAGCCTTTTTCTTCCCGGTAGTCCACCGGGACATTGATTGGGGCAGAGGCTACGAGTTTCTGGATAAGGAGCTTGAAAAGCTCGTGCGCCGCGTCACGCGGCATCGTATCGCTGGCCTAGCCAGCTAGAACTCGGAAGGTCGTTCTAGGGTCAACCAGCCTACCTGGAGCCGAAAGGCAAAGGGGAAAGTAGCATGCTGGTAAAGCGGTGGAAAGCACCGCAAGACCCGCACAATATGGTTAAGGCTAAACTGTCTGAACCCCAATCCGTAATCGGTGTAATCAAGCACCCACCCTTATAAGGTGTTGTCCTAAGCAAAAATTTTTTAGTTTGTTTTTGCTACTTCCGTAGGACAGGATGATGTGCAATGAGCATATTTAAAGGGATGAGTGGGGAACCTAAGTTGTGCTATTACGTACTATGCTGACGGAACGCGGGATCACCTACGGGGGGCGACTCCTATGGTGACGGAGTTCCAATAGTAGTCAGAGATTGGAATAAACCAATCA
>Ga0209724_1001415_pt1 | contig 21831 bp, 20 predicted proteins | sample grotaG_FD_184143 | JGI IMG/M metagenome (GOLD analysis project Ga0209724, IMG submission 184143) | Glacier valley bacterial and archeal communities from Borup Fiord, Nunavut, Canada, to study Microbial Dark Matter (Phase II) -... | ecosystem: Environmental > Aquatic > Freshwater > Ice > Glacier ...
TTCATCTCCCAGTGATGATTGGCTTTTTGGCTGGGATAAACTGCCGGGAGTCGTGTCGGTCTGGGCCAACCGGCAGGGGCGGGCGTTAGTTTGGCAACGAACTAAGGCAGGGGTGCGCTGTCTGGAAGACCGTTTTAGGCCCTGGCTTTTTGCGGCAAATCTGCTGGACTTGAAAGAACTTGGCTCCAAACTGGTGAACGCTGCCGAGGATAGAACTGGCACCGCCCCCTTTACCTATCAAGAATTGGCTGGCCCTACTGACACCTTGCGCTATCTGCTTTCGGCCCAAGACGGGCAAACACTACGACGAATAATTTTGAAAGCAGCGCAAAAACGATTAGGGTTGGAAATCTCCACTTTTCGCCAATTAGGGGCTGATTACTACAGTGTTGGCTCGGTTGAGCAATATTTGATGGTAAGCGGGCGGGTCTATTTCGGCGAGATGGCCTATTCCGACCTGCACCGCTTGCAATTTGACCTGGAAACCACTGGACTTTCGCCTCAGAAAAGCCGAATTTTTATGGTGGCAGTGCGGGATAGTCAGGGGCTGGAAACCGTGCTGGAAGCCCCCACCGAGGCCGACGAAGGGCGACTAATTACAAAACTTTGCCAACTAATTCGAGAACGTGACCCCGATGTGATTGAAAATCACAATATTTTTGGCTTTGACCTGCCTTTTCTGGAGCGACGGGCCGCTATGCTGGGTGTGCCCCTTCACCTGGGGCGAAAGGACGGGCTGCGTGCGCTGGAACGCTATGAAGCTCCCCCGTCTTACGGACGCGGAAGACAAACCCGCTACACAATCCCCGGACGAGAGTTAATTGATACCCTGGACGCAGTTCGTCGCCACGATTTCTCGGTTCGCGATATGTCCAGGCATGGTCTAAAAGCAGCAGCCCGTTACTTTGGGTTGGCAAGCCCTGACCGTACTTATTTGCCGGGTTCGGAGGTTTTTGCAACCTATCAACATAACCCTGAGCAGGTGCGACAGTACGCCCTGGATGACGTGCTGGAGGTAGATGGCCTGTCGCAGCGTTTGATGGGGGCGGCCTTTGCGCTGGCGGGTATGGCTCCCCGCAGTTACGAACGACTGGCCTCGGCGGGCCCCGCCACTGGGGTACTTGAACCATTAATGGTGCGGGCTTATCGGCGGGCCGGGGTAGGGTTGCCGCGTAATGCTGCGGGAGCGGATGCAGCCCTTGCACCACATCAGGGTGGGGCTACCATTCTTTATTCGGCGGGAGTGGCTCGTCAGGTGGTGAAGGCCGATATAGCCTCAATGTATCCTTCGATTATGCGAACTTTTCAGATTGGGCCGAGTTGTGACTCCCTAAAAGTGTTACTTTATCTGGTAAGTCGCTTAACCGATTTGCGGCTGGAACATAAACGCGAAGCCGCCAGAGCCGAGTCTCAATCTGCCGCCGCCCACCAACATAATGCCCTACAGGCGGCTATGAAGATTGTGGTGAATTCGGCTTATGGTTATATGGCGGCGGGTCAGATGGCTCTTTTTGCTGACCGAAAGGCGGCGGACGAAGTTACTCGGCTAGGTCGGGAAATTCTGGGGAAGGTGGTAGACAGGTTACGGGAGCGAGGGTTGGTGTTGCTCGAAGCTGACACTGACGGAGTTTTCTTTGGCGTGCCGGAAAGCTGGACAGAAAACCACGAACGCGAATGTGTCAGGGACATTGCCGCCACTTTGCCGAAGGGCCTAAAGCTGGAATACGAGGGGCGTTATCAGGCTATGCTCAGCCACGAAGTCAAAAACTATGCCTTGCTCAGCTATGATGGTCAGCTTATTTTGCGGGGTAACTCCTTCCATTCCAGCCGGAGCGAGTCTTTTGGCGAGGACTTCTTGAAAGTGGCTTTGCGCTGCACCCTTCTGGGCAACATTGTGGGGGTGTACCAGGCGTATCTGGATACGGTAGCAAGTTTACGGCAGCGGCGTTTTAGCCTGAGTCAGGTTGCCAGAGAGGTAAGGCTAATGAAAAGTCATGAGGATTATGCTGATTCACGCAAACGGCGGCGCGAAGCTCCTTACGAAGCCCTTCTCATAGCGGGGCGTACTAACTGGCGGGTGGGAGAGCGGATTCGTTTCTATCGGGCGGCGGATGGGCGGGAAATATGGTTGCCGAATGTGGCGGAGAGCGAGTTTTCGCGGTCTGGGGATTCACACCCTACTGAAACAAAAATTGGAGTATTACCAAAATACGATGTAGAGCATTATTTGAACGTCTTTCAAACCACCTATGTCTCGCGCCTCAAGAAAGCCTTCGCCCCGGAAGATTTTGAGCAACTTTTCCGCTTATCGGGACAGGCAGGACTTTTCGACCAGCCTATCGCCAACGTCCAACCCCTGTGGATTCGAGCCGAGTAGCTAATAGGCTAAGGTGTTATTTATTTTGAATTGAACCACCAAACACTAAGACACCAAGATTTTTCAAGTTTTCTTTATGTCCTTTATAGTGAATATTTTTAGTTGAAATAGCTCAATACTAAAGAACTAGCTACCTGCCTAATAAATGAAGAATTAGGTGCAGATTTTTACCAGTTAGTTCCTTAGCCTTCTATCGGGCAGCCTGGGTCAGTGCCCCATTCCTCCCAGGAGGCATCATAAAGAGCCAAATCGTTATAGCCAGCCAGAAATAAGCCAAATAAACCTAGCGAGGCGGAAATTCCCACACCGCAATAGGTAATAATGCGTTGTTCCGGGTACAAACCCGCCGCTTCAACCTTTTGGCGGATTAGTTGAGGTGCGAGGTAAGTCCAATTTTGTTGGTCAAGAAAGGTCGGCGAGGCATGTAGATTAACCGCGCCGGGAATATGACCAGCCCGCATCTGTCCGCGTCCACCTATCTCAATAGTTTGAGCATTCTCGTCGAGATACAGGCTACCAGATGGAGTCCAGACCGCTTTTCCCCGATATTGCTCCGGCGGGCGGGTATCTACCAATCTTGTAGATGTATTTTTTTGCTCAAGGCTTTCGATTATCTCAGCCTGAGTAGCCAACAAGCGGGCCTGGGGGCTGGGAGTAAACTGGACATTTGGAAGGTCAGGAGGGCGGTACTCACCCTTAGTGACGGGCTTGTCCTCCGTCAGCCAGCTATCCCAACCCCCATCTAGCACCACTACCTTTTCATGCCCATAATAGCGCAAAGCCCACCACAATCGGGCCGCCCCCGAATAGTCGCTATCGGCATAGGCCACTACCAGCGTTTCGTCGCCAATACCCACCCCCTGCATTACCTCGGCAAGCTGCTCAGGCGGCAAGATAAGGTCTCGCACTCCCCGCTCATCCGTCCAGCCTAAATCTAGCTGCCAATCCAGATGAACCGCCCCTGAAATATGACCTTGACGATATAACTCCCGGCTGGAAGTGCCATCACCCCGCCAACGCGCATCCAATATCCGCAGTTGAGGGTCTTTCTGACCAAACAGCCAGCTAGTTGTTACTAACGGCGAAGATAAACCTTCCAATCTTAAATTTCCTTTTCTAGAAGACTAGGGTTTTTTGTCGCATTGTCCTTGCCAGTGCATATACCACCCCGCTATAATAGGGCGATAAATCAACTTAGCGGAGAAATCTATGATTGTCAATTGGGGCTGGTTAATCGAGGGGAAATTAGCGGGCAGTGCCTTGCCGGGTGGAGCCGGACGCGAGGAGGAAGACCTGCTTTTTCTGCAACAACAGGGCATCCGGGCCATCGTTTCGTTGTGTGAACGCACCCCCCAACCAGAATTGTTGCAAAAATACCAGATGTTGCACAAACATATTCCGATTGAGGATTTTTCGTCGCCAACCCTCGAACAAATCGAAAAGGCCGTCCACTTTATTGAGAAACGAATAGTCCACGCTGAACCTGTGCTACTTCATTGTCGGGCTGGATATGGGCGGACAGGTACACTATTAGCCTGTTATCTGGTGTATCGGGGTATGAGTGCATCTCAGGCAATTGCGGAAGTACGGCGGGCGCGTCCCGGTTCACTTGAGGTAAAAAGTCAGGAGCGGGCGGTCTACGAATATGCCCGATACCTCCACGTCAAGGCCCCACAAGAGGAAATATGACCTACCGCCACCAACGTTTTTTAGCGGGCGGGTTATTTTGAAGGTGTTGCAAATTCTCGCGCATCAGTCGAAGATTTTCGTGCTGCAACTCCAAAATCTCAACCTCCTGTTTCAGAATTTGAAGCTGGGTATCGAGTAGCCCTACCTGGCGTTGGTCTTCCAGCCGTTGCGCCTGTAAACGATTTATTTGTTTTAGTAAATCGGTTTTACCTTTAGCCCGTAAAGCTTGTTCTGGGGAAATTAGCGGACGAACTTCGGCTACGAGGCTATATTTAGCGGGACTATCTTCTACCGCTACATTTCCCTGCACCTGATAAGTCTTGATTGCGTCTAAACTTTTTTTGCTAATCTGGGTGAAACGCCCATGACCGAGGGTATCAAGCGCGCCCCGCTCCACTAGAGCCATAACCATGCTGATAGTTACACTGAGGAATTGAGCGGCTTCTTTAAGATTTAACCAGTCCTGAATAGCTCCAACTGTATTTTCAGTTTCGTTTACCGGCATAGCCCTTCTCCTGAATATTGCTAAGAAAAGCCCCTAAGTAAACCCTGTTAAATTATTTATATTATTTTATCAAGCTGAACATTACGAGAACATTACGAAACACAATTTCAGGTAAATTTGACCTAACCCCCTTCCCGGAAGGATGAAGGATGAGGAATGAATAGCAAAAAGCAGGGCGACCTGATGGAAATTAACAAAAAAATTCGTAAAAGGGCAGGAATTAGATTGCGCGGGACTGAAGCCGCCGCGCTAAGAGAGCCTATGTTTTTAACAGCTCGACTTAACCTGAAAATAAACCCGAATGGTTATTATATAGGCTCTTTTTACCCCTTCGGGGCACAGGCGCCCGGTGATTTATTGCCGGGCCAACCCAAGCTAATTACGGATGTAATTGTTAAAGTTCATCAGGCCATTCCTACTTTTTTATTCTGACTCCTGACTCCTTAATTCTGACTCCTTCATCCTTTTATTTCGGCTTTTTCCTCGGCAATCAGCTTTTCCTTGCGTTCAATCCCCCAGCGATAGCCGCCCAGGTGTCCATCTTGGCGCAAAACCCGGTGACAGGGTATCACCAACGCCACCGGATTGGTCGCACAGGCCCGCGCCACCGCCCGAACCGCCGTTGGTTGCCCGATAGCTTTAGCCACCTGAGCATAGCTACGAGTCTCGCCATAGGGGATAGCCCGAAGTTTATCCCAGACCTGCCACTGGAAGGTAGTAGCTTTTACGTCTAGCGGCAATTCGGGGGAAGCCTTGTGCCCTTCGATATAACCCAAAATTTTGTTAACCCATTGGGCTTGTCCGCTATCGTTGCGGCTGATTTCAGCCTGGGGATATTCCTTATGTAAAGTAGCCTCAAGCGTATTAATATCATCACCCAAACTGACAAAACAAACCCCTCTTTCGGTAGCGGCTACCAACAGTTGCCCCAACGAGCAATGAACTACAGCATAGCTAATCTTTGCGCCTTTGCCGCCCTGTCCATAGGTGGCGGGGGTCATACCGAGTTGGGCCGGGGCACGTTCGTAAAGACGGCTGCTGGAGCTATAGCCCGCCTCATATAAAGCAGTAGTCACGTTGTCACCTTCTTTCAAATTGGTTTTCAAACGGCTAAGGCGTTGGGCTTCGGCGTATTGGCGGGGCGAAATCCCCATAACCCGCTTGAAACTCCGCTGTAAATGGTAGTGGCTAACATTTAATTGCTGCCCTAATTCTTCCAGAGTCAGGGGTGCATCCAGGTTTTCTTCAATATAACGGCGGGCTTTTTCTACCATTTCTGCCAGTGGCCCAACATCCTCGCGGGGCTGGCAACGCATGCAGGCTCTAAACCCGGCTTTTTCGGCCTCATCAGGTTGTGGGAAGAACTGGACATTCTCGCGCTTAGGCCGCCGGGACGGGCAAGATGGACGGCAGTAAATCCCAGTGGTTCGCACTGCAAACACAAAAGTGCCATCGGCGGTGCTGTCGCGGTTCTCTACTGCTTCCCAAAACTTTAAATCCAGCATATTTTTGTCCTCTTTATTCGCTATTTTCTACTATCTCGCTGGTTTAATATTAGCCTATTACAGCTTTCGCTACTATCCGATTCTTGCGCTCAAATTCAGTGTAATACTTTTGGCAAGTTAGTGTGTATGTTATACTCGTTTTGAGTAGGACAGGCCAGAAGTAATCAAACTTACCGTAGGGACACGGTGCACCGTGTCCTTTGGAAAAATTTAACGCAGGACACGATACATCGTGTCCCTACAAAGGGGTTTAAGGGTCATTTTGTTAAAAAACATAAAACCCACCCCTACAATTTAACAGAACTCGCTTTATATAAGGGTTTAGAAACTGGATACACACGAGACAAAGGTCCAAGAACCAGCCCGACTAATCGGTAACACTGGCGATGTTTACGAGTTTATGCTAGGGTCGGTCAGTTTAGGGCGGGCGGATGATAACCAGATTGTGCTGGATAGCCGCAAAGCCTCACGCCGTCATGCCCTGATTTATTTCAGAGCCGGGGAATATTTCATTGAGGATTTGAAAAGTAAAAACGGCACCTGGGTCAACGGTGAAAAGCTGGTGGATAGCCGGATTTTGCGGGATGGCGACAGGTTCAAAATCGGCGAGCTGGAATTTACCTTTGACCTTTCCGCCAATAACGACTTCACCGAAACCGCCAGCACTTTTACTGCGGCCCTTCCCCCTAAAATTTCCCCTTTGCAAATTGACTTCGAGGCGATGCAGGTCAGGTTAAATGGGCAATTACTTGCTCCACCCTTATCGCCCCTCGAATGGAAACTACTGGTTTTGCTTTATCAACAACAAAACAAGGTTTGTAGCCGCGATAAAATTTTCGAGACCCTGTACAACGCCGTTGATATGAGCGATATTCCTCTGGATACTGCCCTGGAAACACTGGTCTCGCGCCTACGCAAACGCCTGGAAATGACCGACCCCAACCGCCTCCCCTACATCCGCGCCGTAAGAGGCACAGGCTACCGTCTGGAAATCTAACTCACCCACATAAACTGCAAGCTAACTGCAAGCTAACTGCAAGGTATCTTTCCCCAACCTGGCGTAAATTAGTATTACCGTTAATTATTCTTTATTCACAGAGTTCTTAAAACTCTGAAAGGAGTGTATCCAGGATGTTTAAGTCAGTTAAAGGGTTTTCAGTGTTAGCGATTCTAGCATTATTAGCGATTACGCTGGTGGCTTGCGGCGAGAATACCGCCACTTCCGCCCCGGCAGCAGCGACTACCGCCAGTGGTTCGGCAGCTACTACCACCGCCGGGACTTCTTCAAATGCGAATTTCTTTGTATTAAGTGGAGCTACCTCCGCCCCTGTGCCAGACGCGCTGAAAACCGCCCTTAGTACCTACCAAACCCAATATCCGGGCAGCACGGCCCAAGCCTTCAAGATCTCTGATGCGTCAGCCAAAGTAAAAGACTCGTTGGCGGCGGCTTTCACCAAAGAAGGCTGGGCTAACGTTACGCCTAACGTGCCGGACGCTGGTGGTGGTTTCGGTTTAGCCTTTACAAAGGCCAACAAAGGCGCGGCAGTAGTCGCTTTCCCTGGCGTGATGGCGGGTTTGGGCCAAAATGAACTCATCTACATCGTGTTTTTGCCCCAGTAGTTTTTGCTGGCACAACCGACGGGGACCCAACTCCGTCGGTCTATCCAAAAATAGTTTTATTAAATTCAAAATTCAAACTAAAGTTCAGGAGTAGTATAAAATGAGTAATCTAAAGGGTATGGTTCTGGTTGGTTCTGGCTTACTGTTGGTAGTGATTGGTTTTATCACCTTTTTCACGGTAAGCAGTAGTGGGGCGGGGTCGGCGGCTGCCAGCGTCGGGATAAATCTAGGAGCGACTTTAATGCTGCCTTCGATAATCTGTTGGGCGACTGGTGGCGGTTTGACCTTGTGGGGGGCATTATTGCTGATGCAGGGTGGCGCACGCAAGGGTGATTTGCAGCAAATTGCCGCCGCCGGGATTGAAACTGGCGCGGTTATCACCTATGTTGACCGCAACTATTCTTTGTTGCTAAACAATCGCCCGATTTACTCGATTGTGGAGTATCGTTACCGTTGCCGCCGCCGGGATTGAAACTGGCGCGGTTATCACCTATGTTGACCGCAACTATTCTTTGTTGCTAAACAATCGCCCGATTTACTCGATTGTGGAGTATCGTTACCGCGACGGGATGGGCCGCGAATTTGTAAATCGGGCCGATAATGTAAAAACTGACCTGGTAATTCGGAATAACTGGCAGGTTGGTAGCCCAATCAAAGTGCGTTACCTTCCCGCCAACCCCACCAAAAGCGGTATTATGTTTGCGGAAGTCTAGCGGGCTACGGCCCGCTTTTTTTATTCCCCTGACTACACCAGGCGGTAGTCCTATTTGAAAAATGTGACCTATATCCTAGTTTTTTTTACCCCGAAAGTCCTACCCCTTCCTATAGTCAAAAACGCCCTTATTTGTTAATCTTATACCAACAGCCTTTGGGTATTATGCTCAGTAGTAAGATGCCAACCTACTCCAATCTTAACCCGCATCTTTCGTATCTCATCCCTACTAACGTCAACCGTCAACCTAAATTAATTTAATACCTGAAATTATATTAAGCATGAGCCAAATTATGTGCTGGAGATTGCCATGACCATTCTGATTCAAGATAAAAGCTATCATCCCTATTTGCCTGGGTGGAAATTGGCACGCCTTTCTATTCCCGAACTTATGCAGCAAAATCCAGCTGACTCCATTTTTGGGGTGCTGGTCTCACGCGAGCAAGGTCAATCGTTAATCTGGGCACTGGAGGACGAAATTGGACAGTTGCCAGAGCGCACCTTGATTGGCATAGACCTGGCGGGGGTTTCCAGTATGGATATCGAAACCTGGCAGAATATCGGCCCAAATCTGTGCGAACGAATTACGTTAGGGGAGCTCGGCTACGATAAACGGCTGGAATATTTAGTGGGCGAAAGTAGCTGGCTGGCGAACGACCTGCAATGGGCCTTTGAACGAGCCGCCAATAACGACCCCAACAAAACCTCCAATAAAGCGGCGATTGTGCCCGCCACCGAAAAGGGCTATTGCGGCCTATTAGCCCCGATTTATGCCGATGCCCTGGAAATGGTAAACATGCACGGCAGCCTGAGCAGCCTTGAGTTGTATTCCCGGCTGCAACGCCACTATAACCTCGCCCCCGCCCACGCGGACCGTTGTATGTTCGTATTAAACCAATTGGGGCTGCTCTATCGCTACAGTGCCATCTCCCGCCCCGAATTTTCCTACGACCTCGGAGCGCGGGGTTATGCCCTGAACGTGCCGGAAGAAGCTTTCCGCAACACCCCCGAATAGGGATAAAAGCAATATTCATTCGTTGGGGCGGTTCGCCTGTCCCTCCTGTACTCAGGGGGATGAACCGCCCTTTTTGATTCATCACAAACTGATAACTCGCAGATAACATCAAACTGCCGAAAAAGGTTACGCTATGTTGTGTTATATTATTTGATGTCGGTTTTGATGTTTCTATCAGAAAGATTAGAATGAGTAACAACAAGGTTTTGCGGTTGCCGAAGGTCGGGGAGTCCGCCCCGGATTTTGAGCTACCAGCCATTGACGGGAGTCGGGTAAAGCTGTCAGAATATCCCAGACCAACCCATATCACCTTCCTGCGTCATCTGGCCTGAGTATTTTGAGCAGAATATCTGGTGCAGTTGCATCAGCCGTCGGTATTAAAACAGTTCGAGCAACTGGACGCGCGAATAGTGATTATTTCGTTTGCCCCCTTAGAGCGGCTGCGTAGCTGGCCGGACTACTGGCGCGAAACCTTTTATTTCCCATCACTGCAACCAAATCAAATAGCTGAGGCCCAAGACCCTTTGCGGCGTTCTATCTTTCTAGCTGACCCAACCCTGAGCGCGTATCGAGCTTATGGGTTAGGTCGCTATTCGGCGGTAACGGTGTATGGCCCGCAGATTTTGTGGCAGTACGCCAAGTGGGCGATGCAGGGGAAAAAGATAAAAAGACCTACCGAAGACCCTTTGCAACGCGGCGGCGACTTCGTGGTAGGGCGGGACGGGCGTATTAAGTTGGCGCATACCGGGCGTGACCAATCCGAACGCCCCTCGGTAGAAATTATCCTGAACGCCCTGGATAAATAAAGTGGGATTTTTAATTGGTAAAGGCTATCTTGAGATTCTGGGTTAAATCTTCCAGCTCCCGCACGTTAGCCGAAATCAGACTGCTCCCGGCGGCATTTTGACGGGCGACTGTGCCAATATCTGATAGGGTTTGCGTGACCTGCTTGGTAGCGTTACGTTGCTGATTGGTGGAAAGTTCAATCATCTCCATCGTATTACGCATCTGGCCCATTTCGCTGGCGATACTCGATACCTCCACTGCCGCCCGCTCCACCACCAGTACCAAATCGCCGATAACCGTACCACTTTCCCGGGCGACAGTCAGAGCCTTATTAGCATGCTGTTTGCCCTTCTCGGCGGTTGACAAGCATTGACTAAGAGCCTCCTCTACTCGGTCTACGATAGTATTTACCTCACCCGTAGCTTTGCGACTACGATCCGCCAGATTTTTAACTTCCTGAGCTACTACCCCAAAGCGCGCTCCCGCCTCATCCGCTCCGGCGGCCTCAATTGCGGCATTGAGCGATAAGAGATGAGTTTCGTCGGCGATATTATCTATCAATTCCAGAATAGTTTGAATATCTTTAGTATAAATCGCCAAAGCACCCAGTCGCTCTAAAAGCTGCTGGTAAATTACCGTCACTTGCTGGTTAAAGCTGATGGTTTGCGCCATTGCCATCAAACCGCGTTCGCCATTGTTTACGGCCTCCGTAGTGGTATTCTCGACCTGCTGGGTCGAATGTAACACCCGTTGGGTTGCCTCATTTACCTCCCCGGAGTTCCCGGCAATACTGGCAGCGGTATGGCTCAGCTCCTCCAGGGTAGCCATAATCTCGGAAATTGCGGCGGCTTGTTCCTGCGACCCGGTAGCCTGTTGGGACGAGGTAGTGGCTAACTCGCTGGAAATTTCCTGAATATAGACGCTAACTTGCTCCCCCGCCTCTTGTCTTTTTTCCAGATTTTTGTTATTTTCCAGAAGTTGGCGGGCGGCTTCGATGGCCTTACTACTGGTGGACTTTAAATCGCTATAAAAAAACAGGATAATTGCGGGCGAGATTAAAAACAACACCATCCAGGAGGTGTAAGTGGTGAAAGTGCTATTAGAGGCGGCAGGTGGCACATAGCTAAAAAATTCCTGAAGGATAAAAACAGCGGTGTAGGATAAAAAACCAAATCCTAAAACCAGAATAGCTGCAACCCGCCCCAGCAAAATAGCTGCCAGCATCATAAACCAGAAGAAATTAGCCGGAACCGGAGTTTTAGAGCCATACAAGAATATTGTTATGGCTAGAATCAAACTCCCCGCCACGATTAATATGATACAACTAAGGTCGAAATGTTTATTCTGGAGTGACCGTAGCATCGCATATACCACTAACACCGCCGCACCAATTAATAATAAAGTAAGACTGAGGCCATTGAAACTAAGCACACTCAAAATTATACCCGCGATTAAGGTTGGTACACCCAGAACCAAAATTAGCCGACTCATGACCGCTACGATTTGGCGGCGGCGTTTATCAATAGTATCAAGGTCATTCAAAACGGCAGCGTCAACCGAACGGACTGGTTTAGTGTTTACCAACTGAGTAATATAATTCTTCATAACTTCCCATTACCTTTGTTTAAGCCTGTGAATGGTCTTCGCGGGTGAAAGTGACCGCCCATACCCTGGCAGCCCCAGCTTCCTTTAAGGCCCGCGCACAATCATTCAGAGTTGCGCCTGTAGTGCAAACATCGTCAACCAGTAAAATTGTTAAACCTGCTAGCGACGAACCTTTCCAGGCAAAAGCGTTTTGAACATTATCCTGACGGGCGGTTAAGCCCAAACCTACCTGACTACGGGTCTGACGGTCTCGCACTAAACTGTTTTCCCATAGTTTCAGGCCAAGCTGCCGACTAAGCCCTGCCGCCAACAACCCGGCCTGATTATAGCCGCGCGTCCGAAGGTGGTTAGTATGGAGCGGAACCGCCACGATAGCCTCAGCCTTCCCTAATCCCGAACGACTAACCACCGTAGCCATTTCCTGGGCCAGAATGTTAGCCAGACTTGAAACACCCTTATATTTTAGCTTCAAGACTCCTTGCCGCGCACTATCCCGGTGGTAGGCCACACTCCGAATCTTGTCAACCCAAAGGCTAGGACGCTGGCAAACGGTACTCTGGCAGATTTTCGAGTTAGCTAAAGGCTTACCACAAATCTGACAAAGCGGTTCAGGCAGGAGTGGCAGTTTCAGGCGACATTCCCCATGCAACCAGCTTCCAGTTTTATAACAAACCAGACAACGCGCTGGGAAGAAAATATCTGCCAATGCCTCCAGAGGGGCGGGCAAAGCCATTGCAAGAAAAGGTGACTTCATCGGCGTATTTTAAGTTTAACCCTGGCGATTTATAAAAAATTCAGTAGATATTATTTACGGGCGGTTTTAATTGGGTTATAAGGTTGACCACTAACTTCATCCTGCCATTCTAGCAAATCACCCACGATTGTGCCACTTTTTTGGGCGGTGTGGGCGGGCAGTTCAACCACATAATGGGCTTTACCGACAATTTTGCTGACGCGCCAGGGCCTCATATTGGGGTAAATATAGACAATCTGCTGGTTTTTATCCACAAACAGGACATCTATCGGGATACGCATAAAAAAACAGTGGACGCTATTGTTGGGGATAATTATCATGCCCGCCCCCTCAGGCAGATTTTTGCGCCCCATCAGCCCTATAAAACGTTTCCAGTAAGTGTTGGCTAGTTCGATATTTTCAATAAGCTTAACGGAACGCGTTTTATTAACAAGCTTCATAGTGACCATTTCTATAAAAAAAGCCCGGTTGGCCTTGCAAAAATGCCAAACCGGGCCTAATTTCTAACTCAGCCGCCCCAACCGAAAGATTTTGCTACGGTCGGCACTACCGGGCCTAAAATTACAATATAAATCGTGGGGAAGATAAGAAACACCATCGGGAAAAGCATCTTAATTGGAGCTTGGTGGGCCAATTCTTCCGCCATCTGCCGACGACGAATCCGCATCTGGTCAGCCTGAATTCGCAAAACTTTGGTCATACTAACGCCCAACTGGTCGGCTTGTACAATCGAAGCCACGAATATGTTTAGCTCCGGCACATCACAACGGGCTGCCATCTCACGCATAGCCTCGCGGCGGGGTTTACCGACCCGTTGCTCACTAAGCATCCGCTTGAATTCACGCGCTAAATCGTGATCCCACTTGTCAGTAACACGGCTCAAGGCTTGATCGAAACCAAGCCCAGCTTCTACGCTGATGGTTAACAGGTCAATCGCGTCAGGCAGAGCCCGTAGTACACCTTTTTTGCGCTTTTTCATTTTGCCGCCAAGCCACATCGCGGGCAGCAAATAACCCACCATAAAGAAAAGAGGTGCGCCAATTATAATATAGCTGGTAGGGAACTTACCCAAAAACAGTAAGCCAGTTACCATACCACCTACAATAACGGCCGCCAGCAAGCGTATTCCTAAAAATTCGCCAACGGTCAGGTTATTGGGATTCCCGGCAACCGACAGATTTTTTCGGAGACGCTCCTGAGATTTGGCGGGGGTAAATGAACCTACAATTTTTGAGAAGAAGTTAATCAGGGGCTTTAGAATACGATCGCTAAAAGGTTGTTCGAGTTCCAGCGTTTCAAGACTAACTGGATTTTCCATGTATTCCGCCAGCCGTTGCTCTACAAGGTCAGGTTTATTCCGACGATTAAGCATAAAGGTTACGCCGATGCCTAACCCGACTGCTGCCGCCACTATTAACAAAATTGGTAGAATTGCCATACTTTACACCTTATTAGACATCTATATCAACAATCTTCATTATGGCGAAAAAGCCCGCAACAATCAACAGTACACCGCAAATTGGCATACAAATCCAGGGCCACACAAACATTCTGGTAAGATAGTCGGGACTAATCAAGAAAAGTACCATAGCCAGAGCGATTGGCAGCCCGCTTATGATATAGCCAGCATATTTCTGCTGGGCGGTAAGCACCCTGATTTCACCTTTGATACGCACTCGCTCCCGGATAGTATGACCAATATTATCCAGAATTTGGGAAAGATTACCACCGACTTCCATCTGAATACCAATAGCCGTTACTAACAAATCAAGGTCATCGCTAGGTACGCGCCTAATCATATTAGCCAGAGCTTCACGGGTGCTGATACCAAGACCAACCTCACGAGTTACCCGGCGGAATTCATCGCAGATTGGGGCGGGGGCTTCGCGTGAAATAAGCTCCATAGATTGCAACAAGCTATAACCAGAGCGCAAAGAGTTGGACATCAGGGTAATCGTATCGCCCAACTGGTCATTAAAGTTTTTGATGCGTTTATTGGCGGTACGTTTAATAAGAAAGTCTGGCACATAAAAACCTACCACCGCTACCAGAATCCCCACTACTATCGCAAATGGCCCAAAACCTCGGCCTAACCACGAACCTAAAAAAAAGGCAAAACCCCCACTGCCTATTTTTGCGCCGATAAATTCGGTGACAGTAAGTTTGAGGTCAGCCCTGGCAAGGTTACGTTGAATAGTAGTAGCAAAGCCCCGACCTGCCAGGGCTTTATCAATCCGTTCGGTGACAATCGCTCTGGTAGCAGAGGGCGTAGCATTGACAGTGGTTTCAGTTTCGCCGGTGTCAGGGTTTACAAACTCGTTTATGCGGTCTTCCAGGCTTTGTTTGCCCCGCCCCCGCAGAACCAGGGCCGCTACTATTAAAATTACGGCTACAACGCCAACCCCTATGGCTATTAAAACGATTGGTGACATAATAATTGCTCCCGAACCCTAGAAAGCCCGTAACTGATTTGCCGACCCAAAGGTATCCGACGGCAAGAAGATATGATGAGTTTCAAATTGCTCGATAAATTTGGGTACTACCCCGGTAGGTTTGAGAGAGCCCACCACTTTTTTGTTTTCATCAATACCCGTTTGTTCAAAGCGGAAAATTTCCTGCATCCGAACAATATCGCCTTCCATCCCATCTACCTCGGCAATACTTACCACTCGGCGGCTACCATCCTGCATACGAGATTGCTGGACAATTACGTTTACGGCGTTGGCAACCTGATCCCGAATAGCCCTGATTGGCAAATCCATCCCGGCCATCATACACATTGTTTCAATACGACTTAAGGCATCTTTGGGGCTATTGGCGTGCAAGGTGGTCAACGAACCGTCATGACCAGTGTTCATGGCCTGTAACATGTCCAATGTCTCTCCACCGCGACACTCCCCTACTACTATACGTTCGGGGCGCATCCGAAGACAGTTAATTACCAAATCTCTAATACTAACCTCACCCTTACCTTCGATGTTAGCCGATTTGGACTCCAGTGTAATCACATGTTCCTGCCGTAGTTGAAGCTCGGCGGCATTTTCAACGGTGATAATTCGCTCATCATCAGGAATAAAACCCGACAACACGTTTAGCAGGGTGGTTTTACCAGAACCAGTACCGCCCGCCACCACAATATTCAAGCGACCTTTAACGCATGCTTCCAGGAAGGTAGCGGTTTGACGTGACATTGAGCCAAAGCGAATCAGGTCATCAATGGTCAAAGGTTTCTTGTTAAACTTTCGGATGGTTACTACCGGGCCAACCAGCGAAATCGGCGGAATAACCACGTTCACGCGGCTACCATCTGGTAGGCGGGCATCCACCATTGGGGAGCTTTCATCTACGCGCCGACCTAGCGGTGACACAATACGATCAATAATCCGCATTACGTGCTGGTCGTTCTGGAAGGTAACATCAGTTTTTATCAGTTTACCTTTTTTCTCAATAAAGACCTGCTTTGGCCCATTAATCATAATTTCACTGATGGTATCATCACCCAACAGGGCTTGAATAGGGCCAAATCCCAAAATTTCGGCCAGAATTGCATCCAACAAGGTGCCTTTTTCTTGCCGGGTTAGCGGCATAGACTCGGTAGCCAAAACCTCGTTAAAAATGTCTTCGGTAATACTTTTAACCTGTCGTTCGTCGCCGCTACTAATTTGTTTGCGCTCTATTTCGGCGACTAATTTTTCCTGAACTTTTTGCTTGAATTCGTAAAGGATTTTCTCCTGTTTACTCATTGGTACTTCGTTGCGGTCACGCTGATTAGTCATCGGGCGATCTTCTGCTGCGGCGGCCCGTTCCTTAATAGCGGTTAAGCCGCCAGGAACTGCCGGGGTATTATTAGCAGGAGTGCCCGCCGCATTTTTCTCATTACCAGGGTCAGATGTACCAATTCTTCTTAATAACAATTTACCACCTCACACCATTTATACTACAGAATCCTGGATATAAACCCAAAAAACTCAGGTTTTTGTTATCCAAAACGCGAAGACCACTAGATTATTTTCGCCCACCAAACAGGCTAAAGATGCCCGACTTTTTAGTTCCCTTGCCATTGCCGTTAGTCGCGCCAGCTTTTGCTCCGGCTTTGCCTTCCCGCAGGTTAAGCGTGCCGTCAATTACGCGGTGGGCCAGAGCCTCAATTCCCTTCGAGAAAGGGTTGCCAGGGTCGTCCATTACCAGGGGCGTACCCTGATTGATAGACAAAGTGACCGCGACCCCACTGCTAGGAATAGTGGCAGCGATAGGGTGCTGGATAGTTGATTCGATACTTTCCACTTTCAGGCCGTGTTTGGCATCGGCCCGATTTAGTACCAGCACAATTTTATCACGGGAATATTCCAGTATTTCGGCTACTTCCAGGAACAGACGGATATCTTTAATCGAGGGCATTTCCAACGTCATAATGGTCAGAATAATATCGCTGGCATCCAGAATGGCAAGCTGGGTTTCTTCTTTTAACGATGGAAAGGTATCCACAAAGATAAAGTCAAAATTGCGCCGTAATTCCTGCAATATTTTAGTAAGTTCTTCGGCCTGAATAAGTTCGGCCTGGTCAGGCTTGGGGGGAGCAAGGAGAATTTTAACATCGCTACTATGGGACATCATTACATCCTGTAGCAGTTGGGCATCAAGCTGTCCGGCCCGTCCGTGCAAATCGCCGATAGTTTTAGCGGGACGCACGTTCATCATCATACTGACATCGCCAAAGAAAAGGCTGCCATCTACCAGGGCCACCCTTTTTTTACTGATTTGTTTTACCGATACCGCCAGATTAGTAATAATTACCGAGCGACCTACCCCCCCTTTGGGGCTGAATACACTAATAATCTGGCCCAGTTCTTCCGAACCACCGCCATCGGCACTTGGTACACCTGAAGTTGGGTAGGGCGAAACAGGCGCGAAGCGACGTTTGCTGGCTTCGCTGGCATAGACGTGCCGGATACTGCTGATTAATTCATCGCCACTAAAGGGCTTGACCAGAAATTCGCTGGCTCCGGCCCGCATTGCCCGCCGAAGATAATCCTGCTCGCCCTGCACCGACATCATTATTACTGCTACATTCGGGATAGTCTGGCGGATTCTTTCGGTAGCGGTAATACCATCCATGTCGGGCATATTAATGTCCATCAGGATGATGTCCGGCAGAAGTTTTTTAGCGGTCTCAATACCATCTAAACCGCTGGTCGCCGACCCAACAACTTCAATGTCTTTTTCAAAGTAAAGTAAGTTAATCAGATTGTTTCGAGTCTCAACAATATCATCAACTACCAACAGACGAATTTTCTGCTGCGGGTCTGTCATATAAGTTATCCTTGCTAACTGAGAATTTATCGGCTGCCGCGTCAAGTGCAGCGATTATCTACCAACTTACTTAATAATTGTTTGCCAAAGCGGGTGCTATGTTAACATTTTAACAATTCAACCTTACGATAACCATAACAACCCAAAGCCATGCTTAATATCAAGCAAGGCAAAAATCTGGCACTTTGCTCCTTGTAGAAAATTTTAACATTTTTACCAGTAGCATGCAATAGATTTGCTTTGCGGTGGGCTAGGATATATCGGCTAGTTTTAGGAACTTAACCAGGAAAGATGAAGGTCGAAAAATTTCCGCCTTCATCTTAGCCTTTCCGGTTAAATTTTTAAGCTATACTCGTCATTTTATTTGAGTGGCAAATACCGCTTCGGGTATCGGCAAGCCATAATCCCTTACCAGAGTTCGGAAGGTCACACCACTGGTTTTATCAATGGTAACTGCCGGGTCTTGCGGGTTGGCAGTATCCTGGGGACGAGCCCGCAGGGTGAAGTGTACCACCGGGATTTGGGCTAAAACAGTCCGATCAGCACTAAATTCCGGCTGCAATTTTGGCAGGGCACCGTTAACGCCTACTAAAGCCGATACTCCCAGAGTAGTGCGAACCTCACGGGTAAACTTCAGCACTTCGGCCTCCTGGTCAGTTACCGCCAGCACTAGAATTTGGGTGGTGCCAAACTGACGACCACTTTCTTCGTAAGGTGGTAAAGTTGGCAAGGGAGTAGGAGTGCCTGGACCAATCGCCACCCCCGTAGTAGTAGCAGGTTGTTGAGCAGCATCGCCGGAAGGCACAGTAGCGGTTGGGGTTGGTTTCTCCACTCGGAAAGGAGTAAGAGGGGCACCAAACCGAATGACCCGTAATACCCGCACATTTTGCAGAATGGTTTTGGTGCTAAGTTCCAATACTACCGGACGTTGAAGGGATACACTGGACGCGCCAGGGGTGCCACTGCTTACCACAACCGCCGACACATTATCCTGGTCACCCTTGCGCTCGAAGATGTAGGTCGCCACTACGTCAACCAAATCGCCCTCGGCCACCAGTCCGGCGGCAGTAGAAAGGTCGTTAGTAGCGTAGGCAAAAGCTTTTTTACCCGGCTCCAAACGCTTCTCAGCCACCAATTGCTTCATATAGCTGGAGAAGTTACCTTCAATAATATCAGTGGTGCGTAAAGCTTGCCGTGCAGTGAGGGGAATTTTCAGGATGCGCCCGATAGCGGCATTGGGATCACTTAGATAAGTGTCGCGGTTAGGGTCAGAATCAAATTCGGTGCGCGAGATTAAAATAGTATCCAGGTCGTCCGGCCCTAATGCGCTACCTTGATTCAGGTTACGGCTAACGGCTACCACCTTAACATTCTGGGCAGGAGGGGTAGCGGTTGGCAATATTGGGGTAGCAATATTAATACTACCACCAGGAGTAACCGCAGTGGTTACCTGAGCGTTGGGATCAGTTGCAGGAGTGCTTGGGCGAGTTAATAGAAAAATAGCTACTACCGCCGCGACCCCAATCAAAAGTATTAGCAGAAGAATAGCCGGCCCACGTCGTCTCATAAGTTCTATCCTACTTCCTTTTTGTAACGGTATTGCACTGCGGGTTGTGCTTATACCTACACTTACAGGTGAGCTAAAAGGGTTGATATACTTGTGTTATGTTAACATCATTATTATCGCCATTATAGCACGGAAATGCAATAGGTTAATGGTACTTTTTTATGTCAATTTGAAAATCAGCAATAAGAATAAAGAATTAAGGAGTAAGGAGCAAAATGAAGAAAAATTCTTCCCCTTTCTTTGTAGGGACAGGCATTGGTTTGCGCGGGACTAAAGCCACCGCGCTAAGAGAGCCTATATTTTTAACTTGCTCTTTTAGCCCGGTGATTTATTGCCGGGCAAGTTGGAGCTATTTACAAATGTAATAGTTAAATTTCATCGTCGTATCCGGGAGTTTAAGGGTGAGGGATTGCTTAGTAGCCAGTAGTTTTAAGAGTTAATTTGGTCAGGGGTTGCAGGTTGGACAACATATATGGGGCAAAATGCTGGAGCAAGCCCGGAAAGTTTGGGCCAGGGGTAAGTTGACCAAGCACTACTGGGCGGCTTGCCCCGGTACAAGCGGGCAGATTCGCCGGACGACCCCGCAATAATTCATAGCCAAAAAGGGCAAAAAAAGTAGCTTCCTTGAGCTTGGCGGGTAGGCCGAATTCATCATGCAGCCGTAACCGCACATTCGGGCCTAGTGCCTCACCTAACAGTTTCATCAGGAAGGGGTTGCGCCCACCTCCACCACTAACGATGACCTCAGCTATTCCACCCGTCGGGCCAAACTGTTCATATGATAGGGCGATGCTACTGGCGGTGAAGGCAGTCAATGTGGCAATAATATCGTTGGGGGAAAGACCCCGCTTTTCGCCTTTAGTCCGCACTTCCAACCAGAAAGCTTCGCTGAATAGTTCGCGCCCGGTGCTTTTGGGCGGGAGCATGGCAAAATAGGGATGTTGCAACAGTTCCGCCAACAACTCCCGGTCTACCTTGCCCGCCGCCCCTAACTGTCCGTCCTGGTCGTAGCTATGGGCCCCGTTGGTATAATGGGCTACCGCAAAATCCATCAAAACGTTCCCCGGCCCGGTATCGAATGCTCTAGCCGATTCTGGGCCACCGTTAGCGGGTAAAAAACTTACGTTGCCAATCCCGCCAATATTTTGCAAAGCCCTAGTTTTATGTTCATCAGCAAAAAAAACGTAATCAAAAAAGGAAGCGAGGGGCGCACCCTGCCCCCCTACCGCCATATCCGCCACCCGAAAATTCGAGGCCACGCTGATCTGGCTACGATTGGCTATTATGGCGGGTTCGGCCAATTGCAGGGTCGAACTTGGCTCTCCCGCATCAACCTGATGCCAGACCGTTTGCCCGTGTGAAGCGATTAAATCCACCTCTTCAGGTTTAAGATTCAAATCCTTTAAGAGATTGTTAGCGGCCTCAGCAAAAGCTTCTCCTAGAGCAAAATTCAGTTTGCAAATGGCCTGGGTATCGGCGGCTTTGGCACAAGCGGTTAAAACTTCCGCCCGCAAAGTCGGGTTCAGGGGCGACTCACGGTGTCCCAACAACCGAAACTCCACGAATCCCGGCTCACGCTCACTAAATTCCACCAGAGCCGCGTCTATTCCGTCCGCGCTAGTACCGCTCATCATTCCAATAATTCGGGCTTTTAGTTCCATAGTAACTCATAATCTAAAATCTAAAATCGAAGATCTAAAATTGTCGGGAATCTTTGTAGGAGGATGCTCCGCCATCCGATGATTATCGCAGGACTGAGCCTGCTCCTACAGAGAAGGGTAGACACAGAGGTCTACCCCTACGAATTTCCCTGTCCCCTGATTTTTCATCCTTCATCCTTCCTACTTCATCCTTACCCTTTCACCGCCCCCATCCGCACTCCTTCCAGGAAGTAACGCTGGAAAGCCAGGAAGAAGATAATCATAGGCAAGGCTGCCAGAGTCGCGCCCGCGAAGATAAGGCCATAATCCGTGCCGAATTCGCCCTGAAGGCTGGCAACCCCCACTGGCAGAGTATAAGAGTTGGCCCGGATTAAGACCATCGAAGGCCACAGGAAGTCGTTCCAGAAACGTACAAAGGTGAAGATTGCTAACGCCCCAATCGCGGGCTTACTTAGGGGCATGATAATACTCCAGAAAATCCGTATCTCACTACAGCCATCAATCCGACCTGCTTCCTCTAACTCTGAGGGCAAAGTCTGAATAAACTGGCGCATCAGAAAGATACCGAAAACGTTAGCCGTACCGGGCAGAATTACCGCCAGCAAATTATCGCGCAGGTTGAAATTCTGAACTACAATATAAAGCGGGGTCAAGGTCACATGAATCGGTATCATCAGGGTGCTAAGAATCAGCCAGAACATAATATTCTTACCGGGAAACTTCTT
>Ga0209724_1001416_pt1 | contig 21810 bp, 16 predicted proteins | sample grotaG_FD_184143 | JGI IMG/M metagenome (GOLD analysis project Ga0209724, IMG submission 184143) | Glacier valley bacterial and archeal communities from Borup Fiord, Nunavut, Canada, to study Microbial Dark Matter (Phase II) -... | ecosystem: Environmental > Aquatic > Freshwater > Ice > Glacier ...
TTCAAGGCGCGCTTCGGCGGCAGCTCGCGAGAGATCGCGGTGCCGATCGATCACGTGGTGGCGATCTACGCGCGCGAAAACGGGCAAGGCATGGCGTTCCCGATGCCGAGCGAAGCCGCTGTCGGCGGCGCAACAGGCAGCGCTGCAGACCCGGTGGACGCGCCGAAATCCTCCATCCATCGGGGGCCGCGTTTGGCAGGCTCGCCAGCGTCGGCCAAGGCAAGCACCGCGCTTGCGCTCAGCCCACCCGTATCGACCGGCCCCGCCGACGCTGGCACATCGTCGGCGAGCGACACAGATCCGCCCGATAGCCCGCAACCGCCCAGACGCCCGTCGCTCAAGCGGGTGAAGTGAAGCTGCGGACCGTCTCCTGCCGAAGGGCAGACGGCGCGAGTCGGCCACCTATACTGCGCCGCCGCGCGCCCGCCGCCGCGTCATGCCGGCTTAGCTCAGTTGGTAGAGCACCCGCCTTGTAAGCGGAAGGTCTTCGGTTCGATTCCGAAAGCCGGCACCAAGGGTCGACTTCATACCAGCTGGAAGAAGTGTTTTTGCCGAGTTCATAGCGGAATGTCGTGCGCAGCGAGTGACATCGGCAATTCGGCGAACGCGCGGATTCCTGCGCCACCAGGTCTGGGTGCGCAGCATCGACCCACTCGATCGCCGACGTCGTCCTTCTGGTTGACATCGAAGATGGCGAGTTCGAGCTTCTGGACGTGGCCACGTTGGTGGACTTTCGGAACGCCGTCATCTTCATCAAGCGCCACGACTGGGCGGTGGTCGACGGGGAGCGAAAGCCGGCTCGACTGCTGACCGATGCACGCGAGCTTTTCGACGTGACCGAGATACGCACGACGAGCCGCGATCCGTCCACTTTGCCAGAGCTGCAAGTATTCAGCGATAACGACCGGTGGATCCTCTGATCCGAGGGCCGCGCCAGTCTGATGACGTGGCTGCGGCTGGACCCGCGTACCGCCGCTGACGCACCTGCCTGACTCCCACAGCCGCGCGGCCGTCGCGCGGCTGCACCTACATCAGCCCTTGCGTGCGCGCTGGATGAGCTGATCCGCCACAGCGAGCGCCTGGGGCCCGCCGCCCGCCTGCGCCGGCGAGGTTACGAAGCGGCCGCTGACCACGATCGTCGGCACGCTCTCGATCCGGTAGTCGGCCATCAGCTTTTTCGCCCGGGTCACCGAGGTGGCAACCGAAAACGACTTGAAGGCAGCCATGAACCTGGCTGCGTCGCCTCCGTTCTTGCCCACGAACTCGGCGATGTCTTCCGGCTTCTCGAGCCGCAGCCTGTCGACGTGGATGGCGCGAAAGATCTTCATCTGCAAGGCGTCGACCGAGCCGGTGCTCTCGAGCGCGTAATACGTGCGCATGAAGTTCTCAGCGTTCATCAGGAACGAGACCGGTACGCGTCGCAGCACCACGTCGGCCGGGAGCTGGCGCGCCCAGCCTTCGAGCGACGGCTCGAAGGCGCTGCAGTGCGGACAGGCGTAAGAGAAGAACTCGAGCACCTCGACCTTGCCGGGGTCGCGCGAGGGTTGCGGCGGGTCGACGCGGGTGAAGTCTTTGCCCTCGACGGCGGTCTGGGCGGTGGCCGGAGGGCTCGCGAGCAGCGAGGTCGCCAGTGCGCCGGTCGAGACAAGTGCGGCGGAGAAATCACGACGGTTCATGTTCATGTTGAAAGCAACGTTGCAAGGCGGATTCGGGACGACAGCCAAAGTTCACGGTGAGCGGAACGAAGGCGCGGCGCAAGCGAAGGTCGGCCCACCCGGCACCGCACTCACCGCGGCTGCACCTTGACGCGCACCGCGGCGCAGACATGGCCGCTTTCCCGCAGTTGCTGCTCGAGGTGGGGCACCATCTGCCGGAGCTTCGCGGCAACGGCTGCGTTGGCGCAGAGCAGCGACCAGCCGGCGTCGTCGGCCGGCCCTGCCACGACGTGCGCCATGAGCGCTGCCGGCAGCAGGCCGCGGATGGCGGCGAACATGGCGTTAGAGCGCCGCAACCGCTCCGTCAAACGGCCGAGTGGCTCGCTTGTCCGCAAGGCGTCGGCGATCGGCACTGGCGCCGCAGGTGCGGCAGCGGCAGGGCTGGCGAGTTGGCGGCGCATGGCGCTTCGAGTCTAGCCGCGGGGGGCGACCGGCTAAAATTCGCAGTCGAGTGCCCGACCCGACCGTGCGCCCGGCTTGCATTCCGCCGCCGCAGGTTGCAGTTCGGAGCCAGCCAGCCAGCTCGCACCGGCGCCGGCTGAACCTTTTCCGCGCGCCACGGCGATCCGCCTTCCACCAGAACCGCACACGCATGTTGCCCAAGCTACTCACCTCGATCTTCGGCAGCCGCAACGACCGCCTGCTGAAGCAGTTTCGCCAGGTCGTCGCGAAGGTCAACGCGCTCGAGGCGCAGTTCGAAAGCCTCGACGACGCTGCATTGCGCGCCAAGACCGACGAATTCCGGCAGCGCGTGGCCGGCGGCGAATCGCTCGACGATCTGTTGCCAGAGGCCTTCGCCACCGTCCGCGAAGCCGGCAAGCGAACGCTCAAGATGCGCCACTTCGACGTGCAGCTGATCGGCGGCATGGCGCTGCACGCCGGCAAGATCGCCGAGATGCGCACCGGGGAAGGCAAGACGCTGATGGCGACGCTGCCGGTCTACCTGAACTCGCTCACCGGCAAGGGCGTGCACCTCGTCACCGTGAACGATTACCTCGTCAAGCGAGACGCGGCGTGGATGGGCAAGCTCTACAACTTTCTCGGCCTGAGCGTCGGCGTGAACGTGCCGCAGATGTCGCGCGAGGAAAAGCAGGCCGCCTACGCCGCCGACATCACCTACGGCACCAACAACGAATTCGGCTTCGACTATCTGCGCGACAACATGGTCCAGGACACGGCCGACCGCGTTGCGCGAGGCCTCGCCTACGCCATCGTCGACGAGGTCGATTCCATCCTCATCGACGAGGCGCGCACGCCACTCATCATCAGCGGGCAGGCCGAAGACCACACCGAGATGTACGTGCGCATCAACGCGGTCGTTCCGAAGCTGAAGAAGCAGATCGGCGAACTCGACCTGCGCACGGGCGAAGGTGTGATCGACCCGGGCGACTTCACCGTCGACGAGAAGACGCACCAGGTCTTTCTCACCGAAGACGGCCACGAGAATTCCGAGCGGCTGCTGCGCGAGGCCGGCTTGCTGATCGAAGGCGCGAGCCTCTACGACCCGGCCAACATCACGCTGATGCACCACGTGTACGCGGCTCTGCGTGCCGAGCATCTCTATCACCGCGACCAGCACTACGTGGTGCAGAAGGGCGAAGACGGCTCACCCGAAGTCGTGATCGTCGACGAGTTCACCGGCCGCCTGATGTCGGGCCGCCGCTGGAGCGACGGCCTGCATCAGGCGGTGGAAGCCAAGGAAGGCGTGCCGATCCAGAGCGAGAACCAGACGCTGGCCTCGATCACCTTCCAGAACTACTTCCGCATGTACGGCAAGCTCTCGGGCATGACCGGCACGGCCGACACCGAGGCCTACGAATTCCAGGAGATCTACGGCCTCGAGACGGTGGTGATTCCGCCCAACCTGCCCACGGTTCGCAAAGACGAGCTCGACCTCGTCTACAAGACCAGCCGCGAAAAGTTCGAGGCGGTGATCGAAGACATCCGCGACTGCCACACACGTGGCCAGCCGGTGCTCGTGGGCACCACCTCGATCGAGAACTCCGAGCTGATCTCGAACCTGCTCGACAAGGCCGAGCTGCGGCACAACGTGCTCAACGCCAAGCAGCACGCGCGCGAGGCCGAAATCGTGGCGCAGGCCGGCCGGCCCGGCGTGATCACCATCGCGACCAACATGGCCGGCCGCGGCACCGACATCGTGCTCGGCGGCAACGTCGAGAACCAGATCAAGATCATCGACGCCGATGAAGCCGTGGCGGCCGACGACAAGACGGCGCGCGCCGAGACGCTCAAGAGCGAGTGGCAAGGCCTGCACGACAGCGTGAAGGCGCAAGGCGGCCTGCGCATCATCGCCACCGAGCGGCACGAGAGCCGGCGTATCGACAACCAGCTTCGTGGCCGCTCGGGCCGCCAGGGCGACCCGGGCTCCTCGCGCTTCTACCTGAGCCTCGACGATTCGCTGATGCGCATCTTCGCGGGCGACCGCGTGCGCGCGATCATGGAGCGGCTGAAGATGCCCGACGGCGAGGCGATCGAAGCCGGCATCGTGACGCGATCGATCGAGGGCGCGCAACGCAAGGTCGAGGCGCGAAACTTCGACGTGCGCAAGCAGTTGCTCGAGTACGACGACGTCGCCAACGACCAGCGCAAGGTGATCTACCAGCAGCGCAACGACATCCTCGAAGCGCCCCAGCTCACCGAGCAGATCGCCAACCTGCGCAAGAGCACCATGGAAGACGTGGTGCGCACCTACGTGCCCGCCCAGACCGTCGAGGAGCAGTGGAACCTGCCCGGCCTCGAGAAGGTGCTGCGCGAGGAATGGCAGCTCGCCGTCGACCTGAAAGGCGAGGTCGACAAGAGCGATTCCATCACCGACGAGGAGATCGTCGAGAAAGTGACGAAGGAGGCCGATGCGCTGTTTGAAGGCAAGGTCGAACGGGTGGGCACCGAGCAATTCACGCCCTTCATGCGGATGATCCTGCTGCAGTCGATCGACCAGCACTGGCGCGAGCACCTCGCCGCGCTCGACTACCTGCGCCAGGGCATCCACCTGCGCGGCTATGCGCAGAAGAACCCGAAGCAGGAATACAAGCGCGAGGCGTTCGAGCTCTTCGAACAACTGCTCGACGTGGTCAAGATGGACGTGACGCGCGTGCTGATGGCCGTGCGCATCCAGTCCGAAGAAGAAGTGCGCGCCGCAGCCGAGGCGATCGAGGAACGTGCCGAACACATCAGCAACGTGACCTACACGCACCCGAACGACGACGGCAGCGTCTCGGAGGAGCGCGAGGCGGCCATGCCCTACGCCGCCGGCTCGCAGGCTGCGCTCGGCGCCATCGCGTCAAGCATGACTGCGGTGCAAGACAGCAGCGTGCCGAAGGTCGGCCGGAACGATCCGTGCCCGTGCGGTAGCGGGAAAAAGTACAAGGCTTGCCACGGCAGGCTGGCGTGACCCGCGGCTGAATTCGAACCGGTCACGAGGCATCGTTCACCCGCTGTCGGCGCCAGGCTCGTCGCTCGAGAATAGGTCGTGACATGACGACCGAACTCGCTCTCGATCAAGGAGTCAGCCGCGAGCTGTTGCGCTTGGCCATGCGCAACTCCTCGCGCAGCGTTCCGCTGCAAATGCTTGCCGTCGCGCTCGCTGTCGTCATGGGCTTCCTGGTGGGTGCAACGGTTGCCGCCGCGGCCGCCGGTGTCATCGGCATCGTGGTCGCGATCTGGCGGCTTGCGGTGGCCCGGCGTTTCTTCCGCGAAGACGATCCGGGCGAAGGCCAGCTCGCCGATGCGACCGCGGCACTCGAGGGCAACTCTGCGCTGGCGGGCGTGCTGTGGGGCATCTGCTCGTTCGGCATCTACCCTTCGCTGCAAGGCACGCTGGCCATCGCCTTCATGGTGATCATCATCGGCTCGGCGGCCTCGGCGGCGCTGTTCATGCCCCTCGTCGGGCGCGCCTACCAGTGGCTGGTGATCATCAGCCTCGGTTCGATGGTGGCGGTGAGCCTGCAGGTGGCGTCGGTGCGCTCCTACCCGGTAGCTGCGCTGGTGGCGATCCTCGCCTTCACCATGATCCGCGCCGGCAAGGAGGTGGCGGCGACGACCCGGCGCGCGATCCGCCACGGCCTCGAGAACGAGCAGGTTTCCGCTTCGCTGGTCAAGGCCAAGGAAGCTGCGGAGGCGGCCAACCTCGCCAAGTCCCAGTTCCTGGCCATGATGAGCCACGAGATCCGCACACCGATGAACGGGGTGCTCGGCTCGCTCGAGCTGCTGCGGCACTCCGATCTCGACGAGAGCCAGCGTCATCTGGTCAAGACCGCGTCTTCTTCGGGTGAGTCGCTGATGAGCATCCTCAACGACGTGCTCGACCACTCGAAGATCGAGGCCGGCAAGCTGGCGCTGGCGCCGGCACCGATGTCGATGCACGCATTGGCCGCTTCGGTGATCGCATTGTTTCGCGCGAATGCCGAGGGCAAGGGCCTGGCGCTGCGCCTCGACATGGCGTCCGGCGTGGCCGACTGGGTGGTCGGCGACGCGCAGCGCATCAAGCAGATCCTGCTCAACCTCATCGGCAACTCGATCAAATTCACCGACCATGGCAGCGTGACGCTCGCGCTGCAAACCTCGGCCGCCGACGACGGCGAAGCCGGCATCGCGTTCGAGGTGCGTGACACGGGGCCGGGTATCGGCAGCAAAGTGTTGCCGACCCTTTTCCAGCCGTTTCATCAACTCAACGCAGGTGAGCGCAGCCGCACGGCAGGTACGGGCCTGGGTCTGGCCATCAGCCAGCGGATCGCCGAGGCGATGGGCAGCAAGATCGAAGCGGCCAGCGACCCCGGCGCAGGTTCGGCGTTTCGGTTCACGCTCGTGTTGCCGCGCGACACGGCGGGCGAGCATCCGGTGGTTGTCGACTCGGCACTCGGCGCTCTCGACTCCGTGCCCTCACTCGAGGGCGAGGTACTCCTGGTCGAAGACAACGACGTCAACCGGATGATCGCGCGCGAGACGCTGCGCTCGCTGGGGCTGAACGTGCACGAGGCCAGCGACGGCGTCGAAGCGCTCGCGTTGATGGAGCGTGTGTCGGTCGACCTGGTGCTGATGGACTGCCTGATGCCCGTGATGGACGGCTACCAGACGACGACCGAGATCCGCAGCCGGGAAGCACATGCCGGTAGTCCCCGCGTGCCGATCATCGCGTTGACCGCCAACGCCTTCGACGACGATGCTGCGCGTTCGAAAGCGGTCGGCATGGACGCTCACCTCGCCAAGCCGTACACGCGCCAGCAGTTGCGCGAGTTGCTCGGCCAGTGGCTTTGAATCGAAGGGTCAGGTCAGCGTCGACCACTCGCTGAGGCCCGTGCGCTCGAAACCCCAGGCGGTGTCGAGTTCCATGCGCTTGATCTCCTCGACCGCGCCTTCGCCCGCCCCGCCCACCTTCCGCACCTGTGCGCGCGCGAGCCGCTCCATCAGGCGCATGTCGCGCGTGGTGAGCGACATGGCCGTGACCGCCCAATGGTCGACGATGGCAAGCAGGTTTTCGTGGCTGATCGGCGCGGCCATGCGCCGCGCCTGCAGAGCGGCGATGACGCCGCGAAAACGCGGCTCCATGTGGCGCACGATGTCCTGCACCGCGGCCGCACCGGTGCCGTCTTCGACCACGTGGTCGACCAGGCCGCGGCGCAGCAGCTGATCCGCGGTGTAGACCTGGCCGGTGAGGATCATGTCGTTGGCGACTGCGTGACCGCACTTGCGGATGGTCAGATTCCAGCCGCCCATGCCGGGAAACAGGTTAAACAACACCTCGGGATAGCCGGCCTGGGCGCCGCGCTCGAAGATCACCGTGTGGTGCAGCAAAGCCGACTCGAGACCGCCGCCGAGCGCATCGCCCTGCACCAGCGCGGTGGTGTGCACGCCGAGGGTGGCGGCGGTCTCCCACCACCACACGAGGTCGATGCAGCGGCGCGCGTAGAGGCGCAGCGATTCGAGGTCGCGCGCACGAACGAGCAGGACGAAAAGGGACAGGTCACCGCCGAAATTGAACACGCCCTGCACGTCGGAGGCCATCACGAAGTGGCGGATCAAACCCGGATTCGCACTGATGTCGTTGAACAGCTGTTGCAGTTCGGCCATGGCCGCCAGGCTGTAGCACTGGATGGGGCGAACGCCCATGCGAACCGTCAGCATTGCGAACTCGGCATTCCACTCGAGCCGCACATAGCGGTACGGGCGGCTGAGCGCGCTCGGCACGAGCGTGCTGTCGGCCACCTCGTTCATACGGACTCCAGCACGCGGCCGAACTGGTGGAAATTGAAAACGGTCGACTCGATGACGGCCGCCTGCGCCGGCTCGTCTTCTATTTTGTTGAGCACCACGCGCAGATCGGCCAGGTGCTCGGCATCGAGCGTGGCGTGCGAGCTGATGAAGGAAATACCGCGATCGCCTTCGAGCAACAGCGATTCGGTGATCGCGGCGGTCATCTGCCCGCCGTACACCGAGGCCACAACCTCGAGCGCGTAGAGCATGCCGAGCACCGAGCAAGGATGCCGGCGGTCGGCCGACCAGTAGTTGTAGCCATTCAGGCCGAGCATCACGAGCGTGGGTTCGTAGGCGCGCGCCTGCTCGCCAGACACACCCACCACTTGCAGATCGTTCAGCACCCACTCCTCGTGGCCTTTCTCCTCGTTCATGTGGTCGTAGAGGAAGTAGCGCACGTCGCGATGCTGGTCGGTGATACGGCAGGCGGCGGCCGCGCACGTCGGGTTGAAGTGCCAGACCACGTGGTACAGCTCCAGCAGGAGCTTGCGGTAGCGCTCCAGGTTCAGGCCGTTGGCGACGATGTCGAGAACGCGGCTGTTGGTTTCGAACTCGCGGCGCGCTTCGTCCGTGCGACTCACGAGCTCCATGAAAAATGCGGACATCGATGGTTCCTTCTCGGCCATTTGCGTGGCACGCGGTGCGCTCAGTCTATGCACTAACCAAGCCGTCGACGTGACACTCGAACGTCACGTTGCAGAGACACCGCACTGTCAAATCTTGCTATGGCGTGCCTGCGATCAGCCTCGCAGCTCGAGCGCTACGCGGTTTCTACAATGCGCCAGCGCACGCAGCGCCTGCATCCAGAGCCGCCATGCCCGTCAACCTCCTCCCGCCCGACCCCGCTTCCCTCCACCCTGTTGCCGGTGTCTCGATCGGCGTGGCCATGGCCGGGGTGCGCAAGGCCAACCGGCGTGATCTGACGGTGGTGTTGCTCGAGGCGGGCGCATCGGTCGCGGGCGTGTTCACGTCGAACCGCTTCTGTGCTGCGCCGGTGCAGCTCTGCCGCGAACACCTGGCTGCGCGCAGCGATGTGCGAGCCATTCTCATCAATACCGGCAACGCCAACGCCGGCACCGGGGCCGACGGGCTCGCCCGCGCACGCTCGACCTGCGCCGCCCTCGCCGGGCTGCTCGGTGCCGAACCGCAGCAGGTGTTGCCGTTCTCCACCGGCGTGATCATGGAGACGTTGCCCAACGACCGCATCGAAGCCGGCCTGCCGGCCGCGCTGGCCGCAGCGCGCAGCGACGGCTGGGCGCTCGCCGCCGAAGCCATCATGACCACCGACACCGTTCCGAAGGCGGTCTCGCTGCAGGCGCAGGTGGGCGGCAAGACGATCACCGTGACCGGCATCAGCAAGGGCGCCGGGATGATCCGGCCCAACATGGCGACGATGCTGGGCTTCGTCGCGACCGATGCGGCCATCGCCCCCGCGCTGGTGCAGCAACTCGTGCGCGAGGCGGCCGACGAGTCGTTCAACCGCATCACCATCGACGGCGACACGTCGACCAACGACTCGTTCGTGCTCATCGCCACGCACCGCGCCGGCAACGCGCCGGTCACCGACCTCGGCAGTGCCGACGGGCAGGCGCTGCGTGCGGCGGTGTTCGAAGTCTCGCGCCGGCTAGCCCAGGCGATCGTGCGCGACGGCGAAGGCGCCACCAAGTTCATCACGGTGCGGGTCGAAGGCGGCAAGACCGTCGAGGAGTGCCGCAAGGTCGCCTATGCCATCGGCCACTCGCCGCTGGTGAAGACGGCGTTCTACGCCAGCGACCCGAACCTGGGCCGCATCCTCGCGGCGGTGGGCTATGCCGGCATCGACGATCTCGAGCAGTCGCTCATCGATCTCTGGCTGGACGACGTGCACGTCGTCGAGCGCGGCGGTCGGCGTGCCGACTACCGCGAGCAAGACGGCCAGCGCGTGATGAAGCAGAGCGAGATCACGGTGCGCGTCGGCCTGCACCGCGGCTCGCACGAGGCCACCATCTGGACGTGCGACTTCAGCGTCGAGTACGTGAAGATCAACGCCGACTACCGTTCGTGACCCGCTGCTCGTGACCCGCTGCTCGTGACCCGTCGCTCGTGGGCGTGGCACAACGTCTGCCGCTTCCCGGGTTGCCTGCGTCGCACCCTCGCTGCTACGATGTTTGCCTGTACTTCCTGATCGCCCACCCATGAATCCCTCCACCCCCGTCCTCGCCAGCCGTGCGTTCGTCGCCCGCTCGTGGATGCGCGGTGTGGCGGCCATTCTTGGCGGCAAGCGCCAGACCTGCCTCCGCAGCGCACCGGCGCCGATCTAGCCTCTCAGCTCCCCCGTCGTTTCGACGTTCCGCTGAGAGATCAGCGAAACAGTCGATGCGCGCATTCCTCGTTCGCTGTTTCGGGCCCATCGGCCCGCACAGGCCGCCTTCACGAGAGGCCGCCGCGAAGAAAGAGAAAAGGTGAGCAACCATGAGACCCTGGCTGCGCTTCTTGAAGATTCCTCCTCTGCCCGCCAGCGATCTGCTGCGCGACCTGGCCTATCGCCGCTTGTGGACGTCGATCGTCATCAGCTCGTTCGGCGGCCAGGTGACGATGCTCGCGCTGCCGCTCACCGCCGCGGTGCTGCTGCATGCGAGCCCCACGCAGATGGGCCTGCTCACGGCGATGGAGATCGCGCCCTTCGTGCTGTTCTCGCTGCCCACGGGCGTGTTCCTCGATCGCATCAGGAAGCTCCCGGTCTACATCGTCGGCGAGCTGACCATCGGGGTGGTGGTGGCCAGCGTGCCGCTCGCGTGGTGGGCCGGCTGGCTCTCGATCAACTGGCTGTACGTGTGCGCCTTCGTCATCGGCACGGTCTACACCATTTCCGGCAGTGCGGCGCAGATCGTGCTCACGCAGGTCGTCGCGCGCGACCGGCTGGTCGAGGCGCACGCCAAGAACGCGCTGGCCACGTCGGGCGCCGAAGTGGCGGGCCCGGGTCTGGCCGGCGCGCTGATCAAGATCGTGGGTGCGCCCCTCGCCCTGCTGGTCGACGCGGCGATGGTCACGATCTCGGCGGCGATCCTGCGCGGCATCGCGATCCACGAGACGTCGTGGGTGCCGCGTGCGACGGGCACGCCGGCACAGCAGTTCTGGGCCGACCTGCGCACCGGCGTGCGCTTCGTGGCGCGGCATCGCCTGCTGGTGGCGCTGGCCGCGGCCGTCGGCGGCTGGCAGGCCTGCCACAACGCGGCCATCGTCGTGCAGATCCTGTTCGCCACACGCACCCTCGGCCTCTCGGAGCAGGCGGTGGGTCTGAGTTACACGGCCATGGGTCTCGGCACCGTGGTCTCGAGCGTGTTCGGCAATCGCATCAGCCGCAAGATCGGGCCCGGGCCCAGCCTGGTGCTCGGCTTCGCCATCTGCGGCGGCGGTTGGCTGGTGCTCGCGATGGCGCCCGCCAACGCGTGGGGTGCGCTCATGTTCGCCGGCATGCTGATGATGTTCTCGACCGGCGCGGTGCTGATCTTCATCAACTTCCTCGCGCTGCGCCAGGCTGTCACGCCTGCGCATCTGCTCGGCCGCATGACCAGCACCATGCGCTGGCTGATCTTGATCCCGGCGGGGCCGGGCGCGCTGCTCGGCGGCTGGCTCGGCGAGCACTACGGCCTGCGTGCTTCGCTCGTGGCCGCGGGCGGTGGCGCGCTGCTGCTGGCTGCGCTCACGTGGCGGCTCGGCGCGATCCGCCATGTGCGAGAGTTGCCGAAGGCCGAAGACGTCGAGGAGTGGCTCGGCGCCGAAGGCGCGGTGCGGCCGCAGACGATGGGCACATGACGGGAGCGCCGCGATGACGGACCCGATGCTGATCGAGGTGCCCGAGCGCATCGAGACCGCGCGGCTGGTGCTGCGCGTGCCGCAGCGCGGCGATGGCGCTGCCGTCAACGCCGCCGTTGCCGAGACGATCGCCGAGCTCGCGCCCTGGCTGCCGTGGGCCGGCAGCATGCCGACGCCGGATGAGTCGGAGATGCACTGCCGCCGCCTGCAGGCTCGCTTCATCCTGCGCGAAGACCTGGCGATGCTGATGTTCGAGCGGCGAGCCGGCGGTGGCGATGGCGCTCCGGTCGGCGTCGGTGCAGAAGGCCGCCTCGTGGGCGATGGTGTCGACGGCCGCCTTGTCGGCGCTTCGATGGAAGGCCGCCTTGTCGGCGCTTCAATGGAGGGCCGCCTTGTCGGCGGCCTGGGCCTGCACCGCATTGACTGGCCGCTCGGCCGCTTCGAGATCGGCTACTGGCGGCGCGCCGGCTTCGAAGGGCGCGGCCTCGTCACGGAAGGCGTGATCGCGATCGCGCGCATGGCCTTCGACGTGCTCGGCGCGCGCCGCGTCGAGATCCGCATGGACGATCGCAACGAGCGCAGCTGGAAGCTCGCCGAGCGCGCCGGCTTCACGCTCGAGGCCGTGCTGCGCTTCGATGCCGCCACGCTGCAAGGCGAGCCGCGCAGCACGCGCGTGTATGCGCGGGTGCGTGGGGCGGAAGAACCGATGGCGCTGCCGCGCCCGGCCTGATGCGACGAGCTATTCGGCGGGCGAGAATCGATCGACCGCGTCGGTGACGATGCCGTCGATGCCGAGCCCATCGAGGCGCTGCACCTCGGCCGGGTCGTTCACCGTGTAGACCAGCGCGCGTACCCCGGCGGCGTGAAGGGCACCGATCGTGGTGGCGTCCATCACCGAATAGTTCGTGACCACGGCAATGCAGCCGAGGGCGCGTACTTCGTCGAGCCAGCCGCTGCGCAGCGAGTCGAGCAGCAGGCCGCGCGGCAAGAGAGGCGCGGTCTCGCGCGCGCCCTGCAGTGCTTCGGGCTGGAACGACGTGAGCAGGGGTGGCGTCGACGCGTCGCGCCACAGGGCTTCGGCCATCGCTGCGACCACGCGGCCCGTCTCGCGCTCGGTGCCGGGCATCGGCTTGATCTCGACGTCGAGCGCGTAGCCGTTGTGCAGGCAAAAGCGCGCGACGCTTTCGAAGCTCGGCACCGGCTCGCCGGCGTAGGCGCGGCTGTGCCACGTGCCCGCATCGAGGCGCGACAGCTCCGCCCATGCGAGCGCGCCGGCCGGGCCGTGGCCGGAGGTCGTGCGCTGCAATGTCGAGTCGTGCAGCAGGAACGGCACGCCGTCGGCCGATAGCTTCACGTCGCATTCGAAGGCGCGATAGCCGTGGCTCGCGCCGACGCGAAAGGCGGCAAGCGTGTTCTCCGGTGCGAGCTTGCCGGCGCCGCGGTGCGCGAACCAGCGCGGGTAGGGCCAGGGGTTCATCGCAGCGGGCACCTCAGGCGATGCGCGCGGTGGTCGCTGCGTCGAACCAGTGCAGGTGCTCGGGCGATGCATGCAGCGCCACGACATCGCCGACGCTCGGATGCGGCAGCGTGGCGTCGAGCCGCGCGGTGAAGAGCGCGTCGCCGATCAGGCCGTAGACCAGCCGCTCGGCGCCGAGCATCTCGAGCGCCTGTACGCGCAGCGGCCAGCCGGCGGCGGAGAGATCGGTGCGCAGCTCGACGTGCTCGGGCCGCACGCCGAGCACCAGCTCGCCGGCGCGCGGCGCCGCCGCAGGCAGCGGCAGCAGCTGGCCGCCTGCCTGAAAGCCGGCGCCTTCGGCGTGGCCGCGCACGAGGTTCATCGGCGGCGAGCCGATGAACGACGCGACGAAGGTGGTGGCCGGCCGGTGATAGACCTCGTCGGGCGTGCCGATCTGCTCCATGCGGCCGGCGTTCATCACGATCATGCGTTCGGCCAGTGTCATCGCCTCGACCTGGTCATGGGTAACGAACAGCGACGTCACGTGCAGCTCGTTGTGCAGCTTCTGGATCTCGAGCCGGGTCTGCGCGCGCAGCTTGGCGTCGAGGTTGGAGAGCGGCTCGTCGAACAGGAACACGGACGGCTGGCGCACGATCGCTCGACCCATCGCCACGCGCTGCCGCTGGCCGCCCGAGAGCTCGCGCGGCTTGCGTGCGAGGAAGGTGCCCAGCTCGAGGATCTTCGCCGCCTTGTCGACGCGGATCTGGATCTCCGCCATCGGCACCTTGGCGATCTTCAGGCCGTAGGCCATGTTCTCGAACACCGTCATGTGCGGATAGAGCGCGTAGTTCTGGAACACCATCGCGATGTCGCGCTCCGAGGGCTCGACGTCGTTGACCACACGCCCGCCGATGGCGATCTCGCCACCCGTGATCTCCTCGAGCCCGGCCACCATGCGCAGCAGCGTCGACTTGCCGCAGCCCGATGGCCCGACGATCACCACGAACTCGCCATCGGCGATCTCGGCGTTCACGCCGTGGATCACGGCGTTGGCCTTCGGGCCGAGGCCGTAGCGCTTGACGACGTTGCGAAGGGAGATCGAGGCCATGTTCAGTGCTTGTTCGACGTGATCGGCCGGCCGCCGGGCCGCCGCAAGGCCGGCCGCGCCCCCTCGGGGGGCAGCGAACGTAAACGTGAGCGTGGGGGCTTCATTTTTCGGTGTCGACCAGGCCCTTGACGAACCACTTCTGCATCAGCATCACGACGAGTGCCGGCGGCAGCATGGCGAGGATGGCGGTGGCCATCACCAGGTTCCATTGCTGCGCCGAGTCACCGCCGCTGATCATCCGCTTGATGCCGATCACCACCGGGTACATGTTCTCGTTGGTGGTCACGAGCAGCGGCCACAGGTACTGGTTCCAGCCGTAGATGAACTGGATCACGAAGAGCGCGGCGATGCTGGTCGCCGAGAGGGGCACCAGCACATCCTTGAAGAAGCGCATCGGCCCGGCGCCGTCCATGCGCGCCGCTTCCACCAGCTCGTCGGGCACGGTCATGAAGAACTGGCGGAACAGGAAGGTGGCCGTGGCCGACGCGATCAGCGGGATCGTCAGGCCGGCGTAGGTGTTGAGCATGCCGAGGTCGGAAACGACCTGGTAGGTCGGGAAGATGCGTACCTCCACCGGCAGCATCAGCGTGACGAAGATCGACCAGAACACGAGCTGCTTGAACGGGAAGCGGAAGTAGACGATCGCGAACGCCGAGAGCAGCGAGATGGCGATCTTGCCGAAGGCGATCACAAGCGCCGTCACGAGGCTGATCCACATCATGCGGCCCACCGGCGCCGCCGAGCCCTGGCCATGCTCGCTGCCGGTGAGCGCGGCCGCGTAGTTGTGGAAAAACTGGTCGCCGGGCAACAGCGGCATCGGCGCCTGCACGATGGCTTCGGCGGTGTGAGTGGACGCGACGAAGGTCAGGTAGACCGGAAAGGCGACGACGAGCACGCCGATCAGGAGCACGACGTGCGAGAGCACGGAGAGAAGAGGACGGCGCTCGACCATCACAAGCGGCCGCCGGGCCGCCCCAAGGCCGGCTGCGCTCCCGCGGGGGGCAGCGAACGTTGTGAGCGCGAGGGCATTAGTAGTTGACTTTCTTCTCGACGAAGCGGAACTGGATGACGGTGAGGGTCACGACGATCGCCATCAGCACCACCGACTGCGCAGCCGAGCCGCCGAGGTCGAGTGCCTTGAAGCCGTCGTAGTAGACCTTGTAGACGAGCACCGCGGTGTCCTTGCCGGGGCCGCCCTCGGTGGCCGCGTCGATGATGCCGAAGGTGTCGAAGAAGGCGTAGACGATGTTGATCACGAGCAGGAAGAAGGTGGTCGGCGAGAGCAGCGGGAACACGATGGTCCAGAAGCGCCGCCACGGCCGCGCGCCGTCGATGGCCGCCGCTTCGATGAGCGATTTCGGGATCGAGTTCAGGCCGGCGAGGAAGAACAGGAAGTTGTACGAGATCTGCTTCCAGATCGCGGCCAGCACGATCAGCGTCATCGCGTCGTTGGCGTTGAGCAGGCTGTTCCACGAGATGCCCATCTGGCGCAGGCCGTACGAGACCACGCCGATGCTGGGCGCGAACATGAAAAGCCACAGCACGCCTGCCACCGCCGGGGCCACCGCGTAAGGCCAGATCAGCAGCGTCTTGTAGGCCAGCGCACCGCGCACCACGCGGTCGGCGAACACGGCCAGCAGCAACGAGAGCACGATCCCGCCCACTGCCACCAGCAGGGAGAAGATGGCGGTAGTCTTGAACGACTCGATATAGCTCGGGTCGGAAAAGATGCGCTGGAAGTTCGCGAAACCCACCCACTCGGTGCTGATGCCGAACGCATCCTGCTGCTGTACCGACTGCAGGATCGCCTGTGCTGCCGGCCAGAAGAAGAAGACGCCGATCACCAGCGCCTGTGGCGCGATCAGCGCCCACGGCAGCCAGGCCGAGCGGAAGACGACGCGCTTCTCAACAGCCAACGCGTCGCTCCCTGGGGCTGCGTGATCTCAAGACTTGTTCGCGGCTTGAAAGCGCTCGAGCTGCTCGTTGCCGCGTGTCACGGCTTTGTCCAGCGCCGCCTTCGCCTCGGCCTTGCCGGCCCAGACCTGCTCGAGTTCCTCGTCGATGATGGTGCGGATCTGCAGGAAGTTGCCCAGCCGGATGCCGCGTGACTTGTCGGTGGTCTTTCGGATCATCTGGTTCACGGCCACATCGGCGCCCGGGTTCTGCTTGTAGAAGCCGCTGCTGTCGGTGAGCTTGAACGCAGCCGTGGTGATGGGCAGATAGCCCGTGCGCTTGTGGCTCGCAGACTGCACGTCGGGGCTCGACAGATAGTTGAAAAACGAGGCCACGCCCTTGTAGTGGTCGGCCGGCTTGCCCGACATGACCCACAGGCTCGCACCGCCGATGACGGTGTTCTGCGGCGCGCCAGGAACGTCCTGGTAGTAGGGCAGGGGGGCGATGCCGAAGTCGAACTTGGCGTTTTTCTTGACTGCGCCGAGCAGGCCTGCCGACGCGGTGATCATGGCGCACTCGCCCGAAGGAAAGGTGGCGTCGGCCTTGTTGTCGCGGCCCTTGTAGACGAACAGGCCCTGCTTGGCCATGTTCTCCAGGTCCTGGATGTGGCGCACCTGCAGCGGGCCGTTGAACTTGAGCCGGGCGTCGGTGCCGCCCATGCCGTTGCCCTTGGTCGCGAACTCCACGTTGTGCCAGGCCGAGAAGCTCTCGAGCTGCGTCCAGCTGATCCAGCTGGTAGTGAACGGGCAGGCCTGGCCGCTGGCCTTGAGCTTGGCGGCGGCCAGCGCCACTTCCGCCCACGTCGCCGGCGGCTTGCTCGGGTCGAGGCCGGCGGCCTTGAACGCGTCTTTGTTGTAATAGAAAATCGTCGTCGAGCTGTTGAACGGCATGCTCAGCATCTGCCCGTTCGGTGCCGTGTAGTAGCCGGCCACGGCCGAGACGTACGAGGTCGGGTCGAACGGCAGGCCCGAGTCCTTCATCACTTTGCCGACGGGCACGATCGCGCCCTTGCTCGCCATCATGGTCGCGGTGCCGACCTCGAAGACCTGCAGGATGTCGGGAGCGTTGCCGGCGCGAAAGGCGGCGATGCCGGCCGTCAGGGTCTCGGGGTAGCTGCCCTTGAAGGTAGGCACGACCTTGTAGTCCTTCTGGCTCTCGTTGTAACCCTTGGCCAGGTCGTTCACCCATTCGCCGAGCGGGCCGCCCATGGCGTGCCACCACTGGATCTCGGTCTGCGCGTGCGCGGTGCCGGCGCCGAAAGCGAGGGCGAACGTGGTGGTGATGACAAAAAACTTCGACTTCATGACTTCTCCGTGACGGGTGAGAGCGGCGGGCAGCGCGCGCGGCTGGCAGTGTGGCCTAGCCGTATGACAGCCGCGTTTATCGCGTAGAGGCCGCCACCGGGGCAACGGTGCTTACCCCGCCGGTGGCCACGCAGCGCGGAGAAATGGTGCGCTGCGGTACGATCGTTTGGATCCCCTTTTGCACCCATGAACGCACCCCTTCCGCTGACCGAGATCGCCGCTGCTGCCGAGGCCGCCGGCGCGGTGCCGCGGCTGCGCGAAATACCCTACAACTACACCTCGTTTTCCGACCGCGAGATCGTCATCCGGCTGCTCGGCGCGCGTGCCTGGGAGCTGTTGGAATTGCTGCGCGGCGAGCGCCGCACCGGCCGCTCGGCGCGCATGCTCTACGAAGTGCTGGGCGACATCTGGGTGGTGCAGCGCAACCCTTATCTGCAGGACGACCTGCTCGACAACCCACGCCGACGCAAGCTCCTGATCGAGGCGCTGCAGCATCGCCTCGGCGAGGTCGGCAAGCGCCGCACGCCCGACGTGGACCGCGCACGTGATGCCGCCGTCGGCGAGCTGCTCGATCTGTCGCGCGGCGCGGTCGAGGCTTTCGCCGCGCAGTTCCGCGCGGTGTGGGACCTCAGGAAGCGCGCCGTTCGCCTGCTCTCGCGCGTGACCGCGAAAGACAACGTCAAGTTCGACGGCCTCTCGCGCGTCTCGCACGTGACCGACGCGACCGACTGGCGAGTCGAGTACCCGTTCGTGGTGCTCACGCCCGACACCGAGGCCGAGATGGCCGGCCTGGTCGGCCTGTGCATCGAGCTCGGCCTGACGATCATTCCGCGCGGCGGCGGCACCGGCTACACCGGCGGCGCGATTCCGCTCACCTGGTCGAGCGCGGTCATCAACACCGAGAAGCTCGAGGCGATGACGGAGGTCGAGATGCGCTCGCTGCCCGGCGTCGATCAGCCGGTGGCGACGATCTGGACCGAGGCCGGCGTCGTGACCCAGCGCGTGTCGGACGCGGCCGAGCGCGGCGGTCACGTCTTCGCTGTCGACCCGACTTCGGCAGAGGCCTCGTGCGTGGGCGGCAACGTGGCCATGAACGCGGGTGGCAAGAAGGCCGTGTTGTGGGGCACGGCGCTAGACAATCTGGCCTCGTGGCGCATGGTCACGCCCGAGGCCAAGTGGCTCGAGGTGACGCGGCTGAACCACAACCTCGGCAAGATCCACGATGCGGCGCTGGCGAGCTTCGAGCTGCGCTGGCTCGATGCCTCGGGCAAGAAGACCGAGCGCGTCGAGCGGCTCGACATCCCGGGCGCGAGCTTTCGCAAGGAAGGCCTCGGCAAGGACGTCACCGACAAGTTCCTCTCCGGCCTGCCCGGCGTGCAGAAAGAAGGCTGCGACGGCCTCATCACCTCCGCGCGCTGGATCGTGCACAAGATGCCGGAGCACGTGCGCACCGTGTGCCTCGAGTTCTTCGGCAACGCGAAAGACGCGGTGCCTTCGATCGTCGAGATCAAGGACTACATGTTCGGCCTGGCGCGCGGCTGGAAGGAAGGCGAGCCGCGCGTGCTGCTGGCCGGCCTCGAGCACCTCGACGATCGCTACCTCAAGGCCGTGGGCTACGCCACCAAAAGCAAGCGCGGCCATGCGGCTGGCGCGGGCGGCGTCTCGGGATTGCCGAAGATGGTGCTGTTCGGCGACATCGTGGGCGACGACGCCGATGCGGTGGCGCGCGTCACCAGCGAAGTCGTGCGCATCGCCAACAGCCGCTCGGGCGAAGGCTTCATCGCCATCAACCCCGAGGCACGCAAAAAGTTCTGGCTCGACCGCAAGCGCACGGCGGCGATCAGCAAGCACACCAACGCTTTCAAGATCAACGAAGACGTGGTGATCCCGCTGCCGCGGATGGGCGAGTACACCGAGGGCATCGAGCGCATCAACATCGAGCTGAGCCTGGCGAACAAGCTGGCGCTGGTCGACCGGCTCGAAGCCTTCTTCGCCACCGGCAACCTGCCGCTCGGTCGCAGCGACGACGCCGGCGCGATCGCGTCGGCCGAGCTGCTCGAAGACCGCGTGCAGCAGGCCTTGGCGCTGCTTCGCGAAGTGGGCGGGCAGTGGCGCGGCTGGCTGGACGGGCTCGATCGGCCGGCAGCCGATCTCGGCAGCCTCGACCGCACCGCAACCGGCAAAGGCGCCGAGGGCCGCACCGTCTTCCAGCAGCTCCAGGACCACACCTGGCGCGCTTCGTGGAAGACGCAAATCCTCGCACCGCTGCATTCGCTCTTCGGCGGCGCCACGCTCGCGCCCGTCGTGGCCGAGTGCCGGAAGATCCACGCCGAGGTGCTGAAGGGCCGCGTCTGGATCGCGCTGCACATGCATGCCGGCGACGGCAACGTGCACACCAACATCCCCGTCAACAGCGACAACTACGAGATGCTGCAGACGGCGCGCGAGGCCGTGGCCCGCATCATGGTGCTGGCGCGCCGGCTCGACGGCGTGATCTCGGGCGAGCACGGCATCGGCATCACCAAGCTCGAGTTCGTGACCGACGAAGAACTCGCGAACTTCACCGCCTACAAGACGAAGGTCGATCCCGAAGGGCGCTTCAACCAGGGCAAGCTGCTGCGCAACCCGGTCTTCGGCAACGCCGCTCCGCTGAAGGCGGACCTCACCAACGCATACACGCCGAGCTTCGGCCTCATGGGCCACGAGTCGCTCATCATGCAGAGGAGCGACATCGGCGAGATCGCGACCTCGATCAAGGACTGCCTGCGCTGCGGCAAGTGCAAGCCGGTGTGCGCGACGCACGTGCCACGCGCCAACCTGCTCTACAGCCCGCGCGACAAGATCCTCGCGACCTCGCTGCTGGTCGAGGCGTTCCTGTACGAAGAACAAACACGGCGCGGCATCTCGCTGCGCCACTGGGAAGAGTTCGAAGACGTGGCCGACCACTGCACGGTGTGCCACAAATGTCTGAGCCCGTGCCCGGTCGACATCGACTTCGGCGAAGTCTCGATGAACATGCGCAACCTACTCAGGAAGATGGGGCAGAAGCGCTTTCGCCCGGCGAGCAAGGCGGCGATGATGTTCCTCAACGCCACGAGCCCCGAGACGATCAAGGTCATGCGTACCGCGATGGTCGATGTGGGCTTCAAGGCGCAGCGCGTGGCCAACAACCTGCTGCGCGGCCTGGCCAACGCGCAGACGGCAGCGCCGAAGTCGACCGTGGGAACGCCGCCGCTCAAGGAGCAGGTGATCCACTTCATCAACAAGAAGATGCCCGGCAACCTGCCGAAGAAGACGGCGCGCGCGCTGCTCGACATCGAAGACAAGGACTACGTTCCGATCATCCGCAACCCGAAGACGACCAACGCCGATAGCGAGGCCGTCTTCTACTTTCCCGGCTGCGGCTCGGAGCGCCTGTTCTCGCAGGTGGGCCTCGCAACGCAGGCGATGCTCTGGCATGCCGGCGTGCAGACCGTGCTGCCGCCGGGGTACCTGTGCTGCGGCTATCCGCAGCGCGGCTCGGGCGACTTCGACAAGGCCGACAAGATCATCACCGACAACCGGGTGTTGTTCCATCGCGTCGCCAACACGCTGAACTACCTCGACATCAAGACGGTGGTGGTGAGCTGCGGCACCTGCTACGACCAGCTCCAGGGCTACGAATTCGACAAGATCTTTCCGGGCTGCCGGATCATCGACATCCACGAATTCCTGCTCGAGAAGGGCATCACGCTCGGCGGCCCGGGCGGCCCCGATGCAGCCGCACCGGGCTACCTGTTCCACGACCCGTGCCACAGCCCGATGAAGCTGCGCGATCCGCTGACGACCGTGAAGGCGCTGGTGGGTGAGAACGTGAAGCAGAGCGACCGTTGCTGCGGCGAGAGCGGGACGTTCGGCATCACCCGCCCCGACATCGCGACGCAGGTGCGCTTTCGCAAGGAAGAGGAGTTGCGGAAGGACGAGGTCGCGCTTCGTGCGGCGATCGAATCGAGCGCCGGCCCGCAAGCTGCGAAGGGCAACCTCAAGATACTCACGTCGTGCCCGAGCTGCCTGCAAGGCCTGCAGCGCTACCAGGGCGATCTCGCCAGTGGCCTGCTCGAGGCCGACTACATCGTGGTCGAAATGGCGAACCGCATCCTGGGTGAAGACTGGATGCCGGAGTACGTGAAGCGGGCGAACGAGGGTGGCATCGAGCGCGTGCTGGTGTGA
>Ga0209724_1001418_pt1 | contig 21800 bp, 20 predicted proteins | sample grotaG_FD_184143 | JGI IMG/M metagenome (GOLD analysis project Ga0209724, IMG submission 184143) | Glacier valley bacterial and archeal communities from Borup Fiord, Nunavut, Canada, to study Microbial Dark Matter (Phase II) -... | ecosystem: Environmental > Aquatic > Freshwater > Ice > Glacier ...
GGTCAAATACCTCAATAATTTAATCGAACAAGACCACCGCTTCATCAAACGCCGCACCCGGCCGGGCCTGGGTTTCTTTTCTTTCGAGACGGCGCGACGCACATTGGCAGGCTACGAGACGATGAATATGATCCGAAAAGGGCAGATGAAAGGAGCGAAAAAGGGCGATATTCTCGCCCAGATTCACCTGATCAATTGCCTGTTTGGGATCGTCGCCTAACTTTTCCAATTTCTGAACGCAATCCGCCTCTTTTCCAAAACTATCCGCTTTTTGCGACAGAGCCGCTCTGGTTCGGTAGTGAAGACCGTCCATAGATATTGACGAGCTTCTTCTAAAAGCGCATCCAGGTGAGAATTGTCCTCACGTGTGACGAATTGCAGCCGCAGGAGCGGTTTGATATGCTGCCAACGTTTCTCGAATGTGGCGTGCTGCGTCGGTTGGATCGGCGCAGCCGGTGTGTGGTAAACTGTGGACATGGCGTTTCTCCGTAATAGAAAAGCCAAAGCCGCCTGAGTATTTGCACTACCCAGGCGGCCTTGATTCGGATATTCACCATGTGCGGAGCGGGCGAGGCAACGCCCCAGAATGGGCGTTCATATCACCAAAGTGAGCACCTGAACAATAACCTGCTCACTTTGTCGTCAATGATAGCCACTACAAACCATGCGCTTGAATCACCCCTGTGAATGTCTGTATATCGGAAACGCTGGTCTACTAAATTCCTTGCAAATACCAGTACCGAAAATGCTTATTGAACGCATTTAACAATCTTCACGGTATTCCCATTTCATCAAGGAATTGAGATCGCCCATCAGTCGAACGTTTTCCCCAGGGAAGAGTATAAAAATTTGACCATAATAGGAAAACATCGCGTTTCGCTCTTGTAATTCCAACGAACAGCAACCTTCGTTCTTCATCAATTTCAGACGTAGTCTCTGCCCTATAATCTGGCAGTCTCCCCTGCTCCAAATCAGGAATAATGACTGTATCGAATTCCAAACCTTTGCTGCTATGCAAAGTACTTAAAAAAACGCTTTTCGCTGAGCGTCCACATAGAGCTAAATCTGCTATAGTCATATGACCAAGTTTTTGATGAGGTTGTGTTCGCTCGCTGAATTCCCAAAATGCCTTTACATCGTATGGTTCAAAGTTCGTCAAGCCTTCAACTATCAAATCCAAGTTCAGCTCTTGGGCTAAAGAAGTTAGCCAATCTGATACCAATAGCCCTTTTTGTTTAGATTTCCATAATGTCATAAAAAAGTGCGTCTTACGATCTAAAGAGGTACGCAGTTCAAGAGCCGTATAGTTAGAAAGTTTTATAAATCTATTATAATCGCGGTAAATCTTTTCAAATTTTGGGTTGCCTATTTCCCATCCTTCTGTTTGCCACATAGCTAAATCTTCTAACCAACGGGTTAAAGGTGTTCTCGGATAGCGCTCATCCTTGTCTCCGGAATAGTTAATGCCAGCGTCAATAAAAGCATCGCTAAATTGCTTCACGACATCTTTTGTTCGACATAAAACTGCAATTTCTCCAAGAGGTGTTCCTATATTTTGTAGGTGCTGAATCTCTTCAACTATACATGTGATTTGCTGGTCTAGACCGCCTAAGCACTCTTTATATTTCACTGCTCGCGTACCATCCTTAGCTTGCAGTGTTAATATTTTTGAATCATGATCTGAAATGAGCTTATTAGCAAGTTCTACGATATGAGGTAAACATCGCCTTGTAATTTGAATGGAAATCTGTTTAACACCTGGCATTTTACCCAAGTTTCTTAAGTAGGATGGTTCTGCCCCTTGAAAACCCATAATACTCTGATTAGCGTCGCCAACAATAAAAAGGTTAATATCAGTCTTCTGTATAAGCGCCATTATCAATTCGTTGAAAATCTGGCCTAAATCCTGATACTCATCAACAACCAACCACGGATAATGTGCTCTCACAAAAGCACGAACTTGAGGTTCAGTCGTAATTAGTCTATAAGCTTCTAGGGCAATATCTTCGAGATCAACTTGCTGGTTTTCTCGCAGAAGTGCCTTATATGCTTCGGCGACTTCACGCAAAACTTCCTGAGAAGAGGGTGTTTTAGCTAAAGCTAAATCAATGCGGTATTTGTTAATTTTTTGTTTCCAAAACTTAATTATTTTGTCTGGTATATCTAATTTATCTGATATACCAAAGGTGATAAGTGCCTGAGAAATGTAGTTGTGCTGTGCATCTTCGTCTACGATACTTAGCTTCTTAGGAAACCCTATCACAAATACATCGTAGAAAGGCAAAAGGATAGCCGTAATACAAAACCTATGGACGGTACCGATGAATAAGCGCTCATCACCATCAAATCCCAGGTTCGACACTCTATCTTCAATTTCTCGCACCGCATCATTCATATAAGTGATACATGCGATTGCTTGTGGTGCCTGGACTTCCTGTCCCAATAAATAGGCAAGTTTGAGCACTAATCTATAAGTTTTGCCACTGCCTGGACCTGCGGTCACTACACAACGCTTAAAAGACCGGATAGCAGCTTGCTGCTGTGGGTCAGATAACTCTTCGATCAAATCATGAAGTTGCATTATATCCCTGCTATACGTCGTATTGCATCGTTGATGTAGGGTGGAATTTTAGCCACATCGAGTTTTGTTGCTAAACGCTGTGAAAAACGCCCTTTGCCGCAAAGTCTCTCAATTTTTCCAACAATTTTTTTGTGTTTATCCCGAAAGCTCATTCCTGTCCAGTTCCTCAAAACCTCTGATGTCTTCCGTCTGCTCGCGTTGCCTTGGCCCAACTCTTTAAGTATAGCTAGGTATTCTGGTCCATAACCCACATCAATTAGGTCAAGTTCAATGGTGTGTTGTCCAACGAAAATTCCGGCCACTTCCAATAATGTTCGTTTTTCTGTATCAGTTTTTCCATTGAACACAGAAACATCACCAACTATTAAGCCATAGAGGTCTATTCCTCGTTCAACGCCTTTAGATGTTTCGACTGTGGCTTTGATGTATGGGTCTCCATCAGTGATGACTACATTAGGAATGTCTAAACCGTACTTTCCAAGTACTTTCACGTAGGGGCGAAAATCTGCTGAATCAATGCTTATAACACTTATACCATATTCATCTAAAGGCTTCCCAAGTATTTTAGCGAACTCAGTAACCAGAAACTTTTCAGCTATCCCTTCCACTAAAATTACGCCTTTGCTAAACACAAGCTCAGAGCGGGTTGCGTTCAGGTAGCGTTCTACATCTTTAATTTCATAGTTTGATAAACCGGCCTTAACAATATTCCGGCCAATGGTGCCTTCTGTCGTTCTTCTGAAGACCAAAATGCCTTCAAGCGGAGCCACGCTTGCAATATGAGGAGAATGGGTCGTAATGATTACGGGGATTGTTTCAGTAGGCTGCCGCTCGAATAAATCGCCGAATACCAAGCGCTGCAAGTGCGGATGCAAATGAGCTTCTGGTTCTTCCACCGCCAAGATCATGGTCGCTTGCTCCAACATTTCTGCCTTACCTCGTGCATCTAGAAGCAACAGGACCAAATAAATAATATTTGCGTATCCCGTACCTATATCGCTCAGTGAACGTCTTTTTTCACCCTCAGCAAAAAGACGAATAAACCGCAAAAGTCGATCTGGATCGGTTTGTAACAAGTTCAAACGTGGATCAATGCTGGCGGTTTGGCCGATCATTTGTTTTAATCGCAAGTCGATCTTCCCCTCAAGCTCTGCAATGGGAGGCATGTCTAAGATTTGCTTTATAATGCCATCGACTTGCTCTCCAAGTGTTTCAAGAGCGTCTCTATCCAATTTCAGGCGCTCAATCAATCGGCTGAGCGGTGAGCGTCGCCAAATCTCAAGATCATCATTTGCATTTCGCAAGGCTGGCAACACTTCTAAGGGAATGTATTTTTGAAAACGCAAATCTGTTATTTTTCTAGAATCGTCCTCATCGCAACAAAAGTAATAATCGTAGTCATCAGAAGTTAAAATAGCTGGCTCATCAACGTCACGTCCTGGTTTTGGACCATAAATGTAGCTGATTGAAGATACCAATCCCGGCTTAAAGCAATCTGACAAGGCGGCTTGCTCTGCCGCATTGGTGTCAAACTCACTAAACTCAACGGTTACTTTGATTTTGTTTCCAGCAAAAGGGCGATCAAGACCATCCCAAAAATCAGTGCCTACAAGTTCACGAGCCGAATTCGGCAGAGTGTAATCTAAAACGAGTCTGAGGGCGTAAAGAAAATTACTTTTACCAGCATTATTTTCTCCAACAACGATTATGTTTTTGGTAGTTAATTCAATTTGAAACTCCTTGAAATTGCGGAAGTTAGTTATCTTGATTTTGCTTAGACGCACGTATGTATCCCTAATGTATATCCGATCAAAACCAAAATGATGTATCAAACATGACAACACATCAACGAACCACTCGCTCAATCTCCAATGTTGTGCTCGGTCAGTTCACATTCTTGAGAAACCGGTCGGTTTCTCTGCGGCGGGAATGCCGAGCACGCCAGCCGGGGGTGTTTCTAAGAAAGCAGTTCGTGATAGGCGGCATCAAGATATTTACGCGTTTAATTCATGCGAAGTGCTCATTATAATCAGTAACAAACGTAATCAAGGGTGGAAATACCACCGATTGCGAATTAGTTTCAGTTAAGACTGAGCGTGATGGGATTATAGCGCAAAAAGCTAATGCTAATGCTCAAAAATCGAGCGATGGTCCTGACCAATTTGAATGTTGCTCTTTGCTCTCATCCAAATCGCTATCCGGGGTGTAGCCGGGTTGTTGCAACGGCTCTACGGGTTCAACCCGGTTTGTGAGCGCAATTGCGGCGAGCCGTTCACGCTCAGCCAGCAAAGCATCATAGCGTACTTCCCAATCCCAGCCAATCTCACGCTGAAGTAGCACGTCGATTTGTTGCTGTGCGACCTGATGCAGTAGCTCGATATGGTTTTCGCGTTTGTTGCGGTTCATGTAAAGCGGCAGGCGCGTTCCATCCTGCCAGCTATCATAGGTGCCCGGCAGTACAACGTGCGTGTGTGGGTTGTCTCGCCCGGCCTTGTGCTCGTCGGCGGTTTCGCGGCGATGAAAGGCGTAACTGTATTGGATGCCGTCGATACCGCGCTCCTCGAAGAACGTTTCGATGGTCGCTTCGGTCAGGGCTTTGACAAACACCTCGCGCCGTTCCTCTGGGACGAATTGGATCAGGTCGGGGTTGGGATTGATCACGAAGGTGAACGCCTGGACGTGCTCTGATTTGAGCGCGTCACAGGTGGCCGCAACCGCTTGAAAGTTATTTCCCAAACCGCGATTGACCCAACGCTCCAGCCCTTGCGCCTGTGGAATATGTCCGTCGCGGTCATCGCGGTATTGGAAGTAACGCAGCAGCGATTTCAATTTGCTTGCGCCTTTACCCTTCGGCGTTTGATAGCGCACGTTGGCAACGACGCTTTGCTTACGATCCATGTTTGCCCTTATCCACGCTTTCTATTTGGTGGTACGGCGGGACTCAATCCAGTCCAGAAACGGCTGCATGGCCTGCTTCAGACCGTCGATCCCGCTGTTATGTACCTTGACCTCAGCACGTACTCCCAAAAGCTGTGTTTCGACAGCTTGCAATGCGCTCATCACATTTTGCAACTTGCCATCCAACGAACGGGCCAGCTGGCGGCGTGAGCCGGTGAGATCGTCCTGGTTATCCATGTAGTAGCGAATGGCTTCGCGGATCAAGTCGGCTTTCGCAACCGGTTTGCCTTGCCGCGTGCGCGTGCGTGCCATCTCTTCCAGGTAGCGATCCATATCAGGTGTGACGTTGACTGTAAGGCGATGGTTGAATAGTGGCTTGCTCAAAGGTCACCCTCCTGTGCTGCATCATGTTCTGCAACGACCTGGCGATACAATGCCTTGGCCGGTTGGAAGCGAAAATAGTAGCGGTTCATGAGCAATGGCACACGGCCATGCTTCTTGGCGAGCGTCGCGCGAATGGCACCCGGCGTGCGCAAGGTCTGCTGCTGCACGTACAGTTTGCCCAGTCCCTCAATACGGACGAAACCCTCCGGCTGTGACAACTCTTCGCACCACACCTCAATTAAAACTTGAAGCATTTCGCTAACATCGCGGTTCATCCTCACTTTCCGTGAATCGCTTTTGCCTGCATAGATACGAACAAGCAGATAGGATAGTAATTGTCATTATGCTAAACAAACTGGCCTGAACGGTAAAAATGTAACCGCTCTCCAAACTTCGGTTGCAGTCAAATATGTCGAGAATCCTTGTTTTTGGTCGAACGTATGAATCGGGGCATGGCCGTATCTTGTCGCAATCAAATTAGTCGAAAATATGGCGAGCTGGTGAGTACGAACTGCTTTTTAGTTGGGACGCATCACGCGAATACTCAGCAAATCGAGCTTGGCGCGTCTATACATCTGGCGTTTTAGCGTTTTCAGATGATCAATGGTGTTGTTTATCTAAACCACCAAAAAGGTCGGTTCAGAGTTCTTGGCCTTCTTGAGCCAAAGCAGGTTGTATTGAGTAGACACTAATGCTCTGCTGGATGGCAGAATTTCAGCACCGACGCAAACAAGATGCCGATCAAGACCTTGATGGCCGACTATCGCTTGTCAAAGTCGCGTGTCTATCGGTATCTCAATTAGCTGGCGTGAGGCGCAGCTATCTAAAACCGACCTTTTTGGCGGTTTATACAAAAAAGACCTGCATCCGAGCGGCGAGATCGTTGCACGCGGACGATCGCTTATCGAAAGTGAGGATAACCATATGTATGACGAAACGGCGTTTGTCAGCATGGCCGACGCCGCTTGGCTGTGCGCAGAAGCATCAGAAGCGGAACGCGCCGCACGACTTGACGGCCAGCCGCGCAGCACTGGCAAGTCAGCTTATCTTGCACAACTTAGCAGCGCCAAGCTTGCGGCTATGGCGCGTTATGAAAAGGACGCCGAAACATAGTAAGCGAACGCATCCACCGACCGAACAATATAGATAGCCAACACCCGGCGCCAATGTGCGCCGAATGCCGCGCGGTTGGCCGTATAAGCGTGCTCACACCGACCTACCAGCGGCTTTTTGCTGAGCGGCACGAAGTGGTAAGCCGTTTTGCGTGCGTGCACTGTCAAGCCAAATATGAGTTGATAACGCGCGTTGACTTGTGAGCCATTTAGCGCCGCCTGAACGTTTTATATGTAAAGATTTTTTGCTTATCGTTTTGGCAGCACAGTTTTGGTACATGATCAGGAATAAGCAGAGTGTCGAAAGTTGCTTGAAAGTGTACTACGAAAACGATACACAACATTTTGAGAATTTAATTGGCCGTTTGACTAATTTCGCAGATTTAGCTGCAACTCAGGCTCAAGCTACGACAGACGGAACAGGAACCTATTGGCGCGGCAAACGTACTGGCTTATTGCAAGCGCATAACGAATTACAAGATATCGTTGACCGTTCAGCAACCTGCGCGGAGCACAGCCGTATAACGGCGATCGGCTTGCCCAGCAGTGGCAGTGACGCTGAAAGGAGTTAAACTAGAGCACAACTAATCACCGTTACCTATCCTCTAGGCATGACTTTAGCAGCTTTTCAACCCTATTATTTTCGCCATCTTTAGACCAAAGGTTTTTTGTAGAAACTGTCAACAAGATCTGTTTTTAGATAGCTGCGCCTCAGGTGACCTGATTGAAATACCGATGGATACTCGCTTTTGACAGGTGGCGGTCGGCCTCAAGGCCTTGAGTAGTACGCCTTATTCACGTCGCTGCTGAATTTCTGCAATTTGGGCAGACCTGAGCTTCTTTTACGTGCTAAATTTCACTAGCTCTATTTGGCCTTGAAAATGCTTTCCATTTGTTGTTCGGTCTGGCTCCCCGTTTCAAATTGAGCAATGGCTTCCAATACATGAAACAGTAGTTGTCCATAAACATCTCTATTGTCAATACTTTAGTCAGTAGCCAGCGACTAAACAATTTTCGAGCTACTGAAACTGAAAACACATAATATGACCACTCGTTGCGACAACTGCAGGTTTAAGCAAAGTGCTTTCTCGACACTCAGCTTTCCAAAGGCTTGTCATGTTAGCCGTCGTAGTTATTTGGCTTAGGTTGTGTTGGCAAAATCGGTACAATAGTTGGTGAAACATTCGACGGTGCAGGCGTATTCGGTACTAACAAATTGCTACTGATATTTGGTGCTGCATAAGTAGTTGCTGACCAATGCCCCGCAATCGGTAAGTCAGTTGCTAAGTTACCATATGCAAAAGCGTTGTCAAAGTTACTCCCTACTAACAAGTTCTTCGTATAGAAAATCCCATCCCAAACGCCAATTCCTGCATATCCAATTGAGGTCCACGACCCGCTGACAGGTAGCTGGCCGAGAGATCCTATTCGAATAGTATAATCGGCGTTAATAACAGGTCCATTTGTCACCTGATTTGTAAGATAGAATATTGGGGAGCCGTTTGTTCGGAATACACCTACACTGTCAATAGTATCTCCGTTCCAATCATCGGCTATTGCCATATCATTAGGGATACCAAACACCATAGTATAATCGGCAAAACCAGTACTTAGCTGTTTTTTCAAGTATATTAACCCATTACTTGGGCGGAACACACCAACGCCGTCATAAGGGTTACCCTGTATCATCATCGTACTATCCCAGTGACCTGCAAGTGGTCTGTCGCCAGGAATACCTAATACTAGGTAATGATCCGCCGGACCAGACGTATTGCTGTCACGAAGATAAAATTGTCCGGTTGTTGAGTCGTAAACACCTAAAGTATCGAAGCCTGTTCCTGCCCAATTTCCCACGACTGGAAATATGTTACCCGGGTTAACTGGACCAAAACGAGCATAAATGTCAGGGGGGGAGTTTTGCCCGCCCGTAAAAGCAGTTTTTAGCAGAAATTCACCAGTAGACTTTCTATACACGCCAGGCCTATCAACTGGACAAACATTTCCATTATTGCTAAGTGTAAGAGCTTGGGTAGCAATCTGCCCATCAGGGTTTGTGATTGTGACTGTGGACGTTGCAACCTGAAGTGAACATGTGTTAACATCAAATTGAATTTGTGTAGGTGAGACGCTCACATTATAAACAGGAGCGTTAGATACTTGTACTGTAAATGATTTTTTACAAGCACTTTTTATATTTGGGTCATAAAAGTTTGATCCGATTATAGTTATATGCTGTAGTTTTTGTCTTTGTGTTATAGTTGATGGAGTTATATAAGATATGGAAGGAGGCTCGGCTTTCACTTGGGCAACTTGTATTCCCCACGAACTGGCAGAGGCTGCATATTCTTGAGCAGTCCACATAGTCATGTCGTCACATGGATCCAGACTAGTAAATGAGTAGTCACCCCAACGTAACGGCATACCACCGTCACCTGGAGGGTTGGTATAGGGCGCACCACCTATACGATATCTAGATAACAAATAATAAGGGGGCGTTTGATTAATATTCGTTAGGGATGTGAAAGCTGCACTTGGGTTAGTAGAAGTTCCAGAAACTGTCATTCCAAAAAGCGCTTGACCTTGCCCTGAGATCATAACCGAACCGTAAATATAATAATTAGCATTAACAGGATTGGTAGTATCATATATTGAATCTGAAGCAATTAACACTGGAGTAGGGCCGTTAACGTTAATATGATACCAACGCAATGCATTCCGACAATGAGCATCTGTGAAATCACCATTGCATGTTGTAGGTGACTGACCCTGATTATCCACTCCAACTGTATGTGACGTCCATAAATCTCCATTACTACGAATAGTAGAAGGCCCCATTTGTCTATTTAATAGAAACCCGATTCGTTGAGCACTCGGCTCAGGTACATTGGGGCTAGGAGCATTAAACGTGTTCACAGTCAGAGGAATGTTGGGTCCTAGAGTTGGTACATTGTTAACATCGTAGGTTACTCTTTTAAGTATTAGCTGGTTATTTGTAGAGCCATCGAACCCTATAAACCAACCCTGAGTTGCGTTTGGATCGTAGTTTGTCACACCACGGGGCGAGTTCATACCGCTACCAGCAAAAGCAGGAAAATCTTTAGAGCAATATATAATTGGGTTATTAGTATTAATAAGAGAATTTTTATCGATAACAAATGCTCTGTAACCAGTTCCCGGATTTAAGAAGGCATCTCCGGAGATATACAATGAATGTGCATCAAAGGCAAGCCAAGGTTGATCAACAAAATAAGTGGAAGAGTCTCCACAAGCTTCATAGGGATGAAAATAGTAAAATCTCCAATCACTAGCCGTGATGATTGGTCCGCCACTAACAGCAAGCTCAATTCTATTGTCGTTTCCTAAAGCAGTAACAAACCAATGACCAGAGCTTGATAAAGGATCATATCGAACTTGTGGATCGGTGATTCTATTTGGATGAAAAGAAGGTTCAACAGATTGGAAAAACGTGTCTAGTGACATATTTAAGGCACCATCTGCACTGCCTGTATTCTTAGAAAATGATCTAACAAGGCCATTTATCGTAAGAAAGAATTGAGTTGGCCCAACGGTACCCATGGTATCTGGTGGAAACAAACCGGGCGAGTCAGATGAAGTCGCTGCAGTAAAATTAATACTAAGAAATTTTGGTGTGCCGCCAGTTTGACTCAGATCTTTACCACTCGCTTTATAAAAGCTCAAGCACGTACAGACAATAAAGAACACTAATAACCTTGTACGATTGGTTAAACGAAACATTTTTAGAGCCTCATTGTACTGTTTAGATCAGGAGCTGTATGACGTTTAGCTAGAAGTTGTTGATGTGGATAACGAAGGCGTCGACATATTAGTACGTAAAATCTCTTGGATCAACTGAACTTCAATTACATCAGATTTACTATCCCATCGGGGCGGGTTAAACAGCCATCCTGTAAATTGAGCACATTTGGCTTGCAGGTCTCCAAAATAACGCGTAAAACTGCCATCAAGAAGGATCATACGTGTTTCGTTGTTAGGTTGTCCTGAATCATAGATAATAAGCTCTCGCTTTTTTCCTTGGTTATCAGTCAAATAATATGTTAATGGTCCAACATAACCCATGTGCCCAGGACGCGGTAAAGGATTACTATCAGCGATCCTGATACAACCCTCAAAAATTATTTGTTGTGCACGTCCTAGTGGCACAGGAGATTGTACAGTAATTGTGGACAAGGTACTAGATAGCTGTTCTATAAAATTTTCCGAAATTGCAGAGGCCACTTCAAGAGCATTAACTTTAAGCGTATTTGTTTGTGTGATGACTCCTTTTACAGAAATCCATTTCCCTACCCAATCTTGCCACAATTCACGGTAAAGAGCATACTTAGGGTAATTAGCCGAAATGTCTGGCACTTGTGCGGCGCCTGCCAATAACTCGTTTTTATTAGGCTGTGCGTTAAGCCATTTTTGCCATGCTAGTTGGTAAAGGTTCTCGTTATCAAACGATAATTTTATTGAGTTGTTCTTTGCATCGTATAAATGGTATTCTATAGGTTGAGACGCTACGATACGAGGATCGTTATTCATGTCACCACCAAGTCCAGCATCCGACCCAGTATTTACTGCTGGAATCAGTTGCCCAACCAGAGTAATTTGTGAAGATATTGCGCTGCTTATCGCAAACATAGCAGCATTTTTTGTACTGATATTCGTTGAGGTTAAGTCAGGTAACATTTGTTTTACACGTTGCGGAGTCAACAGGGCTGTAATCAGCGTAACCGAAACAGCTACACACAGGTTAAATTTTGCCACATAATTGTTCATTTTGCTTATCTCTCAAAATACATAGCGCAATCTATATCATTTTATCAGATAAATGTTAAGAAACAAGATCAATCAGAGTAATTTGACCAGATTCTGTTGAAAACTCGGTTGTAAAGCAATAGCGGTAAATTGAACGCGCCAAATGAGGAACGGAACCACGGCAAAAAGTGTTGGCAAGTACCTTCGCCAAGCGTTTGAGATGGGTGGCTGCTGCGGTAAAGGTCACTTGTAACTGATTTTTAGGTAAGCCCCGATAGCGCGAGCGGCAAGCGGCATGGGCACGGACAAGCTCAGAGACAGTCCCTTCAATAGCCACTCGGTGGTACATGTCATGGTGAAAAGCAGTCGTTTGGAACTCGGCGCGACGGGCTGTCATCAGGTCATAATGACGGCTAATGGAGATAGTCCGACCAGCGGGTTTATCTGTACATAAATCGGGTCCAAAGAACGGGTAATTTTGGCATTGTTTGCCGAAGGATACGAGAAAGGCAACGTTGTTTTTGACCTTGGGATCAACAGGCGACCAGCGGATGGCTTCTTGACCAGCCGGACAGGTTGCGTGGTAATTGATGACGTCAATGGTGAAATCGGGCAAGCGAAAGCCAGCGGGTTTCATAACATTGCCATCGCGTATAAAGCCGCGTAAGTCAATCGACTGATCCAAGCTGGCTTACAGGTTAGCACCACTCATGTAACCTTGGTCGACATACTGCTGGGCGAGCGGCACTTGACGCGCCATGAGATGCTGTTGAATGTCCAGAATGGGCGGTATTATCCTGGATGAAAGCAGGGGTAATGGTCACATCCGTGATGAAACGAGCGTCTAAGTCGGCAGCCACCGTTTCGGTGACATAGAGTTTATAGCCAATCCAGGCGTGATTACCTTTGTTGCCATAGCGGGCTTGGGGGTCATGCGGACTGCTAATCACATCCCCAGTGACCTGACCAGCTGGACGCACTCGCAATTGACCCACCTCATTTGGTGCATAATGTTCGACTAATACCCCGCTGCAAGAGTGCCAGCTCTGGCAATGCCTGAAGGGTCGGGCTGCCCGTGGTCATGACTTGTATGACGAGCCACTGTCCTCCGTCCCCAGCCTTTTGTAGGGCAGGCACTATCTCAGTCGGACTGAGCCGATAATCACTGCGTCGCACACTATACAGCTCCACAAAACTCGCGGGCACCCACTTCAGCACCCACGGTGCATCGGTGCTAAGCAGAGCATTCAAACTCACCCGAATAGTCTCCCAAACCAGTTCCAGACGGCTCAAATCCATACCCTGACCCACAATATGCGTCAGGGTATTGCGCTGTTTGCCGCCGCCTTTGACATAGCCTCGCTCCCGCAGGTACGTCAAAATCCGTTCAAAGACCACCCCATCTCGCCCATGCGCCAGCAATCGCTTGCGGAAGTTGCATAAACCTGAGTAGTGCAGCCCACTCCAACCCACTTCCTGGCGCAACGCATATTTCCAGTCCAGCCGCATCACCGCCATGTTCGCCGCCGCTCGGTCAGGCAACTTCTCCATAAATTGGAACACCGTGATGAATGCCAACACCACTGCATTCACCGCTGGCCGCCCTTCCTCCGCATACATTCCCGCGAAATCAATGTCACCCACCATATCCTCGACGTCTCTACTCACACTGTTTCTTGTTCTTCAGCCTGCCTCCCCTGTAAAAGCAGGTTCTTGTGGTAGTTACCTTTACGGTAACACATGTTCATCGTTTAGGGGTGTGTTTGCAGGAACTATTCCTGGAAAAGGGGATGAATACAAATGGAGCCAAGGGTTTATGTATGACTATGCTTTTGGCAAATGGTGGAATCAGAGTTATTCCACTTATACATGCTATGGTTCCGGATGCTGGCCTGTCTACCCAAATTGCCAACTAACCTGTTCGTAACTACTCAGCGATAGAGTCAGACAGGTGGGGCAGTGGCGAGAACAGGCAGTAACGGATAAACTGAGTGCATGTCACATTCAAGACCACGCCACAGCCGAGCAGAACTGGACGCCCTGGATAAAGCAGCGCTGGTTGAGCTTATCCTACGTTTGGAAGGCCAAACAGCGAAAAACAGTCAGAACAGCAGCCAACCACCGAGCAGTGATGGACTGAAAAAGCCTGCGCCGAAAAGTGAGCGTGGGTCAAGCGAAAGAAAGAGCGGCGGACAAGCCGGGCATGAGGGGCACACGCTGGATGTGGTAGCTGCGCCAGACGCGCTGGTGGTGCATCCGGTGACGATCTGTGCGCACTGCGCAGCGGATTTACAAGCGGTGGGGGTGTGCAGTGTCGAGAAACGGCAGGTGTTGGACCTACCAGAAGTGGCGCTGAGGATAACTGAACATCGTTCAGAACGCAAGCGCTGTCCAGCGTGCGGGCAGACCAGTCAGGCCGCTTTTCCAATGGCAGTCACGCAGCCGACGCAATACGGAGCGCGTATCCGTGCGCAGATGGTGTATTTTCATAGTGCGCAGTTCATCCCACTAGCGCGCACGGCAGCCGTGCTGCACGATTTATACGGGCAAATGGTTTCGGAAGCGACCATTGTGGCGGCAGTGGCCGAAGCGGCACAGTCGGTCGAGGCGGTCACTGAAGCGGTGCGCGCGTATCTGGTGGCGACCGCCGCGGTCGTCCATGTGGATGAAACCGGCGCACGGGTCGCAGGCAAGTTGCATTGGCTGCATTCGGCTGGCAACGCCCACGCGACGCTGTATGCGATTCACCCCAAACGGGGCAGTGACGGGATGGACGCGCTGGGCGTGCTTCCTGACCGCCGCGGCTGGTGTGTGCACGATGGTTGGAAAGCTTACGGCAAATATGCCGTTCGTCATGCCCTGTGCAACGCCCATCACTTGCGCGAACTGACGTTCATTCATGAACAGTATCAACAGCACTGGGCGGCTGACGTGCGCCACTGGCTGTGTCGTATCAAAACCAGCGTCGAGCGCGCCCGCCAGACTGGACACACCACCTTGCCAGGCGACCAGACCGCCTATTTCCAGTTGCGCTACGACCGTTTACTGGACGCAGCCGACTATGAACTCAGCGCACGACACCTCACCAGCGCCCACCCGCTTAAAAACAATCCGCCTGCCAACTTGCTCAAACGCCTCCGTCAGCAACACGCCCAGGTGCTCGCTTTTATGCACGATTTTAGCGCGCCGTTTGACAACAATGCGGCTGAGCGCGACATTCGCATGGTCAAAGTCCAACAAAAAATCTCCGGCGGTTTTCGCACGCTGTCCGGTGCTCAAACGTTTTGTACCCTTCGCAGTTACCTATCCACCGCACGCAAAAACGGTCAGTCTGCGCTGCACGTTCTTGTTCAAGCACTGCGCGCTGACCCCTTCTTCCCACCCTGCCTATTGTCTACCGCTGAGTAGTTACGTTTTCAGTAGCTAACTACATCTAGACGTCTGCAAGCTGGACTTCACGTAGGAGTTCCACAAGGAACGGAAAATCAGAGTGTGCTATGCATCGCCTTACAACCATAGAAGTTGCTTTGTAATGACCGAACGTAACACAATGTAGATTTGTTACTTTTGCACTTGACGTCTTAAAAACTGGCGCTCTTGTGTGTTCTGCAAAGCTGAGATGTGCTTGCTTCGACTTAACAGTTCTTCTTTAACTGACCCCATCTCAGGTAATGATGTTACACAATTTTAGCCTTCATCAATAAACTTAACATGTCCTTAATAAAGCGGCGTTTCATCACAGCTTCTGAACATTTACCCCTTATTGGCCGGCCGCCGAGGGGGATCCGCCGGGTCAGCGTGTTCAATCCCTTTTTTCCCCGCATTCTGGAACATTTCATCGCTTTCAGTGTTCAGATCCGCTAAGGCACTTTCAGGTTGGAGGTGTTCGGCTTGCGCTTGAAGACGATGTCGCCACAACAACACTGTTACTTCCGTCAGACCCAGTTCGCGCCCCAGTTGCTGACTCGTCTTTCCCTGCAAGATGCCTTGCAACAGCAAGACGACTTGCGGCGCGCTTAACCCACTTCCGACAAACACGGTCTGGCTATACACATTGTAAATCCCATCGCAACGCCGACAGCGATAGACGGGTAGCCTACTGCTGCGGGTTATTCGAAACAAGCGCCCTTGATCTGGACTGGCTCCGCAATGCGGACAATACATCCCTTGCGGATGGAAATGCTGCTCAAGCCAGTCCAGACTGCGTTGTGTGTCTAACAAATCAATGATTGGAAAGTCCATGCTCACCAGTATAGCTCATTTGCACTTGTCCTTTAGTTGAGCCAAATCCTTTATCCATCGAAATTTCTTGGTGATTGAGGTGTTGGAATCAAGCGAGTGGGTATTTGGGTTGGCTGAGATGTAGTGATTATGATGTCTTGGACAGGCCGAGGAGCAGAGGCAACAAAAGTGTCCACCCAATGACCTGCTACTGGATAGCCTCCATTTGAACTTGCGTCAAGCAGAGTAATTACTGTATCTGCTAAGCCGCTATCCAGACTATTCCTCAAATAAAATGTATTGGGAGAAATAAAACCACCGTATCCTGGAATATTATTTCCAGTCCAACGTCCAATAACCGGCTTCAGACTGAATGGGTTTATTCCAAATTGATTGGCTATTTCGATATCTCCAAATACTGAACAATTACATACGTTATTACTTAGATAATACTTTCCATTTTGCGGACGGTATACACCAGGACTGGAGGCGCCATTTCCGTCCCAATCGCCGGCTATTCCAACATCTCCAGGTACACCTAGCACCATTGTATAATCTGCAAATCCTGTTGTCAGATCGTTTTTTAGGTAGATTAAACCATTCGAAGGGCGGAACACGCCAACCCCGTCATGCGTAGCTCCTATCCAGTGACCCACTAACGGCATATCTCCAGGAATGCCTAAAACAAACCGATAATCTTCACAATAGACAAGCGTGTTACACAAAACAAATAATCCATTGCTTGTATCATAGATTCCCGGTGTACTTAAATAATCAGAATTCCAATCGCCCACTACTGGGTAATCATGGGTTGATGAACCGAAGGAAAACACTGTGCCAGACGAGCCTGTACGATCGCTAAATAAAAGTCGAAAAACATTAGATGACACTCCATCAATACTGTTCAATTCGTAGAGGCCAACAAAGTCTGTTTTGTAACACTCACTGCTAGATGGATTTCTTTTTTGGACCTGAAGCTGACCAACAGCTCTTTGTCCATCTGGATTAGTAAATTGAATATTTTTAGTTCCAGCTTGTATTCCACATGTGCCTACGGAAAAACTTACTTGACGCGTATTAGTGTTGTAAGTTATAGAATTTCTATATATATTTAGCCCGCCATCTGCTGTTATTGTTAATCGGCACTTTCCATATCCTGGATCAAACAAGCCTGAAGATACAACTGTCAATTGTGTAGCAATATGATCATTATCAATAATTGGTGTAGAAAAAATTGGTGTGCTCGGTGCCGGAGCAGAGACTTTAGCTACTTGTATACCCCAACTACTATTATCATATGCAAATTCTTGAGACGTCCACATAGTCATATCATCACAAGGATCAACTGTAGTAGATGAATAATCCCCCCAACGTCGCAGATTACCTTGCTGCTGTGGCATATACGTTTTAGATGAGTTAGTTAAAGCCACAGGTGTGGTCTCTGCCGGTACAGGGGTTGTTAAATATCTTGCCAGTGCTGCATCAGGGTAGTGTCCAACACCTGATTCACTCATGCCGAAGAGTACGTGATCCTGACCTGAAACCATTAATGAAGGCATCCAATAGGATAATGGTGCACTTGACGATGTGTTACATATTGTACCGCTCTGAACTGATTGTTGTGCGCTGTTAAAATTGTTTATCTTATACCATACTATTCCATCTCTATCTGCTTGTGGTATATTTTGTGAATTCGGTTTTTTCGCTACACACGTACTATCAGTACCTATTGTTTGTAAAGTCCATAACGTTCCCTTGCGAAGCACACCACCATTAAGTATAGTGCCTGGTCCATTTTGCGCTCCGCTACCGAGAAGCGCACCATCAAGTTTTATAGTACTTGCCACAAAAGTGTTACCTGAGACAAATGTTGGCTGCATTACTGGAACAGGGTGTGATGTGGATACATTAGTTGTTATGCTTTGGACAGCAGAGAGAGGAGATATTAAAGCTATCGGATAAGCCACTTGAGCTTTAACAATGCTATCAAAGCTACCCGAAGGCGTACCTACAAAGTAAAAACCAAGTGGATTTTGGTCGTCGTAGTTATCTACACCTTGAGGCGACCACCACCCGCTGACATTCCAAATTCGTGTGTAGGCTGATAAGGGCAAACGACCGTTTGTTGGTGGGTCAGGTAGCAATCTTTTGGTTATTACAAATAGATTTGTAGCTAAATAGTTAGATGTGCTGTTACAGTACGTGTTGCCTGAAATGCTTATTGAGAAAATATCTATTGCGAGTGACGGGTTATCTAACATGCAATTCGTACTGCTTTGATCGGCATCAAAGTAATAAAATGACCATTCATTAGGAAATATGCTTGTCGCAAAACTGCTAATATTTGATGTTTTGCTTATGGCAATATAAATAGTGTTTTTCACACCAGATGTATCATTCATAGCAGAAATTATCCACTTTCCCATAAAGCGATCATATTTAATTTTCGCGTCCGTAATATAATTAAGATAGTTGTTAGGGCAGCTAAATCCTAAGCCTGTACCAAAAAATGCACACCAAGTGACATTAGCAATATCAGACATTGGAGCTCCGGTTACTTTATTAAAGCCATACAATGTATAATTAGTTCCTAAAAGATATTGAGAGTCCCCAATAACACCCATAGTATCGGGTGGAGAAAATGCATTTCTAGCTCCTGTGAAATTTAGTGTGACAAATGGTATAGACAAGCCTACGTTATGTCCACTATAGGCTTGCTCAATATGAAAGTCAGAATTGCTACTGGTTTTACTATGAGCTAAAATAACCACATTGATGACAAAAATATTTATTAAGATTACAGACATTAGAATACGAAAACGAAAGTTAAACATTGTATCGCCTTTCTAGGTCTGGCAAAATAATCCGAGCTATTTCCCACCAACCCAACTAGGTTGAGAAGCATTCGAGATCATCAAAGCTGTATTTGATGACAGGAGATCAAGTAGATAAAGATTAGTCGTACTCGTAGGTTTATTATAACCTGCGAATAACAAATATTTATTGTCCGGGCTGATTGCCAGCCCGCCCCTTGTATCAAATTCTAAGTCACCATTTGTTTTGATACTTTTCTTCGAAGATATATCTTCCGGCGAAACAGAAATTATACCTTTACTGCCCATATAAATAAAACGACTTCCATCCGATAGCCATGCACAATATCCTGGATCGACATCATTCGTAACAGTTGTGATGTCGGTTGAATCAATTTGTATCGGGAATTCCCTTCCTTCAAGTTTTATGATGTTTAAGGTAACACTATTTGAACCCGTAACAACAAACGTCATGTACTTGCCATCTGGTGAAACTGAAGGGTATAGAGCAAGTTTATCCTCTGTACCTTTCACGATAGTGACATAAGATGAGGAGCTCTCTGAGGATCTTTCTAGTGAGACTTGATGGATTGATCCATCGGGGAAAGTCGTAACAAATAAATAAGCGCCATCTGACGACCAACTCGCAAAAACAGCTCCCGAAGGTAACAGCACATTTTGGGTAGCATGGTTGCCAAGAGAAGAAAATTCAATATGAGTAGGATACTGAACAAACAGCATATCTTGCCCTGAAGGAGACAGTTGAGGTAGACTGACATCAGTTTGCGCTGCGATTAATGCAGTCTTAAGAAGAATAAGACTTGATCCATCAGCATTCATCACATACAGATATCTTCTAGTTTCACCTGCGTCGTTTTGTGCGATAAACGCAATTCGGCCCAATAGGGATGGGTTCTTTTGTATTTGAGGTGTAAATCCCGGAATTGCTGTCGAAGTATAACGAGATGACTTAAGTAGTATAGGTGGGGTTGGATTTATATCACTAGAATTAAGGGCGTTATGAAAATTTTGGGATGCTATATGCGTGTTAAATAAGATAAATGCTAAAAAGAGAAACAACAATAGATTTTTGCGCATTTAGATTTCACAATCATCAAGTTACCTTCTGAGAATAGCATACCACAATAGTGTTATACATTTGTTAAATATTCTTACTAACTAATGATGCAAGTTGAAATCGTCACAAAAAGGAACCTTTTCTGAGACACATAGCTTGGTCTCCGAAGAGACTTCAATCTCCCACCCTTGACTGTCTCAAATCTTGTCTTATAATCAGCATCTCAAAACCTTAACCGTTTAACGAGAATGATGAGACAGGTAGGTGAATGTTATGAAAGTCGGGTACGCGCGTGTTTCGACACAAGAGCAAAACGAAGCCTTACAGCTCGATGCATTGCGAGCTGCTCATTGTGAGAAATTGTTCTCCGACACAATCTCTGGCGCGAAGTTCGAGCGGAAAGGCTTAGATGAAGCCTTAGCCTTTCTGCGCCCAGGTGATACCCTTGTCGTTTGGAAGCTCGACCGAGCAGGCCGCTCCTTAAAGCATCTTATCGAAATGCTCAATACGCTTCAGGGGCGAAACGTTGAGTTCGTCAGCTTGACCGAGCAAATCGACACGACAACGCCAAGTGGCAAACTGATTTTCCATTTGATGGGCGCGCTGGCCGAGTTTGAGCGCGATCTGATTCGAGAACGCACAAAGGCCGGACTCACAGCGGCACGAGCGCGAGGACGAATCGGTGGCAGACCTAAGAAATTAAAGACCAACGCAAAAATAGCCCTGGCGCAACGGATGTATGATGACAAAAGCAATTCTATCCAAGAAATTTGTGCGACTCTTGGCATCTCCCGTGCAACTTTATACCGATACGTGAAACAGTCATGAGCACCGTAAAAGGTTGAATTTATATCAGCCATAGTTTAGAGATCGAGATCGTCCAGAATGAGAACGGTTATATCCGGCACGCGCAGCAGCGCGCGATCATTACTCAGGAATGCGCTACAGCCAGATAGTATTGCGGCGGCCAGTTGCAGTGCATCTGGTGTTTTCAGGTTGTAGGTTGCGCGCAGTTGGGCCGCACGTTCACCCATTACGCCATCCACCGGGATCGTCTCGAAATCCGTGTTGTAGAGCAATTCTCGGTAGTCTTGTGCTAATTTGACATCTGCTCTGCGGAGGGGATCGACCAGCACTTCGGCAAGCGTCACTGCCGAAGTCACACCGATCAGCTCGCCGCGATCTACTCGCTGGAAAATGCTCACCATCTTCGCCGCATAATTTGGATGCCGCTCAAGATAATAAATCAGCGGAGCGCTGTCAAAATAGAGCCGAAGCACACCCGATAGCGCATCGGCGATCTTCACGGGCGATGATCCCACTCGCTTCGCAATTGATTAATATATTCTTGTGCATCTTGCGGTTCACGCTGCTCACGGGCATGTGCGCCTGCACCCTCGAATTCTAGGACGCTCCGCTTATCACGCTGCGTCCCACTGGATGGTTGCACCAATGCGTCTACAATTAAAGTGAGCACACGTTTACGATCGTCAACGCTCAAGCGTAACACTTCTGACGCAATCTGTTCAGGCGTCATTCTACCGACCTCCAAACTTTAACTCTGTCTCATCCATTTTACCATATCAGGCGATCAAGCGTCTCAGGAAACGTTCATCACGTGATTTAACATATTCTCAATAGATTGGTGTCCCATCACAGCTTCTGGACATTTATCCCTTGTAGCGCAATTTCGGCCAACCGTCGATCCAACGCCCGGCGGTTGGGCAGCCGGACCAAGCCACAGGCCGATGCCACCAATGGCATACTCGACAGATAGCGCCACACCAACCAGTGCGCCCACAACTGCTTCAGCAAACTGACCATGTACACCTTGAACATCGTCTTTTCGCTATGTACTTTGGCCCGCCGCGTTTCACTTGTCCAGATTTGGCATCCACCCAAACCATCTCAATTAGAGCCAATAATTGGATCAA
>Ga0209724_1001419_pt1 | contig 21726 bp, 20 predicted proteins | sample grotaG_FD_184143 | JGI IMG/M metagenome (GOLD analysis project Ga0209724, IMG submission 184143) | Glacier valley bacterial and archeal communities from Borup Fiord, Nunavut, Canada, to study Microbial Dark Matter (Phase II) -... | ecosystem: Environmental > Aquatic > Freshwater > Ice > Glacier ...
CGCTTATTCGACAACTACCCTAATTGTGAACCCGCCCAAGGCGCATCTACCTGGTAAGGATGCGTCCAGCCCGCAGTCGGTGAGGGTGGTTGTCCCGTTCGAGCCGGGCCGGGTCCAGGAGGTTCACAGTGCTGCGGGCGCGATCGGGACCTCCGCCTAATAGCGAGCATTAGGGGTTGCTCTTGCGGCGTCGGTGGTCACCGACGCGAGCAACCGTCTCGTAACCAGAATGTGGCGACTTCAGGTGGAGCTTAAAGGCAGCAAGGCGTGGGAGTGCCCGCAGACCGACCGGCTTGCGGCGCAAGCGAACGTCGTTAGTCAAATTCGCGGGGCTAGAAAAACTGCTCGAATTCGAACCACGCCTGCCGTTAGATTAGGCCGCCCCCGCGTCTGTCGACTTCGCTACGGAGTCGTCGGTCGATGAACCAGAAGTTGCAGGCCAGATCAATCCCCCGCGGGTATTGCGAGACAGGGCTAGACGCTAATAATCTTCACCACATGGTCGCGTTTGGCCAATGACGTGGATGGGGACGCCATGAGAGTCAGTCGCGAACCGGTGATCGGATCCGGCCGCTTCAGGGTGGTGAGCATCGTTATCGTTGCGCCGTTCGCGGGTCTCCTGGCTGCGGTTCCTTCTTCTACGATCATCTGAACAAGACACCCGACGGCTACTACGAGATTCCAATGTGTCGAGTCCAATGTGCATCTGGACCCTCGACCGTCCCGCCCTTCTACGGGCAGCTTGGTGGCGGTACCGAGATCACCACCGGCTTACCCATCGACATCAGCGATCTGCCCTTCATTCGGTTCGGTGGTTGAGATGACCGACGAGAAGAGCCTCTTCTTAGTTGCCTACGACTACGGCATGGGCGGACTCTGGGCGGCAATGCTCGCTCGCTCCGAGGCTGAAATCAAGGCGAAGTACCCCGAGCTCGGCATCGCAAACGAGCGCCCGCCCTGGATGACAGACGCGCGCTACGAGCAGATCTGCAACGAGGAGCAGCACGACATCGACGGCGCGCCCTGGGGAATCCTCAATGCCATCCTGGCGGATCGCGAGAAATGATGCCGCGTCCGCGCGTAGTGCGAGTGGCATCGCCGGTACTGCAGCTATCGCTGTAGGGGGCTCGGCCGCGGTTGGAGGCATCGGGAAGGCGATTCGCGGTCTCGGCAGGGCGGCACAGACAGCCGATAAAATACAGATAGAGCTTTCGGGACTACCGCAAGGAGTTTCGCGCAACACGAAACTTGTCCGATCCGATTCTGATCTCGAAACGCGGTACCAGAAACTTGCGAAGGGCGGTAGCGACGTTACTCCCGCTACGTACCCAGGCACGAGGACCCAACTGCCCGACGGCACCCGCATCGGACTTCGAGAGACCTCGAGTTCAGGTGGCCGAGCGATCGACATCGTCTATCCCAACTCTCGTAGGGCGAGGGTGCACATTGATGAGTGAGAAGCTCACAGAATCCGACCGGGGAGCGATTGTCCGGAACGCAACCCACGAGCTTTTGGTCTCAGGAACGGAAGATTGGGTTGACCTAGTAACGGTCCAATCAGAGGTTGTTGCTGCTGGCCGCCAATTGGGAAAAGAATTCTGGTACGGTTCCGGCAACCGGCGGCCGTCAAAGGGCCTGGACGAACATTTCGACATCCGTTACCAACTTGGAATGGAAGTAGTCAACTCCATCCTTTCTGCGGGATACATGGTCCCCGGCGAAGTCTTCCAAGGTTTTAGCCAATGGTCTGGTTCCCCTGAGGAATGGATTCCCAGGATTGCGTCCGACTGGCGCCGCATGGGTGCTTCTCTCAGCCTGAATGACATCTGCTGGTTCGCCCTAACTGACGCGGGCCACATCTTCTTGAGCGCTTCGCTTACCTCTCCTTCACCCCGCGATTACCCGGTGAATCCACCACCAGGGTACGAGGGTGAATGGCCACCCGGCTGGTGGGTCCAACATGATCAATAGCTCCGTAGATGGCGCCTCAGACTTCGCTCCCCATGGCAATCCTGTTTGGCGCGAACAGTCCGACTTCATTATCCATGCGGCCATTCCAGACAGCGAGTCCCCTAGGTGGGAACAGTTGTGGGTCCAGCGACTCGACGAGAACGAGTTCCGAATTTGCTGCATTCCGTTCTTTATTTACGATTTGGCCCTAGGAGACGTTGTTAGTGTCCGAGAGACCACCCAGTTCAGATTTCTGTTTGATCGAGTCCTGAAGCCCTCGGGGCATACCGTGTTCAGGGTCTGGCTCGGAGATTCGTCAGACGATCCCAAGGGGCTCATTCACTCGATCGCCAACGTCGGCGGTCTGGTCGAAAGGTATTCCGATAATTTGTTCGGCGTAGATGTCTACGGGGCCGAGCAAACTCGCGAGATGGCGAACTTTTTAGAGTCTCTCGAGCGGGCAAAGGCGCTTGTCTTTGAGACGGGCGCGTCGTATTTCAGTAGGTGGAGGCTTTAGTGGAATCGTAGGAACCTTGTCGTCTCTGCGGTACGGAAGCTGCGAGGTGGAGTTACGGCAGCGGCCGACGCTGCTGAACGATCGACTGCTGCTCCCGCGGTCGCAGGGCGAAATCTTGGACGGCAACTTGCCGTCGAGGAACAGACGACGGGCCCTGGTACCCCTTTCGCGGGGGAGGGAACACTCAAACCCATTCGCAGCGCTCAACGCCTCGCCGATGACTATGGCGGTGTCGCCCAAGACTGGGCGAAGATGAAATCTGACACTTACGAGGGCTCCGACGGTTTCAAAATCGCTAGCCATTGGTACGAGAACATGCAGACCGGGTCGGGCGAACGGTTCGAGATGAAGGTCAAATTCGGGTGGGAGGAAATTCAAAATTATTGACTCCGCGAACCCCCTGGCGCAAATTTGGCTGATTACCGCTCGGCTCGAGGCGCGGTCCGTCTCTTGGCGGGAGCTTGAAAACTGGGCGGAGGAGCAGTTCAACTCTGGTGATCAAGATCCGGGTCTGATAGACCTCATGTCAATCGCTCCGAGTGATGACGAAGCACGTGCTGCAGCTCACGCTTTTCTAAAACTCCACGCCACTCCGAGCCCCTCGGCGGAAGACATTTGGAAAGTGCGCGTACGAGACTTTGTCGATCGGGCTCTTTCGGGCTTACTCACCCCCCGCGACGCCGCCCAGCGAATTCTGGGAATCTCGTTGCCTTCCCCTGAGCTGGAGACACTTCTCGTAGACATCGAAGTCTTGTGGGATGACTTTGAGGGTGACGTCGGTGAACCATCTGAGCGAGATCAAATCATGACGGGCCTTTTGCTCGATCTACGTCGGCAGGTCTCAGCCTGACGCTGCTAAAATGCACTGGCATTCCCCTGCCACTCCGTCAACGACTGCGGTTATACAGAAGGAAGAATATCGGCTTGTCGAAGATGCTGCTCAAAGGGGTCAAGATCACAGAAGTGCTCGAGGCTGGCACTTCGAAGGTCAGCGCGCTTTGCCCCATCGAGTTTGTGGTCGAACGGGCATTGTAGAACTGACGGAGTTTGTTGACAGTCGTGTCTTCCATTTGGGAAGAAGAGTTCATGACATCAACTATCTCTGCGTCGGCCGAGCGGCAGCTCGAGCGTCGCGCGAATCACAAGCTCGCTGTGTTGCGGCACGTCGAGGAAGTCAGCGGCAACGTCGCAGCAACCTGCCGCTATTACGGCATCAGCCGCTAGGCGTATTACGGGTGGCTGAAACGATACGAGGAAGAGGGCGTCGAGGGGCTCCGGGATCGCTCCAGCGCGCCCCATTGCTCACCGACCGCGACCAACGTCGAGGTCGTGGAGAAGATCCTCTGGTTGCGGCAGCGTTACCATTTCGGGCCGCTGAAGATCGCGATGTATTTGAAGCGTTACCACGACCTCACGATCAGCTCTTCAGGGGTTTGGCGAATTCTGCACAAGGTGGGTCTGGGCCGGCTGCCGGCGTCGCAGCGCTACAAACGCAAGGACACCAAATGGAAGCCTTACGAGAAACAACGCCCGGGCCACGCCCTGCAAGTCGACGTGAAGTTCATCGAACCGCTGGGGCAGACCGGCAAGAAGAAGCGCTACTACCAATACACAGCTATCGATGACTGCACGAGGGTGCGAGTGCTTCGCGCTTACCCGAAGCACGACCAGAAGACTGCGATCCAGTTCATCGACCATGTGCTCTCAAAACTGCCGTTCAAGGTCGAGACGGTCCAGACCGACAACGGGTCCGAGTTCGGACAGTCGTTCCACTGGCATCTGCTGGATAGAGGTATCGGCCACATCTACATCAAGCCCGCCACCCCCCGCCTGAATGGCAAGGTCGAACGCTCCCACAGAATTGACTCAGAAGAGTTCTACCGACTCCTGGAAGGCCAAGTCATCGACGACGTCAACCTCTTCAACGACAAACTCCAAGAATGGGAGGACTACTACAACTACGATCGACCCCACGGCGCCCTCGCAGGCAGCACACCCTACGAACGCCTGAAACAGAAAACCCAAGACCCGCTGTCATAGGCCTCCGTCAGCTGCACAGGTCGAACGGGCATTGTTATGTATCAGGACATCCCTGACGGTTCTGCATCAATAGACCTCTGACAGTTCGGGGTTGTTTCGTCCAGACACTTCTGCCCGATGTTTGAGGGATGACCCGTTCTGAGCCTGTTGATCCTCGTGTCCGTCTTGCTATTACTCAGTGGCCGCCTGATGCTCCGCGGGGTGCGGTGACGACGTTCTGTTTGGAGCAGGGGATCTCGCGGGAGACGTTCTATCAAATCCGGCGGCGGGCCGACACGGATGGTCCGGCTGCGGCGTTGGAGCCGAAAACACGTCGCCCGAGGGCGAGTCCGTCGAAGTTGTCGGAGGAGATCGCCGCTCAAGCGGTCGGGGTTCGTGCGGCGTTAGAACGGTCGGGGTTGGATCATGGGCCGATCAGTGTTCACGCCGAACCCGATTCCACGTCACCCGACTCATGGCCGGCCAGATCCTCTATCTCATCGAAACCGACCAACACCTGCTGATCTTCGACGACCAAGGAACCGAGATCATGCGACACCGCTGGCCCAAACCCGGAACTAAATATGTTCGCTCCGGCAGGCCCCGAGGACGGCAACCCAGAACCCTCTGAGCAAGTGTTACCGATGTCCTGATGCACAAGTGTCAGGCATGTCCTGATGCATCAAGTGTCAGGGATGTCCTGATGCAGTTTCGTCAGGCATGTCCTGATACATCACATGGTCGAACGGGCATTGATCAAGTCCCACAAAAACCCCACAAAGGTTTGAGATCGAGTAGCGCCGCCTTCGGACGGAGAGCGCTCTAATCACGCCTAAAGGCTGGGTTGTCGAGCGGCGTCTGCGGGACTTTGCGCCTGAATTTAGGGTTCGAATCCCGCCTCAGCTACCAAGGAAAAATCGCCCCGCATGAGCAGGGCATTTTTTGCTTGGTCGGTGCGGTGGATTGAGAAGCCGCTCGTGGGCCCCCGCTGTGCAGACCGTCGCATCGCACAGCGATGCGACGGCGGCTCAGTAGGGGAGTCGAATCCCGCCTCAGCTACCACGAAAAAGCCCCAAAGTGCCTGCAATTACTGGGCAAGTTGTCGGTCAGGCGAGTCTTTCCCCCACAAAAACCCCACAACTGTTTCTGAGCGCACCGCGTCGAGTCGCTCCGAAACGGCATCCAAATCGTCCTCAAAGAGGTCGGCGTAGGTCGTGCGGGGTGATATGGGGGAAGGTGCTGTCAGCTTCCCGGCACCTCTTCACAGCTCGCACGAACCACCCAGTGTCGCTCGAGGTCTTTGTGAGGTGAAGCAGGCCTTTGAGCAGGTTTAGCCCGTCGCGCGGGCGGCCCTCCGCTTACGACAGCGGCGCGCGTGTAAATGCCGCTATAAATAGCTTGTGTCCGATATTCCTGCCGCCTGGTTCCCGGATCCAGCCGGAAGTCCCGCGATGCGCTGGTGGGACGGGACGGCGTGGACCGAGCACCTCACAATGCCTGAACCGGCGGGGCCGGTGGTGCAAGCCTCCTATCAGCCGGAATATGCGGACCCCGCCCCAACGACGTACGCGGCGACGCCGTATGTTCCCTTCGCGAGGACGAGCTTCGTCGTCCAGGGAGACCGAACCCCGGAACTCACCTACACGGCTGCCGTGTGGTGGGTTGCGTTGGCACCGGCCTGGTTTGTCGTTCTCGGGGTCATCATCGCGATTGCTGTCGTGCTTGTCCCTGGTTTGGCTAGCGCAGTAATTGGCTTCGTTCTCGTGGTTGGCGGCATCTTTTTTTCGGCGGGTATGGTCATGCGCGATCGCCGACAGCTGATGGAGGCGGGATATCATAAGCCACCTTCTGTATGGTGGTGGCTGCTAACCCCTCTGGCTTATCTGATCGCCCGCGGCGTTTACATGTTCAACCAGAAGCGGCGCGGCTGGGCCCCGGCAATCGTGCTCGGGTCTCTTTACTTTGCCTCAATTGTGTACAACTCGTACGTCATCCTCTCGGCTTTGACCGGTCGCACGCGGTAAGCGCCCTTCCGCACTGGGATGAGTCCCTCAGACTGCTCGAAGCGCACACGGCTGTTGCCGCTGGATAGGCTTCGCAGCAGCTCACCGGCGCCCGCGCTCCCGCGCTTTCGGTTGGAGCGCTCTGCAAGCCTGGCCACTATTCCGCTTCGTCGCCAGCCGACGTCCCATCTTGGGCTGACTAGCTCCCCTTCCGAAAATTTATGGTGTCGCAGGACACGGCTCTTCTGCATAGGAGCCATCCGGGTGGAGCCACGAAGATTCACTCACGCCACCCGGGCCGGTGCAAAACGTTGCACGAACCGAGTCTGATTCCTTTCCACTAAGCAGGAGAAGGTCATGCTCGGTGGAAGGTCCCATCGGGCGCTGGGATACCCCCGAATATCGCACCGTCCACGCCGGCTCGAGCTAGTTCGCCTGTCTCGTTGAAGAACTCGCCAGGTTTCGGCCCGACTCCGCACTGGTCGCCACGTCCAACCTCATCAACGAAGACGAACCTGATGCGACTCTCAACCAACGTGCGAGCTGAGTGCGAAAATTGAAAGCGCCATCCAGCCAATTGCGAATACGAAAATGAGTACTCCCACCCATCTTGTGTGGAAAACGACTTCGCGCTCACTGAAGCCAAGGGGATTGAAAATCTGACTGATACTCCCGACCTGGTGGGGAAAAAGTATTGAAACTAGTCCGAGGCCGACCCCGAACGATCCGAGCAAAATGATGGTCGATAATCCCATCATCAGATACTCTCCCTCACATCTCGGGCACGCTATCGCTGTACGGCGTCGTAGACATACGACGAGGTCAGCGCGCATCCCGCTTGTCCGCCCGCAGTCCACCCGCCTCCACCACCCGTGCCATCCCCGGGGGGTAAAACGTCACTTCCTCATGCCCAAACTCGCCAGCCGAATTCCGGCACTCTAGCGCGGCCAGGTCAGAGCACGATCTCGAACCACAAGGGCGGTTCATCCCTTATGAGATTTTTAGTGCGCTCGAGCAAGTGACCCATTTTCTCGGAGTGCCTCGCCCACGCTTGCGGCGCTCCTCGAATCGGGGGCATCGCGCGCGGGAGAGGGCGGGCCGCTCGCGCCGATGCTTGGGCATTCCTACCAGTCCGAACTCAGCGCTCGGTAGAGTAATCCAAAGTCCCGTAAGGGAGCGGGCGCTCTAAAAGAGGGGCACTTCCGGTGGTGACGAGGATCCGTGAGAGTGCTCCCATCCTCGCGACGATCCTCGCGGTGGTCGCGCTCGTATCTGCTTTCGCGACTGCGACCGTGATCTTTATCGACGGACGCGCCACGACAAGTCTGGCCACCGAACTCGGGCTGCGGGCGGGATCTCAACTCGCTTTGCGGGCTTCGTTCGACCTTGCCAGCGACGCGAATGAGCAGGATGCTCAGGTGCGCGCAGCGATCGAGCGAACCTTCGCGAATACGGGCGTTCACTTCGCAGTCATCCGATCCCTCGAGTCGGATGCGATCTATGGCACTTCCTCGGACGACGGGTTCGGCACCTCCGGCGCGGCGTCGGTCTTCAGCTTCTCCGACTTTGAGGACCATGCGGAGTTCGAGACCGGAACGGTCCCACGCGCCGCACGGGAAATCGCGGTCCAAGCGGACACTGCTGCGCTGCTCGGTACCGCGGTCGGAGACGAACTGCGCATCGACGGTCTGCCCTTCACGATCTCCGGTACCTGGCGCGCGCTGGATCCGCTGGATCCCCGCTGGTACGGCGATGAGCGGGTCGCTACCGGCGGCGGCGATCCGTTGGGCGCGTTCGTCGTCGATGAGGCGGCGTGGACCCGACTGGAGAGGGTTCCCGTCGCAAAATGGACAATCGCGCCGAGCTCGATCCACGAGATAACGCCAGCCAACCTGCCTGCGGTGACGAGCGCCTGGGCCGCTGCGGAAGAGCAGTGGCGCGGCACGGTCCCCGAGTATGAGACCATCGTCGTCGAGCAGCGCCTGAGCCGAACTCTCGGCGAATTTGCCAACCGCATCCTGGGGCTGCGCGCTATCGAGCCGGTCGTGTTCATTCTTATGGCCGGTGGCGCGCTGGTTGCCGTCTGGCAGATCGTTCAACTGCTGGTGAGCAGTCGGGTGCGGGAGTCAACGCTTTTCTGGTCGCGCGGCCAGTCGACGGGTGCGCTAGCCGGTCGACTGACGATAGAGGTCGGCATCAGTGCGCTCGTCGGAGCGGTGGTGGGTTGTGGTGTCGGGGCATGGGCCACCGTCGCGCTGGGACTAGGGGCGAGCCCGACTGATCTGCGATCAACCGCGTACCTCGTACCCGCTCTTGTCGTCGCAGCAACGACGGGAATAGCCGCCGTTTCTGCTGCGCGTTCGGCCCGGACCATCTCGACACCTTCGCGCGGGGGGCGCACCTCTGTTCCGGCCAGCCGCGTCGCCGTCCCGGGGGCCGCCGTGCTCGTCACGATCGGAGCAGCGGTGGCGGTCTGGCAGCTGCGACTCTATGGTTCTCCGCTCGTCGTCAATGCTGCCGGCTATTCCATCGTCGACCCGCTGGCGGTGTTAGCGCCGGCCGCCGCTCTGGTCGCACTGGTCCTGATCGCGGTCTCGTTGTTTCCCCTGATCGTCGGCGTCTACTCGCGCCGGGCTGGATCGCCCGGGGTGCGGTCCTATCTGGCGGGCCGCACCCTCGCGAGGTATGCTCGCCGTTTTCTCGCGCCGCTGGTCGTGGTGGCTCTAACGGTGGGTACGGCAACGATCGCTGCTTCGTTCTCGGCCACGTGGTCGAGCTCCTTCACTCGCGCCGCGCAGCTTTATGCGGGGTCTGACATGCGGGTCTCGTCGCCTTACGCGTCGATCTCACCAGCCCAGCTGGATGTTATTGCGGCAACCGAGGGCGTTAGCGCTGTGGCAACAGTCGACGAGCACATCCTGTCTGTCGGCACGGTCAGAGGGTCCACCCTGGCCGCGTCACCGGCGGCGGTGCGCGACCTCGTCACCACGGCAGGCGGATCGTTCAATCCAGAGGATGCGGCATCATCCATCCAGATGCAGTCAGTTGGTCCCTTGGTGGCAGCCGGCACGCTCGGTCTCACGTTGCGCGTCGAGGCTCACGGGTTCGTCGCACCCCCCACCCTCAAGGCGTGGATCGCCGACCCACTCGGCCGCTTGTACTCGGTGCCGTTCGGTGAGCCGACGCCCGAGCCCGACGGCGTTCTTGCGTACTCCGCCGATCCGGGCGGGGTCGACGGCACTATCGCGTCTTTCGACGTCACTATGCCGGCGCAATCAGTAGAGGACAAGCCCAGCTTCCGTCTGCTCGAGCTGTCGGGGACAAGCTCGTCCGGCACGCGCACCCTCGACCTCGGTCAGTTCTGGGTTCTCGACACGCTCAACTCCCAGATCAACCCGCCCGCCCCACGCGCCGACGGCAGCGGGTTCTCACTCGACTCGGACCTGCGGTTTCTGAGGATGACTGCTTCGCTGGATTCAACGCCAGCTGATTCGGTAAGTCCGCGTCTGTTGGTGTCGTCGGCGCTCGCGAGTGCGCTCAACCTTGCGGTCGGCGACACCATCGTCTTCACCATCCGAAAGGGTGCGGAACGTCTCACCGGCGTCGTCGAGGGAATCGCCCAAGCCATTCCGGGAGCTCGCTCCGATGAGGCGGTGTTGATGGATCTGGCGGTGAACAACCATTTCCGGTTGCGATCCGAGCGCACGCCGACCGCCGCCACCGACCTGTGGGTCGCGACTGACGAGCCCGAGCGGGTGCGCGAAAACATCCGTGCGTCCCTGCCGGCAGATACCCGAATCGACATTGAAACCGACCCGGTCGGGCGTCAGCTGCTCGGTGCGGCGTCTACCGCGCTGTGGGCTGCGGCGCTCTGCTGTCTGCTGATTGCCATCGTCGCCGTCGCATCGGCCTCACGATCCCGGTTGCGGTGGGGCGTCAACGACATTGCCTCGCTCCGGGCGATCGGACTGACCGCCCGCGATCAGTCCTCGATAGTCCTCAGGGAGATGGGAATCGTGTTGGTGGTGGCCATAGCAACCGGGCTCATCGCGGGTGTCGTGGTGTCTTTGTTGACGGTATCTCAGCTGGTTCGGGCCGCCGTCGATCGTGCGAAGTCGCCGGAAGATTCCGTCCTGGCATTCGACTGGCTTGGCCTCATCGCCCTACTCGCCCTGCTCGTCGCGGGGCTTGCCGTGGTCCTCGCGAACCTGAGCCGGCAGGCTCGCGCCATCCATTCGACGTCGATTCCGGGAAAGGGCCGCGAGTGAGCGCCAGTGCCCGAACCACGCATCTCATTGGCGACCATCTGCGCGCGGGGTGGGCGGCGGCTCTGCTGGTTTGTCTCCTTGTCACGCTCACCGTGTTTCTGGTTGCGCTGGTGCCGCGAATGTTCTCCGCGGTCACGACCGCCGAATTGCGTCACCAGTTGAGCGCTGCGCCACCGGAGCAGCTCAACCTCACCGGCAGCGGTCCGATCGGCCTCCCCAGCGTGAGCAATGCGACAGCAGAGACGCTGCTCGGTCCCACCGACGCAGCGATCGCTACAATGTCGTCGCAATTGCCCCGACCGTTACGTGACGGCATCGGCGCACCCGACTGGTTGCTTCGCAGTGTGGGAATTGCGGGATCGACCCCCAAGAGCCCGAGTGTTCTCGCGATCAGTCTCGCGATCGATCTGAATTGGGCGCATCACGTCAGGTTTGTCTCGGGCGAGGAGCCTCGTGCTTTTGAGAGAGTCAGCACTCAAGACGAAAATCCGAACCCGATCGAGATCGCGCTCTCGTCGCGTACTGCCGCCTCGATCGGCGTCGAGGCGGGCGACGTGCTGGACTCAGGGATCGGCCCGTACCTCGTTTCTGGGATCTACGAGCCGAGCACTGCTGACGACAGCTACTGGCGGCACGCCACCGACCTCAACTCGCCGATCGAGCTTCGCCGGCCCGGCGAGCCGGGAAAGATTCAGGCGTCTGCCTTCGTCAACCCGGGGACCATTGTTGGCCTGCGGGAGATCTTCGCCAGCGGCACGATCACGGCCTGGGCCCCAATCGATCCCAACGCGTACTCGTACGCCGACCTCGACCAGCTGTCGATGCAGTCCGGCATCCTCGTGGCCTCTCTGCGGGACCTTCCCGATTTCGGGCGACTGGGTTTCTCGACAGCGCTCCCGGAGCTGCTGGAGAGAGCCCGACAGGCGGTTTCGGCGATGTCGGCGCTGATCGCGCTCGCCGCATCCGGGCTACTCGGAATGTTGATCGCGACGTACGCACTGAGTATCCAGGCCCTCCTACGCCGACGACATCTGGCCCTCGGCCTCCTATCGGCGCGGGGCGCTGCCCCTGCTCAACTCCGGGGAGTCGCCGTGCTCGAGGCCGCACTGGTTGCGCTCCCGGGCTCCGCGCTCGCGATTGCGGCGGCGGCACTTGTGGTGCCGGAGCGCGTCGGGTTGGAGGGCTGGCTGCCCCCCGTCGCGCTGGCCCTCACCCCGTTGCTGATGGCTGGTTGGCTGGTCGCGCCCGGCAGCCTTCGGGAGTCGCGACGGGACATTGCGGTGCGCTCGAGCTTTGCTCTGCGCTGGGTAATCGAAGTTTCCGTTGCGGGCGCTGCGGCGATCGCGCTTGTGCTGCTGCAGCGCCGGGGGCTCGTCGCGTCGAGCGACATCACGGGGATTGACCCCCTGCTCGCTGCGACGCCGCTCCTGCTCGCCGTGACCGCCGGGCTGATCGCGCTGCGGCTCTATCCGCTTGCGATGAGGATGACACTGGCAATGGCCCGCGCGCGGTCGGCGCCTGTGTGGGCGGTGGGCTCCGCCCGGGCGGTACGTGAGCCCGCCATCGGCTCTATCGCGACCCTCGCCCTGGCGATAGGCGTCACCATTGTCGTCTTTACCATCGTGATGATCAGCACCGTCGGGGCGACGATGGAGAACGCCGTCCGGGAGCGGCTCGGTGCCGACGTGCTGGTCACGGCCCACGACCTCCCCGACTCCGTGGTCGACGATATCCGCCAAGTGCCGGGGGTCGACGGCGCCGCCGCCCTCACCTCACTCAGCGGTCTCACACTGACCGATCAGGCCGGGCCCATCACCGTGACCGTGCTCTTGGCCGATCCCGCAGCCCTGCGAAATGTGCGGCCAGACCTGCCGGAACTGACAGGCGCACCCGCTGGCACGCTGCCCATTCTCGTGTCGGCAGAACTGGCTAAGCGGATCCAGGGGACCGAGGTGACAATCGAGGAAAGTCGGCTGAGCACCGTCGGAGTCGTGGCCGATAGCGCCCTGCCGAAACCGATCGGCCCGTGGCTCATCGCGGACCGGTCCGCGGCTGTCGGGCTCGGTCTCGGCGGGCAGGTGCCCAGCCGCATCCTGATCGCTCTCTCAGACCACGGGGGTGACGCTACTGTCGCAGCGATCACGGGCATCGTGCTCTCTGCGCAGTCCGCGCAATATCTCGCATCCGCACGCGTCACAGACGTTCGGTCCGAGCTCGCGCAGAATCGGGCAGAACCGATCACGTTCGCTGTTGAGGCATCACTGGTGATTGCCGCGGGAGGGTCGCTTCTGCTCACCGCGCTTGTGGTGATTCTGGCATCAGCCGCGTCGGCGGCATCGCGCAACCGGGTTGTCGGTATCCTGCGGATCCTCGGCATGACCGGCCGCCAGGTGCGCGGGCTCGTCGCGTGGGAGTTCGGCCCCGCCGTGATCGCGTCGATCATCGTCGGGACGCTGGTCGGCATCGGCATTCCGTTCCTGGTCACGTCGGTGCTCGACCTCCGTGGGTTCTTCGGGGGTACAGCTTTGCCGAGTCCCACGATCGCGCCGCTGTGGATCGCGGGAGCGGTGGGCGTATACGCGATCGCGGTCGTGGGTGCGGTGCTCGTGGCCAGCGCTCTCGGACGCAGGTTTGCGCCAGCAGCCACCCTGAAGATGGGAGAACCATGACATTGATTATCGAGTGCACTGATCTAGTCAAGATCTTCTCAGCCGAGGGGGTCGAGGTGCAGGCGTTGCAGGGCCTCACCCTGCGGGTTGAGCGGGGCGAACTCACGGCGATCGTAGGAGCCTCTGGGTCGGGAAAGTCGACCCTGATGGCGATACTCACCGGGCTCGAGATCCCGACGGCGGGCAGGGCGACGGTTGGGGGCCACGACCTGCTCGCCATGACGTCGGCGCAGCGCACGCAATACCGGCGCGAGACGGTCGGCTTCGTCTGGCAACAGACATCCAGCAACCTTTTGCCGTACTATTCGGCCGCCCAGAATATCGCCGTGCCGCTGGCGATTGCTGGGATGCATCGCGCTCCTCGCACCGCTCGCGTGGCGCAACTCATCGAACTCCTCGGAATCGGCGACTTCGAGGGGCGTCGCCCGGTGCAGCTCTCGGGCGGACAGCAGCAACGCGTGGCGATCGCCGTGGCGCTCGCCAATGAACCGAAAGTGCTGTTCGCCGATGAACCCACCGGCGAGCTGGACGAAGTGAATTCGCAACTCGTCTTCGATGCCCTTGGGACGGTCAACCGCGAGCTCGGCGTCACCGTGCTCATCGTCACTCACGATGAGGAGGTCTCGACGAGGGTGAGACGTACTGTGCAGATCCGCGACGGGCGACTGTCTACCGAAGTTCACCGCAGCACCGGCACTGACGAGTTCGGCAGCGAGGAGCATCGCTCGCAGGAGTTCGTGGTGCTCGACCGAGTCGGCCGTCTCCAGTTGCCGCAGGAGTACGTACGCACTCTCGGGCTTGACGCTCTGGTGCGACTCGAGTTGGCTGATGATCACGCGCGGGTGCATCCGACCGGGACCGGCAAGGGGGGCGACGCGTGAGCGAGCAGACTGTTCTGAGATGCGAGGGTCTGACCCGAATTTACGGCTCCGGCGCGACGGAGGTGAGGGCGCTCGTGGATGCCCGACTAACGGTCGACGCGGGCGAACTGGTGATCCTCCGCGGGCCCTCCGGCTCAGGCAAGACGACGTTACTCAACCTCCTCGGTGGACTCGATGTGCCCTCCGAAGGGCGGGTGTGGCTCGGTGATCGCCGGGTGACTGGCGCGAGTGAGCGAGACGTGGTCGACATGAGACGGACTGAGATCGGCTACATCTTCCAGTCGAGCGCACTGCTGTCAGCGCTCTCAGCTGCGGAGAACGTCGAACTGCCCATGCGCATGATCGGGCTGTCCGCCGCGGAACGCAGTGACCGGGTCGCCGAGCTGCTCGAGGTGGTGGGGCTGGCTGAGCATGCGTCGCAGCGACCCTACGAGCTATCGGGTGGCCAGCAGCAGCGCCTGGGCATCGCGCGCGCTCTCGCCAACCGCCCTCGCCTGATCATCGCCGACGAGCCGACGGGGCAATTGGACAGCCTCAACGCCGAGGCAATGATGTCACTCATCTCGTTCCTCGTTCACGAAGGCGGGGTCGCGGCTCTGGTCTCGACCCACGACCCAAGGATTGCGGCTCACGCCGACCGTATCCTGGAGATCCACGATGGGCATCTCGGCCGTCGCGGTGGCAGGCACGCGATTGAGGTCGAGCCGGTCTAGTGGCCCGCCGTCTATCCTTTGCGCGAAAGACGACGTGCCGCCCGTCGCTGCCCGAAGATCGCCGAGGAGGCCGCCGCGATGTGGATGAGCGTGAGTGCGACTTTCGACCGGAAGTACGGTGGGTGCGGCGAGGGAAAGCACTGTGACCACAATGGCGATGATGGTCCTCATGCGCAGTGCTGAGGTTTTGAAGCGTGCCAGAAGCCAGAGCACTCCGGCGCCAACCACGATCGGAAGCACACTCGCAACAATCACGCCGACGTAGGGCACGTCGCTCGGATGTCTTTCGTCGGTGAGCGCTTGAATCGGTGTCGGCGTTGGTCGCTTTCGGTGCGTGGTTCCGGCAAAGCCTCACAATTGCGCGAGATCGAGCAGGGCTGAGATGGGACGACGAGTGCTCTATTCCCGCCAAAGCACTGCGATCTTCGGATGTTCCGACTGAAACAGGAGCCACGGGTGTGGGATCAAATTCCACCTCAGATGCCACGAAGAAATTGCCCGGCGGAAGAACCCGTTCAGGGCCCCTCCGTTCATGCGGGGTCCGCACGGATACCGCTGAGCCGGAGCGCCATTGCCCGCAGCGGTTAGGCCACGATCGTCCCGATCGGGAATGCCGGTTGGCCGTGCGTCGTCAAGGGTGACAACGAGCTCGGCATCGGGGATGTCGTCCCATCGGGGGACCGCCAGCGCGCCCGGTTGGGGCTGCGACACCCTGCGGGTCAGCTCGACTGGGCCATCGGCCAGATCGACCACACTGCCGTTCTGAGCCGGCGCGGCTGCTGCAACACCGTTACGATCTGGTGCGCCACATCGGCGGGGCGCAGGTAGTCCGCCAAGGCGGGGTCGCCCTCCGTGCGCCCCGAGCCGATCGCGAACTCGGTTTCGACACCGGCGGGGCAGATAGCGGTGACCCGAATGCCTTCGGCGCGCAATTCCCGGTCGAGCGAGCCGGCCAAGCCGACCTGGGCGAACTTGGTGCCCGCATAGACACCTTCGTCTGCACCGCCGCGCAACCCCGCCACGCTGGACACGATCACTACGTCCCCGCCCCGGGCGGCGCGTAGGTGAGGGATCGCCGCCCGCACGCTCCACACCGTTCCGGTGAAATTGACGGCGATCATGTTCGCGAGATCGGCATCCGAATTGTCTGAGATACCGCCGTAGTAGCCGATACCGGCGTTGGCGACGATGCTATCGAGCCGGCCGAAATGCTCCACCGTTCGGGCGGCGAAGGCCTGGCACGCCTCCGAGTCCGTGACATCCAACTCGAAGGCCAGGGCGTTTTCAGCCCCCAACTCGTCAACGAGCACGTTGAGGCGATCCAACCGGCGGGCCCCGAGGGACACCTTCGCGCCCACCTCGACGAGCAGACGCGCCGTCTCGCGACCTATGCCGGAGCTTGCCCCCGTGATTGCGACGACGGTCCCGGCCAGTTTGCGGTTCTCAGCGGGCATGCGGTTCTCCTCGATTCGGTGGTGCCTCAAGGTTACGCTGGCGGGGTATCCGCTCTGGGTCCCGTTGCCAGAATGAGCACCGCGACCAGAATCGCCAGCATCCCTGCCGCGGTCGAGACGGCAAACGACTCACCCAACAGGAACACTCCGAGCAGCGCCGCCGTCAGCGGCTCGACCAGAGTGAGGGTGGATGCCCGGGCCGCGGGAAGAGATCGCAGTCCCCTCCCGTACAACGTGTAGGCCACCGCGACAGTAGCGACACCGAGCCAGATCACGGTCGCAAGAACTGGGCCCGTCGTCAGTGTGGCCGGCTGCGATACGACTACCAGCGGCACCATGAGAACCGCGGCCGCCCCGAATTGGGCCCCCATTGCACCGGCTGGCGACCACCCGCGGTCGAGCAGCAGCTTGCTGCACACGGCGTAGACCGCGTACGCGAGCCCGGCGGCCAACGAACCCGCAACACCCAGTGGCGTGATGGTGGACGTCGAGCCCGTGAAGACGCCCGAGATGAGAGTCACCCCGGCTAACGCGAGCAGCGTGGCGACGACCCAACGGCCCCCTGGATGCCGGCGCCGCACGATCCACTCGATGAGTCCGGTGAATGCCGGGGCGCTGCCGAGCGCGACAACGGTGCCGATAGCCACCCCGTTCTGCTGAGTGCCCGTGAAGAAGCTGGGCTGATACGCGGCGATGCCGACTGCGCCGACCGTGACGACGAGCCAGTCCCGCCACCCCGGTGCGCCCACCGAGACACGAGCACGGCGGGCAGCCAGCGCAACGATCCCGAGTATCGCGCCGCCGAGCACGATTCGAGAAGCACCGAGTGCGGTCGGGTCTGCCTGAGCTGCGCCGAGGGCCTGTGCGGTGCCGGTCGTACCGAAAAGCACCGCTGCAGCGATGACGAGCAGTGCGGCCCCGGGAGCGGCGCGGGGGATCGGGGTCGTCACCATGCGATTGAACCGCTCACGATAGCGGTCGTCAAATCAGCCGGTGGCGTCACACGATGCTTATTCCGTCGCCGTCGGAGCGGTGAACATGCCATGACAATAGCTTTGATTGTTATACAATCTGCTATGCCCGCAACCCAGGCGATCTCGGCGACGCAGCCGCATGACGTACTCCCGTCGTCGATTGCCGCACGCTTGCGAATCGATGTCGTCTCCCAGCACCTGAGGCCCGGGGCCACCATCACCGAAGCTGACGTCGCGCTGCGGTTCAGCGTCGCCCGTCCCACGGCTCGGCGCGCGATCGACGCGCTCGTCGCCGACGGGTTGCTGCACCGCGAGGCCAACCACGCTGCGCGTATTCCGGTACTGACCGCCAATGACATCAGTGACCTCTTCGACGCTCGAGCGATCATCGAGACGGCGGCCATGGCATCCCTCGCCGTCTCGGGTGCGATTCCCGCAGACGCATTGACAGCCCATCGGGCACTCCGTGCTGCGAAGCCTGCCGGGCCATTCGCCTCCCATGACATCGCTTTCCACCGCGCGCTGGTACGCGGGCAGCCGAGCCCCCGCCTCACCCGCATGCACACCGTGCTCATGGGCGAGATCGAATTGGGCATCGGTCAGGTGCAGGCCGCCCACCTCCTCACCTCCGGTGAGGTTGCTCGGCAGCATCAGGGCATCCTCGATGCGATCATCGCGGGGGACCAGGATGCCTCGGCGCGACTGACCCGCGAGCACATCCACGGCGCCCGCGACCGGCTCCTCGCGCACATGAATTCCGACCAGACCCCACCCTCGATGGAGACCAGATCATGGTGAAACGCCAATTGCCTCGCCCGAAAGACATGCTGCCCCTGTTGCGATTCAAACCGCCGACCTGGAACGCGAAGAAGCGGCGCCTCGACCGCGCGCTGACGATCTACGACCTCCGCGCCATCGCGCAGAAACGCACCCCGAAGGCCGCCTTCGACTACACCGAGGGAGCCGCTGAGAGCGAGATATCACTCGCGCGGGCCCGACAGGCGTTCGAGGACATCGAGTTCCATCCGGCGATCCTGCGGGATGTTTCCCGGGTCGACCTCTCGACCACGGTGCTCGGAGCACCCGTCTCGATGCCGTTCGGCATCGCGCCCACCGGGTTCACGCGCATGATGCAGACCGAGGGGGAGATCGCTGGGGCGTCGGCGGCTGGGGCCGCGGGCATCCCCTTCGCACTCTCGACGATGGGAACATCCTCGATCGAGGACGTGAAGGCGGCCAACCCGAACGGGCGCAACTGGTTCCAGCTCTACATGTGGAAGGACCGGGAGCGATCGATGGCGTTGGTCGACCGGGCCGCGGCATCCGGGTTCGATACATTGCTCGTCACCGTCGACGTGCCCGTGGCGGGGGCACGGCTCCGCGATAAACGAAACGGCTTCTCGATCCCGCCGCAACTGACCCTGGGTACGGTGCTCAATGCCCTGCCCCGACCGGAGTGGTGGATCAACTTCCTCACCACCGAGCCATTGGCGTTCGCCTCGCTCAACCGCTGGTCGGGAACGGTCGGCGAGCTGCTCGACACGATGTTCGACCCGACTGTCACCTACGAGGACCTGGCCTGGATCAAGGAGCAATGGCCGGGCAAACTCGTCGTGAAGGGCGTGCAGACGGTGGATGACGCAAAGAGACTGGCGGCGCTCGGGGTGGATGGCATCACGCTGTCCAACCACGGCGGTCGGCAGCTCGATCGTGCGCCGATCCCCTTCCACCTGCTGCCGGAGGTGGTGCGTGAAGTCGGCAAGGACACCGAGGTGCACGTCGACACCGGCATCATGTCTGGCGCCGATATCGTCGCTTCGATCGCCCTGGGGGCGAAGTTCACGATGGTGGGGCGGGCCTATCTCTACGGACTGATGGCGGGCGGCCGTGCCGGCGTCGACAAGACGATAGCCATCCTCGGCGATCAGATGGCACGAACGATGCGTCTTCTCGGTGTTACCGAGCTAGCCGAATTAAAGCCCACCCACGTGACCCAGCTAGAACGGCTTGCGCCGCGGCGGCGGTAGCATCGGCCGGTGCTGACATCCGATAACCGCGATCTCTCGACGCTCCGCGAGACGGCGACCACCGATGCCGACTGGGCCCGTTTCCTGACGCAGTTCGAGCGGCACTTCAGTCGGCTTCAGAGACTCGTCGGCGAGATCTACGGCGCGGATCTGCGAGCCGAGGATGCCCTGAACGGCATGGTCGAAGACCTCGCCCGGCAGTGGCAGAGCCGTCCCGCTGCGCTCAAGGCGCTGGACGAGAGGCGACTAGCCGAGCCTGACTGGTTCCAGTCCCAGCACATGGTGGGCGGGGTCTGCTACGTGGACCGGTACGCGGGCAATCTCGCGGGGGTGAGCCGCAGCATCCCGTACCTGACCGAGCTCGGGATCACCTACCTGCACCTGATGCCCCTGTTCCTCGCCCCGGCCGGCAACTCCGACGGGGGGTACGCCGTCTCGAGTTACCGCACGGTGGACCCGCCGCTGGGCACGGTGGCGGAGCTGGCGGGGTTAGCCGGGAACCTTCAGGCCAACTCGATCTCACTCGTGCTCGATTTCGTGCTCAATCACACCTCGAACGAGCACGAATGGGCTCGTCGTGCACGGGCCGGTGAAGCCGAGTTCGAGGCGTATTACCTGTTGTTCCCCGACCGGACGCAACCGGATGCCTACGAGCTAACCACTCGAGAGGTCTTCCCCGACGACCACCCCGGATCGTTCGTAATGCTGGACGACGGACGCTGGGTGTGGAGCACGTTCCACTCCTTCCAATGGGATCTGAACTACTCCAACCCGGCCGTGCTCCGCGCCATGCTCGGCGAGATGCTCTTCTTGGCCAACCAGGGAGTGGAGGTCTTCCGCATGGACGCGGTCGCCTTCCTGTGGAAGGAGCTGGGCACCACCTCGGAGAATCGGCCGCAGGCTCACCTGTTGGTGCAGGCCTTGAACGCCGCGTGCGCGATCGCGGCGCCCGGGGTTCTCTTCAAGTCGGAAGCGATCGTTCATCCCGATGATGTCGTGGCCTACATCCGGCCCGACGAGTGCACGCTGAGCTACAACCCGCTGCAGATGGCTCTTTTGTGGAGTGCGCTCGCCACCCGGGATGTGGCCCTTCTAACTCAGGCGCTCGCGACCCGCAACGCCCTCCCCCCCGGAACGTCGTGGGTCAACTACGTGCGCGGGCACGATGACATCGGTTGGACCTTCGCCGATCAGGATGCCTCCCAACTCGGCATCGACGGGGGTGAGCACCGCCGCTTCCTCAACTCCTTCTACGCGGGCAGCTTCCCGGGGAGCTTCGCCCGGGGTGTCCCGTTCCAGGTCAACCCGCGCACCGGGGATGCGCGGGTGGCTGGTACCACAGCATCCCTCGCCGGGCTCGAGGCCGGTGAGCCATGGTCGATCGAGCGGATTGTGCTGATGCACTCGGTGATCCTGTCGACGGGAGGCATCCCGCTGCTCTATCTGGGGGATGAGGTCGGTCAGCTCAATGACTACGGCTATCTCGACGTGCCCGGCCAGAGGGACGACAGCCGCTGGGCGGGGCGGCCGCGGTACCCGGCGGCGCGGTATGCCGAACGCAACGACCGGTCAACCGACACGGGGCGGTTGTACGGGCGCATCGCGGGGTTGATCGCGACTCGGAAAACGACCCCCGAGTTCGCCGACGGCAGACTCGTCGAGTTCACGACCGGGAACGCGGGAATCCTCGGCTACCAGCGACCCGCTGCCGACGGGTCATCTCTCGTGCTGGTGCTCGCGAACTTCTCCGAGGCCCCGCGATCCGTTTCCGCCCTGACCCTCTCGGGTATGCCCGCGGGCGGGATGGACATCGTCGCCGGTGAGGCGGTGGATGTCTCGGCCGGGTTGACCCTGTCGCCGTATGAGTTCAGATGGCTGCGGTTCCACCGCGCTTGAAACGCGGCGACACGCCGAAACACTACATCTAGTGGAATGACACCGGTGTCATTGCGGTTATATAGTGTGGAGACCCACCGACAGAAAGGCTCGCGATGAACAGCACGACTCTGGAAGCCGCGGTCCTCGATGGCGGCATCGACGCGGTAATCGACACCGTCGCGGGCATCGACACCGTCGCGGGCATCAACACATACGCGGGTATCGACTCCGTCGTAGGCATTCACACCGGCGTCGACTCGATCGGCGGTTACGACGTGCCCATGGATCCCATGGACCTCATGCAGTGCGACAGCTGCCAGTAACCGACGATCCACGTGAACCCCGGCCGATTAGGCTGGGCAGATGCCAGTCG
>Ga0209724_1001420_pt1 | contig 21722 bp, 17 predicted proteins | sample grotaG_FD_184143 | JGI IMG/M metagenome (GOLD analysis project Ga0209724, IMG submission 184143) | Glacier valley bacterial and archeal communities from Borup Fiord, Nunavut, Canada, to study Microbial Dark Matter (Phase II) -... | ecosystem: Environmental > Aquatic > Freshwater > Ice > Glacier ...
TTTATAAGAAAAACGAGGGCATCTAAAGCAACAGGTGTTTCAATCAAAGAAACGCCAACACTTTTAGCATATAATTTTTCATCTGCCGACATTTTTCTTGCCGAAATAATAAGATCAGTTTGGTTATCTATTAAGTTAATAATTGAATTGTGTGTTTGAGATGATTTTATCCTTTCGCCAAAGAATTTGATCGGAACATCTTCTCCATTGGGCTCCAACCGCCAAGTACCGATTCCTGTTATTAAAGACTTCCATTCATAACGCCAACCAAATAATTTACACGCAATCAATGTATTTAAAGGTTCGGTTGAAGAAGAACCATCTACTCTTGGATAGTTGTCGACAGTCAATCCATTTATTTCAAATATCATATCGTCTTCTTTGTCGCAACTCGAAAAAATTGTTATTACTGCGAGGCAGGTTGCTACCACAATCAAATTCCTCAATTTTAATCTGTCTTTATACATTGTTCTTTAAAAATTTAGTTTTAACTCTGTTAAATTGTTTGTCTCTTACATTTCAGTTTTTTGCTCGTTGTCTACCGCGCTATTGCATGCTTGCACCTAACGTTCCGCAGCTACACGCAGGCAGGGATTTTAACCACTAAACCTCCCACGAAGAACTGCACTTCAAATATAATATTTATTGTCAATAAAGCGACGAAACCCTGCTTGCGGGTAGCTTGCTGTTAGCACCTGTAATTCTTTACTTGCATGTGTTCATTCTGTTGGTGTCAATAATCTCTTGAATATTGAACTCATTAAATTTATCAATTAATGTGTTTGAGTCATTTTCAAGTTTGAACTTTAACTCCTCAGAATACAAAGGTGTCGCTGAATATATTTTTACTAAACTATCACCATTCTCAAACTCAGTGAATGATTTAGGTAATTTAAGGGTTGGGAAAATGATTGTACTATTAAACTTTGTCCCAGGGAAATATTCACCTTTTGAATCATTGCACCCAATTGTGTGTCCAAATCCAATCCATGTGTCCAAAGAAATTGGCATTTTCCCAATGCTTTGTAAATGTCTAATTGGCCAAGAAATCGTCTCTGGTTTAGATTCGATATTCGAAAAATCCCAGTCCATTGGGAAAAGCATTGCAACTTCGATAAATCGTTTATCCTCATTTCCAACTGGCACTTTCATTGGGTATCGGCTCATACCGCAAGTCACCAAAATAGAATAAGGCCTGTACTCCAGATTTGGTTTAATCCAATAAACATCAATATGATTGTCTTTAGATTCCACATCGTCGAAAACAATCACTTCATCGTCTTCCACAAATTTGTCTAAATGATTGTCAAATAGTTCAATAATATCAATATACTTTTCGTCGTGCATGTCTTTTTATTATAGGTGCTAACGTAGGAAGCTACACGCAGGGGCGGATTGTCCCGATGTATCAGCTATTTTTTATACCTATTTAATTTTTATGAATCAAATATCAATGTATTAATAATCACATTTGTAATATATTAAAAATGGGCTGGCCGCTATCTGATAAATGTTCAAGCTTTTCATTTATCGAAAATGAGTATAATAAAGTCTCTAGTCTTTTATGCAACGAATAGAAAGCCCATTAAGCAAATTAGCCCTTGATTGAAATCCGTTATTAATTACAATAGTGCTTCCATCGAAAAATACACTCCTATAAGTATTATATTTATCAGAATCAATGGTAGATGACCACCATATTCCTTGTACTCCAATGCCTATAAATATTTCCCCACTAGCAGCCCCGGCAGGAAGCGCAGAAAAACCACTATAATTAGTTGCATTATCTGGAACTTTTGTTGGTAGATTCGCTTCTTTTAGTAGTCCAGAGGCTCTTGATTCTCCCCCTAAGTAATCTGTTAATATCGTCCATTCGGCATCTGATGGTACATGCCAGCCTTTAGGGCAAAGTTTGCCAGAATTCACTACGCCCCAATTGTATAAGGCTCCATAAGTGTCTTTATTTTTTTTATCATTGTCATACCAACAATAGGCCGCTGAGTTAAGAATCGACCAATTTGAATTCTCCGAAACAAAAGGAATAGCAAGACCATCATTGTAAGTTGTGGTCTTAAGGTTTTCAACCATCCAAACTTGTGTTCCGATAGTTACTGTCTTATAAATATTTCCGTCTTGGTCGGTTACTGTTTTGTTGGTTGTGAAAGCGATCTCATCGCCATAAAATGTGCCAATTTTGTTTGTTACAAAAGTCCTTGCGTAATATTTTGTATTTGGAGTCAATTCAAAAGCTCTACAAAATATAGTGCTATCTTTCAGATCGCCAACTTTTTTATTATTGTCAATTGACGGGGAAGGTTGTGTGTTATAACAGATGCCTTGGTTTATGACCTCTTCGTTTCCCATACTTAAAATTTTACTACTTATAGTAACTGCATTTGAACCAATACTGAATATCTCTGGTGCTTTTATCTTTAGTGTTGGTACGATAATATTCTCCTTAGTGCAACTAAAGGTAAGGATTAACAATAAGCCAATCGAAACAATAGAGCTTTTCAATAGGTGTTTTGTTCTTTTCATTTTATGATTTATTTGTTTTTCTTATGTCCATTTTCTGTTTAGTTCAAGTCGAATTTGCAGTATGCCCTAATCTGGCTTGCCCAACAACTAGTAAATATCGCCAAGTAAATAGTACTTTAAAAGTTTTTAACTTTCAACAAGTCGCGCTGCTTTTTCATTGTGCATTAGATATTTAGTTTTGTATGATGACAAAAATACAGAATACTTTATTCACAATGCGATTTATTGACTTTATTATTTTATTAAAGTTAAAATTATGATGCAGCATACTTTGATCTCGCAATCACTTGAAATAAAGGAAATAATCCCACATTCTTTCACCTTTACACTTTATCCTTTAACCCTTCACCTTTCTTCAAACCGGCTCTATTCCTTTCTCTTTTAACAGTTCAAGACTTAACTCACGCAATTTGTACTTCTGTATTTTACCGCTGGCGGTCATCGGAAATTCATCGACAAAAAAGATATACTTCGGGATTTTATAACGCGAGATCTTCCCGCGGCAAAAGTCAGTGACATCTTCTTCACAGAGTTCAACGCCCGTGCGCTTTTTAATAAACGCGCCCACCTGTTCTCCATATTTGGGGCTGGGGACACCGGCAACTTCAATCGCCTGTATCTGCGGCATGGTATAGAGGAAGTTCTCAATCTCACGCGGATAGATGTTCTCTCCTCCCCGGATAATCATATCTTTAATACGCCCTGTTACTTTAAAATAACCATCAGTGTCCATTACACCCAAATCACCCGAATGAAGCCATCCGTCACTGTCGATCGCTTTGGCAGTAGCTTCCGGATTTTTGTAATAACCTTTCATCACATTGTAACCGCGGCAACATAATTCACCTTGCTCACCCGGTTTTAGCTCTTCGCCTGTTTCGGGATTGGCCACCTTAACTTCAACCGAAGGATATGCTTTTCCAACGGTCGTTGAGCGGATACAGGGTGCGTCATGGTTTCTCGTTGCTGTCATTCCGGGTGACGATTCCGTAAGTCCATAGACGATGATGATCTCCGACATATTCATCTTGTTCATCACTTCGTTCATAGTTTCAATCGGACATGGAGCGCCTGCCATGATTCCGGTACGAAGCGACGAAAGATCGAACATGCTAAACATCGGGTGGTTTAACTCTGCAATAAACATGGTTGGAACACCATAAAGTGCGGTACATTTCTCTTTTTGTACCGAAGCAAGTACGACCAGCGGGTCGAAATTCTCGACCATCACCATCGTAGCTCCGTGGGTAATAATCGCGCAAAGGGCCAATACGCAACCAAAACAATGGAACAAAGGGACGCAAACGCAAAGCCGGTCGTCGGCGGTGTAGTTCATGCACTGACCTGTTGCAAATCCGTTGTTCAAAATATTATAATGGGTCAGCATTACACCTTTGGGGAAGCCCGTTGTTCCGGAGGTATATTGCATATTTACAACATCGTGGCACGAAATGGATGATTCGATTTCGTTAAACAACCGATCATCCAACTGACTTCCAAGCAAAATGAGTTCTGCTGTATTAAACATTCCGCGATGCTTCTCCTGCCCGATAAAGATTACATTCTTCAGGAAAGGGAATTTCTCACTTTGAAGGTAACCACGCTGGCTCTCTTTTAATTCGGGTACGAGTTCATAAATCATCTGAACATAGTCGCTGTCGCGCCACCCATTGACAAGACAAATTGCCTTGAGATCGGAGTTCTTAACGAGGTAATCAAGTTCGTGCGATTTGTAATTTGTATTTACAGTAACGAGTACGACACCAATTTTGGCGCAGGCAAACATAAAGGTAAGCCAGTCGGGAACATTGTTGGCAAAGATTCCGAGTTTATCATCAGGTCGCATTCCAATATGCAACAGTGCTTTCGCAAGGTTATTAACCCGAATATTGAATTCAGCATACGAGAAGCGAAGATTGCGGTCGGGATAGACGATAAAATCTTTATCGGGTGTTTCAGCAGCCCATTGTTCGAGAAACCGGCCAAATGTTTTTTCAATTAATTCCATTTATTTTAAAGGGATAATGTAGTTTTTACGGCTCAATAATTTAAGATATGGTATTCAATAACGTTTATTTAGAAATCGCAGTTGAAATTTTACCGCAGAGATCGCAAAGTTTTACGCAGAGAACCGCAAAGAAATTCGGGAATATCTACCTCTGCGGTTCTTTGCGCCTCCTCAGCGATCTTTGCGTTTAAATTTTTAATTCTCATAGACCTTAACTAAACGACATTGATATGGTATTTAAATAAATGCAACTGGCAACTGGTTAATGGCATCTGGTAAACTTTAAAAAGGTGCGTAAACGACTGCCAATATCTTAGCCGGTGAATCATCCGCAGCATGTACATGATGGTCAACCACCGAATCGTAGTAGATACTGTCGCCTTCCGAAAGGGCGTAAATATCTTTGCCATACTTGATTTCAATATTTCCACTTAAAACATAGATAAACTCTTCGCCTTCGTGTGATGATTGTGTAAAATCAGAACTGTGTGAGGGATTAATATCCACAATAAAAGGTTCCATATGCCGACCCGATTTGTCGCTTGCCAATGGGAAGAAGTCGAGGTTCAGGCGGGCAGAGCTGCTTTTATTCGAAAAACTGGTTCCCTTTTTCATGTCGCCATTCCGCGTTACCACTGGTCCGAGCTGATCCATATCGTCGAGAAAGGTGCCGAGCCGAACTCCCAAAGCGCGGGCAACTTTTATCAGGTGACCCAGGGATGGAATTGCTTCATTCGCTTCAATTTTTATCATCATCGCAGTTGTGAAACCGCATCGTTCAGCCAGTTCCTCAATTGTAATACTCTTCAGTTGACGTATTGACGCGATCTTTTCACCTACATTTTTAATTTCACTCATATTGTATTGCATATGATTTCAGTTTACAACAAAAATAGTTGTTTTACTTAAGATCTAAAACAATAAGGGGAAATGATTGTTGATGAATTCAAATTTAAAGGCCTAAAAAATTATTTGGAAAGTTTTAAATCCGCAAAATATTTAGTAACTCGCAATTAATAATTTTTATAAACGTAAAATTTAAAGAAAATGAAAAAAGTACTATTCCTGACCGGAGATTTTACCGAAGATTATGAAACCATGGTTCCGTTTCAGATGCTTTTAATGGTGGGTTACGAAGTTCACGCCGTTTGTCCTGACAAAAAAAAGGGAGATACGATTAAAACCGCCATTCACGATTTTGAAGGCGATCAGACTTATACCGAAAAGCCAGGGCACAATTTTGCTTTAAATTACAGTTTCAGTGATGTTAATGTTGAGGATTATAGTGGATTAGTTATTGCCGGTGGAAGAGCACCCGAATATCTAAGACTTAATCCGAAAGTGATTGAGATTGTGAAGTATTTCTTTTCGAAAAATAAACCTGTTGCGGCTATTTGCCATGGTATTCAGATTCTAACGGCTGCCGGTGTTGTAAAGGGGAGAAAACTAACTGCTTATCCTGCTGTAGGACCTGAAGTTACATTGGCCGGTGGCGAATTCCAGAGCATTCCTGTAGATGGAGCCTATGTCGATGGTAATCTTGTTACATCGCCTGCATGGCCTGCCCACCCAAGTTTTATTCGGGAATTTCTGAAAGTGATGGGTGCCAAAATTGAGATTTAAAAGATTACTAAATCAATCTTTTAGAAGGTTTTTTTTGATGTTATAAAAGTTTCTGCTGTTTTTTGTAACTTATCTGTTATTGATTACGTTATATTTTTCAAATTCAAAAATTTGTGGATGAACGGAAATATAAATTAGTAACTAAATTTTAATCAAATGGCAGTCAATATCCAGTTTACAAAGAATTTTTCGCTGCAGGAATTGCTTTTAACCTCGAACCGCAAGTTCGATTTGGAGCAATACAATCCTCCTAATGAGGTAATCGAAAATTTAAGAGCGCTTTGCATAAATATCCTGCAACCTTTAAGAGATGCACTGGGAACTCCTGTTAATATAAACAGTGGTTACCGGTGCCCTTCTTTAAATACATCAATAGGTGGTGCAAAAAACAGTCAGCATATGACTGGACAGGCCGCGGATATCGTCGACCTTAATCACGGCAATGAATTTTTGTTTAATAAAATTAAAGAATTGGATTTGCCTTTCGATCAGATGATTGATGAGTTCGATTTTCGATGGGTTCATGTCTCTTACGACCCGGCGCGACATAGGCATGAGATTCTGCAGGCAAAAAAAGATGCTCAAGGGAAAACTATCTATGTAAAACCAACATAATTGGATTGGTCGGATTGTTGATTTCGTTACTGACTAAAGGGTTCAGGGATGCCTTAACCCTTTAGTCGTTTTTTAGCATGAAGTATATTGGCTCTATGACGTTTGATGTGTGTAATGTCTTTTTACTATGAATTCAATATTCCAATCATTTACGGGTATTATATAATTTAAAGGAAAAGTTACACAATGTTTCACAGAGTTCACACAGTGTTACACAATGGTTTTCTGCAAACGATTAGACGCTATGTAGTAAAACTACACCGTGAAAATTAGTGCTTTACCCTGTGTAACACTGTGAAACTTACTTTGCATGCTGCTTCTTCTGATTTTGTCTTTGAAAATTAGATTTTCTTAAATCAACGCGTTCTCATTTAGATTTTCTTTATTTAAAATAAAAATCCAAACCCACACAAAACTTCGTTGAGCCAATATATTGAATTGAGCCGATGGTTAATTCTGTTTCCTAATCAAGAGTAAAAGATAAATATCTGTCGAAAAAATTCAGGTCTGATGTGGTAGCTTATTAGATTGATATATTCAAAATACGACATTAAATTGTTTTTATTACTTAAGATACTTATCCCGCAAACACAACAAATACCCCGGCTGCAATCGCAGCACCCAGCATTGGCCCAAGAATCGGAACCCAGCTGTATTTCCAGTCGCTGTTGCGTTTGAATGGGATCGGCAGCAGGTAATGCATAATACGTGGACCAAGATCGCGGGCCGGGTTAATGGCATATCCTGTTGGACCTCCCAGTGAAAGACCAAGGCCGAGCACTACAATTGCAACAGGCAAAGCATTGATCGACCCAAGTCCAACCTCAGGCGCTGCCATGTACAGCACTGCAAATGATAGGACGAATGTTCCGATTGCTTCTGTCAGTACATTGTACCAATAGCTACGGATACTTGGTGATGTGCAGAAAATGGCCAGTTTTGAATCAGCATCTTTCGTTACATCGAAATGCTTCTTATAAGCCAGCCAAACAAGAAAGGCTCCAAACATTGCTCCAAGCGTCTGGGCAAGAACGTACATCGGCATCAATGCAGGAGAAAACTTATTAACCATAACAAGTGCCAGTGTGACAGCAGGGTTCAGATGAGCACCGCTGTAGGGCGCTGCAATTGATACCCCTGTAAAAACGCCGGCAGCCCAACCAAATGTTATTACAATCCATCCGCTGTTATTTCCTTTGGTTTGATTAAGAACGACGTTCGCAACCACTCCTCCTCCAAATACAAGAATGATGGCTGTTCCGAAGAATTCAGCAAAAAATGCATTCATAGTTTTAATGTTTATGCGTTTAGTAAATATTTCCCAATACTCTATGTTGGTAGGAATGAATAAAGCAACTGGCAAATAGCGGCTGGCAGCTGGCTCAGAAAGCTTCAGAATGAAATCATTAATATAAAGGAGATAATTTCATATTGATATTGCAATGCCGAATTGAATTATGCCAGGTGCCAGGTGCAAGTTGCCAGCCACAAACCATATGCCTCGGACTCTTTTACCTATCCATTTCGTAAAAGAGCCGTTTCTCCCTATCCCGCATCGTCGGCCCATGCTTTGGCTGCATTTACTGCACGATGCCACCCTTTTATCAGTGTATGATTCTCTTCCGCTTCAATCTTTGGCGAAAAAGTGTGGTCAATCTGCCATTGTTGTTTTAAGTCATTGATATCGCTCCAGTAATTAACAGCAAGTCCGGCAAGATAAGCAGCTCCCAAAGCTGTTATTTCAGTAATTTTTGGTCGTACTACATTCACCTGTAAAAGATCGGATTGGATTTGCATCAACTGGTTATTTACTGTTGCACCTCCATCCACCCTCAATTCGCGGATATCAATTCCCGAATCGTGTTGCATCGCAAGTAATACTTCCAATGTCTGATAAGCAATGCTATCGAGTGCCGCACGTGCAATATGTGCAGATGTTGTACCTCTTGTAATGCCGACAATCGTTCCGCGTGCATGTTGGTTCCAATGTGGAGCTCCAAGTCCGGCAAATGCAGGAACGAGATAGACTCCATCACTGTCTTTCACCTTCGCTGCCAGTTTTTCAATGTCTTCCGATTTTTTGATAATTCCCAGACCATCGCGTAACCACTGAACAACAGCTCCTGCAATAAAAATAGATCCTTCGAGTGCATATTGGGTATCGTTTCCAATTTGCCATGCAATGGTTGTAAGAAGCTGACTCTTTGATGCTATCGGCTTATTCCCGATGTTCATTATCATAAAGCAACCGGTTCCATACGTGTTTTTTACCATTCCGGGTTCGATGCACATCTGTCCGAAAAGCGATGCCTGCTGGTCACCGGCAATGCCTGCAATAGGAATACCAAAACCAAGTTGACCGGAAGTTTTTCCATATATTTCGCTTGATGATTTGACCTCAGGAAGCATACTTGCAGGGATGTTAAACATTTCGAGTAGGTCTGCATCCCACTTCAATGTATGTATATTGAAGAGCATGGTCCTGGAGGCATTCGTCACATCCGTGATATGCAATTTTCCACGCGTCAGATTCCACACAAGCCACGAATCGATGGTTCCGAATGCGAGGTGTCCATCTTCGGCCAGTTTTCGGGTACCTTTCACATTATCCAGTATCCACCTGATTTTAGTTGCCGAAAAGTAGGCATCAATGATCAGACCTGTTTTTTCGAGAACCACGGGACTCTGTCCTTCATTCTTTAACCGGTCGCAAAAATCAGCAGTGCGCCTGTCCTGCCAGACAATTGCGTTATAGACTGGCTTTCCGGTTCTTCGGTTCCAGACAACTGTCGTCTCACGTTGATTTGTGATACCAATGGCAGCAATATTTCCGGCTTCGAGACCGGCTTTTGTGATGGCTTCAACAGCAACACCTGCCTGTGTTGACCATATTTCATCCGAGTCATGTTCAACCCAGCCTGGTTTGGGATAATATTGTGTAAATTCTTTTTGGGCAACTGATACCGAAAGCCCGTTCCGGTCGAAAATAATTGCCCTGGAACTCGTAGTTCCCTGATCGAATGCTAAAATGAATTCTCCCATATCTTTCTAAATATAGTTTTTAACAAATTGATGGTATGATTCTATTTGTTCGTGCTGCCATTTTGCATCATATCCGAATTCACTGGCCATTAATGCGGCAATTTCAACAGCAATATCGGCGCTGGCAAGTGCATTCTGAAATAGTGCACGGGTTCTTCTTGCAAGTATATCTTCTATCGTCAGGGGCATTTCATTTCTGCAAATCCAAATAATCTCTCCCCTTGTATATGGAAATCGCGGATCAATTGGGATACCCAATTCCGGAAGATCATGTATCAGCTTTTCAATCTCGGTGAACTTATCCCCATAAATATATAAACGATGGGCGGAATAACCCGCCGTTAGTGTTGTCAGCTTAAGTACTGATGTAACACAGTTCCGCTTTTCGAGGAATCCTTCCTTTATTGCCCTGTCAATTGTCTCTTCTGCCATCCTGCGATAGGTTGTCCATTTTCCGCCAATGATGGAAAGTAGTCCTGACACAGAGAGCGTGATTTTATGTCTGCGCGAAACTTCCTTCGTTGAAACAGGATTATTTGGGTTGGCTGCAAGTGGGCGTAACCCGGCAAAAACGCAAAGAATATCTTCACGCTTTGGAGGCCTTGAGAGATATTTTTCAGCATTCTGAAGGATAAAATCAATTTCACTTTCTTGCGCAACTGGTTCCAGACTAATGGTATCGAGTGATTTGTCAGTTGTGCCTACCACAACGACGTCGTGCCACGGAATGGCAAACAACACCCTGCCATCATCTGTTTTGGGAATCAAAAGAGCCGTTTCACTTTGAAGGAAAGATTTATCGAGCACGATGTGCACTCCCTGGCTTGGTTTTAATGTTGGCGCTGCTCCGGGATTATCCATTCTTGCAATATCATCTGCAAACACACCTGTTGCATTGATGACAAGATTTGCCATAAAGTTGAACGCTTCACCTGTAATAACGTCTTTAGCTTTTACACCGTTGATCTTGCCATCTTCATTTTTCGACAATGCCATGACTTTGAAATAATTCAATACAACACCTCCTTTATCGGAACACGCTTGAGCAAGTGCCACAGCCATTCGTGAATCGTCAAACTGTCCATCGTGGTAAACAACGCCGCCGATTAATCCTTTCGAATTAAGCATGGGTAAACGGATCAGCGTTTTTTCGCGGTTAATGAAAAATGATTTTCCCATGCTCAACGGTCCGGCAAGAATATCATAGAATTTTAGTCCTACGGTATAAAGAAAAGCATCCCATGAATTATAGATTGGAATAACAAATTCCTGGTTATAAGTGATATGTGGTGCGTTTTTAAGCATTAATCCGCGTTCGTGCAAAGCCTCTACCACCAGCGCAAGATCACCCTGGGCAAGATAGCGGACACCTCCATGAACCAGCTTCGTGCTGCGTGAAGAGGTGCCTTTTGCAAAATCAGATTGTTCAAGTAACAGTGTTTTATAGCCGCGCGAAGCACTGTCAAGTGCAACACCGAGTCCGGTTGCACCTCCACCAATGACTACAACATCCCATATAGTCTTTGATTGCTTTCGTATTTCATCAATAAATATCTGGCGTTTCATCGGTAGATATTTTAGGTTTTATGATTTCCGAATTTACGGGAAAAATCCCCTGATAGCTTCATTTTTCACTGTGAAAAACAGTTTTTCGGGTCTCTTATTTTTAGTTTGATTTCGCTAATAATGGTACGATTAAGATTCCGAAAATACAAATATATCCGGAGGTAAATTAGCATTAATTTTTTTCCTGATTCGGAACTGAAATTCCGGAGGTTGGAATTTGGATGCTGTAATGTTTTGTGTGGGTTTGGATTTTTCCTTTCAATAAAGAAAAACTAAATGAGAACCCATTTATAATTGGTTGATTAGTTATTCAGTAGAATTAAACAGGACGGCATATTTTTTATTATTAATAAGGTAATAAGGTAACTTTTCCCCTGTAAGCCTTTCTACTTAGGTTTGAAATGAAAAAATAAGGTTTTTTGAAAATAGTAAATACTTATTCCCAATTTGTTAACCTACTACATAACTAAATTCAGAAGTTAAATTATGCGAGGTTTGACTCTAAAATCCAGAGGACAATGAAGTCGATTTTTCAATAAATATTGGCCTTCATAAAATAAGAATATTGAGGTGTAAAAACTCCGAAGGAGTTGAATGACAATCACCCCCAGTGGAGCTTGCGTAACTGGGGGAAATGTACATAACGCGGGAACAACCCGGTACGGGTTGAATTATATAAACATCAAATATTTTTCATCAAAGTCACGCTCTAATTGAATAAGGTTAAATTCAACCCGTTTCGGGTTGCGGTTCAGTAGTCGTGCGAAAACCCCCAATAAAAATTGAGGGTCATTAATATTTATCCACCTTCGGTGGAATTGTTCCGACATCAGGCAGATTAAATTAAATAATGTCGCGCAAAGACGTTAAAAACCGCAAAGAAAAAAGCACGACATGATATATTGACCATTACTTCACACTGCATGAACGCTGTGCAACAATGGGTAAATTACAATGAACTGATCAACTCCTCTTTCAATTCATCGATCAATGTTTTTACGGAAACAATTTCGTTGCACCGGTAGGCATTCGATCCGGCAAATACAAATGCATTGTTCAACCTCCCTTTTGAAGCATCTGTCAATACTTTGGCGATACAAAAAGGGGCCGTGCGCGGATTGCACGATCTCAAACAGTGATGCGGACACCGGAATGGTATCGTTTCACCTTTCGTGACTCTTTTCGTAAACTCATTCAGAATCACCCTGCCCGGTAATCCGACCGGACTGTGAATAATAGTGATATCCTCCTTTTTAGCAGTAATATAGGCTTGCTTAAAGTCATCGTGAACATCGCATTCGTTTGTACAGACAAACCTTGTTGCCATTTGAACACCAGATGCGCCTAACGATAAAAATTTAGCAATATCATGTCCGTCGAATATACCTCCGGCGGCAATAACAGGAATGCTTTCTTCGAGTGTATTCACATAATCGACCAATTCAACGATCAATTGCTCAAGTTTAGGCGCTTTATCATCGACTACATCATCGAAACTGAACCCAAGATGTCCACCTGCCATCGGTCCTTCGAGAACCACTGCATCCGGAACTTTGTTGTAATTTTGTTTCCACTTGCGGTAAATAATGTTGAAAGCCCTGGCCGAAGAAACAATCGGAACCAGTTTTATATTTGAACCTGCGGTCTTTTTAGGAAGGTCTAACGGAAGCCCTGCTCCGCTGATGATCATATCAACTTTTTCTTCAACGCAGACTTTCACAAGTTCTTCGTAGTTCGAAAGTACCACCATTACATTCACGCCTATTACCCCTTTCGAAAGCGAACGCGCCTTTCGGATTTCAGCTCTTAACGCATTGTTGTTCAGTTCAACAAATTCGGATATCGAAGCATCCTCAAAAGCTCCCAGACCTACACTTGCTATAATTCCTGCACACCCCTCATTGGCAACTGCCGAGGCAAGTCGTGAACCTGAAACCCTTACACCCATTCCTCCCTGAATAATGGGTGGATTTATCTCGAGATCTCCTATTTTTAGCGATGGTATTTTATGTGTTGCCATAGTTTCCCGATTTTAAATTTTCTCAATTCGACAACAAGATAAGAAATTTCTTTAATATCCCCAACTTTTAATGGCCATTGAGATCAGTGCGGCAAGGGTTTTCACGTTGGCTTTCTGGATCAGGCTGCTGCGGTGTTTCTTGACCGTTTCAAGACTTAGCACAAGCTTAACGGCCATCTCTTTTGATTTCAGACCATTTACAATCAACCGCAGAACCTCTCTTTCCCGGATCGTAATGGTAGAATAAATGCGCCAGTTTTTGAGCTGGATATGCTCTTCAGGTGTTGGAACAGTGAGCTGACCGGCGAGTGGGCTGTTGGTAATATCTTTAGCACCGACCAATATTTTTTTAACAGTGCCGTCGCTGAAAGTTTCGAGTATAAATTTCGAACAAGAAAACAGCCTGTAACTGGTTTGACCGTATGGTTTTAACCGCATCGTGGTTGTGAAAGTCATGACCGATCCGGCAGGGTAGGTTGTTTTTAAACTAAGCTTCAGGAACGTGAGGTCCTCGGGATGTACAATCTCCCTGAAATTATTGATTCCCATTCCTTTCAGTTGCGACTGTGATCTGCAAATAAAATCGAGTCCGTACCGGTTAATCGACGTCGTATGACAGGAGCGGATATCACCCGGAATGGTGAGTTCATTAATATAATATACAATTGGAAGCGAATAAACAGGTCCTTTGAGAATAGACAATTTCGGCTTCGGTTCTTCCTTAAGGTTCATTTTGTTTTTCATGCTAATATTTATAGTTGTTTAGTTTGGATGCTCAAAATATACCCCTTTGGTGCTATATCGTTGTACATTAAACAATGTATATTAGAGTAAAGTTTACAAGAATTGAAAAATATTATACAAATATGCACTTTATTTTAAGTCGTTATAATAAAACAGCGCATAAAAAATACAAGTCGCATAATCACAGAATTAAATCAAGCCGCGTTCATTGACAAAATCGGAGTTCGCCTGCATCTTTTTTTAACGGAAACGGCGGAATATTTGAAGTTATCGGGGGAATAACTTGCGACATTTGACAAATTACTTAAGTTATTTCCCTTTTTCCTGAAGTTATTGGCAGAATAACTTCAGGAATTTACCTGATAACTTAAGTTATTTTACTTTTTCCTCAAGTTATTTGTGAAATAGCTACCGACTTCACCCAAATAACTTAAGTTGTTTTTCTTTTTCCTTAAGTTATTTTACTTTTTTCTGAAGTTATTTGGGAAATAACTTCAGAAAAAAATGCAAAGTCCTGCTTTTTAGCTTGAAGTGAGTCAGTGAAGGGCAATGAACTGATAAAAATATACCCAGTCATTGGATGATCAATAGAAAAACGTAGTAATGTGATGAATTATTAATCTTAAAATTGAAAAAGCATGAAAAAGAGTGACGTGGTTTTTGATTTTATTAAACTTCCTATATCCGGAAAAGCGGCAAGAGGGAGTAATGTAACGAAACTGATGACGGATAATTCCAATTTTCCGAATCCTGATGTTTCGTTGGGAGATTTAAATGAGGCTACAGAATTGCTTAACAGCAGTTATGTGACAGCGTTGGGTGGAGGTAAGAAAGAAAAGGCACTTATGCACCAGGCAGAAAAGGCATGGGATCAGCTGATGCGCGACCAGGCCATGTATGTCGACCGGATTGCAAAGGGAGATCATGCAATTATCCTGAGTGCCGGTTTTAATTTTTCGAGAAGACCGATACCTGCAAAACGACCTGAATTTAGTGCCGTGCTGGGCGAAAAATCGGGTTCGGTTATTTTACATTGCAAGGCGATCAAGGGCGCATATGCCTATGTCTGGCAATGTTGTAAGGGTACATTGGCCGAAACTGAGGCTGGATGGACTTATGCCAAAGCAACTGGTAAAGCAACTGCGGTGATTGAAGACCAGATACCGATCACAAAGTATTGGTTTCGTGTGGCTGCTGTTCTGGCAGAAGGTACTGCAGCCTATTGCGAACCGATTTCGATCGTTATTGGGTGAAAATGAATGATGATCTGATGACAGGGTTTAGTAGTGCGATTGAAGGTGGGGTTGTTTAAACGAAAGGTTAGGTTGGTGTTTGGTTTGCAGAGACAGGGCGGTGCTCTGTCTCTGCTTTTTTTGGGGTAAAGGGATATTTTAGGAAATATATTTATAATATTCTGATTTATAATCTATTTTAAATAGCTCAAAAGTTGAACTATTTTTTGTATATAATCATCAATAATTATCCTGATTCTTTTCAATGAAGATTAAAGAAGAGTATTGATGGAATTAATTGGATTGAATATCTATACTTTAGTAAATATGATCATTATAGATATAAAGCAATGTTATTAACCTGCTATATGATTAATTTATAATGATATATATTTAAAATAAAAGAATCCATGATAGACTATTTTATTCGTTTTTCATATTCTTTTATATTTTGGATAATCATATACTATTAGTTAACGTAATTCCGTCATAAAAATAATCTATGATATATCTGTCGAAATCATCAAAGATTATATTTGAAAGTAAATATTCTTTGCCAAATTTTAGAAATATTTCTATCGTGTTATGTATATTCAAGTCATTATCCATGAAATTAATGATTTTATTATCATGTATTTTTCTTGAGATCATACGCGGCAAACCATATTCTTCTAATTGATAAACAACCGTTGGTAGAAAAGCATGCGACACTTTAGAAATAAAAGGAGATACATCAGTTCCATTATTTAAAATTTCCTTTTGCAAAATATTAATATCGCTTATTAAAGAAGATAAATTAAATGCAACTATTCTTTCAAGTTTAAAGAACTGTTCAATATCAATATCATACTCATCCAAAATGTCTAAAAGTTCAGGAATTGTACTTTCCCAATTATTTATTAGTACTGTTACAAAGTCAATAAATTTCCTATGTTGAATACCGTAGGCTCCATCGCCCCATTCGCCTGGTTGTAAGTTAATTATTTTCCATAAAAGTCTTTTCCATGATTCCGTATCATCAGAGTTCAAATATGACAATCCATTCCATTCATCTGGATTCTCCTTCATTTGTTTTGCAATTTCTTTAATAAAGTCAGAATTATTTGATTGAAAGATATTCTCTTTTAACAATCTGTCATAAGTATCTTTACCAAGTAAATTATACATTTCTTTTTTAAAGGCTATTATTTTCCCAATTTGCTCATTATTCAAACTGTTTTTATAAACATCTGCATCAATATCTCCCAATATTGCGTCTGGAAATGGAATATCTAACTGTGTTATTTCTTCATCTGGTGGAGCTTCTAAAAGATAAATTTTGCCTATAAAGTGTTTAAACATTCTTCCACCTCTTCCTATGATATTCTTATATGTGAAACTATCTAATATACTATTACCTCCACTTTTTCTATTCCTCCAAATAATTACGTTTTCTGCGCAGGTATTAACCCCTTCAATAATTGAAGAAGTTGAAATGATGCTATCTAAACCATCTATTTCTTCAAATAATCTAACTTGAATTTGGCTTAAAGAGCGGTGCAATTGACCATTATGAATGCCAACACCTCTTTTGATTAAATTTGTCAGCCTCCAATTAGCACCATAGTTTAACGTAAGCCATTTTGAAAAGCTAATTAATAATGGTTTTTTAGAAATAGGAAGTGCTTCATTTAGAAGATTAGCTACTTTTTCAATTTGAGGATATGATGCAGCATATATTAGTGATTTTCTATTATGTATGGCTAATATCTTTAATAATATATGTCCTTTTTTAATTTCTTTTTCTATTCTGCTTCCGCTAATTTTTTTATATAAGTTATATTTTTCGAGGAAAACGGTATTGAAATCAAGTTTATTTTCAAAAATCATATCTTGTGTAAATACATTATCCCCAATTGATGTGATATTTGGGGCAAGAAAGTATTTTTGTTTCGATTTTTGTCCCAATTTGATTATTGCTTTAAGCAAAGATGGAGATCTTGATTTGTCATAATCAGAACTTGCCTTATAAAATTCATCAATAATTAGAATATCAATGCTTTCAATTTTGTTGATATAATTCATTGCTCTTTCTTGCGGAAAAATAAAAATATTTTTTTCAGCCAATTCTACCTCTGTAGTTGTTATGATCTTATATTGATTAGCAAATTTCTTATAGAGCCTTCTTCTTGTTTCATCTGTTAGTGCAATTGTGGGTACTATAATTACAACATTATTTGGTTTTTTAATTGAAATAAAAGCGTCAATAACAAAACTTTTCCCAAAACTAGTTGGTGCACTTACGGCAATATTTTCTCCATTAATTAGTCTTTTAAGTAAAGACGATTGTTCTCTATGTAAAGTACATACTTTACCGCCAACATCAACCTTAAAAATTTCATAAATATACCGATCCTGCCAGGAAGCATTTTCTGCTTGAAGATATGGATATAAACCCGTTTCTCTGATCAAGTGATTAACCAAAGGCGAGTATTCGATTTCATTTAGAGAATGAAAGTCGAGTAACTTAATCAATTCATTTCTAGCCAGAACTTCGTTATTTGCTAGTATGTAATTGTTTACGGAAATACATGTATCAAAAATATCCATATCATTTATTGGTTTTTATAGAAATCTGCAATAGAAATAAACTTATTAACTATTTCTTTTTTACTTGGAACAGGAAATAAAATGATATGAAACTGTATTTCAGAATACAAGTGCATTCTACCAAATTGTTCTATCTGTTTTTTAAAGTAAGATTCAGCTCTTTTCTTATGATATTTAATTATTTCATCTTTGTATGCATCAGTTATACTTGTCTGAACTTTAGTAATAGGACATTCATGTAACAAAAGTATAGGTATATGTAGTTTAGGCTTTAAAATATCTATTGATTCCTTAGTGGAAAGCGCTTCCTTAATCTTATTTTTTAAAATAGAATCAATAATTAGATGGTCAATATCAGCAACATTCGTAATTATGCTGTTTTCTTTTTTTATTTTATTTGTTGATAATGAATTTTCAACGGAATCTAAGATTACTCCAAGCCTTGCATCTTCAATACTATTATAAAATTTGGCTTCTCCAAACCAAATGGAGAAAGAATTGCCAGGTTCTATAACTATATGAACACTATCAGCTCCTTTAGCATTATCTTGTGGATTTTGTTTGTAAAATATTTTCGGAACAACAGGCAAGGCATTATAATGATGTTTCATAATTCCATACAGAACAATTTCGGCTAATTCACTTCCTTTACTTATGTCGCCCTCTTTATCTGTTAATCTCAAATTCTGTGCTGCAGAAGTTAAAAGTGAGTGACTTTTGTTTATTAAACTTTCTCTTTCCTTATATGATAAAGCAGTCTCTGTTATATTGTCCCAAATAAAATTTTGAAACTTTTCAAACCTCCATTTGCCATCTTCAAAGTCATTTATTAAACTCAATACTCTTTTGTTGTTAACTGGTATTATTGTGTCATCTGTATTAGTATTTGCAAATGAGTCATCAATAAGAATTTCAAATGTCATCATATTTTTCAGAGTAATTTATATTGTTTAGATGATATAGGTTGATTTAGTTTAATTAATACTTCTGATTTAATCTGTTTGTCACTATTTATTTAATAGAAACCATTCTAGTCTCATTTATAAATCGTATTCGTGCTTTGTAAGCTATTGTAATTATGAAAATATTATTATGTAATTTATTTTATAAAATTCCATTATCGTAAGAGCAACAATCTTACAAATTATTTATTGTTGCCTTTGCTGATTTTTATCGCTAAATCTTATGAAGCAAAGGTGAGCAATTAAAATGAATTTTGATTATTTAATCTATTTTTATTGTTAATTAATTGGCAGGTGTAGCTCTTTTTTTCATAAGTGTAGGGGTTTTGCCAACAGGTGTAAAGTAAAATTATGAATGGCGGATGCAAAACGGGGGATTTGCGGGTTGAAACGAGAGGGAATCCATCAATATTTTAGGTTGCTGGTGATTAAATCCGGTAGCTTTCATGCAAATCCCATTAAAACGCTGTAAGCGTTCCCTGTAAATAACCTCTGGATTTATCCGGAGGATCGTAAACACAATCTATCTTAACGCTGTTGGCGTTACCCAATAACATCTTTTATAATTCTGCATGTCAATTATAATGAATGAATTATGCGAATCAAGAGTTGGATTTTTAAACCCGAAGGGTTATAATGATTGTAGATAATATTGGAGAAAACTGCTTTAAACCACGAAGTGGTGACATAAATCTGTCATGCCTTTGGCATTTTAATGCTTTCTCTTCCGGCTTAGCTATAGTCCTATCATGCCTTCGGCATTATCATCTTAATTGTTTTTCAGCTCTTGAATTCGCAGGAATAATTCTTTCGGCTCCCGTTTGCAACGACGGGTTTGTGGTTAAGAGTTTGTAACTTGTATTCAATTTTCTATTGCAAATGTCTTCAGATGTCTGGTTTTATTTATCGTTACAAACGACGGACAATTAACCCCTCTTTACAAATGAGGGGGAGTTATTTTAAACACAAAGAACGCAAAGGATTTTCACAAAGGACACTAAAATCAATTATACATTACCTTATCGTTGAGATCATCGTGAATTCCTTTGTCGGTTCGTCCTAAAAAAGTTAAAAACTTAACTGCGTTTATCTGTCAATTTTGCTTTTGGACTTTATTTTTCTTCAGTTTGTTGATGTTGAATCCTACTTTGGCCCCCCAACAATTGTCTTTCGTATTAAGTCCATTTGAACGGTAGCTTTGGGTTATTGAAGGATTATATTCAAATTCTATATAAGTCAAATCATTAATTTCAAATCCAATCCCAATCAACCCTCCCAAATTTAATTTATTGAAGCTGTCGATTTCTGATTGATACATACTAAATATTAATCCAGAACCTTCCTCTTCAAATAAAATATCCTTATACGCAAGCATATAATCACATCTAAATCCTAACAATGCATACGGTACAATTTTAAAATCAAATGGCGTTATTTTAAGTCCAACATTTAATCCCAGGTCATGAAATATTACATTTTTTTTATCAACACCTAAGGGTATTCCATCATTAGAGGTCAGTTCCAAATTATTTTTAAATCCTTTTTGAATATAGCCAATTTCAGGTCGAATACTAAATACTTTACTAATTTTTTTCTCTGCGGAGAAGAATACTGCGAAACCTGGTTTGTAGTCCTTATTCAGATGATCGATTGATGCTAATTTGAAACTCCAAAATTGAGTTGAGTAAGATAGTCCCAAATTAAATCCATAATTATCAATAAATTGAGCTATCCCGTATTTGGTCAGCAACAGCAAAAAAGCAATAATCAATAATTTCTGTTTCATCGTCCTTATGTTTGGAAGTGTCTTTTTTAGTATGACGCACAATCGTATATATGTCTCATATGTGACTTCTGATTTGAAAAGTCCCATCATCGCAAACGTAACAAACCTTCAAATTATTGATTGTTACGCTTATTGATTCTTATCGCTTACTATTATGAAGCAAAGGTGTACATTATAAATTGATTACATGAATAAAGTTTATTTTTATTGATAATAAACTGGCAGATGTTGCTCTTTCTTTCATAAGTGTAGGGATTTTGCCAACAGGTGTAAATGAAAATTAGGTAGGTGGGATACAAAACGGGCGATTTGCGTGTTGAAAGAATGTGTATTCCATCAATATTTTAGGTTGCTGGTGGTTAAATCAGATCGCTTTCATGCAAAACCTATTAAAACGCTGTAAGCATTCCCTGTAAATAACCTCCGGATTTATCCGTAGGAGCATAAACACAATCTATCTTAACGCTGAAGTCGTTACCCAATAACATCGTTTATAATTCTTCATGGCACTTACAATAAATGAATTATGCGAATCAAGGGTTGGGTTTTTAAACCCGAAGGGTTATAATGATTATAGAAAATATTGGAGAAAGCTGCTTTAAACCACGAAGTGGTGACATAAATCTGTCATACCTTCGGCATTTTAATGCTTTCTCTTCCGGCTTTGCTATAATCCTATCATGCCTTCGGCATTATCATTTTTATTATTTTTCAACTTTTGATTCGCATGTATTATTATTTCGGATCCTCGTTGTTTGCAACGAGGGGTTTGTGTTTATGAGTTTGTAACTTGTATTCAATTTTTTATTGCAAATGTATTGTCTTCAGATGCCTGGTTTTATTTATCGTTACAAACGACGGACAATTAACTCCTTCAACTGATGCATTCGTTGGTTAAGAAATATCATCACCATTGATGAGTGCTTCAACTGCATAAGACAATCGATTTTGCGCTCCATCCTGAGAACCAAAAACAGATTTGTATAAATTCCCATCT